>Ga0157369_10002588_pt1 | contig 21632 bp, 21 predicted proteins | sample C25metaG_FD_113461 | JGI IMG/M metagenome (GOLD analysis project Ga0157369, IMG submission 113461) | Corn rhizosphere microbial communities from Kellogg Biological Station, Michigan, USA - C2-5 metaG | ecosystem: Host-associated > Plants > Roots > Rhizosphere > Soil | place: USA: Michigan...
CTGACTTGGATTCAATTCTTCAACAGACAATGCATTACCGACGATTGCCCGTACGCGCTGCTGTAACTGACGAAGTGGCACCATCGGGATGCGCTTATGGTGACCTCGCTGCAAATTGCGCCGCTCGTTTTCTAATTGCTCGTATAGCCATGTGCCGTAGAGTTCGCTAAATAAACGTTTGTCATGGCCACTCTTGCGGGTCACCGCCACACCGCCACCTTCGATAGTACGACCATTAAAACGAACGAGCTGCCTGGTTGCTAGTGCCCCCCGACGACTATCAAAATACGTTTTACCTTGACGAACGCTAAATAAATGCGGGGCAAGCGCTTCAAGCCAACGCGGATTAACTTCAGTAATTCCCTGCACTAGATGGAGTGTTTCAAGATCACCTTTTTGGGTCTGAATTTGCAAATCAAACGGCGTACCGACAAATAGCTTAGGATGAACCACGACACTGCTGCTGGATAATTCACGTTTTTGCCGCGTCATAAGATGAACTGCAATATCGTCACCTTCTATCATCCATAACTGATCGATCTGTCCAGCGACAATACACTGGAGCAGCTGATCGATTTCGGCGCTATCTACCGGTAACAGCTCGCTACCGTCAAGCGCTAGATCCCGATGAAGACGATCGATAACATCATTTGCCTTGTCGATGTTCTTCCCAATGATACCCAGGTCCTCAAACTCCTCTGGATCGATATTTGGAATCGCTAAATAGACATCGTATTGGGCAATCAAATCCGAGCGCTTTTGTTTGGTATATTTGCGCCAGCCTGTATAGCGAGTGCCGCCCTTTACGATACCCCCAACCTCTTGAATTCCGATGATCGCCGCTAGCTTAGTCTGCAACGATGCATCGTATTGTGTCGCCTCTACGAGCATTCGAGCATAGTTTGACTCGACCGGAAAACGTTCCATCTGTCGGCCAATGCTTGTCACCTCACCATTTGGCGTCAGCGCACCAAGTGAAATCAAGGTTTGTTTAGCTGCCTTGATAGCGCGTTTGCTCGGGTCGTGATAAAAATCAAGCAGCTCGATATCAATACCCACATTGGCAAGTCGCAACGTCAAGCGATCAATGTGCTTACGCAAGATTTCAGGAATCGCATACTCGGGCCGATCCTCAAATGGCAAACACGGCATATCGTCTAGTGGTGCCAAAATATACGTTCCCGGCTTGGTACGACCTGCACGACCAGCTCGCTGCAAACAATCCGCCTGTGATGTCTGGGCAATAAATAATCCCTCAACACCGTCACGGACTTCGCTGCGACGCTCTAGACCAGAGTCAATCACCATATCAACATCGTCAATCGTCACACTAGTCTGGGCGATATTTGTCGCCAAAATCACCTTACCATTTGGATACGAGGCAAATGCCTGTTGCTGTGCGGTCGCCTCCAGTTGACTATGAAGCGGAATGACTGGAACGCCCAATTTAACAGCCTTGAGCTTTAACATCTGTCCGACATTTTCAATCTCGGCTTTACCTGGTAAAAATACCAGCATATTCTTTGCCTGATCAATAGACTGCATAATTTCTGTGACAATATCTTTACCGCGACGTTTTTCAACTGGAAAGCTACGACCGGGAACTGCAACTGTAGCCGCACCGTTAAAATACGCCGCAAGCGCATCAACTTCAATCGTAGCGCTCATAATGAGGACTTTAAAGCGCGGTTCTTCTAAACAGCGCTTTTTTGCCCATGCCACCAAGACTTCCATGTTCTCGTTCCACTCGTGCACCTCATCAAGCACAAGCACCTGTTGCGGATTGGTGCCACTGCCGGTAATTTCGCGGACTAGCTGCAGCCCGTCTGTACAATACAAAATTGTCGTATCTGGACCATCATCACGTTCGTGAGCGGTTCGGTAACCAATAACTTCGTCGCTGTTTTTCCCGGTTCGAATCGCCCATTCCTCGCGAACACGGCGTGCCAGGTTGCGCGCCGCCAGAATACGCGGCTGCGTTACAATCACTTTCTGATAGCCATGTTCTGCGAGATATTGCGGAATTTGAGTGCTTTTACCTGCACCTGTCTCGGCAGTAATAATCGTCACTTGATTAGTGTCTACAGCAGATAAAATCTCCTCACGATAATTAAAAACTGGTAAGTCATCGATTAGCACTGGCAAGTCATCCGTCATAGGACTATTGTACCGCATATGTTTAAAAAACAATTAGCACTCTTGACATTAGAGTGCTAATTTTCTTATACTATAAGTAGAAGCGTTATGCTTCTCTTAAACGTTACATTTAACAAATTTAACGAAAGGAGAAATGTAATGAATAAACTTATGCGATACGACCCATTTGCCGAGCTCAATGCTTTGCAAAAACAGTTCTTTGGAGACGATTGGCTCTCACCCCTAAAAGGAGTTAATATCCCGACGACTGACGTGTACACAAACGAGAATAATCAAATGGTTGTCGAGGCCCACCTGCCCAACTTCAATCAAGACGATGTCTCTATTCAGATTGACGACGGCGCGCTGACTATCCAGGCCGAACGTCATGAAAAAGAAGAGGACAAGTCAAAGAAGTATGTTGTTCGCGAGAGTAGCAGCAGCTTTTACCGCCGTATTCAGCTGCCCGAACGAGCTGACACGGATAAGATCGAGGCACACCTGGACGATGGTATCCTAAAGGTAGCCATCCCGTTAACGCCACTTCCTGAGCCAAAGCGCATTGCCATCGAAAGCAAAGCAACTAAAAAGTAGCATTCACATAAAAAGACGCCCATGAGGCGTCTTTTTATTTATTAAAGGACAAGACTCGTGATTAGCCCAAATGGACGTCGGGATAGATTTCCCGTGTCGTGTTGTCGTATTCGGTGCGCAGCTGCGGGAATGGTACACCCTCACGTGCCGTCACACCTTCAAAAATCCAGAAGACACGCTCGCTATATCCCCAGCCACAGGCTGGTGGCATGCCATATTCCAACATTTCAACAAAGTCGATATCAAGCATCATCGCTTCATCATCACCTGCTTCGCGCATTTTTTGCTGTTCAACAAAGCGACCTAATTGATCAATCGGATCATTTAGTTCTGAAAAGCCATTACCAAGCTCTGAACCGGCAATAACTGGCTGAAAACGCTGGACTGTCTGATCATTGTCAGGATTTGATTTAGCGAGTGGACTAATAAATTTCGGTGTATTCACCAGCCAAACTGGACCAGTCACATCTTTACGGATGTTCTTCCATAACTTATCGATACCGCGGGCGCGGTTTTCAGTCTGTTCAACTTCGAGCTTGTTATCTGCCAGTGCCTGCTTCACATCATCGAGTGAGCTTTCATACACATTAATACCATAGCGCTCTTTGATCACCGTAGCGTAATCCCACACTTCCCACTCGCCACTCATATCAACCTCAAATCGATCGAGTTTGAATTGTAATGTACCAAAGGTTTGCTGAAGGACGTGTTTATACATGCCTTCCATAAACTTCATGCCGTCTTGCCAATTGGCATATGCCCAGTACCATTCCATAGCCACATGCTCCGGCAGGTGCTCGTCGCTGTAATTTTCATTGCGGAAGCGTGGACCGAGATCGTATACCTTCTCAAAACCAGCACCGATCAATCGCTTTAATGGCAATTCATGGCTAATACGCAAATAAAAATCTTGATCAAGCGCGTCCATGTGTGTCACAAACGGATTAGCATCTGCACCACCTGTCGTGTGCTCAAGAACAGGAATATTAATTTCTAAAAAGTCATTTTGATTGAGGTAATCTCGAGTCGCCTGCCAAAACTTTGAACGGCGCACAAAGCGGTCACGTACGTCTTGATTAACGTTCATATCCACATAGCGACGGCGAAGACGCTCTTCCTTATTGGTCAGTTCCGTAGGCATTGGACGAAGTGATTTTGTTAACAAACGTAGTGTTCGTGTACCAACAGAAATTTCACCGGTCTGGGTTTTAATCACGAGGCCAGTTGCTTCAATAAAATCACCCGTATCGAGCAGTGGCAGCTCTTTCATGCCCAAATGACCATTAACCGCGTCAAACTCACCTACTTCACCCGCACGGAGGAATAATTGCACCTGACCGCTAAAATCTTTAACGACGATAAACGCTAGCTTACCAAATTTTCGAATACTGGTGATGCGACCAGCCACAGTTACCTCTTGGCCTTCAAGTGTCACAAAGTCAGACACGATCTGGCCTGCACCGTGTGTACGATGACTATCAGCAGGAAAAGCCTGAACGCCAAGTGCCTTTAGTTCATCTAATTTTCGTAATCGCTCATCGCGGTAGTCTTGAAGTGTTGCCATATCTGTTACAGTATATCGTATTTGATCCATAATAAAAACCTCGCTGCAGTATACAGCGAGGTTTATTTCATCAGTCTACAAACTAGTTGATAGCAACGATTTCGTAGGTAACTTCACCCTTTTGAGTGTTGATGGTTGCGCTGTCGCCAACTTTTTTACCCATCAATGCCTCACCGAGTGGTGATTCATTGCTGATTTTACCCTCAAGTGGATCAGCTTCAACTGGACCAACAACGGAATATGCTGTCGTCTTCTTGCCGTTCTTTAGTTCGACTTTGCTACCCAAAATTACTTTTGAGCTTTTTACTGCTTTGATTAGTTCAGCGTTTAGCAAAATATCTTCAATCTCGGCCACGCGGCTTTCAACTAGACCTTGCTCTTCACGAGCACTGTCATATTCAGCATTCTCGCTTAGATCACCAAAGTCACGCGCTTCTGCGATCTTATCAGCAATCGCACCGCGACGCCCAACAAGTTCTGCTAATTCTGCTTCTAATTCTTTTTTACCTTCATCGGTAATCTGATACATCTTTTTCATGTGATTATTCCTTTAATTCACTATTATATAGCGTTTTAATAAATTTTACTACGCTATATGTAGCGTAAACCCTTTTAAGTCTTGGACAGTCAATTTAGTTTATCAAGCAGCTCGTCACGTGTCAATAGAACCATTTCACCACTGTTGCGTCGTGTAAATTCATACTGCCCTGCTTCGATCAAGCGGTCACTGACGGTCACGCGATATGGAATACCCATCAGCTCTGCATCAGCGAATTTCGTACCTGGTCGCTCATCACGATCATCATAAATCACTTCGATACCTTCTGCAGTCAGCTCTTCGTACAGAGCGTCCGCATGCGTCACCGCCGCTTCGCCGCCAATTCGCACCAAGTAGACTTTCGCTGGCGCAATATTCTCTGGCCACACCAGTCCCCTGTCGTCACTGAAGTGCTCAGCGATCAGTCCCATCACACGGCTTGGGCCAATGCCATAACTTCCCATAATGACCCGTCGGCTAACACCAGTATCATCGGTGTAGTTTAAATCAAGCGCATCTGAAAACTTCGTACCAAGGGTAAAGATATTACCCACTTCGACTGCCGTTCGCTCAACCAGCTCGTCTTTTGTAACACCTAAATCAGCCAAGACCTCATCGTTATAGACTTCTTCGTTAATGGCGATATTCTTACCCTCATGAACGTAAATCTTATCTTCACCTACTGGACTCAGCGTTTGGAATTCATGGCTATATTTAGCAAAACTACCACCGCTAGCGAATGTTTTGTAAGTAATGTCACCTAGTCCTAAGCGTGTATAGACACGATCGTACGCATCACTAATCTTCTCATAAAATGCGTCGTGCTCTTCTTGGGTACGGCTAAAGCTATATAGGTCTTTCATCCAAAATTCACGACCGCGCATCAATCCACTTTTGCTGCGCAGTTCGTTACGGAATTTAATCTGGAACTGATAAGGATATACAGGTAAATCTTTGTAGCTGCTAATGTAATTTTTCATTAATTTAGTCAGTGGCTCTTCGTGCGTTGGCGCGAGACCAAGTTCACTACCGCTGGCAAGTTTGGTCTTAAACCACACGTCCATAACCTCATCATCCCAGCGGCCTGAAGCTTCCCAGACATCTTTTTGCTGCAGTGCCGTTAGGCTTAATTCATTACCACCGATAGCGTTCATTTCCTCACGAATAATCTGAACGACTTTATCAAGGACCCGCTTACCTAATGGTAAATACGCATACACGCCGGCCATTTCTTTATAGATAAAGCCTGCTCGGATTAATAACTGGGCATTTTTGGCAACTTCGTCGGATGGAGCGGTTTTACTGGTTTTAGTAAATAGATTGGATACTCGCATAATAGTCTCTTTCTTGGTTAATTTTTCTTATGTACTGTGTATTAAAAAGATGACCGGCTAAGCGGCATATAGAAAAGAAAAGATGGGGCGATTTGCTTCATCATCACCCCCCTATTGTATTCAATAGCTGTGGATTAATAAAGAGAAAGTAAAATGCGAGGCCATTTTTCATCATATGAAGCAAAATACCCGCCCAAATACTACCTGTCACTTCACGTAAACTACACATAACAAGACTAAGGACAAACACATCGACAGCGACATTCAAACCTTGCAGGACACCATCATTCCAGTTCATATGCAGAAGCGCGAATAAAATGCTCGTTACAACCATGCCAACCCATAACGGCGCTCGTTTGCGAAGTTTACCGTATAAATAGCCACGGAAGATCGCTTCCTCTGCAATTGGCGCCACGACAACTAACGTAAAGAATGCTAGCAAGTATTCGAAGCGGTTGCTAAGGTTATCGAAACCAATCTCCTGCGGCTCTGCGCCGTTAAACCCAGGTACATAGGTCGTCAAAAGATACATAACGATGGCCGATGTTAACAGATAAACAACGAACCCAGCCGGCGCGAGACCCATATCCATCCAACTTGGAAGTCGCGCTAGTCCCAAGTCAGCCTTAGTTGTCACACTACGACGCACCCACCACGGCACAAGAATAACAATTGCAAGAGATAGTACGTAGACACTTGCAGCTGCAAGTGTCTCAAAAATCGAAGGATTGAGTGCAGAAAATTGCACCCCTAGCGAACGTAATCCAATAATCACAAGGCTCACAAGTAGTTGCGCACCAACAAAGCTCACCGCAACCCATGCAGGCAGCGCTACAATTAGCCACGTCAGGCGTCGCCGTTTTTTGATAGCCGGCGCCACCTTGCTATTTAATGAGTTTGCCGACATCTGCAACCGTCACTACAATAATAAGTGCCATTAATACCATAAACCCAACTGTCTGAATTTTCTCTTCACGCTCTTTAGTGAGTGGCTTTTTAAGTACTCGGAAAATTGCCATCGTAAACCAGCGTCCGCCATCAAGTGCAGGAATCGGCAATGCGTTCATGACCGCAAGTGTAAGTGAAATGATAGCCGTCAAAAGAATTAGCTGTGTCAGCCCCGCCTGTTCAGCTGCAGGGAAAATTGTTCCCAAAATCCCGACCGGTCCTGCGACACTGTTACCTGCTTTTTCAAGATTCGCGCTTGCTTCTTCGCGAGCTACCGGATCAGGACTCAGCTGGAACACCACGCCCTTTGTGAAATCGGCAAGTAAATTACCCAACCCCTGGAACGTAACAGCCGTAAACTGTGCAGTCGTCACAACGCCAACGATCGGTGCCGACCAGCTTGCCTGGATTTGTTCACGCTGCAACGAGCCCACGCCTAGATACCCGCTATCACTTTCAGTTAACAAGGTTGCTTGCGTCCGATGTTCTACCCCACTACGTGTATAGATAATCTCTACTGTTTTGCCGCGATTGTCTTTTGTTGCCTCTGATAGATCGGCGGACGTATCAATAATACGACCATCGAATCGGCGAATCTGATCACCCGTCTCAAGCCCAGCCTTGTCTGCTGGTGAATCTTCAGTTACCACAGTAATTTCGATTGGCTTGCTTACAACTGTCGTATCACCCGCAACAGAGAACTGATTAGGCAATATCTTTGGTAGACCCGTCCACGCCAGGATCGTTAACAGCAAGGCTGCAACGATCCAGTTAATTAAAACACCCGCAAGAAGGATGCGCGTTTTTTGCCAGAATGTTGCCGCACCGTAATCACCTTTTTTATTAGCCGCATCGTGCTCACCCTGTAACTTTACAAAACCACCTAGCGGCAGCCAGTTCAAACTAAATAAAATGCCGTTCTTTAACTTTTTTGACCAAGCACGTGGAGGGAACCCAATACCGAATTCCTCAACAACGACACCGTTACGTCGCGCTAAAATAGCGTGGCCTAGTTCATGAACCACAACCAAAAAGACTAGTACGATAATACCGACTATAATCCCCATTAATAATTCCATTTACCCTCCAAATCGTCGGCTGCGCCGTGAATATTCTTCTAGTATAGTCGTCACATCGTCTTTTGTCATGTCTGGCCACAATTTATCTAAAAACAGCAGCTCACTATAGGCAGAGCGCCAGAGCATAAAGTTACTCAAACGCTGCTCACCACTCGTTCGTACAACAATATCAATTGGCGGCACTTCTGAAGAGTACAGGTTTTGCGTAATAAGCTCAGGCGTGATTTCATCTGCCGAAATTCCCGACTGAACAATTTTTTTGCACGCATCGGCAATCTCTTGTCGGCCCCCGTAATTGAAACAAACCGCAAGCGTCCCACCTGTATTATCGGCAGTTTGTATCTCAACATTATCGATCGCCTTAATCACCTGCTTGCTCAATTGGTCGCGTGATCCAAGAATGATAACCTTTACGTTATTCTCTTGAAAAATATGGAGATCATCAACCGCAGCCTTGATCACCATGTTCATCAATTTACCAACTTCTTCTTGGCTTCTCTTCCAGTTTTCAGTACTAAAAATATAGGCCGACACATACTCGACGCCTGCGTCAAAGTTCGCTTTGACCACCTTATGAAGCACTTTATAGCCTGTCGCGTGACCTTGAATAGTTGGTAGCCCACGCTCTTTCGCCCATCGCCGATTTCCGTCGACGATATAACCAATATGCCGCGGAATTGCTTCAATCATTAGATTGTAAGGATATCTTTCTCTTTGGCAGCAAAGATCGCCTCGATCTTACCCTGATAGTCGCTCATCAAGCGATCAATTTCTTTTTCAACGCGCTTTTCATCGTCTTCAGATAGTTCCTTCGCGTCTTTTTTGCGCTTAGCATCCTTGAGCGCGTCTTGACGAATATTACGCAGTGCAATGCGTGTCTCTTCAACCTTGTCGGCGGTCTGCTTAACAAGCTGTTTACGTCGTTCTTCGGTTAGTGGCGGCACTGGAACACGAATAACGCGGCCATCATCACTTGGATTAAATCCGAGTGATTGATCTGCGCGAATCGCAGCAGCAATTGCTTGTAGGTTGCTCGGGTCAAATGGTGTTACCTGCAAAAGCTGTGGTTCTGGTGCAGTGATATTCGACACTTGATTTAGCGGTGTCATAACCCCGTACGCCTCTACCTTGATACCCTCAAGCATACCTGGGTGTGAGCGGCCAGTACGAACCTTGTGTAGCTCATCTTCAAAATGCTCTAGTGCACTTGTCATTTTTAATTCATAGGGATCGGTATCAAACATAGTTCCTCGCTTTAATTATCTAGTACTAGTATAGCAAAAACCGGCCATTTCTGACCGGTTATACCATAGATTGACTCTATCTTATTCAGTTACGCCAAGTTCAATACGTTTGAACTGGCTAACACGAATATTTTCACCGCTTTTAGCGATTTGCTCTTTAATGCGACCCTCAACAGTCATGCTATCGTCAAGAATGTATGTCTGGCTCATCAACACCTTGTCGGCAAAGTGTTTTTTGAGCTGACCTTCAACAATCTTCTCGCGCATGTCTTCAGGTTTCTTCTGAAGATCTTCGCTAGCAAGAAGTTCTTGCTTAACGCGCTCAACTTCTTCAGCTGGAATGTCTTCTTCTGAAACGTACACAGGTGACATAGCAGCGATCTGCATAGCAATCTGGTGTGCAAGTTCGCGGAAGTCGTCAAGACGAGCAACGAAATCAGTTTCACAGTTTACTTCCACTACAACACCGATACGGTTTGAGTGAACGTAGCTATCGATGACACCTTCACGGGTTTCGCGGTCACCTTTTTTCTCAGCCTTTGTGAGGCCTTTTTTGCGCATAGCCTCGAGTGCTTTATCAAAATCACCGTCAGCTTCTACAAGAGCAACCTTAGCATCAGTAAGACCAACACCAGTAAGTTCTTTTAGCTTTTTAATATCTTCGATTGAAACGCCCATTTATTATTTCTCCTCAGATTTATCAGCTGGTTTTTGTACGCCGGCACCTTCTGCAACAGCAGCGGTAAAGTAATCAAGAAGTAATTGAACACCCTTGATTGCGTCGTCGTTACCCGGAACAACGTAGTCAATAGCGCTTGGGTCAGCGTTAGTATCAACAAGACCTACTACTGGAATACCAAGTGTTTTCGCTTCTTTAACAGCGTTAGCGTCAGAGATAATATCAATCACAACGATAGCGCCAGGCTGACCGTTCATGTTCTTGATACCACCGTATTTAACGTTTAGCTCATCGATTTCTTCCTGGAAGCGCTGTACTTCAAGTTTGTTGTAGCGCTTTTCAAGATCACCGGTTGCCATACGCTTTTCAAGATCTTTTAGCTTCTTGATTTGCTGAGTAACGGTGTTTACGTTTGTAAGCATACCGCCAACCCATCGTTCGGTAACGAATGGCTGGTTAGCTTTTTCAGCTGCAGTGCGGACGATGTCCTTAGCTTGCTTTTTAGTACCAACAAATAGTACTTGCTTGCCCCCAGCAGCAACCTTGGTCAAGAATGGCAATGCCTTGTCTAGACCTTCAACTGTTTTTGTCAGGTCGATAATGTGACTATCCTGACGTTTACTGTGAATGTATGGCGCCATTTTAGGGTGCCAACGGCTCGTTTTGTGTCCAAAGTGGACACCAGCTTCGAGCAAAGCTTTAATATCGACAGTTACTGCCATAAAGTTAGAACTCCTTTGTTCCTCACCCGTATCCCTGAAGGTTCAGGAGTTATGATACGGATTGTGTCATTAAAAATTGTTACCTCCGTAGTATAGCGTATTCTCACCCCTTTGACAATCCCCGTTAGATCGGCTATACTAGTTCAGATATGAAAAGCAGTATACACCCAACAACATACCGTCCCGTCGTATTTAGCGATGACGTGGCTGGGTTTGCCTTTTTGACACAGTCAACAGCGCAGACAACCGACACAATTAAATGGGAAGATGGCAACGAATACCCACTCGTTAAAGTCCACATCTCATCAGCTTCTCACCCGTTCTTTACTGGTGAAGAGCGTATCATCGACACCGAAGGTCGTGTCGACCGCTTTAAGGCTAAATTTGCAGCTGCTGAAGCTCGCAAAGAAGCACTTACAAGCAAAGCTAAGAAAGCTGCTGCGCAAAAAGCTGCAAAAGCAGACAAGTAGCTCGGCTAACAGAAAGAGACTGCCCTTTAGCGGTCTCTTTTTTGTTATACTAAAGACAACAACCTAATTCGAGGAAACTCATGGACTCACCGCAAACCGATCAACCAGCTTTTGTACCAACCCAGCCAGCCGCCCCTACCCCAACTACAGAGGTAGTAAAAAGCAACCGCAAGCGCACGATCGCTGCGCTATGGCTTATGATTGGCCCGACAGCTCTTATCGTGATTTCTATCATTGCTTATGCCGTCGTAAATTTTCTCACGCTTCAAGCAGCTCCGGAAACCGACGCGATGTTCGGCGAGCAGCCAGTCGGTATGACGATCATGAATATAATCCTATTCCTCGTCGGTGCCATTAGTGTTATAACATGGCTGCCTGGATTGATTATCGGTATCGTCCTCCTCGCAACTAAAAAGAGATAAAAGAATAATATGCCAAAGATTAGCCTCAACATTAACGAATTAACTACCGAAAAAGCCGCACTGGCTGAGTTTTTGGCGTCACCAGATGCTTACGCAGATCCTGAGTTTAGTAGCAAGAACAAACGTTTTACAGAGCTTGAGGCTATCATCGAGAAAGCTACCCTTCGCCAAACACTTGAAGGTCAGTTGGCGGAAGCCAAAGAACTGTCGTCAGGTGGCGATGAGCTTGCTGAACTTGCCAAAATGGATGCTAATGAAACCGAAGAGAAACTTACTCAACTTGAGGAAGAGCTCTTTATCATGTTGGCACCAAAAGATCCTAACGACGAAAAGAATGTTATCATCGAAATTCGTGCCGGCGCTGGCGGTGACGAGGCTAGCTTATTCGCCGCCGAACTCTACCGTATGTACCTGCGTTACTGTGAAACTCACAATCTCAAGACTGAGCAGCTATCTGAAAGTGCCAATGATACCGGTGGCTACAAAGAAGTTGTCTTTAGCGTGAGCGGCGATGCGCCATATGCAAAATTAAAATTCGAATCAGGTGTTCACCGCGTCCAACGTGTGCCTGCCACCGAATCACAAGGACGTATTCATACCAGTACAGTAACCGTTGCAGTCTTACCCGAAGCTCAAGAGACAGATATTGAAATCCATGCCAATGAACTAAAGATTGACGTCTATCGCGCCGGTGGCCATGGTGGCCAGTCAGTGAACACTACCGACAGCGCCGTACGCATTACCCACCTTCCAACCGGACTTGTCGTGACTAACCAGGATGAAAAGTCACAGATCAAGAACAAGGAAAAAGCCATGAGCGTTCTCCGCTCGCGTTTGCTACAAGCAAAGATTGACGAAGAGCAAACCAAGCTCGCCGCCGAGCGTCGTAGTCTCATTGGTAGCGGTGACCGTAGCGAAAAAATTCGCACCTATAACTTCCCTCAGGACCGTATTACCGATCACCGCATTGGCTATTCTCGCAGCAGCATTCCTTCGGCCATGAATGGATCAATTGATGATTTAATCGAGCACTTACAGGCTTATGAGCGCGAACTTGCCGCAGCAAATGCCAGTAATTAAAGACTGGCTAAAAAACGCCACAGCTGAATTAGTGGCGGCTGAAATTCCTTCGGCTAAATTAGATGCCGAAATTATCCTAGCCCACACCCTGCGTCGCAGCCGGACATATTTGCATGCGCACGACGATGAAACATTCTCTCTGCGCCAGCTCGAAATTGCCGATGCACGGTTGCGTCTCCGCCTCGATCGTACACCGATCGCCTACATAGTTGGCCACAAGGAATTTTATGGCCGTCTCTTTCACGTAACTCCGGCCACGCTTATTCCTCGCCCAGAGTCTGAAGTCATAATCACACTTTTAAAAGAGTACGCTGCGCAAACTAAACTAGACCTTCATAAAACATCTGAACGATTAGTTGATGTCGGCACCGGTTCAGGCTGTCTTGGCATTACTGCTAAAAAAGAATTACCTGAACTTGATGTGACACTAATCGATGTCAGTCGTCACGCCTTAAAGGTAGCCGAAAATAATGCTATGCGCCTAGATGCCACAGTCCAGACCGTCCGCAGTAATCTACTGAGTGATTATCCATTCGCCGCTGATTATATTCTTGCTAATTTACCCTATGTTGATTCAGTCTGGGAACGCTCACCAGAAACGCGTCACGAACCAGCCTTAGCGCTTTTTGCCGAAGATGATGGTTTGGCTCTCATTAATAAGCTTATTGATCAAGCACCGGCACATTTAAAAGCAGGTGGTCTTCTCTTTCTTGAAGCCGATCCACGCCAGCATACAGCGATCATTAAAACCGCTAAAAATCGCGGCTTCACACATCAGGAAAGCCGCGATTTTATCGTTGTTCTACGTAAAAACTAATTCTTGAAAGCAGTTAATGTTACTTGTGTGGTCATTGTTTTATCACCACGTATAATCGTTAATTTGATCGTATCGCCAGGAGCGTATTCGGCGACAAGACTTGCCACACTTCCTCGGTCACCAACTTCGATATCACCGACTTTCGTGATGATATCTTTATCTTTTATGCCCGCTTTTGCCGCTGGGCTATTAGCTGCGACAGCCGTCTTGTCGGTGCCATTATAGATATACGCGCCCTTTTTCACCGATAATTTATAGTATTCAGCGACGTCAGCCGTAATTGGCACATAGTTCACGCCTAGGTATGATCGCTGCACGCCTTTGCCAGCCAGTACACCCTTTAGTAGACCTTTGGTTGCGCCAATCGGAATTGAAAAACCAATCCCCTGCGCATCAGCAGCGATGGCCGTATTCAGACCAATCACTTGTCCATGAAGATTCAAAAGCGGACCGCCTGAATTACCTGGATTAATTGCCGCATCAGTTTGAATCAGATCAGTTAATGTCTCGACTTGCTCACCTGCCTGAGCCGCGACTGGTCGTCCGGTACCGGAGATAATACCACTGGTGACAGTATTCTGGTACTGACCAAGTGAGTTGCCGATCGCAACTACCTTCTGACCAACGCGCACTGACGTAGAGTCGCCTAGCTCAGCAACCGGTAAATCTCTGACATCAGGAATGCGCAGGAATGCCACATCGTTGAGTGGGTCGGAACCTAGAACCTGAACATCATCATACGACGTACCGTCAGATAAAATCACCCCAACTGTACTAGCGCCTTCAATAACGTGCTTGTTGGTCATAATATAACCATCTTTGCTGACGATAATGCCAGTCCCTGCGCCCTCTTCAGTAGAGCTACCGTAGTAAAAATCTCTCGTTTGTGACTGGGTGACAATCGAAACGACACTCGGTGACACTTTCGATACGACACTAGCCAAGTTCTCCTCTTCAGGAGTAATTAATGTGTTTCCATCGGTACCACCATTCAAGCGTGACGCTAGGTCCGAATCATTAACTTGGCCCCATGTTGCCAAACGTGAACCAGCATACCCTGCAATAAGAGCTAGTAAAATAATGCCACCAATCATGGCAATACGCGCCCAAAGACCTCGTGGCATCTGTCGGCGAGCAACGGGAGGTTGTTGTGGTACGTACGGCTGTGGCTGAGGCTGATCACCTGTGACGACAGGTGGTAAAGTATGATTAGTTGGCGAATCTGGCGATTGGTTCATGTACTTCATTCTCCTACATTAATTGGTCGGGCTGATAGATTACTGAGATTAAATCACTCCATTGTTAATCGTATTAAAGAACACGATCAAGAGCAGGATAACACTCACTGATAGCAGTGCTGGCATAATCACGTCACTCGAGCGAATAGTGCCATGCTTTTCGTAGCTAGCGTACGCTCGTTCAGCCACAAAACTCATCCCTAGCGCTATTAACGCAACCTGCGTAAGCTGGATGTCACCCACGCCAGGCAGCGCGTAAGCAAACGTCCAGTGATATGCTAACCAACCGATCTCAGCAAATAGTAGTCCCCAAACGAGGCTATAAAATGACGTATGCGGCTCATCGTAGCTACTAAGCACGTGTCGAGCGGCACTAAAACCAATCAACCACATAGCGGCCACTACTATTGTCGCAATCCAATCGTACGAAACGATCATCAGCGCACTAACGCCTAGGAAAATAGCTGCGCCAGCCTGCACCGCCACGAAAGTACGCTTTGATTTCGGCTTGATATAAAGAAGCCATACGATATATAGCGCCGTAAGAAGCAGCTGAGTAAAGAGCGCGCCCGTTGCCGAGTAAAGCAAGACAACCATACTAAGGCTAACGATTAAATCGACTAGGTTTGTTTGAATATTTGCAAACCAATAACGAGGTCGGACTGCTAAAATACGCCATTTACTCAGTAGTACCAAGGCAAACGCGAGTACTGGCGAGTTAACTGCCAAAACGACAATTAATAAAGTTACCGCAAAGGCAACATTTAAACCGATGTAGACAAGCTCACTAACAAGTGAACGACGTTTAGATGATTTTAGAAACTCCATGATCTCCCCTATTATAGCACTGTCTGCTACTGTGCAGAACGATCTTTACCAAAGATCACGACAAAGCTCACGCCATCAGCTACGGCAACCGGTGGAGCTGTCGTCTTAATCTCGACACCAAAAGCAGATTTCAACTTCGCCTTAGTGCCAGCCATACCCGTTCCAATCTGATAGACTTCGACATCTTCGTAGGTGTCTTCGGGTGCGTTACCCACTGTGCTGACAATAAAGCCAGCCTCGGTCAATTTGTCAGCCTCGGTTTGCGCTACGCCCGTCACACCAGAGCCGTTCAAAACAACAACCTTTGCGCCTTCACGTGTCACAGGATCAGTACTTAGCTTTTGCTTCAAGAATGTGCGTATCTCGGTGTAATTAAAGATACCGGCTGCTGGCATAACGACGCTTGCACCGTTATATGGCCCGCTCTTAACTACAGCGTTGTCGCCATCAAACAAGCTGAGGGTCGTAATCTTATCGACTGGGATATCCGTTCCCAACTGCATGAGCGTACGGATCTCGGTCGTGTCAAAGTTAGTGCGCAGATTATTACCCAAACTATCAATGAGTCCGGTCACCTTGCCTAGATCAGTTAATGTACCCGTACTGACTGCCTTTTCCTTGAGAGCGATAATAATCTTTTGCTGATTCTTCTCACGGTCAAAGTTTGAATTACCTAGTCCATAGGTTGGTGCGATATCACCACGGGCCATAGCGAGGAATAACGCGTGTTCGCCGTCTAGGTGGTGCACTCCGTTGTCATACTTTACAAGGAAACAGTCGTAATCACAGCGCCAGTCAAAGTTACGATCTAGGACACCTGGGTCACCATTGCTACCCTGAATATCAACATCGACTCCACCGACTGCATTAACCGCATCCTTGATGACGGTATTATTAACATGCACTGCATATTGCAGATCCATGCCAAAGATATCGCCGACGAATTTACGAGTCTCGGTAAGACGCTGCTCTTCTGCCTCGGCAGACGTATAATCTTCATTCACACAGTTAAAGTACTCGTTAATTTTACCCTGGAAACCACTGTTACATGCCATGCCATACTGCACATATAGATCACGAGGAATACTAAACATTGAAGCAGCTTTGCTTTTTTGATCAATACTGACGATCATCATTGAGTCGGTCAGGTAAGCTCCACCGTGACCAGGATCATCTTCTGATGTACCTAGGATAAGAATATTACTGCGCCCATTAGCATCTTGTTTCAACGGCGCACTTTGCACCAGACCAAGAAGATTGCCCTTAAAAATATTACCGCTGGCACGTAGTGTTTTATACGCCAGCCAGCCGCCAACAATAACAAGTAGTGCAATCAGTGCGATAATCACCCATTTGGTGACACGACGCTTTTTAAGTTTGGTGTCAACGCGGCGTTTCTTGCCAAATGGCCAGCGACGTTTCTTTACCGGCTCTGACGCAGTTGCTGGAATACTATTCAGCGACTCGCTGATATCACGACGCGTCAGCCCCTTGCTGCTTTGCTGCAAGCCTGCAGCATTTGCACTTGATGGCCGCTGAAGCCCATTAGGAGTTGGCGTCACCTCTGGGCGACGGCTAACAGGAGGTCGATTAGTATGCCGATCGCCCAATTGGCTACCAGTTCGGCGTGGAACGAATCCGTCGATTGAAGGTCTTTGTGGTTTCATAAATCTGTATCTACTATATACGATTACTGGCTATTTTTGAACTAAAAAACCATAATCACGTTTGCTTTTATCTGACCCCTAAAGCGTGTATAGTAGGATTAATGGAAGCTTCATTTATGCAACGGCACCCTTTTATCAAAGACACTCTGGGCATTTTTGTCTTTCTTGGATGTGTCCTCATTGGCACCGTACTTATCAATGCTTTTATCTTTCGTAGCTTCAACGTTGTTGGGCCTAGTATGGAAACAACCATGTACACCGGCGACCGCTTGATCGTTAATCGCCTGCCTGTCACTTGGGCACAGTTACAAAATAAATCATACGTACCAGAGCGTGGACAAGTTATCGTCTTCAAAAACCCTCGTTATAATGTCGGCACTGGTGATGAATATATTGTTAAGCGTGTTATCGCCTTTCCTGGTGAGCGCGTCACTGTCAAAGATGGCGTTTTAACTGTTTACAATACCGAGCATCCTGACGGCTTTCATCCTGACGATGATAATCACGGTGAACCAGGTTCACCAACAAGCGGTGATGTCGATACGGTCGTGACCGAAGGTACATTATTCGTCGCCGGTGACCATCGTCAAGGTGAATATTCGCTCGACTCTCGCAGTGGCCTAGGCCTAATCCCTTATTACGACGTTGTTGGACCTGTCGGCCTCCGCGTTTATCCGTTTACCAAAATCCGAACGTTCTAGTTCGATTGATCAAGAAGTTTTTCAAGTCGCTGAAATTCGTCGTCACTCTTGAAACGAATAATAATCTGGCCAGCACCTTTGGCATTGGTTTTCACACTTACATCAGTTGCCAGGCGCTTCACTAAACGAGCAGTCGTTTCTTTGTATGGCTGATCGTCAATCTTAGGACGCGCTGCTGTATCTGCTGTTTTTGGCGCTTTTTTCAGCTGAACAATAAACTGTTCAATCTTACGCGCACTCCACTCCTCTTTTAGGATCGTAGGGAGAACTTCATCAATAATTGCAGGGTCAAGATTTACCAGTGGCCGAGCCTGACCTTCACGTAGACGACCGTCGAGGAGTGCCTCGCGAACCGATTCTGGCAGACGTAATAGACGCAGAGTATTACTCACTGCACTTACCGATTTACCACCGACGCGCTGACCAATTTGATCTAACGTTAAATTAAACTGGTCTCGTAATTTCAGATACGCAGTCGCGGTTTCTAAAACATTAAGATCACGGCGCTGCAAGTTCTCAATCAATGACAGCTCAAGCTTGTGTTGATTACTGAGCGTGCGGACCAAAGCAGGCATCTTATCGAGCCCCGCCATCTGTGCCGCGCGGTAGCGGCGTTCACCAGCGACAATCTGGTAACCACCAGCTTTTGGTGTCACTACAATCGGCTGTAAAATGCCGTGTTCTTTAATTGAAGCCGCTAATTCATCAAGCGCGCCTTCGTCAAAATGACGACGTGGCTGATCAGGATCAGCAGTGATCTCAGAGACCTTGATGTGACGTAGGTCACTAACCTGGTCGTCTTGAGCTGCTGTTGGGTCAAACGACTCATCCAACAATTCAGTTGGAATCAATGAGTCAAAGCTTCGTCCTAAACCTTTTTTAACCGACACGTTCAATCACCTCCTTGGTAACCGCCTTGTACGCACGGGCACCCTTAGAAAACTTGTCATATACACCAACAGGTAGCCCATGGCTCGGGGCTTCGGCTAGGCGAATATTTCGTGGGATCACGGTCTTGAATACTTTGCCCGGGAAGTGTTTCTTGATTTCTTCGTGCACCTGGCCACTTAGCGTCGTGCGGCCGTCTACCATCGTTGGTAATACACCGATTAGATCGAGTGTCGGGTTCATGCTCTTACGGATAAGCTTCATCGTCTCTAGTAGCTGTCCTAGGCCTTCAAGCGCATAGAACTCAGCCTGCACTGGCAGCAACACGTACCGTGCCGCGATCAAACCGTTAACCGTTAGCAAACTGAGGCTTGGTGGGCTATCGATAATCACAAAGTCATAGTTAGGCGTATTATCAATCGCATTTTTCAGGCGTGTAAAACGACGATTAGCCTGCGCCAGTTCAATTTCGGTATTCGCAAGGTGTGATGTAGCTGGAGCGATAAATAAGTTCTTGTGATCTGTCGGTAGAATAACGTCAACCAATTGCTTGGTTTCAAGGATAACATCTGTCATCGTGCCTTCTAACAGCTGCTTATCAATACCTAGACCGCTCGAGGCGTTACCTTGTGGGTCAAAGTCGACCAACAGAGTCTTCTTACCCATCTTGGCTAAATAATAGGCAATATTAACGGCACTCGTCGTCTTACCTACACCACCTTTTTGATTTGTTACCGATATGACAGTCGTCACAGTGTTTATCTTCCCTCTTCTTTCACTCTATTGTAGCACGAGCGGAATTAAAAATCCTCGCTTTTTTGAGCGAGGATTTTATACAACCCAAACAGATGAAGATCTATGCTTTGCGGCGGCGCACTACACCCAATACGACTAGCCCTAGTACTGCCACAAATGCTGCTGCACCAATGATTGCCCAGAGTGGTAGACTACTTTTTTGTTCATCCTGCAAAGCTGACTCTGGTGTGGCGTCATTTTGATCAGATGCGACTGCGGCGACGGTGACGGGATATGGACCAAAGTGCGACATAACGTTATCCGTACTCAAGATTGCGAATCGCACCGTATGGCTACCTGCTGACAAGGCTTGGGGCAATCGACACTTCCAGTCACCGCTTGCGTCTGCTGTCGCTTTACACGTAACAGGATCCGAATGTACAGTTACAACCACCGTACTGTATGGCTGCGCTTTACCCTTAAAGGTTGGTAACTGCTCAATTGACGGTGTACTGAGGAGAGATTGTCCATCAACAGTAAGCATACGCTCTATAGTTGGCTCATCTAATATAGTATCCTCTGCGGCATTACTTACATCCTGCCGTGGTATTACAGTAACCTTTGGTGTTGATGTAGCGATCTTACCAGAGAGTATCGCAGTGCTTTGCACGGGCGGTACCACAGGCAAAGTAGGAGTTAAAGGTGTCGTTTCGTCATCGGATGGCGGCTGTGCATTATAGACATACGCACTAGACCCATTAACCGATACTGTACCTGGTGCGCTAATGTTAAAATCGTCTCTTAGCCACACTTCGGCGCGTGTTGGTGTTGTATGAACAGTCGTACCATCTTCAGTCATAGTAATTAACCGGTAGCAAGCAGGCTCATCAGCAACAAGTGATGGTGACATATTGTTCATAGCCGCTAAAGTTGCGGCGTCCATACCGAATCCGTCTGCGCAAAATGGCAGTTCGTCACCATTAAGTGTGACGAGTGAATGATCCGTCGCTTCTGATAAAGCGTCAAATTCACCAGCAACAAAGTCTGTGCCATGAATAATCATCAACTGTTTATCAGCCTGTTGTATAAATTCTACAGATGTCACCTGGCTATTAAGCTCCTCCTCGTCGCCCGGATCGACAGGCTCTTCTGGCAGTACATACGTCAGCGCATGAAGCACCTCGATGCCTGATTCGTCAGGGTTTATAATTGTCATCGTAGCATCTCTCGGCCCTGTAATACCTAACGTTGGGACTTGGATTGAAATCTCTTCGGAGCTTACAAATGTAGAGACAGCCACCGCGCCATCAAGACTTACAGCTACCCCCTCCTGAAATCCAGATCCACTTACGACTACAGTATGAACTTTGTCATCTAGCTCGATTATGTGCGGAGAGACGGAAATAACTCCAACTACAGACTCTGCCGCAGCCGGGTCGGCTCTTGCAATCAACGTAGCCGCAGGTATCGTTAGTACTAACGCCAACACGATGAGTGAAACACTAGTTATTTTTGATTGTATTGTTTTTTTAATTTTCACCCTTTTTCCTCGCAAGCTAACCATAACTTTACACAGTATAGCATAAGCAGAACTGATTTTACCGTAGTCATAACAAGAATCACTAGATCATTTAAGTCATCCCAGGATTGATCAGCCCAAACAAAAACCCCACTCATCGCGGGGTTTTTGTTTGCTGAATAATTTCAGCTACTTGATTGAAGTGATTTCAACCTTGCTGTATTTCTGGCGGTGGCCAGTTTCGGTGTGAACGCGCTTTTTCGCTTTGTAACGAATAACACGAACTTTGTCACCCTTTACGAGGTCTTCAACAACCTTGGCAACTACTTTGACACCCTTTACAGTTGTCGTGCCGACGGTCGTTTTATCACCATCAATTACCAACAGTGCATCAAGCGTGAGCTCTTTTGTGCCTTCCTGGAGGAGGTC
>Ga0157369_10002590_pt1 | contig 21621 bp, 20 predicted proteins | sample C25metaG_FD_113461 | JGI IMG/M metagenome (GOLD analysis project Ga0157369, IMG submission 113461) | Corn rhizosphere microbial communities from Kellogg Biological Station, Michigan, USA - C2-5 metaG | ecosystem: Host-associated > Plants > Roots > Rhizosphere > Soil | place: USA: Michigan...
AATCTGCCCCGAAATAACTTGTAGTCTGATTTTTAATATCTCCTGTAAAAAATCCGGCTGAGACATTTTTCAAAGTAATATCATCGATGATTGTAAGTTTAGGTAAAATTCCTTGTTTTGTTGTAATGCTTTGTCCGTAGGAATTTTTCAAAGTTTTTTCGCCCGTGACCTTCAGGTTTTCATTAAGTTTTTTTGCATCAGCAAATTGATTACTGTAAAGCAAACCTCCGGGATAACCGGATTGTAAAAGAAAATTGGCTTCGTAACTTTCATTATTAATCACATTTTCGCAGGCTAAAAAAATCTGACCTTGCTTGTTATAAGTAAAAGAAACTTGCCTGTAATCCTTTACATCAGGCAATTGATCATAAATGACGAATTGGTTTTTATCATAATCGATTTTATAGGTTTTCCCTTTGAAAATTCCTGTTCCGATTTTTCCGTCTGCTTCTTGACCAGTCAACTCATTATCGAAAAAGCGAATGTTCTTAAATTCATTCTTACCAATTTTCAAAGAATTATTTTCACTGATTCCATTTTTATCGAATTTCAAGCTCTTTGCAGGACGTGTTCTTTCGGGCGAAATCGATGCGTCTTCCATTGCAATCTGGAACATCAGATCCAGAGAATCTTTGTCATTCACCAAAGTTTTTACAATGATGTTATTGTATTTTGTTACCCGGAAAGGAATAATTTCCTGAGCATTTATCGAATTAATGAAGAATGCAGAACATAAAATGAGGTAGATCTTTTTCAAAATATTTAGTTTTCATAGGTTATTATTTCAAATTTAATAAAATAGCTGTTACTTTTGGAGTGAAATTAATTTTTTCTTTGATATTATGATTTTGGAATTACTGCAAACCAAACTTTCCTGGAAAACAAAAGAATTAAAACGAAATGAATTGCTCAAAACTTCCGGAAGTATTGATACGAACGTTTATTTCGTAGAAAAGGGAAGTGTCAGGATTTTTATCGAAGACGAAAGTGAAGAACGAATTATCCGTTTTGGCTACAAGGAAAATATCATTGTTTCACTGGACTCGTTTTTATCAGGAAAACCATCTGAGTTTTATATTCAGGCAATCAAAGCTTCAAAAATTAAAGTCGCTTCCAAAAAAGATTTTTATGAATTTATTAATTCCAGTAATGAAAATCTGAAACTTTGGAATTCTATTTTAGAGGATCTGGTTTTGCAGCAGATCGAACGAGAGAAAGATTTGCTGTATAATTCTCCAAAAATCCGCTACGAAAGAGTTTTGAAACGAAGTCCACAGTTATTCCAGGAAATTCCGAATAAATATATCGCCAATTATCTTCGGATGAGTCCGGAAACTTTGTCGAGACTCAAAAAATCTTGAGTTCAGTCAAGATTTAAGAATGATTTTCTCTGGACATTTGCATAAAATAATCAATGAAAATTTCTACTTCAAAATTAATTTCAGAATTAAAAAATATGACTGAAGAAAATATTCAGCTTGCAGAAACGCTTTTGAGTAAAGAGAGTTCCGAACTCAATTTTAGAAACTCCGAAGAAAGCTGGAGTATTTTAGAATGTCTGGAACATCTTAACCGTTACGGAAATTTTTACATTCCCGAGATTAGCAATAGAATTTCTACTTCGAAGTTTCCACCAAAAACTGAATTTTCACCAGGAATTTTAGGAAATTATTTTGCTAAAAGTATGCTTCCAAAAGAGAAACTAAACAAGATGAAAACCTTCAAAACAATGAATCCAATCCACAGCAAATTGGACAAAAATGTTGTAAATGAATTCATCAGTCAACAAAATCAGTTACTTGATTTACTTGAACAATCCGGCAAAATTAATTTGGAAAAAACCAAAACCTCAATCAGTATTTCAAAATTAATCAAACTGAGATTAGGCGACACATTTCGCTTTGTTATTTATCATAATTTAAGACACATCGAGCAAGCAAATAATATTTTGAATTCTACTTTTTCAGCAGATTAATACTCACAGTTGCCAGCTCAGAATCCGGGAATTTTTTAAATAAATTAATGTCAGGCTCCAGACCAGATTCTTTACAAATCCTGTGAAAAACATCCACTTCCAGAATATATTGATCAGAAAATCCGTGCGTTGCATCATAAGCGGTTGAAGCCGTCAAACCAAGATTCTTCGAAGTGATTTCCGGCGAAAGTGTATGAAGCTCGATCAACAATAATCCAAATTTTTCAACGTAAGGCGTCCATTTTTTGAGATGATTTAATAGGTTTTCTTCCACATCTTTGTTAGACAAACGTTTTCCGCGGAACGCAAATGCGCCAGTCGAAGTGCTGATTCTTTGGCTGTCGGTTTCCAAAACATCTTCCCAAATTCTGTTGTGGTCCAGAAAAGTCCTGATATTCAGCAAGTCACCTAATTCAATATTATAATCTGACTGCAGATCTTCGGCAAGTTGTTTCGGATTTCCAATGTCGCCCCAAATCACTTTTGCCCAAATATCATTTTTGATGAGATTAGCTCGTGTTACCTTCAAAGCAGCCTGATTATAATCTGCACCAACCAGAAATAACGGATGTTCTTCGAGAAATTTTCCACGCAAAGTCTGCCTTTCTATGACCTCATAAAGATGTTGCAAAAGTGCACCGTTTCCGCAACCCATATCCAGAATCCCTTTTGGTTGCTCATCAATTGGCCGGTTGAAAATATCGATAATAAATTCATCAATCACTTTGAAATAAGTCAAATGCGCGCCGCCACTTCCCCAGACATTCATTTCACGATTCACGTGGATTTCGTCTTCCCCATCTTCGATTTCACGGATTTCTGAAGCTTTTCCGAAAATCAGATTATCCAGTTTTGAAAACATCGGAAGGTAAGAAACCGTTACGCCGTAAGCTGTTGCGCGTCTCGCAAAAAATAATCCGGTTTCTGTAAATTGGAAATTATTTCCTTTTTTTGAAAACCAGCCGATTTCTGAAAGATAATTAAGAATGATCTCGAAATAATGCGGATTCTTATGAAATTCTTCTGCACTGAAACTCGCTTCCATAAAGTATTTGTGAAACATGCCGCTCATTCCCAATTTGATGATGATTGGACCGACAAGAGCGCCTTCAATATGTTTTTGAATTTGATATTTTAATGAATTTTCATCTGTATTTTCTGTCAGGAAAGCTTTGTACTTTTCAAAGATTGAAATCCATTTTTTACAGAGTTCTTCGGTCAGTTCTTTGGAATTAATTACATTTTGATCCGCCAGAAACTCTGCTAAATCACAGTAAATATTCTGATGAGAAAAAACTTCTTCAGTTTTAGAATTGACGGAGATTTTCACAACATCAGTTGCATTATCCAGATCATAACTGATAAATCCCTGAGATGTCAAAACCCGCAATGCAACATTCAGATAACCTTCATTGGAATTGAATTTTTCATTGATCTCAGAAAGTTTTAAGTTTTGATTTTCATTAATGAAATCCAGGATGTTTTTCTTTGACAAAGCCGAAATCACAGGCGCTGTCACGATGCCATCCAAATGTCTGAAGATCGATTCCCGAAGTTTTTTCTTATCCATAAAACTGTTGATTTTGTGTTTTGGAAGATAGAAATTTTTCGAGAACATGAAATAAAAAAATTATGTGTCCAGTTTTCGGTTGTCATCAATTTTCCAAACGATTACATTTGTATTATTAATTAACATTTTTATGAAACCAAGTTTCGAACAGATGTATCAGGCTTCTTTCCGGAAAGATCCGGAATTTGAAGGCGTATTTTGGATGGGTGTGAAAACGACGGGAATCTTCTGCCGGCCAACTTGTACAGCCAGAAAACCGAAACCGGAAAATGTTGAGTTTTTTGAGAATGCAAAAGATGCAATACTGAAAGGTTATCGGCCTTGCAAAGTCTGTAAACCTTTGGAAAATCCTGATGAAACACCTATTGAAATTCAGAAGCTGATGGATGAATTATCTGAGAATCCGGAACTTAAATTCAAAGATCTTGATTTGACAAACCGTGGATTGCAGCCTGCAACCATAAAACGCTGGTTTCTGAAACATCACGGAATGACTTTCCACGCTTTTCAAAGAATGTTTAAAATTAATTCGGCTTTCAAAAAACTTCAGCAAGGCGAAAATGTTCTGGAAGTAGCTTTGGAAAACGGTTATGAAAGTCTGAGCGGTTTCAGTGACAGTTTTAAATCCATCATCGGAACTTCCCCTAAGAATTCGAAATTTGAAAAGATTGTTGATCTCAAAAGAATCGAAACACCGCTCGGAACAATGATTGCCTGCGCAGATGAAAACGGGATTTCTATGCTGGAATTCTCCGACCGGAAATCGCTTTCCAAGGAACTGGAAGATATTTCGAAATATTTCAATGCCAGTATCATTCAGGGGGAAAATCCGCATTTCAAGACTTTGGAAAAGGAATTAACCGAGTATTTTGAAGGAAAGAGATTGGACTTCACTGTTCCGCTTTCGCCAGTTGGAACAGATTTTCAGAAAAGTGTCTGGGAAATATTAAGAACTATTCCTTATGGAACAACCAGAAGTTACCAGCAGCAAGCTGATATTTTGGGTAATCCAAAAGCCGTGAGAGCTGTTGCCAATGCAAATGGCCTTAATAAAATCTCAATTATCATTCCTTGTCACAGAGTGATTGGTACTAATGGAACTTTAACCGGTTACGGCGGCGGAATCTGGCGAAAACAGAAATTATTGGAATTGGAGAAAGCAATTTTGTTTTAAATTTAACATCAAAAAATTATGAATCCACCAGATTTAAAAAACATAGCCAATCTTTGGTTTAAGGCATTTAATGAACAGAATCTCGATGATTTGCTTTCTCTTTATGATGAATCCGCTCAGCATTACAGCCCGAAACTTAAAATCCGGGAACCTAGAACCAATGGCTTAATAAAAGGCAAAGATGCACTGAGGAACTGGTGGAAAGATTGCTTTGAAAGACTGCCGACTTTACGTTATCAGGTGAACAAACTGACAGCCGATTCCGAACAGGTCTTTATGGAATACACCAGAAAAGTGCAAGGTGAAGACGATATGGAAATCGGAGAAATACTTGAAATTAAAGAAGGGAAAATCATCTTCTCAAGAGTTTATCACGGGTGATATTTTTATCTTTGGAAAAAATATAGATCATGGATTTTTCTGTTCAGCCCACGTTAGAAAACGAAAATGTAAAACTTGTTCCTTTACAGGAGAGTGATTTTGAGCAATTGTTCGCCGTCGCTTCTGATCCTTTGGTTTGGGAGCAGCATCCGAATAAAGACCGTTACAAAAGAGAAGTTTTTGAAAATTTCTTCAAAGGTGCAATGGAAAGTGGAGGTGCTTTCAAAATTATTGAGACAAATACGGGAGAACTTGCCGGAAGCACAAGATTCTATGATTATAATCCGGAAGATAATTCTATTTTCATCGGTTATACTTTCTACGGCAGAAAATTCTGGGGCTCCAAACTGAATCCTCAGGTCAAAAAACTGATGCTGGATTATATCTTTCAGTTTGTTGATAAAGTTAACTTCCACGTTGGGAAAGAAAATATCCGTTCGCAAAAAGCAATGGAAAAACTAGGCGCAAGAAAAGTAGACGAAGTGAATGTTGCTTATGCGTATGAGCCTGAAAGACTTAATGTTGTTTTCGAGATTGACAAACAGTCATTCAGAAAAAAATAAATTTCACTATAAGAATGTTTATTTATTTAACATAATATTGTAGTCTTTGAAATGGATTAGAGAGTAGTCAGTTTCTACAAGAATTTAATCAAAATTATATTTTTATGAAAAGAGCTTTCTTCTTACTTATCATTCTTTTTTCATTTTGTACATCTTTTTTTTCTCAAAATCATAAACCTGTTCATCAAAAAATTATTAACGCTTATGATAGAATAGAAATTGATTGCAAAGAAATAATAAGTATACATGAAATTAAAAAACTGTCTGACCAATCGAAGAAAATAAACTTTCCCCGAGGTGTGCTGCGTGGTTTGACCATGCTTCAGAAGATTGCATTGATGCAGAATGATTACATTCTATCTGGTAAATACAGTGATGATGCAGAAGTCCTGGCCAATCAATTAAATGATAACGCATCATTAAGTGCAATCTATTTGTACCGTGGAAAAATAAATATCATCTTAGACAGATATCCAGAAGCAGAAGTCAATCTTAATAAAGCCGTATCGTATGGAGAGAAAATTGTAAACGAGGCAGACAAGCATATTCAGCTATGTCGCATATATGCCAATTTTGCAGGGATGTACGAAGGGCTTGGCAAATCGGATGACTGGTACAGATTCACAAAAAAAAGTTTGAGCGCTATAGAAACAACGCCTACAGATAACTTAACAGAATATCAGAAATCAAAATACTATTACCTCTATATTTTTGAATTGATGAATATGGGAAGCTATTATGTTTATGGGCAGAAGCCGCCAGGCTTTAAACTAGCAGAACCATATTTTAAAAAAGCTTTGAATTTTCAGAACACAACGCCTGAATATTTCAAAATCTGTGATATGGATGTGTATTATGCTGTTAGTGGCTTTTATCTTGAAAAGGGCGATTATCAAGAAAGCATATATTATGCTCAGAAATTACTTGAAATTGAAAAGTCAAAAAATAGTCCGAGAGATAGATTGTTTGCTTATAATAACATCAAAGAAGCTTACGCTTTTTTGAATAATGATTCCGAAGAAAATAAATACTTAAGATTATACACAACTCTTAATGATAGCATTAATGCTGTGGAAAAGAAAACTGTTGTCTATCAGTCAAGAGAAGAGATCAAAAAATCTGATGTAAAAAACGAGCAGTCAAGAAGAAACTTATTGTGGTTTGGATCAGGCGTCATATTGACAATTGCTTTAGGTTTTTGGCTCTATACATACAAGAAAAACAAGAAACTTCGTAAGAATTATGAGCAGATAATTGATAAACTGAAAGCAGAAACACTTATCCCTTTAGTAAAAACTGATGACATTAATGATATTGATAAAAATAACCAAGAAATTGAATCAGAAACCAATGAAGCTGCTATTAATAGAACAATCTCTACTGAAACTGAAGAGCGGATTTTAAAGCGTCTGGCAACCTTCGAAAGATCGGAAAGATTTCTCAAAAAAGACCTGACCATCGGTATGCTTTCTGGGCAGCTGAATACCAATTCCAAATACCTGTCAGAGATCATCAAAAATCATAGATCTCATAATTTCAGCAATTATATTAATGATTTAAGAATCAGTTATATAATTCGTAAACTGTACAATGAAGCCAAGTACAGGGAGTATAAAATAAGTTATCTGGCAGAGGAGTGTGGCTATGCATCCTCACAGGTATTCGTGATTGCATTCAAAAAAGTAAGTGGTGTGACACCTTCTTTCTTTATCCATAATTTGAAAGAAGATGAGGTTATCTCTGCATAATGGCTAATTGACATTTCAGAATTTGATTATACTAACTGCTAGGGAACGCTCGCTTATGGTGCGGGCGATGTAATCATTGGGATTGTTATTTGTAAGGGCATTATCGTAGAGATATGACCGGGTCTTGCAATGTTGTCATTTGTGTGTTTTATGTTTTATTTTATCATACTTAAGATCTGCTGTGGAAGACTTTAGAGCACCAATTCCTCAAACAACCTTTCAAAGGTCTTTTCTAAATCTAAACTTGCACCGGGATGAGGTCTTGAAGTCTGAATAATAGAACTCTTCACAGCCGTCAGCCACCGGAAACGTTCGGGGATTTCCAATTGAGCAATAGAACCTGCCGACTTTTCGCCTTTTGCAATATTTACAAAAGATTCCAGATGCTTCTTCACATCCTCATATTCTATTTTGGAATGAATGACGCGGAATTTCTCCTCACAAAGATGAATTTTAACCTTAATGAATTTCTCTCTTTTTGAGAACAAAATCAATCCCACGTTGAAGAATTCTTCACGCTCAGGTTTTGGCACAAGGCGGATTACCGCGTACTCATATAACTTTTGCTCTTGCATTTTTGGCTTCATTTAAAAAGTTATCAGAATTATTGCGTCTCAGTATCAGGAACTGAAAATAAACCTCTTTGATTTCAGCAGGTGTAAGATCCGTATCATTCCACTGCAACCAGTCTTCAGGGATAAGTTCTACGATTTCTCTCAGGACTTCATCCGTCAGTATCGCTTTGAATCTTTCATTAGTAGAATCCAGTTCAGAAGCTTGGGGTAGAAGAACATGGTCTTTTATCATCACAAAAGGACTCACTGCATTTTTCTCCCAATTGTCCCAGGAATGGTGGAAGTAGAGGGATGCACCGTTGTCTATCAGCCACAATTCTTTGTGCCACATCAGCATATTGGTATTGCGGAAAGTACGGTCGATATTGGTAAGGAAAGCATCCAGCCAGACTATTTCGGAAGACAATTTGGAATCGATTTTTACTGCGCCCGGATCGTAAGTGATGGCACCGGAAAGGTAATGTAGAGCTAAATTTAAACCACAGCTCGCTTTCAAAAGATCCTGTATTTCTTCATCCGCTTCACTTCTTCCAAAGTCTACGGAAAGATTGGCGAATACCAGTTCCGGAATTCTGAATCCCAGAACCTGTGAGATTTTCCCGCCAATTAATTCTGAGATCAAAGCTTTAACGCCGTGACCAGCACCCCGGAATTTCAGCACATATTTGAAATCGTCATCCGCTTCTGCCAACGCAGGCAAAGACCCACCTTCCCGCAATGGCAGGATGTAGCGTGTGACGGTAACTGTTCTTAAGGATAAGTCCAACTTGTAATTTTTCGTAAAAATAGGGATTCGGAAATAATTAATGGGTGATTGAATTGTTTTTTTTATCTCATCATTTTCAGAACAAAAAAGCGGAGTTTCATAACATTTTAAGGAATGAGTTGAAGCAGGAATATAACTTTGATCCTATAATAAATGACAGGTTTTGAACTGCATTTATTTTATCTTTGTTAGGCTGTGAGAATCTATGTGAGCTTTTTTCTTTTGATGTTAAGTGTTTTGTACTCAGGACAAGACGCTTTTTCTGCATTGAGAAAAGATCTGGATGAGAAAATGAAGCGTTCCGATTTCCGCTCGGCTTTGGAGATTATTAATAAAAATAAAGACCATTATTCCGGAACTGAAAAGGCAAATCTGGAAGTGATGAAGGTGAGGATCCTGACGGAATTTGGGCTTTACGATGAGGCTTTCAGACTGTCTCAAAATCTGATTAATTCTAAACTAACAGGAGAACAGCAAATCAAAATCCTTATCGAAAGAGCATTGATCTACGAGATCAATGACAACTTAAAAGCCTGTAAAAAGGAATTGGACAAGGCAGAATTGTTATTTCAAAAACACCCTGAACTCAAGCTTAAGCACTACACCCATTTTCTCATCAGGAAATCATCTTATTACAGAATCGGGGGAAAAAAGGATATTGCCTTTGGCATTGCGAATGAAGCAAAAAAGTATGCACTGTTGTCCAATGACCAAATCAATCTTCCGGATGTGGAGCTTATTTTGGGTCTCGGTTACAGAACTGATCCTGATAAAAGATTACGGCACTTCCAGCGTGCGCTTTATCTTTATAAAAAACTTCATCACAACGAGGCGATCAATTCTATGTATAATAATATTGCGGTATTTTACATTTCACATAAGGATTACAGGAATGCCAATATCTATGCGGATTCTGCCATCGCCAATTCTTCCAGATCAAATGTTCTGAACTATAAGGGTGATATCTTCCAGCATAAGAGCGATATTATGGAAAAGCTTAACCAGCCGGATTCTGCTTTGCATTATTATAAGATTGCGTCGGACTTTTACCAAAAGTACAATAATGAACAGCGCGATCTGAAAGTGAAAGAACTGGGAATCCAATATGATTTTGACAAGGAACAATCTGAGAAAAAACAGCTTCAGAAGAATATTAATAATACCAGAAAACTGAATGTCACGCTTTTTATTTCTATTTTAATTTTGTCATTTTTTCTTTGGCTGATCCTTAAGAATAAGAAAAGGATTGAAGTCCAGAAACAAAAGATTTCTGAGAATAACGAAGCTTTGAAGATCAATCTGGAGGAAAAGCAATTCCTTGTTCAGGAACTTAATCACCGGGTGAAAAACAATCTGGCTGTGATCCTGAGTCTTATCGATCTTCAAAAAGATCAGGCTGAAAATACGGATTATAAACACCGTTTCGAAGATCTTCATCAGCGTATCAAAACCATTATGATGGCTCACGAGCTGTATTCTTACAATGTGAATCACAACGATAATGCACTGATAGAAGTTCAGGATTATATCAGCAAAATATTTGAAGCCCAGCATCAGAGTTCAAACAGGGATTTCATTTATAATATTGATATTAAAAGCATCTCTTTGAAAGTTGATAAAGCTTTGCCTTTGGGATTGATCATCAATGAACTCATAACGAATTCCATTAAACACGCGGATTCGGAAAGTTTGATATTGGATTTGACTCTAAATCTAATTAATGAAAATATTGAGATCAATTATTATGATAACGGAACCGTTTTCATTTTTGATCCGGAGAAAGAATCGCTTGGGATTTTCATTATAGAAGGAATGATCAAACAGTTGCGGGGAACTTACACGAGAGCAAATTCTAACTACAAAATTACTTTCCACAATGATTGAAAACAGACACAGAATACTGATTGTGGAAGATGAGGTTTTGATTGCTTATTCTATCAAAAAAATGCTTGAGGCCAACTTCGTTTCCGAAATCGCCAACGATTATGATGAAGCCAAACTATTGCTTTCACACAAGGTTTTTGATCTTGTTCTGATCGATATTACACTTTCGGAAGGCAAAACAGGTTTGGAACTGGCGCATTTCATTAATGAAAACATTTCGATTCCGTTTATCTTCACCACAGCTTTGACAGATCCGGACACACTGGAAAAAGTGACCACTTTGAAACCTTCAGCTTATCTCTCAAAACCTGTAGAAAGTGTGAATCTGATTACTGCTATCAATCTCGCATTGGCCAATCAGGATAACATTTTCAAAATCGAGATCGGAAAGCAGACCTATTATTTCCAATCCAAGGATTTTCTCTACGCAGAAGCGGATCATATCTATGTGGAATTGTTTTTGAGATCAGGCAAACATCAGCTTCTGAGAACTACGATGTCTCATCTGGAGGAGGTTTTCCCAACCAAGTACTTCCGGAGAATTAACCGGAGCATTGCCATCAATCCTTATCATATTTCCAAAATCGTGAATGATAAACTTTACATTGAAGATAAAGTTTTCAAGATCTCCAAGAATTTCTGATTTACTTTCAGAACAAAAAGTCAGCGTTTCAGAACAAATTTTATATTAAGCTTTACTGTCTTCATAATTTTATTGAATGAATGATGAATCGTTTGTCACTCATTATCAATCTATCAAAATGAAATTATGAAAGCACTTTTATCTTTGTTCAGTTTTTTATTGATTTTTAGTTTTACCAGTGCGCAGGAATATCAGCCCATTGCAATCCAAAGTGGATATAATGCTGATGTCATTGCAAATGGCATCGGATCAGGAAACAGCTCAACCAATAATGATGTGGATGGATATGGCTATGCATTTGTATCTAAAGATTTCCAGTCTACGGGATTGAGCGAACCACTTAATTATGGATTGCCCGTGAACAGAATAATAAGTTCGGCCGTTGCTTCTACCAATGGACTTACTTATCAGATGGCATCTTATAATGGCAATAATTCATTACGCCTTAGTGGGACAAATGCCGGCACGTTAACATTTGCCTCTCCCATTCCGGCCATCACACTCTATATGCTGGCAACAAGTGGATTTGGAAGTAGTACTGTAAATATTGTTGTGACTTTTTCAGATAATACAACACAGACTTTTAATAACCTGTATATCTCCGATTGGTATAATGGGAATAACTACGCAATTCAGGGAATTGGAAGAATTCTTCTCACTAATAACACAATGGATTCAGGAAGTGGGATAAATCCACGTTTGTATCAGATTCCTTTGACTATAGACAATGCCAATCAACCGAAAAATATAAAAAGTATTACGATTACAAAAACAAATTTTATGCAAGGGATTGCACATATATTTGCATTTTCTGCAGATGTTTATAATGCTTGTGAAAGTCCAGAAGATATTGCTGTTTCTGCCACAGGGACTTCTGCTTTACTAAGCTGGACTGCACCTTCCAATGCACCATCTTCCGGATACCAATATTATTACAGCACTTTATCAAATGTGCCAAATGCAGCTACAACGCCAACAGGTAATGTTGTGGCAGGACAGACTTCAGTTTTGCTTAATAATTTGACTGCAGGCCAAATTTATTATTTCTGGGTAAGATCCAATTGCGGCGCAACGAAAGGCTACTGGAAACTTAAACAGTTCAATACCTTTTACAACGTTCCAGATTCTAATGGACGAGTCTTTGTAAATGCCAACGTAAGTGGTGGAACTGGTACTGGAATTAACTGGACCAATGCGTCTCCAAATCTCATCAATGCAATCTCTGCCGCAAATACGAATACCAATATCAAAGAGATTTGGGTGGCGAAAGGAACTTATTATCCTTCAATCTCATCAAACAGAGACGATTTCTTTTACATTACCAGAAATGACCTGAAAGTTTATGGAGGTTTTGCCGGAACTGAAACATCATCAAGCCAAAGAAATAGTGCAGAGAACGTAACCATCCTGAGTGGAAATATCGGAAGTCAAACTTCTGCGGACGACAACAGCTATCACATTATGATCATTGATGCTTATAATAATTCGATTGATAATTCTACCCAGATTGATGGTTTTACTTTCCAGGATGGGAATGCGAGTGCGGGAAGTGTTCTCAATAATTATTTTCCGAGATATACAGGAAGTGCTTTATTAATTTATCCTTCTATCGCCAACAACTCACCGTTGATATCCAACAATATTTTCAAAAATAATACACAGTTTCAGGTTGGTGCTTTAGCTATCGAATCCAATACTTCCGGAACTAACGTGACAAAAGTTGAAAATTGCTCTTTCTATAATAATTACGCAAAATATGCCGGAGGTGCAATTGATGTTTTCAACCATTACGGAACGGCTCAGAATGTTGAGATCACAGATTGTCTCTTCGAAGGTAACATTGTTGATAATGCTTCCCAAGGCGGATTAACTGGTGGATTGGGAGCGGCAATCTTCACTTACGGAGAAAATCAGGTTCTAGTAAACCGGAGTAAGTTCATTAATAATAAAATTGGAACTAACACACAATATGCCGGAGCTTATAAAGGAACAGCAATCGCAGCAAGAGAAGGCTCTGAAGTTAAAATTGTTAATAGTTTGATTTATTCTGACCAAATTTATATTCCTTTTTATAATAATGCTTCATCTCTTAGTTTTATCAATTCTACGGTTTACAATCCCGATGGTGGAAGTATTTTGACAACAGTGTCGCCGGTTCTCAATTCAATTCAGAATTCAATCTTTTGGATGGGCGGCAATTCTGTGAATACGATAGACGGCTCCGGAACAACTGTTACAGCGAATAACTCCATTATTCTTCCAAAATATAATGTGACACTTACTGGTGCTAATAATTATACTTCCGATCCTTTGTTTATGAATGTTTCTACAAAAGATTTCAGTTTACAGTCGGCTAGCAATGGGATTAATAAGGGCAATAATTCTTATTATAATATTTCTAAGTACGGAAATAATGATCTTGCTGATAATAACAGAATAGAGGAAACACTCATTGATATTGGTGCTTTTGAGAAGCAGCCTACTTTGTCATCTTCGGATGTTAGTCAGGAAAAGAGCATTAGAGTCTATCCAAATCCGGTAAAAGACATTTTGAATTTGGTTTCTGAATCTAAAATCAATAAAATTATTATCTCAGATTATAGTGGAAGAAAAGTGCTGGAAAAATCTTTGATTGGAGAACCGAAAGTCGATGTAAAGTCTCTCGCAAAGGGAAATTATCTAATTCAGATCTTTACAGAAAAAGGCCTGGAAAACATCAAATTTATTAAGAATTAAGAATGGTTTTATAAACACTCAGCCAGAACTTTGAAAAACACACGTGCTTTCTTAGAAAAGGATGTGTGTTTTTTTATTTGAGTATATTTTAAAGAAAATAAGATCTTCATTTGGTACTTAAAACCATGTCCCATTTCTTGAATTATAAAAAACGAATCCTTATTTTTGGAAAAAATAAACAATGTCCAGTTTTATAGACTTCGGAATTGCCCAAAAACAATATCACGGAATGAACAGAATCACGCAACTTTTCAATATTAAATATCCAATCATCCAGGGCGGAATGATATGGCATTCCGGATGGAAACTGGCTTCAGCGGTTTCTAATAATGGCGGATTGGGATTAATTGGTTCTGCAAGTATGTATCCGGATATCCTCAGGGAAAATATTCAGAAGTGTAAAGCGGCGACAGACAAACCTTTCGGGGTCAACATTGCTTTGCTCTATCCAAATATTGAAGAGATCATCAATATCATTCTTGAAGAAGGTGTAAAGATTGTTTTCACTTCGGCTGGAAATCCTAAAACTTATACAGAAACCTTGAAGAAAGAAGGCATCAAAGTCGCTCACGTGGTTGCAAGTGCGAAGTTCGCAGTGAAATGTCAGGATGCAGGCGTAGATGCAGTTGTGGCAGAAGGTTTTGAAGCGGGCGGACATAACGGTCGTGAAGAAACAACAACGCTTTGTCTCATTCCGAATGTTAGAAAACATATTGATATTCCATTCATCGCAGCAGGTGGAATTGGCATTGGAAGTCAGATGAAAGCCGCAATGATTCTTGGTGCAGACGGTGTTCAGATCGGTTCTCGGTTCGCTGCAACGGTTGAGGCAAGTTCTCACGATAACTTCAAAAATAAAATAGTTGAATTGAAGGAAGGCGACACACAGTTGACTTTGAAAGAATTAGCACCGGTTCGATTAATTAAGAATAAATTTTATCAAGATTTAGAAAGTCTTTATGAATCTGGCAGAAATGTTGAAGCCCTGAAAGAAACTTTGGGAAGGGCACGCGCAAAACTCGGAATGTTCGAAGGGAATCTTATCGAAGGCGAATTGGAAATCGGACAAGTCTCTGCTTTGATAGATGAAATTCTACCGGTAGAAAAAGTCTTTGAAAACTTAATCAAGGAATTCAACGAAGCGAAAATAGAACTCACGTTGTGAGAAGAAACAAGATAAAAGTAAAAAAAGTCAAGTTGAGGAACTTCGAGAGTTTCAGTCTGACAATTCATAATTAATTCATTCATAACTCATAACTAAAAAACGTGTTTTCAAAGCAAGAAGCGCAACAACTCAAGACAGAATTCTGGACGGCTTTCGGAAAAGCTTTTCCAAGAAAATGGCTGTTGTACGATACCAAAATCAAGGATTTTTCTTTTAAGTTTTCCGCAGATAACAAAAAAGCTGAGGTTTCTCTGGACATCGAGATGAAGGATGAATTATTCAGAAATGCTTACTTCGAAAAGTTTCAGTCTTTGGAAGATTTGTTGAGAGACGAAATTGGTGAATTCTTTATGGATGAATTTTATACTTTAGAAAACGGAAAAGTTATCAGCAGAATTTGGGTGGAAAAACACGGCGTTAGCATTTTCAATAAGCAAACATGGCCTGACACTTTCGAATTCTTTGTGGAAAAAATGAATACCTTCGAAATGTTCTATTACGAATACGAGGATTTCATTAAATCAATTTAAACAAAATACATTATACTTTTACTCAATACATCTTACATTAATAATGAAAAAAATTACAATAAAAGCCAACGATTTCTTCGAATTACTGAAACTGAAAGGCGAATCTATGTGGGATATTTTTGCACAGTTAATTGGTGATGAAGAAAAAGAAATCACTTTTGTGGATGATAAAGATGAATATCTTTTCCATTATATTCTGCCAACAACTTTAGAGAAATTACATTCAGATAAAGAGCTTTTCTCAAAAGAATACGCCGATAAGTTGTCAGGCCTTAACTAAGCTTTTCTTCCATTCCAAATAACCTACGATTGCCATTGCTGTGAAAACAAAATATTGCAGTCCTGTCAATGCCAATCCTTTTTCAAACATCATCGGAACACAAATAAGATCTGCAACGATCCAGAAGATCCAGTTCTCGATGTTTCGTTTTGCCATAAAATACATTCCGACAAGAAACATAGAAGTGGTAATAATATCCGTGTAATTTGCCCAATTCAGATGGTAAAATCCGAGTTTTACATTTTCCATAGAAAACCGGTTGTCGATAAATGGTTTGTAATAATATACGATTCCTACGAAAATCAAACTCCCGACAAATAAAAGCGTTCCAATCTGCCAATCCTTTCTGCTTGCTTTCTTCACTTCTACATGAATATGGTCTTCGGAATGTTTAGCCCAAAGAATCCATCCATAAATGCTCATCGCGGTATAGTAAACATTGATAAGCATATCACCCAGCAATCCGAAAACGAACATAATATATATGAAAAGTACTGTGGATATGATTCCGGTAGGATAGACCCAGATATTTTGTTTTATAGAGAAATAAACACTTAGTAAGCCAAAAAAAACAGCAATAACTTCAAAATAAATAAGATAAGTCTCGTAAGAACTATATTGAGCTGTGAGTGTTTGCAAAAAATCCATTTTCAAAGATAATTATTAAGCCTCATAAATCATATAAAATCCTTAATTAATAGCGATTTGCAAAATAAATTAGTTAAAAAATGTTAAGGTTGATATTTTTTTAATATTTTCGTAATTCAAAACAAACAAACAGAAGAAAAGCCCCTCAATTTTTTGGGGATTAAAAAATTAGATTATGGCAAACATTTGGATTAAGAAGCCAATGGAAGCGTACGAAGCAGACATCAAAAAGAGTCAGCTGAAACGTGTATTGGGAAAATGGAGTTTAACGGCTATTGGAATTGGTGCTATCATTGGAGGTGGCATTTTTGTTTTAACAGGTACAGGCGCTTACTATAATGCTGGTCCGGCTTTGGCACTTTCATTTGTTGTAGCTGGGATTGCCTGCGTTTTTGCAGCACTTTGCTATGCGGAATTTGCATCTATACTTCCTGTTGAAGGTTCAGCTTACGCTTACGCTTACGGAACAGTAGGTGAGATCTTCGCCTGGATCATCGGTTGGGGATTGATTTTGGAATATGCGATGGGATCTATGACGGTCGCTGTTTCCTGGTCAGGATATTTTGGGAAATTGCTCAAGATGTTCGGCTTGCATTTACCATATTGGATGACGACAGATCCCGGAACCGCTAAAAAAGCCTTTGGAGAAGCTACTTCACAGATTGCTGCCGGAGGATTGCCATTAGAAAAATTACAGGCCTTTCAGGAAACTATCAATAACTTCAATGCAGCACCTGAACTTTTCAATATAAAATTATTCTTGAATCTGCCTGCATTACTAATTGTTTTGGTAGTAATCTCAATCTTGGTAAGAGGAACAAAAGGAGCAGCAAAGGCTAATAACTTTATTGTAATTCTAAAAGTATCTGCTATTATTTTCGTGATTGTAGCGGGTGTATTTTTCATCAATATTGAGAATTGGAAACCATTTATTCCTGCAGCTACAACAATTACAGAAAACGGTGTTTCGCATCCTGCCTATGGTTATGGCGGAATTATTGCCGGAGCTGCGGCTATTTTCTTTGCTTACGTAGGTTTCGACGCTGTTTCCACACAGGCAGGCGAGGCTATCAACCCTAAGAAAGACGTTCCTTTTGCGATCATCACATCATTGGTAGTTTGTACTGTTTTATACATTTTGGTGTCATTAGTACTTACAGGAATGATGCATTACACAGACTTCAATCCATTAGGGAAATATCCGGATGCGATCAAAGCACCGGTTGCTTACGCCTTTGATATTGCAGGACAGGCTTGGGCTGGTTACATCATCACAATTGCAGCAACAGTAGGTTTGATCTCCGTTTTGATGGTAATGATTATGGGACAATCCAGAATCTTCCTTGGAATGTCAAAAGACGGTTTGATTCCTTCAACTTTTTCAAAAGTAGATGCAAAAGCAGGTGTTCCTAAAAAGAATCTTTACATTTTGGGAGTAGTTATCGCAATTGTTGCAGCATTTACGCCGATTAATGATTTGGCTCACATGACCAGTTTCGGGACATTATTTGCCTTTACAATGGTTTGTGTGGCGGTTTGGATTTTGAGAAAAAAAGAACCGAATCTTCAAAGAAACTTCAAAGTTCCAATGCTGCCGATTGTTGCGACTTTAGGGATTTTGATCAACGTTTATTTGATTTTCAACCTTAGTCCGGAAGCTCAGAAATATTCATTGATCTGGCTGGCATTAGGATTCGTGATTTACTTTCTTTACAGTAAGAAGAATTCCAAGATGCAGAATGGCGGATTTGGAGAGACTTTCAAAGCGGAACAAACACCTTTGGAAGAAGTAGACGTCGATATAGACAACAAACATTAAGAATATAAATTCCGCCTCGTGCGGAATTTTTTTTGGAGCTTAGTCCCGCTTTCCACTATATCTTTTTTGTTTACGACCATTTGTCATCAATAGAAATTGAAAAGAAAACAAAAAAGGATGCCGTTGCAATCGGGGCTATGAGATTTGTCTGTAAAATCGAATTTTGTACATAATCATCAACATTACCAAACTTTCATTAATTTTATAAAATGAAAAAACTAAGTTTACTTTTCCTGTTGATTTCAACATTCTTTTATTCTCAGAAGTTCAAAATCGATACTTTATTGACCGATAAAATCAGCATCCGTGCAATCCAACTTTGGGACGGAAAAGTTTGGTATTCGGGAACAGATTCCAAGTTTGGTTTTGTGAATATGAAAGATAAAGCTGATAAAAAACAAATTCGATTATCTGAAGATAAATTGGAATTTAGAACTTTGGCGCAAAACAAAACTCATTTTTATACGATAAACATTCTGAGTCCTGCATTTGTGTTTACGATTGATAAGACAACACTAAAACCAAAACTTATCTCTAAAGACACTTTGAAAACAGCATTCTTTGATTCTTTTATGTTTGATAAGGAAGAAAGAGGAATTGCCATAAGTGATCCAAATGAAAAGGGCTCTTCACATCCTTTGCTCTTTGGACTGAAGAACGAAAAACCTGGAAAACAAATGACAACAGATTTCCCTAAATATTTTGAAAGTGAAGCCCATTTTGCCGCAAGCAATACCAATATCGCAATGTTTAAAAATGAAACTTGGATTGCAACAGGAGGAAAAAAAGCAAGAATATTTAAATTCAATTGGTCGAATCCTTTCAAATGGCAAGCTTTCGAAACACCTTTCACTCAAGGAACATCCTCACAAGGAATCTATTCCATAGATTTCTACGATAAAAATTTCGGGATCGCAGTCGGAGGAGATTACACCAAACAAGCTGATAATATCAACAACATAGCAACTACAAACGACGGCGGACAAACCTGGCAAATCCAAGCGAGCGGACAAAATGCCGGCTATATGACCTGCGTCAAATTCCGTCCGAAAACCAAAGGAAAAGAAATCGTTGCCGTTGGCGATCAGCACATCAGTTTCTCATCAGACTACGGAAAAACCTGGACGAAAATCTCTGACGAAAAAAATCTCTACGCTTGTGAGTGGGCAGATAAGAATACTTTAATCCTGGCTGGAAAAAATAAAATAATTAAGTTAACATTTCAATAATTTTCAAAACCTGCTGATTTAATTCTCAATCCCTATTTTTGCACCGAATTAATGAAACTGAAAAGAGAAATTTGAAGATGAAGAACACGGTTATTTTTGATATGGACGGCGTAATTGTAGATACAGAACCGCTTCACAAAAAAGCTTACTACCAGCATTTTGGAGAATTGAATATCGATGTCGATGCAGAATTATTCTCAAAATTTACAGGCAAATCTACCCGAAATGTTTATCAAATGGTCAAAGATATTTTCGGAATCGAAACCGCTACAGAAGAACTAATTCAAAGGAAAAGAACCATCTTTTATGATCTTTTCGATACAGATCCGGCCTTGAAATTATTGGACGGCGTAGAATCACTAATCAATAATCTCCATTCTCAGAATTTCCAATTGATCCTGGCATCTTCTGCAGCAAAAACTACGATAGACAGAGTTTTCAAACGTTTCAATTTGTTCCCGTTTTTCTCTTACCTTGTAAGTGGCGAAGATTTCCCGGAATCAAAACCACATCCTGCAATTTTCATAGAAGCGCAAAGGCTTTCCGGAAACGACAAATCCAATTGTATCGTCATCGAAGACAGCACAAACGGAATTTTAGCTGCAAATGGCGCAGAAATATTTTGTATTGGTTACAAAAGTGTCAATAGCAAAAATCAGAATTATGAATTAGCAGATCTTGTAATCCATCATTTTGATGAACTGGATGTTGAGAAGTTGAAAGTTCTTTAAGAAATCCGTTTTTTGTTGGAAGATTCCACCCATTCATCTTTGCTGCAAACTTTACAGATGCTTTTTTCATTGATTTCAAATTCTTGAGTGTAACCACAAAAAGTACAGGAATAATGGGACTTTTTATTAAATAATTTAATTGCGTTGTCTAAGGAATTGGGCATAATTGGAAGACCATATTTGATATCTTGGTCTTCAAAGTAAAAAACACTTATTTCTCCGGAAATCTCCTCAATTGCTTTTTCGACTTGTCCAAGATGTGAAACGCCTTTTAGTCTCAATTCTGCAAAAAATTCGTCCTCGCCAAGAGATTCTTTTTTGAAATCTTCTATGCAAAAAACACCTTGGTCAATAAGGCAAATTGGTTTTCCTTCAACAAGTTTTTCAAATTTTTTACTTTTCCCTATGATGTAAGTAATAATGCTGTAAAGACTGATAATCATTGTAAAAACGACCAACGCCGGCATAATCCCAACATCTTTGTAAAACATTGGATCGCCTGCAGCAGAACCAAGACCGATAATAACAACCAACTCAAAAACTGATAATTGTTTAACGCCTCGTTTTCCCAAAAGCCGAAGTCCGAAGATGATAATGAAGAACATAATACTTGTTCTCAATATAGTCTCCAAAAGGAAACTCCATTCTTCGGAACCGAGTAAGATTTGTTTGAGGTCGAATGAATCGCTGGTTAGGAACATAGTCTTTTAGAGAAGTTATGTCAAAAAATACGCCAGAGAAAAATATTTTTTTTAATACTAAAAATGTTATTTTAAAATATTTTTCAGAAAAGGACTATTCAAAATAGTTTTAGTTTTATTAGTTGAGCTTAGGCAGTTTGAATTTTGAAAATCATTTAATATTTTAGAGATTTTTAAATTTAACTCTGGATTTATATCGTCAGATTGATTTTCTATTAAATCAATGATTTTTTTAGTAACATTTAAAGATTCATTTTGTAGTTGTTCATATCCATTTGCTATATTTTTCAATGTATCATTTCTAAATTTACTTTCTTGGAAACGTTTTGTGATTTTTTTAATCAGTAAATCGATATTATTAATGTATAAGTTATCAAAAGCAATTATAAAATCATTTTCACTTTTAAAACTTTCATTAATACAAAACTTTTTGAATCTGTTTACAATTCCGTTATCCAGTTGAGAAATTATTTTTGTGAAAGAATTAATTTTTATATCGTGTA
>Ga0157369_10002591_pt1 | contig 21620 bp, 42 predicted proteins | sample C25metaG_FD_113461 | JGI IMG/M metagenome (GOLD analysis project Ga0157369, IMG submission 113461) | Corn rhizosphere microbial communities from Kellogg Biological Station, Michigan, USA - C2-5 metaG | ecosystem: Host-associated > Plants > Roots > Rhizosphere > Soil | place: USA: Michigan...
ACATCGTCTACGTTCAGGTCAACGACTCGACCGCTGGGGACGGGTCCGGCGCCACGTCGGCGCCGGTCCTCTACCTGGCCGGCACCCCGTCAGCGACCCCCGCACCACCCACACTGCCGGCCCGGTCGTTCCTGCTCGGCACGATCACCGTACCGAAGACCGGCGGCGGGTCCCCTGCCGTCACCTTGAATCCCGCCCGGTTCGTGGCTGCCGGTGCGCGGCTTCCCGTTGGTTCCGCTGCGGACCGCCCCACCTCTCCGTGGGTTGGTCAGGAGGTTGTCAGGACCGACCGGAACAACCACGTCCAGGCGTGGAACGGAACGGCGTGGAAGTGGGTTTCCCGGCCCGAGCGCTATTACGCCGACGTGTCAACGTTCAGCACCGCGCAGGGCCAGTCTGCCCGCCTCATCGGTTCGGTCACTACCGCCCCGACCCGAGGCTATGCGACTCAGGCGCGGGCTAATGGACGACTTACGGTTGTCGTCTCGGCGATCAGTTCCGGCCTAGTACAGGTCAGGGTTTGCGTTTCAATCGCCGTGGGCACAGTCGCTTCGGCGCAGGCCCGATCCTTGCTGCCATTCACGGCGCCGGGCTCCTACTACGACACCCGCGGCGCCGAAACGGACTGGATCCCGGTTGGCGCCGGCAATCAGCCGCTCCCCCGCATCTGGATCGACCATGTTTCCGGTGCGGTCAACGAGGGCGCCACCAACCAGCCAGCAGAAAACCACCTGTGGGTGGAAGTCCTGCCGGCTGACGACTAGCCAATATCAAAACGTGTGGCCCCGGACTTGCGCTCCAGGGCCACACAAGCCCCAACCTACACGACCGCCACCCGGCAGGTCACAACACGCCGGGAGGCAAACCATGCGCAACCCTAAGATCAACGGGCGCAGAGGCGCCTTCCAGCTTGTGTCCGCCGGCGTATACCTCATCGTCGGCGCAAGCTTCCTACTCACCCCGGGCGCAGGGACACGGCAGACCTCGCTGCGGTGGCTCACAGATTACGTGCCGCTCGAACCGTTCGCCGCGCTCTGGGTCCTCGCCGGGCTACTCGGCATCGTGTCCGCGTTCCAGTGCAGGCCGCGTGACTGGTTCGGGTTCGCGGCCCTCGTGTTCGCCCCCGGAGTGTGGGGCGCCCTGTTCTTCATTGGCGCGTTCACCGGAAACCCCGCGGCGTTCACATCAGCCGCCGTCTACTGGCTGTTCGCGGCACTCTCCATGATCGTCTCAGGCATGCAGGGTGAACGCGACAGAGACACAAGGATCACGCATGAGCCCTGACCAAATACTCACATTAGCCGGGATCCTCATCGTTGCAGGCGCCTCCGCATACGGCGCCACCTACGCGGGCCGCACCTCATCGAAGACGGCCAAGGAAACTAACGCCGTCACGTTCTCCAAGAATTTGATGGACCGCCTCGAATCCCTCGAAGACGACGTAGCCGCACTCCGCAAAGACTTGAACCTCGTCTCCCGCAACTTCTCCACGGCAATCAACTTCATCGAACGAATGGTGTTCTGGGCCAAGGGCGGATCCAAGCCGCCCATCCCCGGCATCCCCGAATCGTTGAAAGCCCACCTGGACCCGTCACTCATCGACCAGCACCATGAGCAACAGGAACGAGAAGGCGCATGACAACCATCAACGAATCGCAGACGGCGAAGGGCTACACGCCGGCCGCGCGAGTCCCCGCCACGTTCGGACGTAAGCGGACCCTTGACGGAATTGTGATCCATCATTGGGGCGTGTTCGGGCAGAAGCACGACGATGTTGTGAAGTTCTTCGTCAGCGGCCCCGGCACAACCTCGGCGCACTTCGTCGTCAGTGCTGGCCGCATCGACTGCCTCGTGTCCCCGTTGGACGCCGCCTGGCACTCCGGCAACGCGGTAGGAAACGCCACCACCATCGGCATCGAATGCCACCCCGAAGCGACCGATGAAGACTACGCGACCGTAGCCGAACTCGTCAACTTCCTACGCAGCGAATACGGCTCACTGCCCCTCAGCCCGCACCGTCAGTGGAACGCGACCGCATGCCCCGGCATCTGGGACCTGCCCCGCATCGACCGACTCGCAGGCGCCGCAGCAATCGCCCCGCAAAGCTCACCAGTAGAAGAGGACCCCTTCATGGCCTACACAGATAAAGAGCGCGCCGAAATTCTCACCGCCGCACGCGCCGTCAACCGCTACTTGAACGCTCCGACTGGTGACATTCCCGCAAAGGTTGCCAAGGCAATCCTCGAGGCGCCGGTCACCCGCAAGGGCGGCACTCGCAGCGGTGACACCACACTGGGCAACACCATCGCCTACCTCGACTCCAACCTCGACGAAGTGAAGGTGAAGCCGTAATGCTGACTGTCGCATTCTGGAAGGCCGCTGCTGAGCGTGCCATTAAGACCGCCGCGCAGACTCTTGTTCTGCTGATCGGGACCGGAAGCATCGGCATTACGTCGCTGAACTGGCCCGAACTGCTGAGCCTCACCGCAACCGCCGCACTGCTGTCCGCGCTGACATCTATCGTGTCTGGCGTGGCTGACGGCAACCCGTCCGCGACAAACGCCGAAACAACCAACTAGCAAGGGGTCACGATGGCGCTCTCATGGGTTTCCGTAAATGCGAACGATGGGAGCATAATCGCCGACCTTCCCGGCCTGGTTGTCGATGGGGCGTTGAAGCGGACGATCGGGCGGGCGGAGACGCAGACCGCGACCCTGCCCCTCGGCCCCATCAAGGCGACTGCGGGCACCCCGCGCCGGGGTGCGCCGCCGAACTGGCGGCAGGCCACCCGAGCTAAGGCCGTCTTCCTCATCGCTTTGGACGAGGATGAGGTCCCGGTCTGGGGCGGCATGGTAACCGAGCGGCAGACCACGCACGCGAACGGCGTAGTGCTCTCCCTCGAAACGGCGGAGGGCTACTTCGCTGACAGGTTTGTCGGGAATGAAACGTTCAACGCCCCGCAGAACACCATCGTCAAGACGCTAGTGGAGAAGTACGCGAAGACGGGAGCCCGTCCCGGCATCCCGATCCGGGTGCAAGCCCTCCCCGGCGCGAACCCCACCCGGAAACGGACCTACCTGGATCAGGATGACAAGACCCTCGGCTCGGTCCTTGAGGAACTGTCCGGCGTTATCGGCGGTCCGGAGTGGACTGTTGGGTGGGAGCGGGACAGTATCAACCGCATCACCCCCGTCTTGTACGTTGGTGCCCGGATCGGCGCAGCAGCCCCGGTGGACCTGAACCCGGCGGCGCAGTTCTACCTTCCCGGGAGCGTGAAGGACGCCGTGCTCGTAGAGTCCTACAAGCGCGGGGATGGAGCCAACGACGTGATGGCGACCTCCTCCGGCGCGGGTGATGCCCGGCCACAGTCGCCGCGGCAGACTAACCCATCAGACCTTCGCCCTACCGTTGAATTCCGCTGGTCACCGGCGTCCTCCATCACCGGCACGGACACGCTCACCTCCCACGCCCAGCGCGCCCTTGCCGGCATGAAGGACGGCGCTGTCGCCCTCGCCATGACCGCGACCCGGAAGAACGCCCCCCGCCTCGGATCCGTCTGGGACCTAGGCGACGACATCGGCTTCGACCTGACCGGCCCCGCATGGCCTGACGGCATCATTGGCACCGCACGCGTCCTCGGCATCGAAGTGACCGACACGACCGTGACGCCCATCCTCGACGTGAGCATTATTGAAGGGATCGACTGATGCAGCCTGGACAGTTCAACCCCAAGGGTGAGGATTGGATCGCCCGGAAGTTCGCCGAACTGGAAAAGCAGATCCGGGAACTGAAGGCCGCGAACCCTTACGCGCCGATGGGCATGACACCCATGGAAGGCGGCGTCTCGTTCGACGGCAACATGAGGGTTGCGGGCACCCTTGACCTGCCAGCCGGCATTATCAACAACGACGCCCTAGCTAATCCGGTGACAGCCACGGTAGTAAACACTGGCGTTATCGGGTTCGGGCTGGCTATCAACGCGCTACAGCAGAAGCTCTCAACAACAGTCGCCGTGCCAGAGGGCTTCACCAAGGCGCTCGTCATTGCCTACGCCGACATGACAGCCGCAAACTCGACAGCCGTGGACGACTACGCCTTCATATCGGTCAAGATTGCCGGAGTGGCCCCGACTTACGCGGGCGGGACGAACGCGCCCCCCAGCCGATTTGCCTACTGCGGGTCAAGCTTCACCCGCGTCCTGACCGGCTTGAGCGGATCCTTCGACATAACAGTTGAGGCCGGCTCTGATCGCGCGCCATGGGCGGCTGACCCGACTGACAATGTCATCAACCTCAACGCCATGGTGACGTTCCTGCGTTAGTCCTTATAGTGGATGACCTGCGCGGCGTCGATGTAGAACGACCGTCCACCCTTGTTCCCCATGGTCTTCGCGTCCCAGAAGCAGGGGCCGGGCGAGTCTTCCTCGGCGCATGGCGTTGTCGGCTCCGCGGCGGTCACTGCCGTGACGGAGGGCGCCGCGGTTGCGGGCGGCGCGGTCGAACAGGCACTCAAAGACATTCCCCCGAGAAGCAGCGATCCGACGGCCCCAATTACTGCGGATTTCGTGTTCATACCCCGACCGTACCAGCAATCTTTCCGAATTAACAGGAGGCATCATGGTCGACCGGCCACCCTACGCCAACGGTGTCCTCGGCGGCACCCCGCTCGTCGCCGAACGGCTCAATGCGGAGGAGTCAGACCTCCAGGCTGCGCTTCAGCAGCTCGCCCGGGACCCGTCCCAACTCTTCGTCGGCTCCATCATCACCGACCCCTGGGGAGCACCGATCAGCGCGTCCGTGATCTGGCCTGACGGCGTCACCGGCGTCTACTCAGGCACCCCATCCCCGACCTTCCGCGGCGCCGTGGACGCGTACACTATCACCCGGACCGGGTCTCCGGTGAAGACCTTCACCCAGCCGGCAGCGTCCCGTGACGTCAAGGGGAATGTCACTTACCGCCCGCCTCTGACCATCAGCTAGGAGCATCACCCCATGGCCGGATTCCTCGATCCACGACTACCAGCAGCAGACCAACCCTCGAACATCGCGCTCGGATCGGACGGCGGCTACTACCTTGTGCCCGGCGCGGACGACGCGGTCGTCTACGAATCTGACACCGGGGACTATTATGTGGAGCCGAAGGACGGGACCGGCACAGTCAACGACGGCCCGGCCCCGCGCCTCCTTGTCGAGTCTGAAGCGACCGGCCTTATCGCCGGCATCCTCGCAGCCGACACCGGCCCCGCGACAGCGGCAACCGCGGCGGTAGGGAACGCCCTGGCGGCCTCGGATATCCTGAAGGGCAACGACCCCCGGGCGTCCCGGTCGATCATCTCCACCACCTATGCCCTGCCGTTCACGGACGCGACCGGCTACGTGTCCGGCGGCATCCAGTCTGACGGGCGCTGGAATTTCGAGCGCGGCCCCAGGGTCCGCGGTCAAAACGATGTCACACTCAAACCGCTCAACACGACCGGCTGGGCCATCCCGTTCGCGGATCAGGACGGATACGTCGCCGGCGGTATTCGTCCTGATGGGACTGCGGAGTTCTTCAAGCTGAAGCTCCCGCCTGGCGCCGCCTCTGACGCGCTGGCAGACGCTAACCTCGCCGCCGGTTACACCCGCTCGAGCCGTTACCGGGTCGCCGCTATTGGTGACTCACTAACGGACGGCTACTTCGGTGGCGTCGGCAACCAGGACGCGGACGCCTACCCGGCAAAGCTGCAAGCCCTTATGCCCGCCGGCGTGACCGTCTTCAACCTCGGAAACAGTGGCTACACGGTAGATGAGGAAGCGGTCCGCATCGGGGCGCTCCCCGTCCCGCTCACCGTCACGGGCGGATCCATCCCGGCCAGCGGCCCCGTGGACGTCACCACGACCGCTGTAATCGGCTGGCGGCCATCCGGCACAACCCGGACCATCCCCGGCACCCTCGCAGGCGTCCCCGGCACCCTGACGCGCACCACGAGTGACACTGTGTTCACGTTCACGCGGACCACGACGGGCACCGCCGTAGCTGTCTCTGGCGCCCCGGTGTTCGTGCCCGACTTCGCAGGCCACGCAGGCGATACCGCCGTGATTCTCCTCGGGCGCAACAATGTGTCCTACAGCGTCCAGGGCGCGGACGCGAGCATTGCCGAGCACGTCGAAAAGGGTATTGCCCGGATCGTGAACTGGCTGACGGCGCAGGTAAAGCACGTACTCGTTATCTCCAACACCACCACGCAGGCGGAAACGTCGGGCTCGGGCGGATACGCAACGATCGCGGACATCAACGCCCGGCTCGCAGTAGCGTACCCCACGAGGTTCCTCAACCTCCGCAGCTACCTTGTGAATCAGGCAATCTACGACCTCGGCATCACGCCCACCACGGCGGACAACACCGCCATGGCAGCCGACACGCTCCCGCCGTCCATCATGGACGACAACACCCACTGGTCAAAGAACACGGCGGTCCTCGTCGCAGCACAGATCAACAACTACCTCACCACGAGAGGATGGGTCTAACCCATGCCCGGACGCGCCATAGTCGCTAACGTCAGCTTCGGAGACACGACGCTCCCGAAGATCGACATCACCTACATTGCCCCGCTCGCCGGCGCCACCTACGACTTCGCCGTAGACCAGCTCCCCCTCGGGCCGGTAGCCTCATGGACGAACCTCGTTGACGGCGCTGCCTCGTTCGTCGCTGACGGCGCGACTATGCCGACCGTCATCACCGATGGCGCATCCAAGACGGTCCGCTTCAACGGCACCATCGACCGCATGAAGCTCACGCTGAACATGAACACCGCCCACAGCGTTGTCGTGGTCGCGAAGCTCCGGGCGCCGGTCGCAAATGACCAGATCTTCTTCGGCTTCGGCGCCAACACTGAGGGCGCTATCGGCGCGAATAGTGCCGGCACCGGCTACACCGGCTACGGCGGCGGCAACAGTGTCGCAACCAGCCCCGCGGTCGTGCCCGATGCCGGCTGGCACGTCTTCATCCTCACCCAGCAGGGCACCGGATCCGCGGTCCGCGTGGACAGCGCCGAAACCCCGGGCACCCTGACCGTCGCCCAGCGCAACGGCATCACCCTCGGATTCAGCAGCGCGGCAGGCAACCGGGCCGCCATCGACTACAAGCGTGTAGCGGTCATCCCCGGCACCATGACCACCGCGACCCGCACCGCGATCGTCGCGCAACTCAAGGCCCAGTACGGCATCTAGCCACATCACCCACAACTAAGGGAGTCGCCATCCGGTGGCTCCCTTTTTTGTGCCCAAAATCAGGGAGCTCCCCATGCCGGAATCGGCCGCGACACGCATACTCACCGAGGCGAAGGCCCTCGAACTATTCGAGGGCCTTCTCATCAACCCGAAGAACGCCCCGTATAACGCGAAGTTCGACGGGGTCACGAACGACACCGCCGCGCTCCAGGCCGCGTTCAACCATGGCGGGTTCGTCAACCTCCCGGCAGGTACAGCGATCATCGATGGTGACCTCACCATCCCGTCCTACACGCATGTTGTCGGGCGCGGCGAAGACCTCACCGTCCTGAAGATCAAAGACGCGGCACCGTGGGTCAAGCGCGGGATCATCTTCCCGGCAGGCACGACCCAGGCCAGCCTCCGGGGCCTGACCGTGGACGGGAACATCGCTAACCGCCCGGCCCAGTCCGGCGGCGACGGCGGGATCTACGGCACGAACGTGTCGATCGTGAACTCCACCTACATCCGGGTGAATAACGTCAAGTCGATCAACGCCGCCCAGCACTGCTTCGACGTGACCACCCCCTACTACGGGGACGCCGGGGACGGCGCGATCATCCCGAACCCGTCGGAGTTCGTCTGGGTCACGGACTGCTACGCCAGCGGCCACGGGGACGACGGCTACACCACGCACGGGTCCGGGAAGATCTGGTTCACCCGCTGCGTGGCGTACGGCACCTACAAGGCCATGCTGGGCGACTACTTCAACACCAACGGCTTTGAGTTCGATGACTACTCCTACGACGTCACCGCCACGGACTGCTACGCGGCGGAGAACTCCCACGGCTTCGAGGTCAAAGCCCACGGCAATATGAGTGCGGCCCGCAACGTCCGGCTCATCGGGTGCATCGCCGAACGCAACGAGACGAACTTCAGCCTCCGCCACATCGGACACCACTCCGCACTGTCGCCCGCCCAGTCGCTCACCGCGAAGAACGTCCAGCTCATCGGCTGCACGTCCATGTTCCCGCGGCGCGTGTTCTTCGGCCCCGGGTCCAGCGGCGACGTAGAGGACATCCCTGACGACCAGACACCCGCCGGGAAGCAGTATTACGGGCTCGCGGTCGGCGCCTTCCGCGGCGTGACCGTGACGAACTTCCACCACATCGGGGACCCCAGCTACGACTACGCCGGATCAGTCGCTATCCTCGTGCACTTCCGGGCGGAAGACTTCATCCTCGACGGCTACCACATCGAAGGCCACACGACCGGGAACTGGGACATCTACTGCACCGGCGGCAACCAGCCGGCAAAGAACGTCACCATCAGTAACGGCGTCCACCGGGACTCGGCCATCGGCGGAATCTCTTGCGGCGGCGAATCCAACGCCAGGATAAACAACATCATCCTGAACCGCACAGTTGCCGGCTCCCCCAATCGAACCGGCATCCGCGCCTACGGGCAGAAGACGGTCCGCGCCACCCGGTTCGCAACACCGTATAGCCCGAACTACAACATATCGGACGTTCTCTACAGCGCCTACGAAACACCCACCACAACCAACGTCCCCGCGTAGCAAGGCGTGTAGTATCGTCTACCGTGCGTCAGGGAACCCAACGCCCCAGACGCGCCGCGCGCGAGATTGAAACAGCCCCCACCTTAATTGGTGGGGGCTGTTTTTTTGTTGAATGTGGAGTCACTGTGCGGGAACAGTGAAATACAGTGATATGCTGGAGGGTGCAAAGCAACCCCGCAATGCTTGCAGGCATTCGGGGTTATGGCCGAACTATTACGGAGTCCGACATGACTAACGCTACCTCAGACATGCGCGAATACAAAAGACGATGGGTTGCGGCGCGCCGTGCCGAATGGATGGCAGACAAATCCTGCGTCCAATGCGGGACCACGCAAAGCCTCGAAGTAGACCACATCGACCCTACCCAGAAGGTCGCACACCGCATCTGGTCATGGGCAATCCCAAGGCGTAACGCCGAACTCGCCAAGTGCCAGGTTCTTTGCACTGAGCACCACAAGGCGAAGACGCGGGCAGATAGGCCAATGCCTGCGCACGGCACAATCTCCCGCTATGGCGGAATCCACAAGTGCCGCTGTAACCTTTGCCGCCGAGCCAACGCCGACCGCAAGAAGCTGAACCTTGGCAAGCAGAAGATCGCGCAAGCACAGCAGGCTCAGGCCGATCTTGCAACGCTCGCCGAGGTTATCGAACTACCCGGTCAGCTGCCCCTATGGGACGCAGCCTAGGCCTCTAGGGCTTTAGCCGCCACCTGAGCCGAGCGCCAGTTAGCATCCGGCATCAGGTGGAGGTAAATCTGGTCAGTCGTGTGAGTTGACTCGTGGCCGAGCCGGCGGGACAGAGTAGTCATGTCCATAAGTCCGGTAGCCAAGAGCCAACTTGCATGGCTGTGCCGGATGTCATGCACCCGCGGGAAGTCCCCAATCTTGAACCCGGCCTCGATAAGCGCGGGCTTCCAGACCCCGTGATACAGGGGAGAGGATCGGATGGGGCCGCAGGAGTGCGTGAGGAACACTAGCCCGCTCCCAGCAGCGTCCACGGCGGGCCTGACAGCCTCAACAGTACTGGGGGAGAGGGATACCGTTCGGACGCTTCTGCGCGTCTTAGGCGGGCCAATGAAGAAGCCCTTCTTGTCATCCTGCTTCCAGGCTTTCGTCACGCGAACCGACGCCGCCTCAGTTTCGCCATTCGGGAGAGTGCCGATTGGGTCAAGCGTGAAGTCGGCGGCGTAAAGCGCAGTAGCCTCGCCGAACCTCAGCCCGGATCCGATCAGGAGTTGGAAGAACGGAACATAGTGCTGGGGGAGTGCTTCAATGATGCGCCCCCACTCGGCGTGAGTAATGAACCGCGCCACGTCTTCCGTGCGCCCCGTCTTGGGCAGCTTCACGCCATCGCAAGGATTGGTTGTCCGGTAGCCTGCGCGGACTGCCGTGGTCATCGCCGCTGACAGCAGGCCGTGATGATTGGCGATTGTCTTTGCTGCCAGAGGATCGCCGTTGCGCCCCGCCTTGGCTTGCATGTACTGGACCCACCCGATGATGTCACCGTGCTTCAAGCCGCCAACGCGCATTTGCCCGAAGTCGTCACTGAAGTGCGTTCGCATGGCGGTGCGGTAGCGCTTGATCTGATAGAGCCCCACGCCAGTGAGCTGGTTGATGTGTTCTTCCAGCATCTCCAGGACGGTCGGGCCGTCCTCTTGGACTGCATCGTGGATCCGCTCGGCCTTCGCGAAGGACTGCCCGTTGGCATCGAGGAGACGTTTCCACATCTCGGCTTCGTTCTTATTGTCGAACGTGACACCGTTCTGCCGGCCATCTTCTCGCCACTGGACCGTGTATGCGGTGGAGCCGTCCGACCGCTGACGTGTGCGGATGCTTGCCACTAGCCCCCCTGAAAAGTATTCATCAATACCATTGTCTCAGTTAAAGGCTGTCAACCACAAGAGCACTCCTGTCAACAGGCACAAAAAAACCCCCTATTTCTAGGGGGTTTTTCGCGGAGACGGGGGGATTTGAACCCCCTCGGAAAGAGGCCAAAAACGCCTACATCTAGGGAAATCCGCGGATTCTAGCGGTTTTTTGTCACCGTGTTTCACTGTTTTGACTACAGTGATTCACAGTGACTCCATCCTTCTGTTGATGCTGTCAACAGCACGTCAACACGATTTGCCCACAAGAAAAGCGCCTCCACTCTTCATTGAGTGGGGGCGCTTTTGTTAGTTCTGGGCGGCGACCATCCGTTGTGCCCGCATCTGAATGGCGGGGCAGAGTTGGCAGTCGAAGCAGCCGGCCTCGGACGCTTCCTGGTCGGTGAGTGTGACGGCCCGGTCCATGAGTACCCGCTTAGTCACCCCGAGCCCCTTAGCGATCTCTGAGAGCTTCCCGGACTTGCAAGCCCCGGCGATCCTGTCCAGGGGCAGCAACCGCCGCGCCGTCTCATACCTGACACCCATCTCGACGGCCTCGAGCTGCCGCGTCGAATGCCCACGCTCAATATGGATGCCCTCATGAACGAGCGTGCACAACAACTGGGCAGCACTCAGACGATCATCAACAAAGATCCGGACACCATCCGTGTACCCGTGAACACCATCCGGCAAACGACCAATAACAACAGCAACCACAACAAACCCCACAACTTTGTTATCCCCCAAGGCCCCAACGGCACTTGATGGGTCAACTGTAAGGATGCCGACCGACACTTCTGACCAAAAATCAGGTTTTACCCGTCACGGATTCATTAAAGAAATGTGAGGTTTCGGTAACACGAACGTAACGGTGCAGGTCAGGGCCGAAAGACCCTAGCGAAGTGAACTTTTGTTGCCCCGACTAATCGTTGTCGTCCTCGCCGTCAACGTGATCATCCGAAGCGGCAAGGTCGTAATGGTGCTGGTCCGTGGATGCCCCTAGAGCGGACTGCAACGACTCGATGCGACTGGCGACCTCACGCAACAGTTCAGCCGTGGAGAACGCCGACAGCGGGCGCGGGGCAGGTGTCTCGGCGGGCTTGTCCAGGTCCGCGAACGTCACAGACGACGCGGCCCGGTTCGGATCCTCCGTCATCGCATCAATAACCTGGTTGCGCCACCCAAGGGCGACCTCCAACTTGCGGAGGGTCTGAGGGCGCGGCCACCGCTGCCCAAACTCAAACTGCTGCACCGTGGAGTCACTGCCCAAACCGGCCAGCTCTGCGAAGGCGACCCGGCCCAAGCCAAGCTCCTCACGCCGCTGCTTGGCTAGCAGACCTAGCCGCCGCATCATCGCATCCTGGCCGTAATCACGTTCGCTCTGTACTGCACTCATCAAAACCTCTGTTCCGCCGCCGGCTCAATGGCGACTCTCTTGCTAGGGGTGGCTGGTCTTAGATGCCCGCCTACCTGCTTATGGATGAAGACAAACAAAAAAAGACCTGTAACAGCAACAACCCCATAACCCGAGAATACTGCCAATCACCCAGTAACACACCCCCTTTCGCATTCGAATTCATATTCGAACTTGGTTGATTTGACCGCGGAAAGACGCGGAAGTCACCCAGAACGACTGGGTGTTACTGGATTAGGGGTTGCCCTGTTACTGCGTATTGCCCTATGGTTACTGCATGAGCACATTGATTCAGGGTATCGAGACCCTCAACCCCAACTACAACGCAGAAGACCAGCGCGTCGGACGGACGCTCACCTCCCTTATGTTCACGGAGGAGATGACCCCCGAGGGGTACATCAACCGCCGCCGCATCACACACGGCGAACTCGCGAAAGCCATCCAGCTCCCCGGCCGACCGGTCGGCGTGAACCGTACCTACATTGCCCAGCTCTGCATCGGCGCCAAGCACATGAGTAACGACATGCTGTTCGCCATCGCCAGGGTCCTCGGCGTCAGCCCCATCGCCATCAAAGTCCCCGACGGCTACGACCACTCGCAGGCTGGTCTCTTCGTAGGCGCCTCAGCAGCGTGACCGTTTTTGATGAGCGGTTCATGACGGTGCAGGAGTTGGCCGGCTACCTCGGGATCAGCCCGACAAGTGTTTACAACCGGCTCCACGAATGGCCGCACCTCCGCACCACAAGCAAGGGCATCATCCGGTTCCGCGAAGAACACGTCGAACAAATCCTCGAATCCATGACCAAACGACCCGCACCACCCGAGCAGAAGCCAGTCAGGCCCAACGTCGGAACACGCGCAAACAGGAGAGCCCGATGAACGCAGAAGCCGCGTGATGGGGATGAGCACAACGATCTGGTCCACCACGCATACCGCGCCGATCCAGTTCGATCGCATCAGTCCGACCCTGGTGCAGATCACCCTCGAAGACGAATCCACCCAGCTTTACTACGCAGCGGACCTTGCCGAGGTTTGCAAAGCCGAAAACGCACAGGAGCACTAAATGACACCCACCTCAGCAGTCCGATGGTTCTGCGGTCAGCACGTCCGCGAAACCCCCTGGGACGAAACGCCGCACGAGTGGTACGCACGAGCGACCCGCACCGAAGCGGCCCTCAACTCAACACTCCGGGCGCGCATAAACCGGGCTGACATGAACGAAGTCATCACCACCATGGAAGAACTCGAGTCCGTAGAAGCTGGCACTCACCAGAACCTCAAGCAGAATGCCGCGCTTACGGTCAACAACAAGCCCGCGCTCCTCGAAGCGATCAACAACCGACTCACTCGTGAAATCGCCGAACTCCTGGCATCCGCAGAACCCATGGCACGCGCCGGAGTGAAGGTGCCGGCATGAACGACCACGAAGCCATCGAGGCTATCAACGCAGTGTTGGAACGCTACTTCCGCGGCGAACTGTTGCAGCTCGGGACCATCGCCGCCATCTGCACAATCACTGGTCAGAACGCAGTCGAGCACGCCGAAGCAAAGAAGGACATCAAGTGACCGCCATCCTCCTCTGCGCCGTCGTCTTCACGGGCATCCAGTCGGCCCGCCTCATCACACAACCAGCCAGGAGGAACAAGTGAGCGACATGGAAAGCGCCAAGGATTACCTCGCCAGCTTCGGCATTCAGTCCGAAGAGATAACGACCATCGAAGAATGGCAATTCCTCAACGATGACGGCTTCTGGAGAGACGCTAACCCGAACTACCCCGAGGAATCAGCCCGCAACAACGCCTCGTACTACGGAACCAACAAGGTCCGTTCCCGCGAAGTTACTTATACGGAATGGAAAGAATCATGAGCCACCTCCCAACCTGCACGACCCGCCGCGAACTGACCGGCAACATCTGGACGTACTACAGCGACCCCGACCCGCAATGCAACGACAAATCCCACCACGACGCCTACACCGAGGAGAACAAATGAGCATCATCATCACCAATATCCGCGACTTGGACGAATACCCCGGCCGCATAGCACGCGGGGCAGACCAGCGCACCGAACGCCTGCCAGCAGCCGACGAGTGGTGCTGCGAATCATGCGAGGACAACCGCTATGAAACATGGGGCCGCCGCATCGCCCTCCCCGCAACCATCTACACCGAACTCACCGAGGAGACAAAATGAACGCCCAGCACCCCCAAAACAGCAACGTGCAGCAGGTCCGCACGTTCAGCAAGCAGGCCGTCCTGAATCATGTGCCGCGGAACCTGGAGGAGGAGCGGTTGGCGCTGCGGTACTTGGACAGGTTCGCGCCGGATCTCGTCGGCATGGTCATGGGGCACCTTTTATGAGCGCGAAGATCTGCGCGGTAGACGACTGCCAGAGCCCGCTTCTCGCGAAGGGTCTATGCAGCCGGCACTACCAGCGGCAGCGGTCAACGGGCTCGCCTACGGGAACCAGGTTGAAGACTTTAGAGGAACGCTTCTGGCCCAAGGTGGACAAGTCCGGGCACTGCTGGAACTGGACGGCATGCCAAACCGCCGACGGCTATGGGCAACTCAGGATGGAGCGCCTGCGGATGAGTATATACGCACACCGCATCTCATACGAGCTTGCCAACGGGCCCATCCCAGACGGAATGCAGGTCGATCACATCTGCCTCAACCCTGCATGCGTCAAGCCGGAGCACTTGCGGCTGGCGACTCAGAAGCAGAATAACGAGCATCGCGCCGGGCTTCCTATAACGAACACGAGCGGAGTACGTGGCGTAAGCCGTGGCTGGCGCGGGAAGTGGCGCGCTTCGGTTGGGCACTATGGCGGGCGCCATTACTTGGGGCACTTCGCCACCATGCAGGAGGCGGAAGCAGCGGTAATCGCTAAGCGACTAGAACTATTCACGCACAACGACTTGGACAGGAAGGCGTCATGACCCCGGACCCACTGGACCCGAACGAGCAGGCCGCGTTCCGGGAACTGGACCAGCTACGCCGATGCCCCGACAACTGCCCGTGCCGCATGGACGACGCCATGACCACCCCCCTCGACCTGAACGACATCGAATAACTTTGCTCACCGACTCACTGTGAATCACTGCCAAAACACAGTGAAACAGGATAGAATCAGAACCTACGAAAGAAGGCATTATGAAGCCTGGCATCTATTCCGGCATCTCCAACGCCAAATACCACCACGACCACGCGCTCGGATCCACGTCACTGAAGACGCTCGCCACCCGCACGCCGGCACACTACCAGCACGACAAGACGCACCCGAAGTTCTCCGACGCCTTCACACTGGGCACGGCGGCTCACTCCATCATCCTTGAAGGCGATTCGTCGGGGATTGTCATTGTCGAGGCTGATAATTGGCTCACGAAGGTTGCCAAGGAGATGAAAGCGTACGCGCTTGCCGAGGGCAGGCAGCCGCTCCTCAAAAAGGAGTGGGAGCAGGTCAACGGCATGCGCAACGCTGTAATGGACCACCCGATAGCCCGCGACTTGCTGACCGGTCACAAGGCTGAGCAGTCTGTCTTCTGGGAAGAGGATGGCCTGGCGCTGAAGTGCCGCCCGGACGCATGGAAGCCCGGCATGCTCGTGGACTTGAAGACCACCCGCAGCGCCGACCCCAACGAGTTCGGCAAAACCGCCCACGAGTTCGGCTACCACCAGTCAGCCGCGCACTACATCGACGGCGTCAAAGCAGCGACCGGCGAAGAACTCCCCTTCCACTTCGTACTCGTCGAAAAAACGGCACCCTACTTTGTGTCCGTCGTTGAACTCGACATCGAAGCAATCAACATCGGCAGACAGCTCAACGAGCGGGCGAAACGCATTTACCGCGAATGCGTCGAAACCAACACCTGGCCCGGCTACCCCAACGCCGACCTCATCAGCCTACCCATGTGGGCCATCTACCAAGCCGAAGCAATCCTCGGCATCACCGAACTAGAACTGGAGCTGTAGCCGTGGATTTGACCGAAAGCATCGCCCCTAAGAGTGACCAATTGAACGCCGATGATCTGATGGCGGGCCCCGTGACTGTGACCATTGCCGAGGTCGCTAAGGGCAGCCCTGAGCAGCCCGTGGATGTTCGCCTGGTGGAGTTCCCCGGACGCGCATACCGCCCCAGCAAGTCCATGCGGCGGGTCATGGTCAGCGCGTGGGGAGCCGAAGCAAGCACCTACGCCGGCCACCGCATCACCCTGTTCCGCAACCCCGAGATTACCTTCGGACGAGACAAGGTGGGAGGCATCGAAATCAGCCACCTCTCCCACATCGAGAAGCCGCTGACTGTGGCACTCACCGCAACCCGCGGCAAGCGCAAGAACTTCACCGTCACGCCACTGCCCGCCATTGAACCCCGCAACTTCCTCCAGGAAGCCAACCAGGCAGGCGATGACATCCAACTCCTCCGTACCCTCTACACCGCAGCACAACAAGCCGGCGAACCAGCCGACACCCTCGCCGCCATCAAAGCCCTCGCAACACCAACCGCCCCAACCGAACAGGCATCATGACCCTCACCGTATACAGCCAACCCAACTGCCAGCCCTGCAAGGCGACGAAACGTTGGCTCGACCGCCGCGGCATCACCTACCAGGAAGTGGACGTAACCACCTCCCCCAAGGACGCCGAAGCGATCCGGGCCCTCGGATTCAAAGAAGCACCAGTCGTCATCGTATCCAGCGGCGACCCCGAACTAGACCTCATGTGGTCCGGATTCGACCCCAACAACCTCGCCAAATACGCAACCCGAGAAATGAGCAACTGAACATGGCTGGCGAAACAACTCTGACCGTTATTGGCAACCTGACAAACGACCCCGAGCTGCGGTTCACACCAGCCGGCGCCGCGGTCGCAAACTTCACCATCGCATCAACCCAGCGCACGTTCGACCGCAGCAGCAACGAATGGAAGGACGGGGAGTCCTTGTTCCTCCGGTGCTCAGTCTGGCGTGAAGCAGCCGAGAATGTGGCCGAATCACTGACGAAGGGTATGCGCGTCATCCTCTCCGGCGACCTGAAGCAGCGCTCCTACGAGACCAAGGAGGGTGAGAAACGGACCGTGATTGAACTGGAAGTCCAGGAAATCGGGCCCAGCCTCAAGTACGCCAACGCCAAGGTCAACCGCACGCAGCGCTCGGGTGGGCAGGGTGGACAGCAGCAGGCCCAGCAGCCCGCACAGCAGCAGCCGTGGGGCGGCAACCAGCCCGCGCAGAACCCCGGCGGCTGGGGCAATGGCAACCAGGCAGAAGCGCCCTTTTAGCATCAGCATCAAGTCACTGCATTTCACTGCATCAACCCAGTAGGCGCCCCCGACAAGGGGGCGCCAGGACCCCAAGGAGGGGACATGAGTTTTCACCTCAGCATCAGAGGCAAGGTAAGCGCAGAAGCCATCGAAGCGCTCGCAAGGCGCAACTATGAAGCGGCCATGTCAGCCCCATGGGAGGGCGTCATGGACTCAGAGCGTGGCGACTGGATCGAAGAAGCGTTCGAACAGTGTGAGATCATCGCGCCGAGCATTTCTGCCACAGCATGGGGCGAGGGGGAGGCTGCCGGCTGGAAAAACGCAACGGCGGCTAAGCGGGGAACTGGCCTTATCGCAAACCCGTACCGGAGTGCCGACGCATGAAGCCTAAACTGCTAGATCTCTTCTGCTGCCAAGGGGGCGCAGGTATGGGCTACCACCGTGCGGGCTTCGACGTGACAGGCGTTGACCTGTTCCCGCAGCCCAGATACCCGTTCGAGTTCGTCCAAGCTGACGCCGTCGATTACCTCCTGGAACACGGCCACGAATACGACGCGATCCACGCCTCACCGCCCTGCCAGGCATTCACCAACGCCCAAAAGCTCATGGGCAACGAACACCCCGACTTCATCACCCCGGCCCGAGAAATGCTCGAACGCATCGGACTGCCCTACGTCATCGAAAACGTACCCGGAGCGCCGCTCGAATCACCCTTCGAGCTCTGCGGATCCATGTTCGGCCTCGGCACCTACCGACACCGCCTCTTCGAGACGAACTTCTACGTCGCCGTGCCGGACCACCCGAAGCACGAGGCCAGGACAACCAAGATGGGCCGCAAGCCCATCGACGGAGAAATGATGCACGTCGTCGGCAACTTCTCAGGCGTCGAAAAAGCGAAGAGGGCCATGGGCATCGACTGGATGAACCGTGACGGGCTCCGCGAAAGCATCCCGCCGGCATACACGCAGTACATCGGCGAAACCCTCATGGACGAAGTACTCAACCGGGAAGAGGCAGCAGCATGAGCAAGTTTCACCTAACAGTCGCGGACAACATGGCCGCACTCGCCAAATGGCACACCGTCGAACACCCGCTCACCTCGTGGGAAGCCTGCCCGCACAGCCCATGCGACCACATGGACAAAGAGTTTCGGCGGTGCTGGAAGTGACCTACCAGTACCGGGGCGCCCTGACCATCGAGCAGGAGCTGGCAGCAGCGGAAGAGGCGAAAGAAGCGGCGCGCGAACGGATCCAGGAGCGCCGCGCCCAGTTGCGCCGACTCCGCAACGACCGCAAGCAACTCCAGGAACTCACCGAGTACGAGAACCACCTTGAGGCCGAGATTCATTCGCTGACCGTCGCAGCGGCACCACTACCCGAACCCGTCCACGGTGGGCGCAGAGGGCTTGAGGCAGCCGCTGAGGAGATGCGCCGGTTCAACCGAACGCGCGACTCCCGCCAACGCATGCCGGCGGTGGCCGCATGAGCTCCGCCACCGAGGAACGCAAAGCCCAGCGCCGCGAAGCCGACCGCGCCCGCAAGGAAGCGCACAAGAACCAAAGGATGAGCAAATGAAGAACCCCACCGTCAACCGCGAAATCTGCGGCACCCCCGCCGGCTACCGGGCCCACCGCAAACGCGACGAAGACCGCTGCCAACCATGCCTCACCGCATGGAACAACCGATGCGAAAAATACCGCCCCGAGCCCACGCCAAAAATCAACGAAGTCATCGCTGAGATTGAATGGATGCTGTCACTCAACCAAGGCTCCGGCTACATCCTCAAAGCCATCGGCTACACAGGCCGCGAAGACTCACTCCGCGCACGCCTCCAAAAATGGGGACGCCTGGACGTCTACCACAACCTCATCGGCGAAGAATACTGGGCGGCGGCGTGAGAACCAAGTCACTGCATTTCACTGCAAGCGGGCCGTCTGATGGCTGACAAGAGGGCGTTTGCCCAATTTGATGTCGGCTACTTGGACAACCCGAAGATCATGGACGTTCTTGACGAGTCCCCCACTGCGGTCCTGATGCATGCGGCCTCGGTCCTGTATTGCGCCCAGCACCTTACCGACGGGGTTATCGCATCAGGCCCCATGCAACGCAAAGTAGGCGGCTCAGGGGCCGACACAAGGCTTCTCATCGACAAGGGACTATGGCACATCCCAGGCCACGAATGCGAATTCTGCCCCGAGGTCGAAGAAGGCAAGGTCTACGTACACGACTACACGGAGCACAACCGCACGTCCGAGGGTGTGAAGCGCAGCGTGGAGGCCGGCAAGAAGGGAGCCGCCGCCAGATGGAACAAAAATGCGGTACCCAATGCGGATCGCATGCGAACCGCATACGAATCGCATAGCGATCCGCAATGCGATTCACCCGAAATCGCAATGGCTAGAGAGAGAGAAAGAAAGAGAGAAGAAGAAGCTAAAGCTTCTTCCCCGAAGATTGATCGGCCCGACATTGACCAGGTCATTCAAGGCTTCTCCGAACTACTCACAGCCAACGACGTGAAACACAAGCCGGGAGAGTCATGGCGAACCGCAGCAAGGCTCCTGATCGACAGGGACGGGTACACCCCAGAGCAGGTCTTGTTCGTCGCCAGGTTCGCGACAACGGATGAGTTCTGGATGTCGAACATTCTGTCCCTGCCGAAGCTGCGGGAGAAGTTCGAGGCTCTAAAGATCAAGGCGCAGGGAAATAAGCCGAAGACAGGTCCGCAGGTCAGGCTTCAGGCAGGTTTTGACCTCCTCCAAGAAACACGGGCCGAGATGGCCGGACAACTAGAACTAGGAGCATGAGATGCAGCTTGACGAGACGGTAGCCCTGATTACTTGGATCAACCAGCACGACCCGCGGGTGCAGGTCACTAAGGGGGCCCGTGACATCTGGGCACACTCGCTGGCCCCGGTGTCTTACAGCGAGGCGCAGCAGGCGGTCCTTGAGCATTACCGGGCGAATGATCAGGATCTCCCGAATCCTGGGACGATCCGTAAGCGGGCGCTGGCTATCCGGGCGTCTCGTGAGGCCGGGCAGCGCGCCATTGAGGGTCCTGCGCAGCCCGTGAAGCATCCCCTGAGCTGGCGTAAGCGCAACCCAGAGGAGTGGGACCGCCTGTTCGAGATAGGCCGGCAGCAGGGCAACGAGGAGCGCCGACTAGCCTCCGAGGCGCGCAAGGGTGCCGACGAGGATAACCATGACGGGTGGATGGCGGCATGACCGACCTCCAGATATTCGTCCCCAAGCCAACGGACTGGCTGAACTCGAACCAGCGCCTGCACCGCATGGTCAAAGCCAGCCGAGTAAAGGCGTGGCGGGCAGCAGCAGCCGAATCGGTCCCGCCAGGCTGGGCGTTCGATCACCCCGTGCGGATCGTGGCGCACATCTGGAAGGACCGGGCTGGCAGGTATGACCCGAACAACCTGAACACGACCACAAAGGCATGCGTTGACGGGTTCGTTGACGCCGGGCTGCTGGTGGACGATGACTGGAAGCATGTCGAGGGCCCCGATCATCGTCACGGCGGAAAAGGTGAGCCCGGCATTATTTTTATGTTCACCAAGTCACTGTGATTCACTGCCCGGACAGGGTAGAATAGACCCAAGCCCACCCTTGCGCGGTGGGCACGAAATGGAGATGAGCACCATGACAATCCTTCAAGAGCTGATAACCCTGGTGGACAGCCTAGATGAGGATGCCCATGACTATCGCGATGTGCGTGCTATCAAGCGCATGGCCCATAACTTGCAGAAGATCGCCGAGAACATGGAGGCCGCAAAGTGAGCCGCCTCCGCACATGGTTTGAGCGCCACATCATCGCCAACGACCCTTGCCCGCAGTATTCACGCCTCGACCGGATGGACGGACTCAAATGAGCTACGACGAGCACCTGATCAGCATGGCCGGCGGGGACGGGGAGCTGGACCTCCTCGCCATGGTGCGGGAACAGCGGGCCGCGATTGAGCGGGTGCGTGAGTTGCATCCGGCGGAGATGGCGGCAGGGAGGGACGGGAACGGCATGACCGACTACTGCCCAGCCTGCTCGACTTACTACCCCTGCGCGACTATTGCCGCCCTAACCACTGAGGACGCATCATGAGCGAATCAACCCGCGAGTCTCAGGCCCGCGCACAGTCTGACGGCCATGATTTGACGGCGGTAATCCATACGCGGCGGCTACGGAAGTGCATCGCCGAGGGGTGCCACGTTGACGCTGGTTGCGGGAGGTGCGGGCTGTGAGTCAACGGGCCGGGGATGCCGAGTTTGAAAAGAAGCTCCAGCAGATCGGGGCCAAGTATGCGCACATGTACGTTCCGCGGA
>Ga0157369_10002593_pt1 | contig 21619 bp, 24 predicted proteins | sample C25metaG_FD_113461 | JGI IMG/M metagenome (GOLD analysis project Ga0157369, IMG submission 113461) | Corn rhizosphere microbial communities from Kellogg Biological Station, Michigan, USA - C2-5 metaG | ecosystem: Host-associated > Plants > Roots > Rhizosphere > Soil | place: USA: Michigan...
CGAGTGGTCGCGCTACATGTCGGGTTCGCTCGGCGTGCCCGGCACGCCGGAGGAGATCAGCGCCGCGGTCGTCGAGCGGATGCTCGCGCGCTACGGCGACGCGCCGCCGCTGATCGACGGGGCGGTCGATGCCGTGCGTGCCGTCGGCGCGCGCCGGCCGGTAGCGATCGCGTCGTCTGCGAACCCGGAGCTGATCGAGGTCGTGCTGCGTGTCTCGGCGCTCGACGAGTTGATCCACGTCGCGGTGTCGTCGCAGGAAGTCGCGCGGGGCAAGCCGGCGCCGGACGTCTATCTCGAAGCGGCCCGCCGGCTGGGCGTCGATGCAGCGTCATGCACCGCGGTCGAGGATTCGCACAACGGCATCCGCTCGGCGAAGGCCGCGGGCATGCGCGTCATCGCCGTGCCGAACCCGCACTACCCGCCCGACGACGAGTCGATCGCCCTCGCCGACGTCGTCGTCGCTTCGATTCGCGACGTTCCAGCTGCGGTGGTCTAAGCGCGCCCGATCAGAACGCAGCCGTTATGGCCGCCGAGGCCCATAGCGTTCGACAGCGCGACGTCGACCCGCGCCTCGCGCGCCTCGTTCGGTACGTAGTCGAGGTCGCACTCCGGATCCGGCTCGCGGTAGTTGATCGTCGGCGGCAGCACGCCTTTCTCGAGCGCCAGCACACACATGATCGCCTCGATCGCGCCGGCCGCACCGAACGTGTGGCCCATCATCGACTTCGTCGACGAGACTGCGAGGTTGTACGCGTGCTCCCCAAAGACGTCCTTGATCGCCTTCGTCTCGGCGGCGTCGCCGAGCGGAGTGGAGGTGCCGTGCGCGTTGATGTAGCCGACGCGCTCCGGCGCGACGCCCGCGCGTTCGAGGGAGCTGCGCATCATGTTCGCGACGCCGGTCGCCTCCGGCTCGGGCTGCGCCATGTGGTGCCCGTCGTTCGACGCGCCGTAGCCGAGCACCTCGGCGTGGATCGTCGCGCCGCGGCGCGCGGCGCTCTCCCAGTCCTCGAGCAGTAGCGCGCCTGCGCCCTCCGCCATCACGAAGCCCGCCCGTGTCGCATCGAACGGGCGTGACGCGTGCGGGGGATCCTCGTCCTCGGCGGCGAGACCGCGCATGGCGGTGAAACCGGCGAGGATGAGTGGAACGATGCACGCCTCGGTGCCGCCCGCGAGCACCGCGTCTGCCGCGCCGCGCTTGATCATCTCGGCCGCCTCGCCGACCGCGTGTGAGCCCGTCGCGCATGCAGACACGACGGCGTAGTTCGGGCCACGGATGCCGAGCGAGATGGCGAGCTGGCCGGAGACCGAGTCGACGAGGACGTTCGGCAGGAAGTTCGGCGACACCCGGTCGGGCCCGCGCTCGCGCAGCGTGTCGGCCTGCTCGAGGATGCCGCGCACACCACCGATCGCCGAGCCGAAAATGACGCCGACGCGGTCAGGGTCGAAGCCGTTCAGGTTCGCGTCGGTGAGCGCCTCGCGTCCTGCAGCGACGCCGAGCAGCACGTTGCGCTCGAGCTTGCGCGCCTCCTTCGCCGAGACGACCGCGCCGGGATCGAAGCCCTTCACTTCGCCGGCGACGCGCACGGGCAAGCCCTCGGTGTCGAACGTGCTGATCCAGCCGATGCCGCTCTCTCCCCGCAGCGCGGCGTCCCAGGTAGAGGCGACGTCGAGACCGAGCGGGGTGACGGCGCCGATGCCCGTGATCGCGACGCGCTTCATGCGCCAAGGCTACCCGGCGGGTTTGATCGGACTGCGAAGTGGAAATATCGGATCCGTGACCACGCTCGGCGAACGGCCCCGGCTGGTTTTCTTCACGTCGATGGTGTCGGGCCCGTGTCGGCGGGTAGAGGGGTATCTCGCACAGGTTCTGCAGCGTGGGCGAAACCACGAGACGTTCCGGTTCAGTTCGGTTGCGCGCGAGCGACGGCCGGATCTCGTGGAGCGGTTTCGCGTGGTGACGATGCCGACGCTGGTCGTCATCGAGGATCAGAAGGTGCGCGGCAGGCTCGAGGGGCCGTTCGGGTGCCACGAGATCGAGTCGTTTCTCGCGCCCTGGCTCCAGTAGTTTCTGGGAGTGCCGCCTGCGAAGTTGCCGTTCCCGCCGATGGAGGCGAATCTCGTGCGCGAGTTGCCGGAAGGCGACGGCTGGCAGTACGAGCCGAAATGGGACGGCTTCCGCGGTGTGTTCGAGAACATGGGACGGGAGCTTGCGCTGTGGTCGCGCAACGGGCGCCCGCTGCTGCGCTACTTCCCGGAGCTGCGTCCGCTTGCGGAGCATCTCGCGCCGAAGTCGGCGCTCGACGGCGAGATCGTGATCATGCGCGACGGCGCGGTCGATTTCGACGCGATGCAGATGCGGTTGCATCCCGCGGAGTCGCGCATCAAGCGGCTGTCGGCCGAGATCCCGGCGGAGTTCGTCGTGTTCGACGTGCTGGTGTGGGACGGCGAGCCGGTGTGGAAGCTGCCGCTCGCGGAGCGGCGTGCGCGTGTCGAGGCGCTGGCCGGGTTTCGCCTGTCGCCGGCGACGCGTGAGGTCGCGCACGCGCGCGCGTGGCTCGATCGCTTCGAGGCGCTCGGGCTGGACGGTGTGGTCGCGAAGAAGCTCGGCTCGCCGTATCTGCCGGGCTCGCGCGATGCGGTCGTGAAGGTGAAGGAGAACCGTACGGCCGACTGCGTCGTGGTGGGTGTCCGCTGGAAGAAGGGAACGGAGGACACGCCGGCGACGCTTCTGCTCGGCCTGTATCGCGAGGACGGCGGGCTCGACTATGTCGGGACCTGTGCGGTTGCTGCCGCGCGCGTCAAGGAAGTGTCCGAGCTCGTGTTGCCGCTGCTCGACGAGAAGAACGACCGCAGCTTCAGCGAGCCGAATCGCTGGGGGACGGGCGAGCTCGAGCAGGCGGCGGTGAAGCCGAAGCTCGTTGTCGAGGTTCGCTACGACAAGGTGCAGGGCAACCGCTTTCGTCACGGCACGAAGTTCATTCGCTGGCGCGACGACAAGAAGCCGAAGGACTGCACGTGGCGCGAGCTGATCCCGCCGCGCGACCCCAAGGCGCAGACCGTCGAAGCGCTGTTCGCCTAGCGGTAGTCACGCGCGCCGAACAGGCGCTCGACGCTCGTATCACGGCGCGAGCCTCGCGCGCAAGCTCGCGGCACGCAATCGTCCGCGCGGGACGTGGGCGGCGTGGACAACCCGGGCGGCAGCCGCTGTGACGTGCTCGTCACACGAGAGCCGATGTCCGTTTCAGGCGGGCTGGTCGAGATCGAGCTTCGCGAATCGCCCGCGCAGCGACGGCGGGTTGCGCCACATGCCGTGCATCGGGTCGCCGACGCTATCGATCCGCGCGGACATCGTCTCCACCGTGAACGCCTCCGGCTCGACGTCGGCGACCTCGTCCCACAGCAACGGCGCCGAGACGCGCGCGTCCGGCGTCGGGCGAATCGAGTACGCCGACGCGATCGTCCGGTCGCGGGCGTTCTGACCGAAGTCGACGAACACGCCGACGCGATCCGCGACGCGCCACGTCGTCGTCGCGACGCGCTGGTCGTCGATGCGGCGCTCGACTTCTTCGGCGACAGCTTTCGCGAAACGGCGCACGTCGGGGAACAGCGTGTCCGGTTTGATCGGCGCGAGGATGTGCAAGCCCGTCGCGCCCGACGTCTTCGGATACGACCGCAAGCCGAGCTCGCCGAGCACATCGCGCACGACCAACGCGATCTCGCGCACGAAGGGCCACTGGCCGTCGCTCGTCGGATCGAGGTCGATCAGCAGATAGTCCGGCTGTTCGAGACGCTCGACCCGCGAGTGCCACGTGTGCAGCTCGATGCAGCCGAGGTTCGCGACCCACGCGAGCGCAGCTGCGTTGTCGACGATCGCGAACACCGTCGAGTGCCCGCTCGGAAACTGCACGAACACCTCGTCGACGTACTCCGGATGATTCTTCGGCACGCGCTTCTGGTGGAAGAACTCGTCCGCCACACCGTTCGGGAACCGCTTCATGTGGAACGGCCGCCGGCGCAGATGGGGAAGCGCAAGCTCCGCCACGCCCAGGTAGTAGCCGACGACGTCGCCCTTCGTCAGCCCGCGTTCGGGGAAGAAGAGCTTGTCGGGGTTCGAGATCGCGACGTCGTACCGGCCCACGCGCACGCAGGGAGTATCGTGGAGGTGTGTTGGAGGGCCACCACTCACTCTCCGAGTCGACGCTCGAGCCACTCGACGACTACCTCGTCGTGCAGGCACTCGACGAGACCGAGACCGCAAGCGGCCTGATCGTTCCGGTGAACGAGGCCGCGCAGGTTCGCACCGGCATCGTCGCCGCGATCGGGCCGGAGGTCGAGGCGATCGAGCCAGGCGACAAGGTGCTCTTCCCGCGCGACGCCGGCTACGAGGTTCGCCTCGTGCGCTCCTCGCATCGCGTCACCGTGCTGCGCCGCGAAGACGTCATCGCCCGCATCTCCGACTAACGGCCGATACCATGCGCCCGCTCGGAGGGGTGGCAGAGCGGTCGAATGCGGCGGTCTCGAAAACCGTTACCCGTCGTTAGGCGGGTCGAGGGTTCAAATCCCTCCCCCTCCGCTTTAGCGCGGGGGAAACCATGTTTCCCCCGCGAGCCCCCTTCTTCTTCGTTGTGCACCGTGCGCGAAGCTGTGCCTCTCGCCGGGCCAAGCGCGGCTCCGGCGGCGGACGAATACTCCTTCGCATCTGTCGTGAATGGACACCGGATACCCTCCGACGACTTGGAGAGGTGTCCGAGTGGCCTAAGGAGCGCGACTGGAAATCGCGTACGTGCTGAAAGGTGCGTCGCGGGTTCAAATCCCGCCCTCTCCGTTTCACGCGAGTGCCCGCTACCGCGGGCATTCGTCGTTACGATGCGCCCGCCCGGAGAAGTGGCCGAGTGGCTGAAGGCGGCGCCCTGCTAAGGCGTTAGGTGGGGGATTCCCTGCCTCGAGGGTTCGAATCCCTCCTTCTCCGCTTCGACTCAGTGCGTCGACGAGAAGACGAACGCCGCGACGTCGTGTATCTGCTTCGTCGTCAGCTTGTCCTTGAACGCCGGCATGATCGCGCCGCCGTTCTCGACCTGCGTGACGATGCGCGCGTACGGCGGTTTCAGCTGATCGAGGTTCGGCCCGATCGTGCCGTGCGAGCTCGCCGCCTTCAGCGTGTGACAGCTGATGCAGCCCGCGGATGTGAAGACGGCTTTCCCGGCTACCGGGTCGCCTTCGTTGGTTCCACCGGGCTGGGTCGACGGAGACGTCGTGGCTGTCGTCTCGGACGCCGCCTTCGCCTCCGGCTTCTCACGGCCGAAGACGATCACCGCCGAGATCATCGCGACGAAGAACACGACGCACACCACGACGTACCAGCCGAGGCCGCGCCCGGGGAAGTTCTCGTTGAAGCGCGGCAGCACGAACGACGAGATCAGCGCGAAGACGATGAAAGCCGCGCCGACGACCACGAGACCGATTTTGTGCCCGGTCGATAGGCCGGCCACGACGAAGGTGATCGTCGAAAGCATGGCCGGAACCTATCGAACCGAGAACTCGTCCGTGACTACGACTGCGCCGCCTCGCCCGCTGCCACTTCGCCGACGCCCGACTCGGGCGTGCCGACGGTGGCCACCGGCTCACCGTGCAGGTAGAGCATCTCGTACACCGATGCTGCGATCACCGCACCCGCGAAGGGCCCGACGTAATAGACCCACCAGTGCTTCCAGTGGTCGCCCACGAGTTGTGGGCCGAACGCACGCGCGGGGTTCATCGCGCCGCCGGTGACGGCGTACGCCATCAGCACGCCGAACGCAATCGTGAAGCCGATCGCCAGACCGGAGATCTGCTTGAACGCGCCGCGCGGGTCGACTGCCGTTGCGAAGACCACCCACACGAGGAAGAACGTGAGGATTGCCTCGACGACGACGCCGATGCCCGACGTGATGCCCGTGCCGAGTGACGGAACACCGAGGTTCCCGCCGCTCTGCGCGTCGCCGGGGAGAATCCACTTCAAGAGCAGCGCTGCGAGCGCTGCCCCGCCGAACTGCATGATCCAGTACCAGACCGCCAGCTTCGGCTCGATCCTCCGTGTCACGAGGAAGCCGAGTGTGACCGCCGGGTTGATGAACCCGCCGGACATGAAGGCGGATGCCGAGACGAACACGGCAATAACGAGGCCGTTCGCAAGAGCAAGGTCGACTGGTGCGCGCGCGTACGCGGCACCACCGGCCGCGACGAAGATCAGCGCGAACGTGCCGACGAACTCGGCGAAGCCTCTACGGATGTAATCGCCAGCCATCATGCGGCGAACGTTAGGTCCACCGCCGGACGGCGCTACAACATGAAGGCGCCGTTGTTGTGGTCGATCGCCTGGCCGGTGACGCCGAGCGCATCGTCCGACGCGAGCCACGCAACCGTCGCCGCGATCTCGCCCGGCTCGCTCATGCGCCGCAGCGGCACCTCGTTCACCGCGATCGCCCACGCCTCGTCGGCTGTCTTGCCCGGCCAGTCCGACAAGCCGTCCCACGCCATGTCCGTATTGACCCAGCCGGGGCACACGGCATTCACCTGGATCTTGCGCGGCGCGAGCTCGGCCGCATACGCGCGCACGAGGCCAAGCAGCCCCGCCTTCGACGCGCAGTACGCCGTGTAGCCGGAGACGCCGATGCGCGCAAGGATCGACGACGTCACGATGATGCGCCCGCCATCTGCGAGCAGCGGCTCCGCGGCTCGGCAGCACCAGTACGTGCCGGAGAGATTCGTCGCCACGATGTCGTCCCAGCGGTCGCCGTCGCCCGGCTTGTTCTCGCCGCCGATTCCCGCGTTGGCGACGAGGATGTCGAGCGGCTCTTCGAACGCCGCGAACACGGCGTCGCGGTCGCGGATGTCAAGCGAACGCGTCGACGCTCCGGGCGCGACGTCGCGCAACCTCGACTCGTCTCGCGCGACCAGCGTGAGCCGCGCGCCCTCCGACGCAAGCCGCTGCGCGATCGCGCGACCGATGCCGGTGCCGGCTCCCGTGACGACCGCGTGCTTCCCTGCGAGGCGCATACGCTTGAGCCTATGTACAGCATCCGCCACGCGGAGCCCGCCGACTACGCGCGTGTGATCGCTGTCGTCGACGAGTGGTGGGGCGGACGCGAGATGGCCGCGATGCTGCCGAAGCTCTTCTTCGTCCACTTCCGCGACACGTCGTTCGTCGCGGACGACGACGGCGAGCTCGCGGGCTTCCTCTGCGGTTTTCGCTCGCAGACGTTCGCCGACGAGGCGTACATCCACTTCGTCGGCGTCTCGCCGGAGCAGCGGAAGAGCGGGCTCGGCCGCGCGCTGTACGACCGTTTCTTCACTGCCGTCGCGCCGCGCAGCATCGTGCGCGCGGTCACGTCGCCGCTGAACGAGCAGTCGCTCGCGTTCCACCGGTCGCTTGGGTTCGAGCTCGAAAGAGTTGACGACGACTACGACGGCGCTGGCCGGTCGCGCGCGCTGCTGGTGAAGCGACTGTGAAGTTCCACGACGCAGGCGACGGCCCGCCGGTCATGTACTTCCACGGCGGGGGCGACTCGCCGTCGTCGCGTCCCGCGGAGACGTACGACGCGCGGGTGATCTCCGTCGACCGTTGCGCGCTCGTTCCCGGTCGCACGCTGCGCTCATGGGCGCGCGACGTTGTCGAGCTCGCCGACGAGCTCGCGCTCGAGCGCTTCGGCGTGATCGGCTGGTCGGCGGGCGGCCCGCACGCACTCGCGGTGGCGGCGGCCGCGCCCGATCGCGTCGACCGCGTCTCGCTGGTCGCATCGATGCCGCCGCACGATCTCATCGCGGTGACGAGTCGCAGCATCTACCTCGTCATGCGCGTCGCGCGCCGCTCGCAGTGGCTCGCAACGCGGATGCTCGAGCGCTGGGGCCGCGAACCGACGCCGGAGCTGACGCAGCCGGATCACACTGACGCGTACGCGCGCGGTCGCGCCGAGTCGTTCGTTGGCGGTGGACGCTGGCTAGCGCAGGAGCTTGCGTATCTCGGGCGGCCGTGGGGTTTCGAGCTCACCGACGTGCACGCGCCGGTCACGCTGTGGTGGGGGGCTCACGACGGCGCGACCCCTCCGGCGATCGCCCAGGAGTTTGCAACGCGCTTACCCGACGCGACGCTGAAGCTCGTCGACGACAACCACCTGATCCTGTTCAGCCGCTGGCGCGAGATCCTGGCGGACGCAACGCCGCGAACTCGTCCGTGATCTCGAGCCGGCGCGACGCGAAGCGAAACAACGCCGCCGGCCGTCCGCCCGAGCGTCCCGGCGCGCGCCGGCCTTCGACCCGCTCGAGCACCCCGCGACGCACGAGCACGCGCTGCAGGTTCGTCGCCGACACGTCGTAGCCAAGCGCGGCGACGTACACCTCGCGCAACTCGGAGATCGTGAACGTCTCGGGCGCGAGCGCGAAGCCGACGTTCGTGTACGACAGCTTCGCGCGCAGGCGGGCGCGGGCGGCGCGCACAAGGTCGTCGTCTGCCGCGTCGCCGTGCGGAAGCTCGCGCCCCGCGGGCACGAGCCCGAGATACGACGTGACGAGGGTGCCGTCGTCGAGCAGACGCGTGTCGAGCTGCTCGACGTAGGCGAGAGCATCTACGTCCGCAGCGCGGGCGAGGGCCGCGTCCAGCGCTTCCGCCGGCGCGCGGTCGACGCGCCGCAGAGACGCAGCAAGACGGCCTTCCCGAACGCCCAGGACGACGGCGATCACCGCGTGGTGACTAGAATCCGCCATGAGTTTTCGCCCCACAGTCTAAAACCTTCAGGAGATCCCGTGAAGAAGCTCGTCGTGCTTGCCGTTCTTGCTGCGCTCGCCGCCGGTTGCGGCTCGACGAAGCACAAGACCTCCTCGACCACGACAGGGTCGTCCGCGTTCAAGGTCGGCCTCTCCACCGACACCGGCGGACTGAACGACCGCGGCTTCAACCACCTCGCGTACGTCGGGCTGCAGCGGGCAGGCAGGGAGCTCGGCGTGCAGACGCGCGTCGTCCAGGCGTCGTCGGCCGCGGAGTACGTGCCGAACCTGAGCTCGCTGGCGCGCCAGGGCTACAACCTCGTGATCGGCGTCGGCTTCACGGAGATCCAGGCGCTCGAGACCGTCGCGAAGCAATTCCCGCACACGCACTTCGCGATCGTCGACGTGTCGAACGCCGACGAAGGGAGCCTGCCGAACGTGGAAGGACTGCTCTTCAAGGAGCAAGAAGCGGGCTACCTCGCGGGTTACGCGGCGGGTCTCGCCGCGAAGGCGCGGGGCGGGCACGCCGTGTCGAGCGTCGGCGGCGAGAAGCAGCCGCCGGTCGACCGCTACATCGCCGGTTTCCAGGCGGGCGCGAAAGCCGCCGACCCGGGCATCGCGACGCCCAATGCCTACTCGCAGGACTTCAACGCGCAGCAGAAGTGCAAGGAGGTCGCGCTGAACCAGATTCAGGCCGGTTCGGTCGTCGTCTTCCAGGTCGCCGGGGGCTGCGGGCTCGGCGCGCTCGACGCGGCGCGCGAGCAAGGCGTATGGGGGATCGGCGTCGACGCCGACCAGGGCTACCTCGGCAGCTACGTCCTCACGTCGGCGCTGAAGCGCGTCGACACCGCCGTGTACCAGTCGATCAAGGATGCGGTCGCCAGCCATTTCAAGGGCGGCCAGGACGCCGTGTACTCGCTCGCCCAGAACGGCGTCGGCATCGGCAAGTTTTCGCCGAAAGCTCCGGCGGGCATCGCTGCGAAGGTGGAGAACGTGCGCAAGCAGATCGTCGCCGGGAAGATCAAGAACATCCCGACCACGGTGTCGAAGTGACGCTCACCGACAAGCAACGCGCATTCTTCGACGGCGCGAACTACGCGGTCGTCGCCGTGACGGACGAGCGCGGCCATCCGCGCTCGACCGTCGTCTGGGTCGACCGCGAGGGCGACACGGTGCGGTTCAACACGACGACCGTGCGCGCGAAGGGCCGGCATCTCGCGCACGGCGGCTACGTGTCGGTGCTCGTGTTCGACGGTGACGACTTTCACCGCTGGCTGGAGATTCAAGGCCCGGCCGAGTTGAGCCAGGACGGCGCCGACGAGCACATCCATGCGCTCTCGCGGAAGTACACGGGCCACGACTTCGCGAGCCCGGAGAACCGCGTGATCGTTCGGGTCACTCCCGAGCGCGTCAACGAGTACGACTGAAGCTGCTGCATAGCTGGATAAGGAATATGCTCGCGCGGTGGATCTAGCGACCGCCGCGCGCGAGCATCTCTGGCTGCACTTCACGCGGATGAGCGGCTACGAGCCGCCGGTGATCGTGCGCGGCGAGGGCTGCTATCTCTGGGACGACAAGGGCAAGCGCTATCTCGACGCGCTCGCGGGGCTGTTCAGCGTCAATATCGGCTACTCGTACGGCGAGGAGATAGGCCAGGCCGCGCTCGCCCAGATGCGCGAGCTGCCCTTCTATACGAACTGGTCGTACTCGCACCCGCGCGCGATCGAGCTCGCGCAGGTGCTCGCCGACTTGCCGCCGTCGCATCTCACCCGCTCGTTCTTCGTCTCCGGCGGCTCCGAAGCTGTCGAGTCGGCATGGAAGCTTGCCCGCCAGTACCACACTGCGCGCGGCGAGCGCCGCTGGAAAGCGGTTGCGCGCCGCACCGCGTACCACGGCACGACGATGGGCGCGCTCTCGATCAACGGCATCGCCGCGCTGCGCGCGCCCTTCGAGCCGCTCGTCCCGGACGTCGTGCACGTGCGCAACACGAACCGCTACCACCGCCCGGTCGGCGAGACGGAGGAAGAGTTCACCGTGTTCCTGCTCGAGGATCTCGAAGAGGCGATCGAGCAGGCGGGACCGGAGACCGTCGCGATGGTGATCTTCGAGCCGGTGCAGAACGCTGGCGGCTCGTTCACGCCGCCCGCCGGCTACTTCCAAGGCGTGCGCGCACTGTGCGACCGCTACGGGATCTTGCTTTGCGCGGACGAGGTGATCTGCGGCTTCGGACGCCTCGGCGCATGGTTCGGCAGCGAGAAGTACGACATCCGCCCGGACATCGTCACGAGTGCGAAGGGATTGTCGTCGTCCTACGCGGCGATCGGGGCGGTGCTCACGTCCGACAAGGTGTTCGACGCGTTCAACGAAGGCACGTCGATGTACGCGCACGGCATCACCTTCGGCGGGCATCCCGTCGGCTGTGCGATCGCGCTCAAGAACATCGAGATCATGAAGCGCGAGAAGATCGTCGAGCGTGTTGCAGAGAAACAGGACGTGCTGCAGCAGAAGCTGTCGACGCTGCTCGAGCTGCCAATCGTCGGCGACGTGCGCGGCACCGGCTACCTGTGGGCGGTCGAGCTCGTGAAGGACAAGGACACGCGCGAGACATTCTCGGACGAGGAATCGGAATCGCTCTTGCGCGGGTTTCTGTCGCCGGCGCTGTTCGAGGCGGGGCTCATCTGTCGCGCCGACGACCGTGGAGACCCGGTCGTGCAGATCTCGCCGCCGCTCGTCGCGGGGGAGCAGGAGTTCGACGAGATGGTCGGCACCCTCGGAGCCGTTCTCGGCGAAGCGGCCAAGCGCATCGGCCGATGAGCGCCGACGTTCGCCTCGAGCGCGTCACGAAGCGGTTCGACAACGACGTCGTCGCCGTCGACGACCTCTCGCTCGACGTCGAGAGCGGCCACTTCTACGCATTGCTCGGGCCCTCTGGCTGCGGCAAGACGACGACGTTGCGGATGATCGGCGGCTTCGAGGAGCCGAGCGAAGGTGCGATCTTTCTCGGCGACACGCCCGTCACCCGGCTGCCGCCGCACAAGCGCGATGTCAACACCGTCTTCCAGAGTTACGCGCTCTTCCCGCACCTCACGATTCATGAGAACGTCGCGTTCGGTCTTCGGCGCAAGGGTGTGAAGGGCTCGGATCTCCGTGAGCGCACGGCCGAGATGCTGCGGGTCGTCGGCCTCGAGGGCTACGGCAACCGCCGTCCGCGCCAGCTCTCGGGCGGCCAGCAGCAGCGCGTCGCGCTTGCGCGCGCGCTGGTCAACCGTCCGCGCGTGCTGCTGCTCGACGAGCCGCTCGGCGCGCTCGACCTCAAGCTGCGCAAGGAGATGCAGCTCGAGCTGAAGCGCATCCAGAGCGACTTGCAGATCACGTTCGTGCACGTGACGCACGACCAGGAAGAGGCGATGACGATGGCCGACCGGATCGTGGTGATGAACCGCGGCCACATCGAGCAGATGGGCGTGCCCGCCGAGCTCTACGAGCGGCCGGCGACCGCGTTCGTCGCAAGCTTCCTCGGCATCTCCAACCTGCTCGAAGGCACGGTCGCGGGCGCCGACGCGGTCGCTGTCGACGGCACATCGATTCGCGTGTCGGCCGGCGCGCTTGCCGGCCGAACCGGCCGCGTCGCCGTGGGCATCAGGCCCGAGAAGCTGCGCATCGGCGGCGGCGAGGCGAACGTGCTCGGGGGCGAGATCGTCGAGAGCGCATACGTCGGCGTCGCGACGCAATACCTCGTCAAGACGGGCGTCGGCCAGGTGACGGTCTATGTCCAGGGTGCAGGGTCACATCGGCCGGGGGACCGGATCGAGGTCTCGTTCGCGCCGGAATCGACATTCGTGGTGTCTCAAGAAGGAGGCGGAAATGACTGACGTGGTCACGCGCCGGGAGCTGCTGCGCCGCGCCGCGGGCGGCGGTGCCCTGCTGACCGTGCCCGGGCTGCTTGCAGCCTGCGGTGGAAGCTCGAACAAGGCTCTGACCGCGACGACCGCCGCGGCGCAGACGTTGCCGAAGACGATCACGTTCTCGAACTGGCCGCTGTACATCGACGTGAAAGGCAAGACGCATCCGTCGCTGAACCAGTTCACCGCGAAGTACCACTCGCACGTGAATTACGTCGAGGACATCAACGACAACGACAGCTTCTTCGGGAAGATCGAGGGGCCGCTGTCGCAGGGCCAGTCAGTCGGCCGCGACATCATCGTGCTCACGGACGAGTCCGGCCTGCCGGGTCGCATGATCGAGCTCGGCTGGCTCGAGAAGCTCGACAAGTCGGCGCTGCCGAACATCAAGAACCTTCAGCCGGTGCAGGCGCATCCCGGTTGGGACCCGAACCGCGAGTACAGCCTGCCGTGGCAGTCGGGGATGACCGGCATCGGGTACGACCCGAAGCTCGTCGGCGGCGACGTCACATCCGTCCACGAGCTGCTCACGAACCCGAAGCTGAAAGGGAAGGTCACGCTCCTCACGGAGATGGCCGACTCAGTCGGGCTCGCGATGCTCGCGAACGGCGACGACCCGGCGCACGTCACCGACAAGACGTTCAACGCGGCGATTCAGCTCATGCAGAACGCCGTCAACTCAGGTCAGGTTCGGCAGTTCACCGGCAACGACTACGCGCCGCTGCTCGCGAAGGGGGACATCTACGCGTGCTTCGCGTGGTCGGGCGACATGGTGCAACTGCAGGCCGACCATCCGGGCTTGAAGTGGGTCATGCCGAAGGACGGCGGGATGATCTGGACCGACAACATGCTGATCCCGAAGGGCGGCAACGCGTACGCGGCGTCGGTTCTCATGAACTGGTTCTACCGGCCCGAGATCGCGGCCGAGGTGGAGGACTACGTCAACTACATCTGCCCGGTCGTCGGCGCCGACAAGGTGCTCGAGAAGAGCGACCCGGCGATCGCGAAGAACCCGCTGATCTTCCCGACGAAGGCGATGCTCGCGAACGTGCACCAGTTCGACACGAAGGCCGTTCTCAACGAGAGGTACAAGAAGGCGTTCCAGAAGCTGACAGGCGGCTGATGCTCCACCGCCGTAAGTGGGCGATCCCGTACCTGCTGCTCGCACCGGGCACGGCGTGGCTTGTCGTCTTCTTCCTGGTGCCGATGTGGTACCTCGGGAAGATGTCCCTCTCGCAGGGGCTCTTCCCGCTGTTCAGCTTCGGCTGGGCGTGGGGGAACTTCCACGACGCGATCAGCTCGTACCAGACGCAGTTCGTCCGGTCGGGCGAGTACGCGGGCATCGCGACGGCGATCGCCCTCGTCGTGAGCTACCCGCTCGCGTACTGGATCGCGTTCCGCGGCGGCCGCTGGAAGAACCTCTTCCTGCTGCTCGTCATCGCGCCGTTCTTCGTCACGTATCTGATCCGCACGCTCGCGTGGGAGACGATCCTCTCGGACAACGGCCTCGTCGTGCACACGCTTCAGCATCTCGGGATTCTCGGAAGCGACGGACGCCTGCTTGCGACGTCGACCGCCGTGATCGCAGGCATCACCTACAACTTCCTGCCGTTCATGGTGCTGCCGCTGTATGTGAGCCTGGAGCAGATCGACGTGCGGTTGATCGAGGCGGCGGAGGATCTGTACGCGTCGCGGCCGCAGGCGTTCGCCCGCGTGACGCTCCCGCTGTCGCTCCCCGGTGTGTTCGCCGGCGTGCTGCTCACGTTCATCCCTGCCGCCGGCGACTTCATCAACGCGCAGCTGCTCGGAACGCCGCGGCAGTACATGATCGGCAACGTCATCCAGTCCGAGTTCCTCTCGGTGCGCGACTACCCGACAGCTGCCGCGTTGTCGTTCGTGCTGATGGCGGCGATCCTCGTGCTCGTGCTGGTGTTCGCCCGCGCGCTCGGGACCGAGCGGCTGACGGTGAGTCACGCGTGAAGTTCGTCCGCCGGCACGTGCTCACCGTGTACGCGGCGCTCGCGCTCGCGTACCTGTTCCTGCCGATCGGCGTCGTCGTCGCGTACTCGTTCAACAATCCGAAGGGGCGCTTCAACTACACGTGGCAGGGGTTCACGTGGAGCAACTGGACGCACCCGTTCGCGTACCCGGGGCTGAGTGGCGCTCTGAAGGTGAGCATCGAGATCGCGCTGCTCTCGAGCGTCGTCGCCACGGCACTTGGCACGCTGATCGCGCTCGCGCTCGTTCGCTATCGCTTCCGCGGCAGCGCGACGACCAACCTTCTGATCTTCATCCCGATGACGACGCCCGAGGTCGTGATGGGCGCGTCGCTGCTGGCGCTGTTCGTGAACTGGAAGGTGCCGCAGGGCTTCGGGACGATCCTGATCGCGCACATCCTCTTCAACATCAGCTACGTCGTGGTAGTCGTGCGCGCGCGGCTCGTCGGCTTCGACCGCCATCTCGAAGAGGCGGCGATGGATCTCGGCGCCAACGAGTGGGTGACGTTCCAGAAGGTGACGCTGCCGCTGATCATGCCGGGCATCATGGCGGCCGGGCTGCTCGCGTTCGCGCTCTCGATCGACGACTTCGTCATCACGTACTTCAACGCCGGCGCGACCGTGACGTTCCCGCTGTTCGTCTGGGGCGCCGCGCGCGTCGCCACGCCGCCGCAGATCAACGTGATCGGAACTGCGATCTTCCTGGTCGCCGTCACCGGCATGCTCGCGAACATCCTGCTCCAGAACGTTCGACTGCGTAAGACCGCGCAAGTAGTCTGAGAGCGTGTTGAAGCGGACGGGGATTGTCCTCGTCGCGGTTGCGGCCGCGATGTGGGGGCTCGACGCGTGGATTCGCGCGCCGCTCGCGCAATCGACGGCGGTCGCGACGATCGTGTTCGGTGAGCACGTCGTGCTTGTCCTGTTGACGCTGCCTTTTGTGGTCGGCGCGCTGGTCGCCGTCTGGCGGGCGGGCTGGCGGCACGTGCTCGCGGCGGTGATCATCGGCGCCGGCTCGTCGGCGGTCGCGACGATCCTGTTTACGCAGGCGTTCGCCGACGGGCACGACTTCGTCACGCCGGTCGTGCTGCAGAAGGTGCAGCCGCTCGTCGCCGTCTTGGGCGCCGCTGTGATCCTCGGTGAACGGCCGCGGCAGCGATTCGTGTTCTTCCTCGTCCCGGCGGTCGTCGGCACGTGGCTGATGGGCGTCGCGCATCCGTTCCACCCGACGGTTTCGGGCCTGCGGCCGACGATCTATGCACTGCTCGCCGCGTTGCTGTGGGCGTTCGGCACGGTGCTCGGCCGGTACCTCGCGCGTGATCTGCGGTTCGAGCACGTGGCCACGTTGCGCTTCGTGTTCGGGCTGGTGGGGAGCGCGGTTGCACTGCTCGTGCTCGGTGCGCCTGCGTTCGCGTCGTGGCACGACACCGGTTACGTCGCGTTGCTCGCGTTCGTCACCGGCTTCCTCGCGCTCGGGCTCTACTACTACGGCCTGCGGTCGACGCCGGCCGTCGCAGCGACGATCGCCGAGCTCGCGTTCCCGGTGAGCGCGATCCTCGTCGGCTACCTCAAGTTCGGGCAGACGCTCACCGGCTGGCAATGGGTCGGCGTCGCAGTGACGACGCTGGTCGTCGCGCTGCTGCCCGTGCGGCCGCGTGACGCCTTCGACGTTCCGGGCGTTCCGGCCGCGCAGCCGGCGTAGTGGTCACGATCTGTGACGTCGGGCCGCGCGACGGCCTGCAGAACGAGGCTGACGTGCTCGTGCCCGCCGTTCGAGCCGAGCTCGTGTCGCGGTTGGCTGCGGCGAATGTGCCGCGCGTCGAGGCGGTGTCGTTCGTGCGCGATGATCTCGTGCCGCAGATGGCAGGAGCCGAGGAGGTTGTCGCCGGCGCTATGCGAGGCGGCGCCGAGTTGTCGGGGTTGGTGGTGAACGAGCGCGGCTACGAACGCTTCGCAGCGACGACGCTCGACCGTGTCAACTGCACGCTCGCGGCAACGGAATTGTTCAACCGGCGGAACGGCAACGCGACGTTGGACGAAGCGGTCGCACGTGTGAACGCGATCATCGAGCGCGCCGCGAAGCCGGTGACGGTGACGGTGTCGTGCGCTTGGGGCTGCCCGTTCGAGGGTGAGGTTGATCCTGGTGTCGTCGCCGACATTTGTGAGCGCGTGAGCGGCGAAGTCGTGCTGGCGGACACGATCGGCGTCGCGACGCCTGGTCGTGTGCGGGCGCTGGTCGAGCGTGTCGGCGCGACCGGCGTGCACCTGCACAACACGCGCAATACGGGTTACGCCTGCGCGTGGGCTGCGCTGGATGCGGGCGCGACGCTGCTCGACGCGTCGATCGGCGGGCTGGGCGGCTGCCCGTTCTCGCCGCACGCGACGGGCAATATCGCGACGGAGGATCTGGTCTGGCAGCTCGAGCGCGAAGGTGTTTCGACGGGCGCCGACGTCGTCGCGCTGGTCGAGATCTCGCGCTGGCTGGAGGGCGTGCTCGGGCGGCAGCTCGAGGGCTATGTGTATCGCGCCGCGCGATGGCCGTAGATCTGGCCAGGATGCAGGCGCTCGCCGTGGCGCAGCGACGGTTGGCGCCCCAGCGGACGAACTGGCATTCCGGCGATCTTGCGTGGCAACTCTCGCGGGATCCCGAGCAGGAGATTCGTCTCTGGGAGGACGGCGGTGATGTCGTCGCATGGGCGTGGAAGAAGGGCGACGAGGTCGAGTTCGAGGTGCGCGAGGATCATCGCGAGTTGCTCGACGAGATGCTCGCCGATCAGTCGATCAAGACTGTTCGCGTGTTCGAGACCGAGGCGGACACGGTTGCCGAGTATGGCTTCACGGAGCGCGGCGAGTGGGCGATGCATTTCAACCACCAGGCGTTCGACGGTGCGCCGGAGGTGCGCGAGCTGCCCGATGGTTTCTCGCTTCGTTCGGTCGAGCCGGGTGATTTGGTCGAGCGTGTCGCGATTCACCGTGACGTGTGGGCCCCGTCGCAACTGACAATCGAGAAGTTCGAGAACGTGATGGCGACGACGCCGTATCGTGCGTCGCTCGACTGCGTTGCGGTTGCACCGAACGGCGAGTTCGCGTCGTACTGCATCTTGTGGCCGGAAGACGCGACCGGGGTGGGTGAGCTCGAGCCGGTCGGCACGCGCGAGCAGTACCGGCGGCTCGGTCTCGGCGCGGCGGTGTGCACGTTTGCGCTGCGGCGGTGGTACGAGCAAGGCGGGCGGGAGGCGATCGTCTATTGCCTGACGGAGCCGGCGTGCGCGCTCTACGAGTCGATCGGCTTCCGTCGCTACGCGACGCTGCGCACGTTTTCACGCCCGCGCGCGTAAGCGCGCTGGGGTCTCGACGCGCGCTTCTGCCTCTGAGGCGCCTCTGAGGAAGAGGTCGTGCCGGATGCGCCGATCCGATGCCTCGACGAAAGCCTTCAGCCGGCGCCGCGCCTGACGACGATCACGCCCAAGAAGACGAAGGATTGCGTCTTCGTCGACGAGAGGATCGCGTGGGTATCGCCCGACCAGCGAGCCGTAGTGGCAGTACTGCCAGTCCTCCGCTTCGTCGACGAGCTGCGCGCGTACCGCATTCCGTGCGAGGTACCGCTGCTCTTCGAGGAGGTGGTAGTCGCTTTCGACCGGTACGTCATAGAACCGCGCCTGCCAGAGCGCGCCGGTGCGTCCGTGCTCTCGGTTGAACCACACCGTGTAGCGACTATTGAGCCGCTGAAATCCGCTGCTTAGCGTTAGTTTCGTGAGTTTGATGAGGACGTGATAGTGCGTGCCGAGAATCGCGTAGCCGAGACAAACCCACCCGCTCTTTTCGACTTCGATGCGAAGAAAGTGGAAGAAGCGATCTCGATGCGCGTCGTCCGGGAATGCCTTCGATCCAGCGACGGCCTTTGTGTTGACGTGGTAGATGCCACCGACGATCTCGATGCGTGGAGGAGTTGCCATTCCTCGAGGTTGCTCACGTGTTCGCCATCACGCAATTGTCCAATGCAATTTCGCCAGCGAAGGTTTGCGCTCACGTCACATTCCTCAGAGGATCCCCAGAGGCGCCTCAGAGGAACGAGACCCCCGCTACCGCCGCGGTATGAGGAAGCTGCGCTCGAATTCGCAGACAACCTCGTCGCGCTGATTCAGTCCGCGCGTGCGCACCTCGACGATCCCGAAGCCCGGTCGCGACTCGGACGCACGCGCCGAGAGCACCTCCGTCTCCGAGCGCAAGGTGTCGCCGATGAACACCGGCTTCGGCAGGCGAATCTCCTTCCAGCCGAGATTCACGCCACCCTTCTCGGTCGTATCGCGCACCGAGAGCCCGAGCACGAGCGAGAGCGTGAACGTCGAGTTCACGAGGATCTGACCCCACTCCGACGCACGCGCTGCCTCTTCGCTGAAGTGCAGCTCGTTCGTGTTCATCGCGAGCATGGTGAACAGGAGGTTGTCGCCCTCCGTCACCGTCCGCGAAACCGACGACCGGTACACGTCGCCCACAGCAAAGTCCTCGAACGCCCGCACGCGTTTACCGTACCCCTGTGAACCGCCTTTCCCAAGAGACCTCGCCGTACCTGCTCCAGCACGCCGCGAATCCCGTCGACTGGCACCCCTGGAGCGACGAAGCGCTCGGCCGCGCAAAGGAAGAGGACAAGCCGATTCTGCTTTCGATCGGCTACGCAGCGTGCCACTGGTGCCACGTCATGGCGCACGAGTCGTTCGAGGACGCCGCGACGGCGCGCGACATGAACGCCAACTTCGTGTGCATCAAGGTCGACAGAGAAGAGCGGCCTGACGTCGACGCGGTCTACATGGACGCGGTCGTCGCGCTCACCGGCCAGGGCGGCTGGCCGATGACGATGTTCCTCACGCCGGACGGCAAGCCGTTCTTCGGCGGCACGTATTTCCCACCCGAGCCGCGCCACGGTCTGCCCGCGTTTCGGCAAGTGCTCGCCGCAGTCGCCGAGGCATGGCGCGAACGTCGCGACGACGCCGTGCGGACCGCCGGCGAGTTGGTCGCGCACATCGGCTCGACAGCCCGGCCGTCGAACGATCCACTCACGCCCGAGCTCCTCGACCAAGCGCAAGCGAATCTCGCCAACGGCTTCGACTCGACGTGGGGCGGTTGGGGACGCGCACCGAAGTTCCCGCCGGCGCCGGTGCTCGAGTTCTTGCTGCGCCGCGGCGAGGAGACGATGACGCGCAAGACGCTCGACGGTATGGCGGCCGGCGGGATGTACGACGTCGTCGGCGGCGGCTTCCACCGCTACTCAGTCGACGAGCGGTGGCTCGTGCCGCACTTCGAGAAGATGCTCTACGACAACGCGCTGCTCGCGTCCGTCTATCGCGGCACCGACATCGCGAGCCGCACGCTCGACTACATGCTTCGCGAGCTCGCGCTGCCCGGCGGCGGTTTCGCGTCGTCGCAGGACGCCGACACCGACGGCGTCGAAGGGCTCACCTACACGTGGGCTCCGGGCGAAGGCGCACCCGACGAGCTCCTCGAGCCGTTCGAGCACGGCCGCTCGATCATCCGCGGAGAACTGGACGACGACACGCGCGGCCGCCTGCTCGCGATTCGCAACGAACGTGCACAGCCGCCGCTCGACAACAAAGTGATCGCGTCGTGGAACGGACTCGCGCTCGCCGCGCTCGCACATGGCGGGCGAACCGCCGAAGCGGTCGCACTCGCCGAGTTCGTGCTCGGCCCGCTCTCGACAACCGGCGGCCGCCTCCACCGCACGCCCCAGAAGGGAACCGGCTTCCTCTCCGACTACGCCGACGTCGCCTACGGGATGCACGAGCTGCACCTCGTCACCGGCGACCAGCGCTGGCTGCGCGAAGCACACCGCATTGCAAGCCTTGCGGTCGACCTCTTCGAGGATGACGAGGGTGGAGGCTTCTTCGAGACCCCGCGCGACGGCGAGCGACTCGTCGCGCGGCCGAAGCAGCTCGAAGATCATCCGACGCCGAGCGGCAACGCGATGCTCGCCTACGAGTTGCTGCGGCTCGGGCGCATCTGGGGCGACGATTCGTTCGAGCGGCGCGCGGCCGACACGCTCCGGCTGGTGCGCGACTCGATGACGCGCGTGCCGACCGCATTCGGCTGGATGCTCGTCGCGCTCGACCAATATCTCGCGCCGCATCGCGAGCTTGCGATCGTCGGCGATCCGGGGAGCGACGTCGCCAAAGCGGCCCTGGCAACCGCACGGCCCACGGACGCGATCGCGTTCGGACCCGCCGAGGACATCCCGCTGCTCGCGGGGCGCCACCTCGTCGAGGGGCGCCCCGCCGTGTACGTCTGTGAGCGCTTCGCGTGTCGCGCGCCGGTCACCGACGCGTCAGCGTTCGCCTGAACGGGCGGCGAGTGGTGGTGGTCGTCGTCTCACCGTCCCTGCCGACCTCTTCGCGTTCCGCGGTCGTCGGCTCGTTCGCAGCCGCCGGTTCGTGGGTGACAACCGGAGTTGGCGCAGGTGCCGCCGGTGCCACGACCCGCTCGCGGCGACGGATCATGCTCGGCTCGAGCACCGTGCCGAAGACGTAGCCGATCCCGAACGCGAGCACGCCGACCCACGTTCCGATGTCCGTCACGACACCTCGGATGCCGATGTCGCCCGACCAGCTCAAGATGTGGTCGCGGAACCAGTCGCCGTGCGGCTGCATCGCGAGCAGCACCCAGCCGGCGCAGATCAGCACCGGCAGGAACGCGAGCAGGAACGTCCCCGGCGGGTGGCCGCCGCGTCCGCGCAACTGCGTCAGCGCGAGCACGAGACCGGCACCGGCGACGATCCCGTACGCCGCCCAGTAGCCGCCCGTCGACCCGCGTCCGATCTGCGCCGCGAGCCAGAGCAGGAAACCGGCGACGCCGGCCCCGACGAGCGTCGCGACAGCCCTGTTCCATCCAGTCATTGGCGATCCCTCGCTTTCGTGGTCGCCCATTCATTCCCGGTTTGTCACAAGCTCAACCTCTAACATCGGCCCTGTGCCG
>Ga0157369_10002595_pt1 | contig 21616 bp, 20 predicted proteins | sample C25metaG_FD_113461 | JGI IMG/M metagenome (GOLD analysis project Ga0157369, IMG submission 113461) | Corn rhizosphere microbial communities from Kellogg Biological Station, Michigan, USA - C2-5 metaG | ecosystem: Host-associated > Plants > Roots > Rhizosphere > Soil | place: USA: Michigan...
AGACACCCACCGCGTCGAGGTCCACATCGGCAACCTGCGTCGCAAGCTGGCGGCCGGTGCCGACGTGTTCCTGGAGAGCTTCCGCCCCGGCGTGGCCGCCCGGCTCGGGGTGGGCTACCCGGACGTCGCGGCGCTCAGCCCGCGCGTGATCTACCTCTCGGTCTCGGGCTTCGGCCAGACCGGCCCCGACGCGGAGCGGCCCGCGGTGGACACCGTGTTCCAGGCCTTCACCGGCATCATGTCGGTGAACCGCGGCGGCGACGGCATCCCGCACCGGGTGGGGGTGATCGTGATGGACATGGCGACCGCGCTGGCCTCGTTCCAGGCGGTGGCGGTGTCGCTCTACGCCCGCCGCGACGAGCCGCGCGGCCGCTACATCGAGTCGAGCCTGCTGCGCGGCGGCTCCACCGTGCAGGCGGTCTCGATGATCCAGCACCACCTGGAGGGCGGAAAGCCCCAGCCCGGCCTCACGCCGTCCGGCACCTTCAAGGCTCGTGACGGCTGGATCAACCTGACGATCCTGCGCGACGGCGAGTTCCGCACCCTCTGCGACGCGCTCGATCTGCCCGCGGTCAAGGCGGACCCGCGCTTCGCCACCAACGACTCGCGCTTCGCGCACGTGGCGGACCTCAACGCGGCGCTCGAGGCCGTGTTCGCGGCACGCACCGTCGAGGATCTGTCCGCCCGGCTCCGGAGCGCGCGGCTCATGCACCAGCGGGTGAACACCTACCTCGAGTTCCTCGACGACCCGCACGTGAAGGCCACCGGCGCGGTGAGCTGGATCGAGCAGCCGGGGCTCGGGCGCCTGCCGGTGCCGAGCGTCCCGGGGCTGCCGCCGCTCGTCTCCGGCACGCCGCGCGCGGTCGCTCCGTCGCTCGACCAGCATCGCAAGGAGATCCTGGCCGAGCTGGACCGCGGCTAGCATGCACGACGCGCTCGACCGCCTGGCCGACCGGCCGCTCCATGACGCCGGACCGCTGACCCGCCGCTTCCGGGAGCTTGGCGCCTCCGACTTCGCGGCGGCCGCGCGCCACGTGCTGCGGCTGCCCTACGGCCGCATCACCGAGCGGACCCGTTTCTGGCTGGTCCTCGACGAGGGCCGCGGGACCTGCACCACCAAGCACGCCCTGCTCGCGGAGCTGGCGCGCGAGCAGTCCATCGACGTCCAGCTCACGCTCGCGATCTACGAGATGAGCGAGCGCAACACGCCGGGGGTGGGCGTGGTCCTCGCACGGCACGGCCTCGACTGCATCCCGGAGGCGCACTGCTTCCTGCGCCACGAGGGTGCGCGCATCGACGTGACCGGCGTGCCGGCGGGCGCGGAGCCGATCGAGCGCTTCCTCTACCAGGAGCCGATCACGATCGCCCAGATCGGTGAGTACAAGAGCGCGCGCCATCGACGGTTCCTGGCCGAGTGGCTCGCGGGGCGTCCGGAGGGGGCGCGCCTGGATCTGGAGGAGGCCTGGCGCATCCGCGAGGCATGCATCGCGGCGCTCGGCGCCGGGACGTACGCCCGGCCGGGCTGATCGAGCGAGGATCAGCCGCGCTACGATGACTCCGACCTGCGCACGGTCACCGAGGTCGCGTTGCGATCGTTCGGTTGCACCGTGCTCGAAACGGGTGATCCACTCGAGGCCGTTCAGCTCGTGAAGGCCCAGCCCGTCGATCCCTTGCTGACCGACGTGCTCATGCCTTTGAGGCAAGGCATCGACCTGGCGGACCGGGTGCAAGCGGCGAGCCTCGCACCAGGGTCAAGGGCGACCGCCGGCGGCTCGAGCAGCGGGCGCGGAGCGGCCGGGGGGAGCTCTGGGCTGTCAGCGAAAGAGGTCGATCAGCTCCTGCAGCGCGACCATCTGGTTGCCCTTGGCGGAGGAGGGCACCACGATCAGCGTCTTCACGCCCGCCGCGTACCAGGCCTCGATGCCGTCGCGCACCTCGGACGGCGAGCCGTAGAGCGTGACCTCGGAGAGCCAGCGGTCGGACATCAGAGACGGGATCCTGTCGTCCTGGCCCGCCGCGATGGCGTCGCGGATCGCCTGCATCTCCTCCTCGAAGCCGGCCTCGATCCAGTAGTTCTGGTAGTTGGGCAGCTTCACGTAGCCGGTCAGCGTGCGGCGGTTCACCGCGGCGGCGGCCGCGCGGTCGGCGTCGATGCAGGTGGGGACCATGTTGCCGATGAAGAAGTCGGGGCTGGTGCGCGCCGAGTCGGGCAAGGCCTCGAGGGACTCCGGCATGTGCGAGCGCGCCGCGTTGGCCCAGACCGCGCCCTGGGCGATCTCGGCGGACAGGGCGGTCATCTTTCTCCGAAGCGTGGCGAGCGTCAGCGGCGGGAGCTCGCCCGAGTGCTTGGCCCCGGTCCGGAGATCGCCCACGAACCGGCGGATCTCCTCGAGCGGCTTGCCCGCCTTCACGCCCAGCCGGTCGTGCGTCGGCCCGTGGCTCACCCCGATGCCGAAGCGGAAGCGGCCGCCGGAGAGCTCGTGCACCAGCGCCGCGGTGTGGGCGAAGTCGAACGGATGCCGCGTGTAGATGTTGGCGATGGTGGTGCCGAGGGGGATCGTGCGCGTGGCCAGGGCGAGCGCCTCGCAGAGGCCGAGGCCGTCGCCCATGCTCGGGCAGTAGATGCCGGCGAAGCCCTCCTCCTCGAAGCGCTTGGCCATGTCGAGGGTGGCCTTGCGCCGGCCCGGAACCGCGGCGAGGCTGACCGCGGGCTTGCGGGTCACCGCCACGGCACCGCTCCGCCCCAGCGGTTGAGCGAGGTGGTCTCCGTGGTCGGGAGCCGCTTGCTCGGCCCGTACTTGACCGCGGGGTAGCCCATGGGGATGCAGAAGTGGAACGTCATCTCCTTCGGGATCTCGAACAGCGCGTGGAAGCGATCCATCACCTTGGCGTGCAGCGTGGTGGGGAGCGAGCCGATGCCGAGGGCGTGCGCGGCCAGCATGAGGTTCTGGCACGCGGGGATCACCGAGTTGGCGCCGCCGCCCGGCGCGGTGAAGGCGAAGACCACGCACGGCACGTCCTTCATGTCCTCCGCGAGGCCCATCGCGGATCGGTAGTTCTTGTTGGAGAGCGGGATGTCTTCTGGTTTGGTCCACTTGTGGTCGTCCCAGCGCTTGGCCCACCACGCTTCCTTGTAGAGCGCGCCGAACTCCCGGATCTTGGCCCGGTCGTTCACGATCAGGAAGCGCCCCACCTGGTGATTGCCGCCGTTGGGGGCCTTCACCGCGGCCTCCATGATCAGGTGCAGGTCCTCGACCGGGATGGGATCGGGGCGCAGCTTTCGAGTGGACCGCTGGGTGAACATCGCTTCGCCGATCGGCATGGTCAGGCGGTCGTATTGCATGGGGTCACCTCCTGCAAGGGGTCACGCGCCGAGCACGCGCCCGAGCCAGCGGGCGATCTCGGCGATCTCCTCGGCGGAGACGGAATGGGGCATCGCGTACTGGTGCCACTCGATCGCGTAGCCGAGCGCGGCGAGCTGCTCGCGGCTCTGCTCGGCCAGGGCCAGCGGGATCATGGGGTCGTGCACGCCGTGGGCCCAGAAGATCGGCACCGCGCGGTTCGCGGGCGCGGCCTCGGCCTCCAGCGTGCTCGCGAGCGGGAGGTAACACGAGAGCGCCATCACGCCCGCGAGTCGCTCGGCGTGCCGCAGCCCGGTGTGCAGCGCCATCGCCCCGCCCTGGGAGAAGCCGGCCAGCACGAGGCGCTCGGCCGGGATGCCGCGCAGCCGCTCGCGCGCGATGAGGGACTCGATCTGGCGGGCGGACTGGCGCACGCCCGCCTCGTCCTCGCGCCGCACGCCGGCCAGGGCGCGGATGTCGTACCACGCGCGCATGACGTGTCCCTGGTTGATGGTGACGGGCCGGAGCGGGGCGTGGGGGAACACGAATCGGATGCTGGGCCGCGGGCCGAGCCGCAGCTCCGGCACGATGGGCTCGAAGTCGTGCCCGTCCGCGCCGAGGCCGTGCATCCAGATCACGGCGGCGGTGGGAGCGGGCGCGGTCTCGATCTCAATCGCGTCGAGGAGCTGGTCGGCCATGGGGCGCGGTCGCGAGTATACGTCACCCGCGGCCCGGAGGGCGACCGGCGGCCGGTCGTGCCGGGCCCATCTGATTGACACCCGATCGGGCGGATCCTATCGTCGCGGCCGTGAGCGAAACCGGCGTGCGCCGACCGGGCGAGGCCGAAGGCCGCCTCGACTGGCTCGACGGGGTGAAGGGGATCGCGATCCTCTGGATCGTGTTCTTCCACTTCTTCACGTCTTACGATCACGGCCGCACCCCGTGGCCGCTCCACCCCGGGTACCTGGCCGCCTACGAGGCGCGCTGCGCGCCGGACGGCTTCCGCGCGCTCTGCCTGGGAGGTGCGCTCCTCTCCGCGGTCGCACGGACGGGCTTCCACGCGGTCTCGGTCTTCCTCGTGCTCTCGGGCTTCGGGCTCTCCTACTCGCTGGCCCGCCCCGGCCGCCCGCGGCCCGCCTGGTCGCAGTGGTACCGGAGCCGTCTGGTGCGCCTGTTCCCCATGTACTGGGTCGCGCACCTGGTGTACCTGGTGTCGCCGTTCCAGGCGCGGTTCGACACGCTCGACTATCGCTTCGTGCTGAGCTTCCTCGGCGACCGGGTGGTGCCGATCGGGACGATCTTCTACTACTTCAACCCCGCGCTCTGGTACTTCGGCCTGCTGCTGGAGCTGTACCTCGTGTATCCGCTGCTGTTCGTCGCGCTCCAGCGACTGGGCGCGGCCCGCTTCCTGCTGCTCGCGGCCGCGGTCACGATCGCCGCGCGGTGGGCGCTCGTGATCGAGTTTCCCGTGAACCCCGCGTGGGTGCAGGGCGGCTTCTTCGGATGCCGCCTCTGGGAGTTCGCGCTGGGCATGGCCGCGGGGGCGCTCTGGCGGACGCGGGCCGCATCGCTGAGCGCCGCCGTCTTCTCCTGGTGGGGCCTCCTCGCGGGCGCCGTGATCTACGTCCTGGGCTGCTACTCCTACCGCGCGCTCTCGTCGTACCTGCTCACCGACGCCCTGATCGGCACCGGGCTCACGGTGGTGCTGGCCCACGTCGCGCGCACGATCGGAGGCGCGCGGTGGCGGGGGCGCGCGGTGATGGCGGTGGGCGTCTCGTCGTACGGGCTCTACCTCGTCCACCAGCCGTACGTGCTCTACTTCGCCGAGCGGATGCGGGGGCTCGAGACCCCGATGTTCGTGGCCGCCGCGAGCGGCATCATCGTGGTGCTGGCGCTGGGGGCGATGGCGCTCGAGCGGGCGGTGAACGCCCTGACGGATCGGGTGCTGGGCTAGCGGGCGGCGAGATCCGGTGGCGGGGAGCGCCTACCGGCACTCCTTCACCCAGTCCAGCGTCTCGACCGAGACCCGGTACGTGGCGGTCGGCTCGCCCACCGGCACGTCGAACAGCGAGCGGCCTCCGGAGAGCACGTCTCCCACCACGCGCCGGCGGTAGCTGCCCGCCACCGTCCCGTCCGGCGCGACGCGATCCACCCGCAGCCACACGTTGGCCGCGTCCTTGATATTGCGGTTGTAGAGGTATCCCACCACGTGGGCGCGGCCGCCCGGCGCGGGTTCCACCGCCCACTCCGAGCGCAGGTACCCGCCCGCCGGTCCGGTCATCTCCTGGGCGGCGGCCGGGGCCGCGAGGGCGGCCAGGAGCGGCAGGGCCAGCGCGAGCGAGCGTGCGCGGGACGTCATGGCGCGGAGTGTACCGCGGATCTTCCCCGGAGGAGTAGAGTACGAGCGTGACGCTCCGTCGCTCTCGCGCCGCGATCGCGGCCCTGCTGCTCTCCCTCGTCCTCCCCGCGGTTGCCGCCGCCGCCCGGCCGGGGCTCGGCGCCGCCGACCTCCTCGCGCACGTGACCGCGCTGACCGCACCCGAGATGGAGGGACGCGGCTCCGGCACGCCGGGCGGGGATCGCGCGGCGCGCTACATCGCCGACGTGCTCGCGCGCGCGGGCCTGCGCCCCGGCGGCGAGGGGGGCACGTTCTTCCAGGAGTTCCCGGTCGCGACCATTCCGAGCCTCGGGCCCGGCAACCGGCTCGAGGTCGCGGGGGCGGCGCGTCCGCTCGGGTCCGGCCGCGACTGGACGCCGCACGGCGGCTCGACCGCGGGCGACGTGACGGGCGAGCTGGTGCTGGTGGGCCACGACGACTACGCGCAGGTCGACGCGCGCGGCCGGGTCGCGCTCGCGCTGGCGAGCACGGCCGCGTCGGGCCCGGCGCGGGCGTCGCGGCTCGAGCAGCTCATCGCGGCCCGGCGGGCGGGAGCGCGGGCGGTCCTCCTGATCGACGACGACCTGCCCGCGGTGGCCGCGACCGCGGCCCCGGTGGCCATCGTGTCGGGCTCGATCACCCGCGCGGGGGCCGCCGCCCTCCTCGGGCGATCCGTCGAATCCCTCGGCGCGGTCGGGGCCACCGGCATCTCGGCGCGGCTGCGCGTCGATCTGGTCAGCACCGAGCGCCGCGCCGCCAACGTCATCGGGGTGCTCCCGGGCGCAGACCCCGCCCGGGCCGACGAGGCGGTGGTGATCGCCGCCCACTACGATCACCTGGGCGTGGAGGGCGGCCAGGTCTATCCCGGCGCGGACGACAACGCGTCCGGCGCCGCGACCGTCCTGGGCCTGGCCCGGTCGCTGGCCGCGGCGCGACCGCCGCGCACGCTGGTCTTCGTCCTGTTCGCGGGCGAGGAGATCGGGCTGGTCGGCTCTGACTATCAGGTGCGCCATCCATCCGTCGTGCCGGTCGACCGGATGGCCGCGATGGTGAACTTCGACATGGTGGGGCGGCTCGAGGGCCGACACCTGATGGTGGGCGGCGTCGAGACCGGCAGCGGCTTCCGCGCGCTGGTCGAGAGCGCGGCGAAGGAGGTGGGGCTCGACGCGGACCTGCGTCCGTCGGGAACCGGCCCGTCGGACCACTCGCGGTTCAACGGCGCCGGGGTGCCGGTGCTGTTCTTCCACAGCGGCACCCACGCCGACTATCACCGCCCGTCCGACACCGTGGACAAGGTCGACGCGGCGGGCATGGCGCGCATCGCGGAGCTCGGGCGGCTCGTGATCACCCGGCTCGCGGAGGGGCCGCGCCCGGTCTTCGCGCAGGTGACGGGCGAGAGGCGGCGGGACCGGGCCCCCCCGCCCGCGACGGGCGCGCGGGATGCGGGCGGCGCGTTCCTCGGCATCGCCGCCGACGGCCGCTCCGGCTGGGACGGCGTGCGGCTCGGCGCGATCGTGCCGGGCAGCGCGGCCGAGCGCGCCGGCCTGCGCGCGGGCGACGTGCTCGTGCGCCTCGACGAGACCGGGCTCGCCGGCTTCGCGGACCTGCGCGCGGTGCTCGACCGCCGGCGGCCGGGCGACGCCCTGGCGCTCGTCTACCTGCGCGACGGCGTGGACCACGCCACCACGGTGACGCTCGGCACGCGCCCGTGAGCCTGCCGCTCGCGGTGAAGGCCGCCGCGTGCCACGTGCGGAACCTGCGCACGCGGCTGCCGTTCCGCTACGGCCTGGTCACCCTCACGCGCTTCCCGCTGCTCCACCTGGCCCTGGACGTGGAGGCCGCCGACGGGCGCCGGGTGCGCGGGTTCGCGGCCGACAACCTGCCGCCCAAGTGGTTCGACAAGGATCCCGCCCGCACCTTCCGCGACAACGTCGAGGACGAGCTACGGGCCATCGCCAGCGCGGAGGCCGCGTACCTCGACGCGGGCCGGGCGCCGCGGCCCATGTTCGACCTGTGGCAGGACGCGTACGGGGAGTGCGCGCGCCGCGCCCCCGGGCTCGGCCTGAACGGGCTCACCGCGGCCTTCGGCTCGTCGCTCTTCGAGCGCGCGCTCGCGGACGCGGCCGGGCGGCTCAGCGGGCTGGACGTGGTCGGCCTGCTGCGGGAGGACGTGCTGGGCCTCCGCCCCGGGGCGGTTCACCCGGGGCTCGCGCGCGAGCACGTGCTGGCGTGGGCCGGCCGGCCTCCGGCCGACACCATCGCGGTGCGGCACACCGTGGGCCTGCTCGACCCGATCGTGGCGACCGACGTGGCGGCCGACGGCTGGCTGCACGACGGGCTGCCCCAGACGCTCGAGGAGTGCGTGCAGGCGCACCATCTCCGCCACTTCAAGCTGAAGGTCGGCGGCCGGGTCGACGCCGACGTGGACCGCCTGGCGCGCATCGCCGCGGTCCTGGACCGGATCCCCGAGCCCTACCTGGTGAGCCTCGACGGCAACGAGCAGTACAAGGCGATGGACGAGCTCGCGGCCCTCGTGGAAGCGCTGCGGGCCGCGCCCGCCCTGGCGCGTCTGTGGCGGTCGACCGCGTTCATCGAGCAGCCGCTCGACCGGGCCATCGCGCTCGACGCGTCCGCGGCACGCGGGCTCGAGATCCTCGGCCGCGCGGTGCCGATCATCATCGACGAGAGCGACGGCGACCTGGAAGCGTTCCGCCGCGCGATCGCGCTCGGCTACCGCGGGGTGTCGACCAAGAACTGCAAGGGCATCGTGAAGTCGTTCCTCAACCGCACCCTCGTCGAGCGGGAGAACGCGGCCCGGCCGGAGCCCGCGCGCCTCTTCATGAGCGCGGAGGACCTCACCAACGTGCCGGTCGTGCCGCTTCAACAAGATCTGGCCACGGTGCGGGCGCTCGGCATCGCGCACGTGGAGCGTAACGGGCACCACTACGTCCGCGGCCTCGCCCACTGCTCGGCGCGCGAGCGGTCCGCGGCGCTGCGCCACCACGGGGACCTCTACGTGGGCGACGAGCGGGAGGCGTGGCTGCGCATCGTGGACGGGCGGGTGCGGGTGGGCTCGCTCGCGGGGCCCGGCTACGGCGTCGGCTTCGACCCGGACCTGGAGACGATGGTGCCGCTCGAGCGCTGGACGTTTGACTCGCTGGGCGACTCGCTCGGCGTCGCGGCGGCCGGCCCGGCCTGACCGCCGCCGCGCCCGGGCTCAGCGACCGGCGGCGGCGTCGGCCGCGGTCGCGGCGGCGGCCGCGGCCAGGAGCTCGTACTTGGCGAGCGTGCGCGCGGCGAGCGCGGCCGGGCGGTGCCCCGCGTCGATCCATTCCAGCAGCTCGGCCAGGAGCAGGGCGAAGTGCGCCTCGTGACCGCCGTCGGGTCCGGCGTCGACGGTGACCTCGTGGAGGCCGTCACCGCACGGGCGCGCCGCGATGCCGGGGAGCTCGGGCCGCGCGGCCTCGAGCGCCGCGGCCAGCGCCCGCGCGGTGGCGGCGGCGTCTCCGCGCGCTTCCACGAGCAGGCGCCGCCGGAAGCCCGTCTCCGCGGTCTGCGCCAGGGAGATGGTGGCGGCGCGGCCGTGCAGGACCGCGCGCGAGCTGTCGCCGCCGCCGGGCGGGGTCGAGACGTCCCAGCGCGCGACCGCGCGCGCGGTGACGCCGGCCAGGCGATAGATCAGCTCCGCGTTGGAGAACACCCGCAGCGCTCCGCCCTCGACCGCATGCGCCAGCGCGGGCGGCACCGCCGGCGCGCCACTCACGCGCGCGAAGACGTCCAGCGGGACCCGCGTCGACCAGCCACGCGCGGAGAGCAGGCGCGGGGCGTCCGCGGCGCCGTCGAGCCACCACTGGGCCTGGTCGACCAGGTGGGTGGGGATGTCGACCGCGCCCCCGCCCTGCACGCGCGAGTCGAAGTACCACCACAGGCGGCGGAGCGGGACACCGTCGACGCGCTTCTCGAAGTGGTGCACGCTCTCCTGCTCGATGGCCGGCGCGGCGCCGGCGTCGAAGCCGCCGAAGAGCGCGGGGTCGTCCACCAGCCGCTTCACCAGCCGCGCGACGGGGTCGCGCCGCCCCGTCATCATCTCGCGCACGAGCGCCCCGCCCGCGAGGCTCGCGCGGATCGCGGCGAGGTCCCCCGGTGCCACCAGCCAGGGCTTGTCGGCCAGGACGTGCAGGCCGGCCGCGTGGAGGGCCTCGATCACGCGGGCCTTGCCGCCGTTGCGGCCGGCCAGCACCACCAGGTCGCCGGGGCGCTCGGCCAGGAGCCGCGCGAGCGGGTCGGCGGAGAGGCGGACGCGTGGACGCCAGGCGGTCGGCCGCTCCGGGCGGCGGTTGAAGCGGTCGACCAGGGCCAGGAAGTCGTCCAGCTCGGGCCCCGCGGGGGCGTAGACGAAGACCTCGGAGGACACGGCGGCGCAGCGCGCGCGCAGAGTCAGGGTGGCGTGGAAGTGGCCGGGGTCGAGGAAGGCGAGGGTGTGCACGTCGACGAGCCTAGCGTACTATGGGCGGGCTCGCCGATGACCGGGACCGGACGCGCGCTCAGTCGCTACCTGCCCGCCGCCGCGCTCTTCGCGGCCTTGCTCGCCGCGTGGCAGCTCGCGGTCAGCGGCCTCGGGCTGCGCGAGTACCTGCTGCCCGCGCCGATGCGGGTGATCCAGGCGATGCTGGGCGACGAGATCCCGTGGCCCCGCCACGTCGGGGTGACCGCGCTGGAGATCGGGGGCGCCTTCGTCGTCGCCGGCGCGGTGGGCGTGGCTCTCGGGATCGCGGTGGCGTGGACGCCGCTCCTGTCGCGGGCCCTGGTGCCGTTCCTGGTGTTCGTCAACACGCTGCCCAAGGTGGCGGTGGCCCCGCTCTTCCTGCTCTGGCTCGGCTACGGGGTCGTGCCCAACATGCTGATCGGCGCCCTGATCGGCTTCTTTCCGGTGGTGATCAACACCGCGGTGGGACTCTCGCAGGTGGACGAGGAGCTGCTCGACCTGGGGCGCGTCTTCAACGCGCCGAAGTGGAAGGTCTTCACGACCATCCGCATCCCCAACGCCTATCCCTACATCCTCAGCGCGCTCAAGGTGACCGCGACCGCGGCGGTGGTGGGAGCGATCGTGGGCGAGTTCGTGGCCTCGCAGCAGGGGCTCGGCTACGTCATCATCACCACCCAGGGCAGCATGAACACGCCGGTGGCCTTCGCGGCCCTGGTGTGGATCTCGCTGGTGGGGCTCGCGGTGTACGGTCTGGTGGTGCTCGCGGCGCGGCGGATCGCGCCGTGGGCGGACTCGGTGGACTAGCCGGCAAACAGCCAAAGGGAGAACACCCATGGCACGCCTCTCACTCTCGATCGCCCTCGTGCTCCTCGTGCTCGCGGCTTCCGGCGCGGGCGACCTCGCCGCGCAGGCCCCGCCGCCGCAGAAGGTGGTCTTCGCGCTCAACTGGTTCCCGGTCGGCGATCATGCCGCCTACTGGGTGGCCTTGGAGAAGGGCTACTACCGCCAGCGCGGCCTCGACGTCGACCTGCAGAACTCGAAGGGGTCGGGAGACTCGATCGCGAAGGTGGACAGCGGCCGCGCCGACGTGGGCCTGGCCGACAGCGCGGTCGTCATCGCGGCCTCCGCGCGCGGGGCCAAGGTCAAGGTGGTGGGGATGGTGTTCGACAAGAGCCCGCTCAACGTGTGGAGCCGCAAGGACGCCCCCATCACCAAGCCCAAGGACCTCGAGGGCAAGAGCGTGGCCGCGCCGCCCGGCGACGGGCAGCGGCAGATGTTCCCGGCCTTCGCGCGCGTGAACGGCATCGACGCGAGCAAGGTGACGTGGGTCAACGTGGAGCCGGCGGCGAAGGTGCCCGCGCTGGCCGAGAAGCGGGTGGACGCGGTGGCCGACTACACCACCGGCCTGCCCTTCTACGAGAAGGCGATCGGCAAGGGCAACGCGGTGATGATGCCGTGGGCCGACCACGGCCTCGACATGTACAGCATGTCGATCATCGCGAGCGAGAAGACGATGAAGGAGCGCGCTCCGGTGCTGCGCGCGTTCCTGGAGGCCTCCTACCTCGGCTGGCGCGACGTGATGGCGGACCCGCGCTCCGCGCTCGAGATCTTCAAGAAGCGGGTGCCCGAGATCGACCTGTCGATCATCGAGCCCAACATGCTCATGGGGCTCGAGCTGATGAAGACCGACCGCTACGCGAAGAACGGCATCGGGTGGATGGAGGAGAAGAAGATGTGCGAGTCGGTGGACCTGGTCAACACCTACATGGGGGTGCCGACCAAGGTCGAGTGCAAGGCGGTCTACACGAACGAGTTTCTGACCAAGGTGGAGATGCCGAAGTCGGTCCGCTGATCGACGGCGTGGCGACCCTCCCCGACGCTCCCCTGATCCGCCTCCAGGGGGTGGGCATGACCTATCCCGGGGCCTCGGGTCCGGTCGAGGCGCTGCGAGACGTGGACCTCGCGGTGGCGCGGGGGGAGATGCTGGCCATCGTGGGGCCCTCCGGGTGCGGAAAATCGACGCTGCTGCGGATCGTCGCCGGGCTCAGGCCGGCGAGCGGCGGTCGGGTCGAGGTGGACGGCCGGCCGGTCGAGCGGCCGATCCCGTCGGTGGGCATGGTGTTTCAGGCCCCCGTTCTGCTGAAGTGGCGCACCATCGAGGACAACGTGCTGCTGCCCGCGGAGCTGTCGCGCCTCGACCCGCGCGCCTACCGCGAGCGGGCCGCCGCGCTCCTGCGCCTGGTCGGGCTGGCCGAGTTCGCCCGGAAGCTGCCGCGCGAGCTCTCCGGCGGCATGCAGCAGCGCGCGGCGCTCTGCCGCGCGCTGCTGCTCGACCCGCCGCTGCTCCTCATGGACGAGCCGTTCGGGGCCCTCGATGCGATGACCCGCGACGAGATGAACCTGGAGCTTCTGCGGGTGTGGGGTGAGGGCAGCCGGGAGCGCAAGACGGTGGTGTTCGTCACCCACTCCATCCCGGAGGCGGTGTTCCTGGCCGACCGGGTCGTGGTCATGTCTCCACGGCCCGGCCGGCTCGCGCGCGTCTTCGACGTGCCGCTCCCGCGCCCGCGGACCGTGGTCTCGCGCGCCGCGCCCGCGTTCGGCGCGCTCGCGCTCGCGATCCACGAGGCGCTGCAGGCGGCGGGTGGGCCCGGGGGCTAGAGCCCCTTGGCGCGGACCTCGCCGCGCCACGCGCCGGTCTCGCTCTGGCGCGTCTCGATGTAGTCCTTGAACCGCCCGAGGTCACGGGCCACGCGACTGCCCACCACCCCGACCGCGTCGCCCACGTTCTCGGTGACGCCCTCCGGGTCGTACTCGAGCTGCAGCATCACGCGCGTCTTGCGGTCGGCCAGACGATGGAACGTCACCACCCCCGCGTTCTTCGCGCCGGAGGTGCTCTTCCATGCCACGCGCTCGTCCGGGCGCTGCTCGGTGATCTCGGCGGTCCAGTCCTTCTCCTTGCCGCCGATGTTGGCCTGCCAGCGTAGACGGCGGTCGTCGAGCTGGGTCACACGGGTCACGCCCTCCATGAAGCTCGGGAACTCCTCGAACTGCGTCCACTGGTTGTAGACGGTCCGCACCGGCGCCTCGACGTCGATCGACTTCTCGATGTTGGCCATGCCGCACTCTCCTTTCGTGCCGCGGGTTCAGAGAGGGAGGACGCAAGGCATGTGCCACGCGGAGCGGGGGAGACTTCGCGGCCGCGAGTGCGTCTTTCGGATCGGTCGCGAGCACCATCGGAAACTCTTACCGCGTAGGAATCGGCGGAGAGAGTGCCGTGATCGGGCGGGCAATCGGCAGGAATGTCGCAATGTAAGACCTGACCCCGTCAGGACGCGAGAGTGCCGCCGTCGACGGCGAGGATGTGGCCGGTGACCATGCTGGAGGCGTCGGAGGCCAGGTAGAGCACCGCGCCGATGAGCTCGTCGGGCGTGCCCATGCGGCCAGCCGGCACGCGGCGCATCGCGCGCTCCGCGTAGCCGGGCTCGCGATGGATGAGGTCGCCGATGTTGGACTCGAACCACGACGGGGCGATGGCGTTGACCCGCACGCCGAGCGGCGCCCACTCCACCGCGAGGGCACGCGTGAGCATCACCACGCCACCTTTGCTGGCCGCGTAGGCCACCGGGCCGGTGAGCCCGATCTGGCCCGCGATCGAGGCGATGTTGACGATGCGCCCGCTCCGCCGCGCGAGCATGCGGCGGCCCAGGACCTGGCAGCCGTGGAAGACGCCGGTCAGGTTGACCGCGATCACGCGATGCCACTCCGCTTCCGGGAAGTCGGCGGCGGGGCTGCGATGGGTGACGCCCGCGCAGTTGACCAGGACCTCGACCGGGCCGAGGGCCCGCTCCACCTCGTCGGCCATGCGCTCGACGCTGCCGCGGTCGGCCACGTCCACCGCGGCCGGCCGCGCGCGCCCGCCCGCCTTGCCGATGGCCTCCGCGACCCGGCGGGCCTGCCCGGCGTCGGCGTCGGCCACCGCGACCGCGGCGCCCGCCTCCGCGAGGCCGCGCGCCATCGCGGATCCCAGGCCGCCGGCCCCGCCGATCACGACCGCGGCGCGGCCGTCGAGGCGGAAGCGATCGAGGCTCGGGGCGGCGCTCATGGCGCCCGCAATCTAGCCCGCCCCCGGACGGTTGACAAGCCGGGGCGGTCATCGCAGAGTCTTGGCACCCGACCACCCACCCGCTCCCGGAGGTGCAGGCATGATGCGTCGAATGTGCTCACGGTGGCTCCCGATCGCGGTCGCGATGGCGATGACGCTCACGATGGCGGCGGGATCCGCCGACGCGCAGAAGAAGGGTGGGGTGCTGCGGGTCGGCAACCTCGGCGAGCCGCCCGCCCTGGACGCGCACTGGACGACCGCGAGCATCACCGAGACCCTCACCAACCACATCTACGAGGGTCTCTACAGCCTGGACCGCGACAACAAGCCGATCCCGATGCTGGCCGAGAGCCACACCGTCAGCAAGGACGGCCTCACCTACACGTTCAAGCTGCGGCAGGGGGTGAAGTTCCACAACGGCAAGGAGATGACCTCCGACGACGTGGTGGCCTCGCTCAACCGATGGGGGAAGCAGTCGATCTACGGCAAGGCCCTCTTCGCCCAGGTGGCGGAGATGCGGGCGCTCGATCCCTACACGGTGGAGATGAAGCTCAAGGAGAAGTCGGCCATCGTGCTCATCTCCCTCGCGGTGCCCAACAACTTCGGGGCGATCTATCCGAAGGAGATCGCGGAGAAGTTCGCCCCCGAGGTCAAGGTCACCGAGTACGTGGGCACCGGCCCCTACAAGCTCGCCGAGTGGAAGCCGGACCAGTACATCCGGATGGTCCGGTTCGACGACTACAAGTCGCGCAACGAGAAGCCCAACGGCTACGGCGGGGGCAAGACCGCGTGGCTCGACGAGATCCGCTGGATCCCGGTGCCGGAGGTGGCGACCCGGGTGGCCCAGGTCGAGACGGGAGAGCTCGACTTCGCGGACGACCTGAACCTCGACGCCTACGATCGCCTGAAGGCCGATCCCAACGCGCACCCGATCATCTCCAAGCCGTACTACTGGCTGGTGGCGGTCTTCAACAAGAAGGAAGGCTTGATGACGAACCAGAAGCTGCGGCAGGCGTGGCAGGCCGCGCTCGACATCGAGCCGATCATGAAGAACGTGGCGGGAGGCAAGAAGGAGTTCTACCGGATGGACAGTAGCCTCGCCCCCGTCGAGATCAGCGCGTGGCACACCAAGATGTCGGGCCTGCCCTGGAACGAGCACAACCGGGACAAGGCGAGGAAGCTCCTGCAGGAGGCGGGCTACAAGAAGGAGCCGATCCGCTTCATGACCACCCAGGAGTACAAGTGGATGTACGACTTCGCGCTGCTCACCAAGCAGCAGCTCGAGGACGCCGGCTTCAACATCGACCTCCAGGTGGTGGACTGGGCCACCCTCGTGAAGCGGCGCAACAACTCCAAGGAGTACGACGTGTTCACCACCGGGATGGGCGCGTTCTACGATCCCACCCACCACATCTATCTCACCGCGAGCTGGCCGGGCTGGACCACCGACGAGGGCATCGCCAAGATCCAGGCGGAGCTGGCCCGGGAGACCGATCCCAAGAAGCGCTTCGCGCTGTGGGAGCAGCAGACCCGCCAGTTCTACGAGAAGGTCCCGGTCATCCGCTACGGCGATCTCTTCGGGCTACGGGCGGCGCGCAACACCGTGAAGGGCTTCAACGAGTCCACCGAGCGCGTCCGCTTCTACAACGTGTGGCTCGAGAAATAGCCGCCGCTTGGCGAGGCGCAGTGGCTTGGCGAGGTGCAGTGGCTTGGCGAGGTGCCGCCGAAGGCGAGCCGAGCGGATAAGTAATAAAAGGCGGCCGCCCGTCCGCCGAGCGGTCTGACCAATCCGCATGTTTGCGTACCTGATCCGCCGCCTCCTCGCGGTCATCCCGGTGATGGCGGTGGTGGTGACGGTGGTGTTCATGCTCATCCACCTGATCCCCGGCGATCCGGTGAGCGTGATGCTGGGGCCGGACGCCACCCCGACCCAGATCGACGCCACCCGCCGGTCGCTCGGCCTGGACCGGCCGCTGCTGGCCCAGCTGGTGGGCTTCTACGGCCGCGTGCTGCGCGGCGACCTCGGCCAGTCCTACTTCCTCGACCGCCCGGTGGTCACCGCGATCGTGGAGCGCGCCGAGCCGACGCTGGTGCTGATGGCGTGCGCGCTCCTGGTGGCGGTGGCGATCGGGGTGCCGTCCGGCATCGTGGCCGCCGCCCACCGCGGCTCGATCTGGGACCGGGCGCTCATGATCGGCTCGCTGCTGGGGGTGTGCGTGCCCGGCTTCTGGCTCAGCCTCAACTTCATCTACCTCTTCGCGGTGCGGCTCGGCTGGCTGCCCGCGGCGGGCTACGCCTCGGTGCTGTCGGAGCCCGCCACCGCCCTCCGCTACATGGTGCTGCCCGCGGTCTCGCTCGGCTTCAACCAGTCCGCCCTGATCGCGCGCATCAGCCGCTCGTGCATGCTGGAGGCGCTGCAGCAGGACTACGTGCGCACCGCGCGGGCGAAGGGGCTGTCTCACCGGACCGTCACCTACGTGCACGCCTTCCGAAACGCGCTGGTGCCGGTGGTGACCGTGATCGGGGTGACCACCGCGGTGCTCATCGGCGGCGCGGTCATCACCGAGATCGTGTTCAACATCCCGGGGCTGGGCCGCCTGGTGATCTCCGCGATCCTGCGCCGCGACTATCCGGTGGTGCAGGGCGTGGTGCTGGTGACCGCGGCCACCTACGTGCTCATCAACCTGGTGGTGGACCTGCTCTACGCGTTCATCGACCCTCGCATCCGCTATGACTGACCCGCATGACTGAGGCCGCGGAGACGATCGGCGCGGGCGCGGTGGCCGCGAGCCGACCCCGCCACGAGGGCCGCCGCTGGCTTCGCCGGCTCGCCCGCAACGGGGGTGTGGTGACCGGGGCCTCCATCCTGCTGCTGCTGGTGGCGGCGGCCCTGCTGGCCGACGTGGTCTCGACCCACAACCCCACCCGCCTCGAGCCGGCCAACCGCCTGAAGCCGCCCAGCGCGCAGCACTACCTGGGGACCGACGAGTTCGGTCGCGACGTGTGGAGCCTGGTGGTCCACGGCAGCCGGGTGTCGCTCCTGGTGGGCCTCACCACCATGCTGCTCACCTCCGCGGGCGGCATCGTCATCGGGCTCACCGCGGGCTACTCGCGGCGGCTCGACGTGCCGGTGATGCGCTGCATGGACGGGCTCATGGCGTTCCCCGCGATCCTGCTCGCCATCGCGCTCATGGCCGCCCGCGGACCCGGGGTGTGGAACGTGATCCTCGCCCTCTCGGTGGTGTACATGCCGCGCACCGCGATGCTCATCCGCAGCACGGTGCTCTCCCTGCGCGAGCTGGACTACATCCAGGCCGCGCGCGCCCTCGGCCGGCGGGACGGGGCCATCGCGCTGCGCCACATCCTGCCCAACTGCGTGGGCCCCTTGCTGGTGCAGGGCAGCTTCGTGTTCGCGTACGCGATCCTCGCCGAGGCCATCCTGGGCTTCCTCGGCGTGGGCGTGCCGCCCTACGTGCCGTCGTGGGGCAACGTGATCGCGAGCGGCAAGAACGTCATCCGCGAGGCGTTCTGGGTGAGCCTGTTCCCCGGTTTGGCCTTGACGATCGCCGGGCTGAGCCTCAACCTGCTGGGCGACGGATTGCGAGACGTGCTGGACCCGCGGCTGCGAGTGCGCTAGAAAGAGGGGTCCCCGCACGATGACACAGTGCATGATCGTGAACCACCGCGGCGACACACCGCGGTAGGAGGCCGGATAATGAGAGCGATGGACTCGCGACAGCCCTCCCTCCTGGAGGCGTCGGGCCCGCTCCGCGCGCCCCGTACCCGGCCGCGGCGAGGGCTGATCGCGCGGACTCCATCGCCGAGCGCGGTGGAGATCGTGCGCCATCCCAATGGCCCGCTGGAGGTGAAGCTCTCCGGGCTCGTCGACAGCGCGGAGCGGCGCCTGCGGCAGTGGCAGGGCGTGGCCGCCATCCTCTTCATCATCATGGTGGTGGGCGCGGCGCTCGCGGTGGTGGTGGTGGCGCTGCGCTGGGACTTCGAGCGGGGGCGCTCGGTCCAGGTCCTGAAGGCGGATCTCGAGATGGCGCGGGCGCGGGAGCGCTGCTGGGAGGCGCTGGTGCGCTACACCCCGCGTGGGCCGGAGGACGTGATCACGCCCGCGCGGCGCGACGGGTGGATCGCGCGGTGTCTCACCGCGGAGCTTTCGCGGGTGAACGCGCGGAGGTAGCGAGTAGAAGGACCGGACCCCTCACCCTGCCCTCTCCCCTGAGGGGAGAGGGTGGAGGGGAGATTACAGGGGGGCGACGTCGACGCGGCAGTCGTTGTAGCAGGCGCCGCCGCAGATGTCGGCGTGGTGGCCGGGAGCCAGCGCCGAGACGGTCTGCCCGTTGTCGCTGGTGCGCATCCACGCCCCCTTCAGGCTGCAGACCACGCCGGGCCGGATCGCGTCCGAGATCTTGAGCGGCAGGTGCACCTCGCCGAGCTCGTTCCACACCTTCACCCGCATCCCGTCCCGCAGGCCGCGCGCTCGCGCGTCGTCGGGGTGCATCTCGAGCGGGGGCGTGACGTCGCCCGCGGGCAGCCCGCCGAACGTGGAGGTGATGCGCTCGTCGGACGCGGGGGAGATGAGCAGCAGCGGGAACGGCGTCTCGTAGGGCCGGTAGGTCGGCAGGCGGGCGCCGTACTTATGGTCGAGGTAGCCCGAGGCCAGCTCCACCTTGCCGGACGGCGTCTTGGGGAAGACGTTCTTGAAGAGGATGGCGGGCTCGCCGTTCACCGTCATCGCGGTGGCCCGGTCGGTGGGCAGTCGACTCGGCCGCGTGCCCCCCAGGCGCGGGTCCGCGCCGTCCACCGCGTCGTCGATCAGCTGCGCGTCGGTGGCGGTGAAGGCGGGATCGGTGAATCCGAAGCGGGCCGCGAGGCGGCGGAAGATCTCGGTGTTCGGCAGCGACTCGCCCTGCGGCGGGATGACCGGCTCCGCGCGCTGCAGCCAGTGCTGGCCGTAGGCGGCGTAGATGTCGTGGTACTCGAAGTGGCTCGAGGCGGGCAGCACCACGTCGGCGTAGGCGAGACTGTCGGTCATCACCACGTCCGAGCCCACCACGAAGAGGTCCTCGCGGGCGAGGGCGCGGCGCATCCGGTTCTGGTCCGGGTGCACCACCAGCGGATTGTGGTTGTAGACGAAGAGGGCCTTGATCGGCGGAGAGAGCGTGGGGTCGAGCAGGTGCTTGCCCATGTCCACGATGTTCAGCGTGCGCGTGCCGGCGGGCAGGAAGTCCGGCCGCTGTAGCTTGGCCGGGGTCTTGGGGAACACGAAGCCGGCCCCGTTGACCAGCCCGCCGCCCGGCACCCCGAACTTTCCCGCCAGGGCCGGGAGCGCGAAGATCGCGCGGATCCCGCTGCCGCCGTTCTGGTTGCGCTCGAGCCCGTTGCCCACGCTGATCGCGGCGGGGGAGAGCGTGTGGTACCACTCCGCGAGCGTCCGGATCTCGGCCTCGGGCACCCCGCAGATGCGGGCCGCCTCCGCCACCGGGTACCGGCGCGCGCTGGTCATGAAATCCTCGAAGCCCTCCACGTGTCGCGCGATGAACGCGCGGTCGAGGGCTCCGCGCCGCTCGAGCTCCGCGGCCACCGCCCACGCGAGCACCACGTCGGTGCCGGGCTTGAGCGCGATGTGGAGATCCGACTGCTCCGCGATCTTGATCCGCTTGGGATCGATCACCACCACCTTGGCCCCGTCCTTCCGCGCCGCGTTGAGCAGCGGGGTCAGATGGAGGTTCGACCAGGTCACGTTGTTGCCCCACGCGATGATCAGCCTGGAGTGCCGCACCTGCTCGGGGGCGATGCCGGGCGTGGTCCCGAACGTGCCGAGCCAGGCCTGGGTGCGGATGCCGCCGCAGAGCGCGGAGCGCTCCAGCAGGGAGGCGCCGAGCCTGTTGAAGAAGCGCAGGTCCATCGAGGCGTAGGCCAGCATGCCGTGCGGGCCCGCGTAGTTGAGCGGGGCCACCGCCTGCGGGCCGTGCGCCGCGATCACCGCGGTGACCCGCTCGTGGACGATGTCGAGCGCCTGGTCCCACGACACGCGCTCGAAGCGGCCCTCGCCCTTGGCGCCCACGCGCCGCAGCGGCGTCTGCAGGCGCCCGGGCCCGTGCACCCAGTCGGGATACGAGCCGGCCACCTTGGCGCAGATGACGCCCGCGGTGTAGGGGTTCGCCCGCGAGCCGCGGATCTTCACGATCTTCGCGTTCTCCACGGTCACGGTCAGGCTGCAGGTGTCGGGGCAGTCCAGGGGACAGACGCTCGCGTGCTCGGTGGTCGCCATGGTCCCGTATCCTAGGGCAAATCAGTCTCTTCCGCCACCCGCCGAGGGGCCGCCGGGCCGGGTAAACAAACGTGCGGGCCCGCTCGTCTATTGGCCCATAGGGGCGGCAGGGACAGCCCCGACGAGGAGACCACAATGAAAACGCTGATCGCGCTGGTTCTGGCCGTCGCGGTCTTTGCTCCGACGCTGGCCTTCGCGGGGGCGTCCACCGACGCCGCCCTCGGGCTCGGCGCCTTCGCAGTGTTCAATCAGATCCTGGGCGGCGTTGGCATCTTCCACCGCCCGGCGCCCCCGCCGGTGGTCGTGGCGCCCGCGCCGGTCGTGGTGGCGCGGCCGGCCCCGGTCTACATCCCCGCTCCTCCGGTCTACGCGCCCGTCGTGGTGGCGCCGGCGCCGCGGGTGATCGCCCGTCCGTATCCGGTCTACGTGCCCGCTCCGCGTCACGTCGTGGTGCGCCAGCCCGCGTTCTGCCCTCCGGGCCATGCCCGCAAGGGCTGGTGCTATCCCGCGCCGGTGCATCCCGGCTGGCGCTACTGATCGCGTCCGTCCGATCCGTTCGCGTCTGACATAGTCGGCTGGCGGCCCTCTCCCCCGACCCCGGGGGAGAGGGTGCTACACTCCAGAAGCCATGTCTCCCGCGCGCTCGTCCGAGCTCGACGCGTGAGACGGGTCTCCCTCCTCCGCCTGATCGTGGTCTTCGCCTGGACCGGTCTCTCGAGCCTCGGCGGCGGCCGCAGCGCCTACTTCCACGAGGCGCTGGTGCGGCGCCGCGGCCTGATCAGCCACGACGAGTTCGTGCAGGACTTCACGCTGAGCCAGGTGCTGCCCGGCCCGAATTTCAGCAACCTGGCCGTGGTCCTGGGCCATCGGCTGGCCGGTTTCGCGGGCGGCTTCTGGGGCCTGGTCGCGGTGGTGCTGCCGGGGGCGGTTATCCTGCTGGTCGCGGTCGCGCTCTACGCGGAGGGAGCCCTCGGCGCGACCGCCGCGCTCTTGAGGCGCGGCTCGAGCGCCGGGGTGGGGGGACTGG
>Ga0157369_10002596_pt1 | contig 21609 bp, 17 predicted proteins | sample C25metaG_FD_113461 | JGI IMG/M metagenome (GOLD analysis project Ga0157369, IMG submission 113461) | Corn rhizosphere microbial communities from Kellogg Biological Station, Michigan, USA - C2-5 metaG | ecosystem: Host-associated > Plants > Roots > Rhizosphere > Soil | place: USA: Michigan...
CCGTGGAAGTAACGGCCGCCGAGATTCAGGGTCACGCCGTCGCTGACCTTGGCCGTGGCCGAACCGCCAACACCCCACTCGCCAGCCGACGTGGCTTCGCCAGACGCTGCCAGAGTGAACATGTCGAACTTGGCCGCAACCGAGCCGAGGGCATCCCAGTAGCCTGTGTTGTCGGTCGCAACTGCGCCGACGACGCTGATCGGATCCCACGAACCGGTGAAGCCGGCATGGACTTTCCAGCCGAGAGCGCCAGTCGCAAGGTCGGCACCGTAAGCGGTCGACACGTGCGCCGTGATGTTGTCGCCCGCATACTGCAGGACGCCAACGCCGGTCATCTCGCCGAACGGAGCAGCAAGGTTCTCGAGGCCACCGCCAACCGACAGGCCATTGCCGAGGTTGGACACAACCTGGATCACGTCGCCGCCGGTGTCGGCCGCGGTCGTGGCAAAGCCGACGCCCTTGTTGACCGAGTCGGAGTTGAACAGGCCGAGGTAGTTCAGCGGAACGTCGTCGCCGAGGTTGAAGATCGAGCTCTTGTAACCAGCCATCAGGCGGGTCGTGTCGCCGATGCCAACCCAGGCTTCGTCAACGCCAACGGTCCAGTCGGACGAACCGGTCTGGTTGTTGGTGATGAGCTTGATCGTGGCGGACGCCGGTCCAAAGTCCGAGCTCGCGGTGCCAACGAACTTCAGCCAGGCGTCGACGTCGCCATGGTTGCTGTCCGTCTGCCCGTCGGGCGCAAACACGGTGTAGGTGTTGCCGTTGTTCGACTGGAAGAAGTTGCCATAGACGCGGCCCGGAGCGTAGTTGCCCCAGTCGTACTCGAACTTCACGTCGCCGGTGATCTGCAGGCAGTTGTCATCGGACGAGATGGTCAGGCCCGACAGACCGAGTTCATCGCAGACGTCCAGCGACGTCACGACGCCCAGGTCGGCCGCGTAGCCGGCGGTCGAGAGACCGGCAACGGCTGCGATAGCCGCGGAACCGAGAAGCAGGCTCCTGATTTTCATTGTTGACCTCCAAAGTCAGTCATCTGTTTTGCCAGGTTCCCCCGGCGGTTTGCCGAAACGCGACCACACTTTTGTTCGTGTGTGTTGCCGTCGCGTTTGCGACCGACAAACGATCCCATGCATGGATTCGCAGTAGCCACATTACCTACGGCGGGGGTGGGCGCAATCGCATAAAGGCCAGATTGTGGAAGAGATCACATGGTTGGCCCGGCGTTGTTGCAGATTCAGCACAGGTTTCGAAACCTCCCGTTAACCCGGCTGAATCGGGGGTTAACGGCGGCCATGCCGACCCCCCTCGCCGGCCAATTGTGGCGGGGTCTTGGCGTGCCGCCGCATTATTGTACCGGCACACATATGGCTTTCGCGGACGCATGAATGGCCTATATGGAGCCGTCGTCCGACAGGAACTTCGATGGCCTCCCCGCTCGTCATAAAAGCCCCGGAACTCCAGCCGCTTGCGGCCCTGAACGTGGTCCAGCGCGGCGGCGCCGGCTATTATCGCGAGCTGCGCAACTCATCTGATACGTATCTGGCGGCGGGGGCCTGGTGTGCGATCCTCGATGCGAACCTGATGACGCTGCCGCTCGAGCCCGAGGTGCTGCGCCAGTGCCACCACGCGGGCGTGCGGTCGCGCGCCTTCCGCTATTTCGAGTCGGTCTACGAGCACGACAGCGCCCGGATCGCCGCGTCCACCCCGGCGGAATCAGCGACCGAGCTCGAGCAGCGGGGGATGCTCGCCGCACTCGACCACAATCCCGCCGCCGAAGCCGAAGCGGCCGCCGGGCTTTACCTCGCAAGCGGCGACATCACCCATCTGCGCGTCGCCTCCGAAAAGGCCGAAGCCGCCGGGGGCTGGCGCCCGTCGCTCGAATGGGCGCTGCGGGCCGTCGTGATCGCTCCCCTCAACACCATTCCCATCCAGCGCCTGTTCATGGTGCTCGAAAGCTCGGCGCAGCCGGACCTGATCGAAGAAGCGGCGCAGGCTTTCATCAGCCGCAACATCCATTTGCAGGTGGCGCAAATCTTCCTCGCCGGCGGCGCGCTGATGCGCGGCGACGCCAAGGGCGTCCTCAGCCGCCTCAAGCCATTCGACGACGCCAAGATCGTCGCGACCCCCGTGCTGAAGCCGTATCTGGGAGCGGTACGGGCGCTGCGGGCGCAGGCCGAGGACAAGCTGGGCGATTATCGCAAGGCCTACGAGGCCTATGTCGGCCTCAACGCGGCTGAGAAATCGCCGGACTATAACGCTGCGGACTTCTACAAGGGCGTGCAGATCCGATCGAAGCTGGCAATCCCGACGCTGCCGCCGTCGCCGCACAACAATGTCGTGCAGATGCTGGGCTTCCCGCGCTCGGGCACCACCTTGCTCGAGAATGTGCTGGCGTCGCACCCCGATATCGAGACGTTCGAGGAGACGTCGGCGCTCGTCGTGGCCATCGACCGCATCGAGCGCGTGGCGCTGGGCAAGGTCACTGACGAGCCGGTCGAGACGACCTTCTCGGCGGCGCGGGACCGCTACTATTCGGAACTCGATCTCCTGCGCAAGAAGCCGGAAGCGACCGTCCTGATCGACAAGATGCCGATCCGCACCGCCGATGCCGATCTCGCGGCGCGACTGTTTCCGGAATGGCGTTACATTTTTTCGATCCGGCATCCGTTCGACGTGGTCCTGAGCTGCTTCAAGCAGCGGTTCAGCCCCAACCCGGCGATGGAGAATTTCCGGACCATCGACGACAGCGCCCGCCTCTACGATTTCGCCATGACCGAGTGGTTCAGGCACCACACGATGGACGATCCGGCGGTGCACTATGTGCGCTATGACGAACTGGTGACCAATTTCGAGCCGGTGACCCGCGGAGTCCTGGATTTCCTGGGCGTTCCGTGGAGCGACGCGGTGCGCGACTTCTCCAAGACCGCCGAAAACCGGGCCGCCAAGACGCCGAGCTACCAGAAGGTCCGGCAGGGCCTCGGCATCGGCGTGCAGACGCAATGGCGAAACTATGGATTCGCGTTCCAGTCGGAGGCGACCAAGCCGCTGCGCAAATGGGCCGAGTTCTTCGGCTACCCGGTGGAATAGAGGCGGCGCGAAGGGTCGATGGCCAAGCTTCCCGACGTGCTGGCGCCGCTCGCTGCCCTCAACTCGGCGCGCAAGAATGCGGCCGAGTACTACGCCCCACTGCTGGCGAGCGCCGACCCGATCCTGCAGCTCGGCGCGTGGTGCGCCCTGCTGGATCGCGGCGAAGTCTCGTACGCGCAGTATCCGGCGGTGCTGGCGATGGCGGACAATCCGGCGATCCGCGATCGGGCCTATCGCAGCTTCCTCAAATTCTTCGATTACGGGCCCGCGGAACAGGTGGCGGCGACCAAGACGAACCGGCTCGATGAGGCGGAGCGCCGCGCCATGGCGGCCGAGCTCAACGGGGACCCGGAGCAACGCGCCGCGTCGCTGCGCGAGCTCTACCTCGTCACCGGCCGCACCGATGTGCTGAGCGACCTGGTGGCGGTCGAAGACGGGCGCGGCGGCTGGCGGCTGGCGCTGCCCGTCGCGATCGAGCTTGTCGTCCTCAACCCGCACGATCCGATCCTCGCCTTCGACCTGCTCGAGCACGTGCACGAATCGCGCCAGGTGGAGCTGCTCGATGCGGTCGTCGAGCTGTTCGAGGCGAACAGCCTGCACCCGCACGCGACGATGCTCTATTCGGCGGGTGCAAAGCTGCTCAAGGGTAATCCCGGCGGCTGCCTCAAAACCCTGGCGACGCTTGCCGAGGCACGAATCGCCCGGCCCGATCTCGCCAACCGGCTGCGGTCGACGGCCTATTTCCTGAGCGCACAGGCGATGGAGAAGCTGGGAGACTATCGCAAGGCGTATGCTGCCTATCGCGACATGAAGGCGGTCCCCCAGGGGCGGCCGATCAGCCTCGACGAGTTTCCCGCGATGGTGACCTCGTCGGCCAAGCTCGACATTCCTGCCCTGCCCGCCGACGCTCACACCAACCATTTCATCATGACGGGCTTTCCCCGCTCGGGAACGACGCTGCTGGAAAACGCGCTTGCGGCGCACCCCCGGATCGAGACTTTCGAGGAGATCCCGTCGGGATCGAGCACGCACATCTATCTCGACCGCGTGCTGCCGACGCTGGGACCGGGCGTGGATCGCACTGCCATCTTTGCCGCGGCCCGCGAGCGCTACTACGCCGAGGCGGAGCGGCGGCACCACAAGGCGTCGGCGGAGATTTTCGTCGACAAGATGCCGATCCGCTCGGCGGAAGCGGCGTTCATGCGGAAGCTGTTTCCGGACAAGCGCTACATTTTTTCGATCCGGCATCCCTGCGACGTGGTGCTGAGCTGCATCCGCCAACGCTTCTCGCCAAACGTCGCCATGGAGCATTTCCGCAGTTTCGAGACGGCGGTGAAGCTTTACGATTTCACCATGACGCAGTGGTTCGGGGTGTTCGGGCTGGACGATCCGCGCGTGCACTACGTCCGCTACGACACCCTGGTCACCGAGTTCGAGGCGACGATGCGATCGGTGCTGAGCTTCCTCGGCACCGAGTGGGACGACGCCGTGCATGGCTTTGCCGAAGCCGCCGATACGCGGGCCACGAAGACCCCGAGCTACCACAAGGTGCGCCAGGGGCTCGGAATCGGGGTGCAGACGGCGTGGCGCAATTATGCGTTCCTGTTCCAATCAGACGCGGCGCGTCCGCTGCAGCGCTGGGTCGAGTTCTTCGGTTATCACGTCGGGTAACATCGACGTTAGGCACGATCACGAGATCGGCGGCAAAAGGTAGAGTCAGGCAAGCGTCAACTGTCGGCGCCACCTGACCTTTACATGATTGTCATCCTGCCCCCGGATCTCGCGAGCCTGTCGATGCTCGCCTCCGCCCGCCAGAAGGCGTCCGACTACTACGCGCCTTTGCTGGACAGCGACGACGAGGTCCTGAAGGTCGGGGCCTGGTGCGCCTTGCTCGACCGCGAGGAGATCACGGTCGAGCAGTATCCCCGCGTGATCGAACTGGCGAGCCATGGCGCGATCCAGCGCCGGGCATTCCGCTTCTTCCAGGCGAACTGGGAGCATCAGCTCGCGGCGCAGGTGGCCTCGAAGGTCGCCACGTCGGCGGGCGCCGCGCGGGCTCTCGCCATGCGCGCCGACCTCGCCTGCGACGACAACGCGGCGGTAGAGGCGCAACGCTATCGCTTTCTCGCGACCGGCCGCTTCGACGCGCTGGTGGCGATGGTCACGCAGGACGAACGGGCCAAGGGCTGGCGCGCGGCGCTGGCACTCGCGGCCAAGGTGTTCATCCTCAGTCCGCACGATCCGATCGCCGCCAACCTCGTGCTGCAGCTCCTGCAGCAGGCGCGGCAGACCGAGTGGCTGCAGTCGGTGCTGGAGCTGCTGACCGAGAACAACCTCCATCCCTACATGGTCGTCGCCTACTCCGCGGCCCTGAGCCTGATGCTCGGCGACGCCCAGGGCTGCCTGGCAACGCTCCGGCAGCTCGACGCGATGCGGCCGCCGCGCATGGACATTTTCGTGCGCGTCAAGCCGATGGCGCTGCGCCTGCATGCCGAGGCCCTGGAGGCAACCGGCGACTACAAGGGGGCCTACGAGGCGTTCGTCGCGCTGAAACGGGAGGAGCCGGGGGAGCCGGCGAGGCTCGAGGATTTTTCGGGCGCCATTCTTGCGGCGGCGGCGCGCAACGTGCCGGAGTTGCCACCGGACGCCAACCGCGACCATTTCGTGATGACCGGCTTTCCACGTTCGGGCACGACGCTGCTCGAAAATGCGCTCGCCGCGCACCCCGAGATCGAAACGTTCGAGGAGATTCCGTCGAACGCCAGCATGGACCTCTACCTGCAGCGGGCCCTGCCCGCGGCGCAGACCGAGGAGGCCCTGGTGAAGGTCTATCTCGAGGCGCGGGCGCGTTACTATGACGAGGCGTTCCGGCGCAAGCACAAGCTCGGCGCGCGGCTGTTCGTCGACAAGCTGCCGATGCGTTCGGCGGAAGCGGCATTCATGAGCCGGGCCTTTCCCGACAAGCGCTACATCTTTTCGATCCGCCATCCGTTCGATGTCGTGCTGAGCGCCTTCAGGCAGCATTTCTCGTCGAACATCGCGATGGACCAGTTCCGCACCTTCCAGGGCGCGGTGAAGCTCTACGACTTCACCATGACGCAGTGGTTCTCGACCTATACGCTCGAGGACAGGCGCGTGCTCTACGTGCGCTACGACACGCTGGTGACCGAATTCGAGGCGACGCTGCGCAAGGTGCTGACGTTTCTCGGCGCCGAATGGAACAATGCGGTGCTGGATTTTGCCGATGTGGCCGACAACCGGCCAGCCCGGACACCGAGCTATCAGAAGGTCCGCCAGGGCCTCAGCATCGGCATCCAGAGCCAGTGGCGAAATTATGGATTCCTGTTCCAGTCGCCGCAGGCCGCGCCGCTGCACCGCTGGGCGCGGTTCTTCGGGTATGCGACGGAGTAGTTCACCACCCTCACCCCTCGGTGGAAAAGCCCATATTGGAGAGTTACGCCACACTCTCCCGGTCCGTCATGGCCGCGCGCAGACCCGGCCACCCAGATGCATGGGCCGCGTGCGCGGAGGGTTGGGCTGGGTCCGCGGGTCAAGCCCGCGGATGACGGAACTGAGGGTGTCGCGCGCAGTCCGCCCTTATGGACCAATGATCTTGCACCTGCGAAACGACCGTCACGATTTGGCCGCGCTACGCCTTCATCACGGCGATGTTGAAGTCGGCCGTGCCGAGCACGCCAAGCAGGCGCACCCAGAGCGGCAGCAACTGCTCGGCGGCACGGGCGCTGGTGATGTCGCCCAGATCGATGATCGATACCCAGCCGAGGCTGCGCAGGAAATCCATCACCCGGCCCTTGGCATGCCGGTCGTTCCCCGAAACGAAGACGCTGTGATGCCCGGGGACGCGCGACGGCTCGATCATCACCGCGCAGTTGACGGTATTGAGCGACTTGATGACGAAGGTGTCGGGCAAGGCGCGCTGGATCTGCTCGGCCAGTGAATCGGTGTTCGACACGGTGAGGTGCGGCGGAAACCCCTGCGAGAAATCGAGCGGGTTGGAGACGTCGAGCAGGATCTTGCCCCTGAGCTCGGCGGCAAGGCCCGAAAGCATGGCGAGCGAGGTGTCGCCGCGGGTGCCGTTGATCACCATGTCGCCATGCGCCGCGGCCTCGGCAAAGGTGCCCGCCTTGCCGCCGGTGCGCTGGGCAAAACCGAGCACCTTTTCGTTGTCGGCGGCGCGCGCACCCATCATCACGTCGTGGCCCATCGCCACGAGCCTGGTGCCGACGGTCTGGCCGACGGCGCCGGTTCCGAGCATTCCGATCTTCATTGCGACTCTCCGTTGGCCGGAGGTTCTAGCAGCCGGTCGGGCGGAGGCAAATCACGCTGCGGCCCAGGCCGTCTCGCCGCCGATCACGGTGCGCCGCACCCCGAGGTCGTCGCCCAGATGCACGAAATCGGCACGCATGCCGACGCCGAACGTGCCGCGCTCATTGGCGACGCCGAGGGCTTCGGCGGGATAGCGCGAGGCCATCCGGAGCGCCTCGTCGAGCGGCAGCCCGAGGGTGCGATGAATGTAGGTCACGGCATCGATCATGGTGAGATCGGCACCGGCGAGCGTGCCGTCGGCGAGACGCAGCGCGCCGTCCTTGCGGTAGACGGTCTGGCCGGTGAGCACGAAGCTCGTCGCATCGGTGCCGGTGGGCGACATGGCGTCGGTGACGAGGAAGATGCGGCCCGGACCGCGCTTGGCGCGGAGCGCGACACCGATCGAGGCGGCATCGACGTGGATGCCGTCGGCGATGAGGCCGGCCCAGACGGCGCCGAGATCGAGCGCGGCGCCGACTACGCCGGGGTCGCGATTGGCGAGCTGGCTCTGGGCGTTGAACAGGTGCGTCACCATGCTGGCGCCGGCTTCGATCGCGGCCTTCACCACGGTGTAGGAGGCGTTGGAGTGACCGATGCTGACGACGAGGCCGGCTTCGGCCAGCCGCGTGATCTGGTTGGGGGGCACGGTCTCGGCGGCGACCGTGGTCAAGAGGTTCGGGAGGCGCCGACGGGCGGCGACCAGCGCCAGCAGGTCGGCCTCGTCCATCGGGCGGATGAGCTTGGGATCGTGGGCGCCCTTGCGGGCGACGCTCAGATGCGGGCCTTCGAGATGGAGGCCGAGGAAGCCGCGCACGCCCTTTTTGGCCGCGGCCTCGCCGGCGGCGACAACGGCAGCGTTCTTTTCGCGGGTGTCGGTGATCAGCGTCGGCAGGCAGGCGGTGGTGCCGAACTGCGCGAAGGCGGCGCAGATGGTCTCGATGGTTGCGAGGTCGGGCGTGAGATTGAGCAACGCGCCGCCGCCGCCGTTGACCTGCAGGTCGATGAAGCCGGGGGCGAGGATGCCGCCGCCGAGCGCGACGCGCTGCGCGTCCGTCGGCGAGTCGGCGGCGATGATGCCTTCGATGCGGCCGCCGACGACGACGAGCGCCGAGCGCTCCCACCACAGCTCGCCGTCGAAGATGCGGGCGCCGGTATAAGCGATGCGGGTCATAGGGTTTCGGTGACCTTCTTGAGATGCGGCGGGTTGTCGGGATCGAAGCCGCGATGGCGCGCCAGCATCTCGACGAAGGCGTAGAACGAAACGATCAGCGCCAAGGGATCGGTGATCGGGTGACCGGTCTCGACGTGCGGCAAGCGCTGCGCCAGCGCGACGCGCGTGGTGGTGGCATAGGCCGAGGCGCCCTGCCGCGCCAGGCGATCGGCGATCTCGGCGACACCGGCCTCGCCGGCATCGCGGGCGGCGAGCGCCAGCACGGGGAAGCCGGCCTCGACGATCCGGGCCGGGCCGTGCAGGACTTCGGCGGCGCTGTAGGCCTCGGCGTGGATGCCGCAGGTTTCCTTGAACTTGAGCGCGGCCTCCTCGGCGATCGCCAGGGCCGGGCCGCGGCCGAGGACGTAGAGCGAGTCGCGCTCGCCCAGCGCATCGAGGAAGGGCGACCAGTCGAGCGCAACGGCTTCGGCGAGGCTCTCGGGCAATGCGCGGATGGCGGCCAGCAGCGTGGGGTCGTTGACCCAGTGGGCGAGGATGGCGAGGCCGGCGACCACCGAGCTCACGAAGCTCTTGGTGGCGGCCACCGATTTCTCCGGGCCGGCCGCGAGGTCGACCGCGAGATCGGAGGCGGCTGCGAGCGGCGAACCCGCGGTGTTGGTGAGCGCGATCGTCAGCGCGCCGTTGCGCTTCGCCGATTCCGTCATGGCGACGATGTCGGGGCTTTTGCCGGACTGCGAGATGGCGATGGCGGCGCAGCTTTCGAGATGCAGCTCGCGGCCGTAGATCGACATCACCGACGGGCCGATCGAGGCGACCGGGACGCCGGCGACGAGCTCGATGGCGTATTTGAGGTAGGCGGCGGCGTGGTCGGACGAGCCGCGGGCGATGGTCGCCACCATCACCGGCTGCAACTGGCGCAAAGCGAGGCCCGCCTGCAACAAGGCGTCGGCACTGCCGCTCAGGAGACGGCGGGCCGCCTCGGGGATCTCCTCGATCTCGATGCGCATGTGTGTGGCGTTGTTGGTCATCAGCGTCCCCTTACGTCGCCGAGGCGGAGCTCGGCAACGAAATCATATGTGTCGCCCCGGTAGATCGAGCGGGTGAATTCGACGACGCGCCCCGAGCTCAGATAGGAGGTGCGTTCGATGTGGAGGCTGGCGACGCCCGGGCTGACGCCAAGCAGACGCGCGTCGTCGTCGCCGAGGCTGACGGCGCGGATGCGCTGGATGGCGCGCACCGGCCGGCTGCCGGTCTTCTCGAGGTGCGCGTAGAGCGACGTTCCGACGCGCTCGGGATCGGGCAGCGTGCGGCTCGACAGCGCAGCGCGCTCGATGGCGAGCGGGGTGTTGCCGGCGAGGCGCAGACGGGCGACGCGGGCGACGCTGTCGGTTGCGGACAGGCCGAGCGCGACAATCTCTTCCGGCGATGGCGGATAGAGGCCGCGGTCGAGCCAGGTCGAACTGACCAGCATACCGCGGCGCGCCATGTCCTCGGTGAAGGAGGTGAGCCGGCTGAGCGACTGCTCGACGCGGTTGGGCTGCGGGGCGACGTAGGTGCCGGAGCCGTGGCGCTGCACGAGAATGCCCTCGCGGACGAGGTGCTGCACCGCCTTGCGGACGGTGACGCGGGACATCTCGACCCGCACGGCGAGGTCGCGTTCGGACGGCAGCGCATCGCCGGGCTTGATGTCGCCGCGATGCACGGCGGCCTCGATCCAGCGCTTCAGCTGCAGATAGAGCGGACCACCGGGCGGCAATGCGATCGACTCGAACAGGGCGTCGGCCGCAGTCGCCATCGCGATGAATTCTCCTTCAGGGCTGGGCCTCATAATACCAATAAAATACCATTGACCAAGCGGAATCTCGGTCGGGCCGCGTCAGGTTCGGCGCGCTGGACAAGTGGTATGTTTGTGGCATTAGCTGCCCGGAAAGGGGAGCCCTCACATGACGCTGCGCGTGCTCGTTGCCGGACTGGGCACCATGGGGCGCAGCCACGCCCTCGCCTATCACCGGCATCCAGGCTTCGAAATCGTGGGAATGGTCAATCGGTCGCGGCCGCGGCTTCCCGAGGAGCTATCGGGCTACGAGATCGTGCCGCAGTACGCGCCGGCCTTGCGGGCGCTGAGGCCGGATGTGGTCTCCATCAACACCTATTCGGACACGCATGCCGACTACGCGATCATGGCGATGGAACAGGGCGCGCACGTCTTCCTCGAAAAGCCGATGGCGACCAATGCGACAGACGCCGAGCGCGTCGTCGCGGCCGCCCGCGCGAACAACCGCAAGCTCGTGGTGGGCTATATCCTGCGCCATCATCCGAGCTGGACACGACTGATCGCGGAAGCCCGCAAGCTCGGCGGTCCCTATGTGTTCCGGATGAACCTCAACCAGCAGTCGAGCGGCCGGAGCTGGGCGACGCACAAGCGGCTGATGGAGACGACGTCGCCCATCGTCGATTGCGGCGTGCACTATGTCGATGTGATGTGCCAGATCACCGATGCGCGTGCGGTCGAGGTGCGCGGCATGGGCCTCAGGCTCAGCAACGAGATCGCGGCCGACATGTACAATTACGGGCACTTCCAGGTGCTGTTCGAGGACGGCTCAGTCGCCTGGTACGAATCCGGCTGGGGGCCGATGATCTCGGACCAGGCGTTCTTCGTCAAAGACGTGACGACGCCGCGCGGTTCGGTGTCGATTGTCGCCGATCCGGGCCGCTCCGACGACATCGACATGCACACGCGCACCGACCGCATCAAGATTCATCACGCGGCGCTTGACGCAGACGGAGGATTCGCCACGCCCGACGAGTTCATCCCGATGGCCGGCGAGCCCGGGCACGATGCGCTCTGTGCACGCGAGCAGGACTATGTGTATCGGGCCATCACCGAGGACTACGACCTCGGCCGGCACATGAGCGACGCCCTCGCCTCGCTGCGCATCTGCCTCGCGGCGGACGAGAGCGTCCGGACGGGCGTGCCGGTGAAGCTGTAGGAGGACGTCCTATGCCGTCCAGCCGCCGTCGATGACGTGGACCTGGCCGGTGGTGTAGGTGGCGGTCGCGAGATACAGGGCCAGCTCGGCGACCTCTTCGGGGCGGCCGATGCGGCCAATGGGCTGGCGGGCGATGAAGGCCTTGCGCGCCGCTTCCTCGTCGCCGGTGGCCTTCCAGCGCTCGTGCAGCGACGGGCTGTCGACCGTGCCGGGGGCGATGGCGTTCACGCGGATGCCTTTGGCGGTGTAGTCGGCGGCCATCGACTTGGTGAGGCCGATGACGGCGGCCTTGCTGATCGAATAGGCGGCACGGTTCGGCACAGCCGTCCAGGATGAGGCGACGGTGGCCATGTTGATGATGCAGCCGTCCCGGCGCTCGAGCATCTGCGGCAGCACCGCCTTGATGGCGCGGATCTGTGCCCAGACGTTGAGGTCGAAGGCAAATTGCAGGTCCTTGTCGCTCATTTCGAGCACGGTGCCGTTATGGACAACGCCGGCGCAGTTGAAGAGCACATCGATGCGGCCGATCTCGGCGACGGCCTTGTTGACCGCGTCTGCGTCGAGGACGTTCAGGACCCGCGTCGTGACATTGGGCAGCGACTGCAGCGCGGCGAGCTTTTCGGCATTGATGTCGGTCGCGATCACCGTCGAGCCGGCACGCGAGAAAGCCTCAACGGTGGCGCGGCCGATACCCTGCGCTGCGGCGGTGATGAGACTGACCTTGCCATCGAGGCTGCCCATGAATGCTTCCTTCATTGGTGATGCTGGATGCGGAGTGCTACCGGTTCGCTGGTCGTGCCGCAACCCGCCTAAGGTCGCAGTCCGGCGACCGTCCGCCCCCCTGACGACGGCGCTTTGACGCGTGACAGAGGCCGCTCACACGCGCATGATCCGCGCTCCGGGACTTGGCAGTTGACAGTGACCAAGGGCTCGTAGAGGCTCTGGTAACCAACCGGTGACTTAGCGCCGCTCAAGAGCGCGTCGCCACGATGAAATTCACTGAGGGAGGACGTTCTAGATGAGCACCAATTTCGACCGCCGCCAGTTCCTGCTCGGATCGACCGCACTGGTCGCCGCAGGGGCAGTGGCGCCGGCCTTCGCGCAGGATCCGGGGCGGCTGCGTCTCTACTGGTGGGGCGGCCAGGCGCGCGCCGACCGCACCAACAAGGTCAGCGACCTGTTCAAGTCCAAGGTGGACCCGAAGGTCACCATCGACGGCGAGTACAACGGCTCGTTCCAGGACTACTGGACCAAGCTCGACACGCAGGTCGCCGGCAACAACACGCCCGACGTGCTGCAGATGGACTATCGCTACATCTACCAATACGCCACCAAGGGCACGATCCTCGCGCTCGACGACTACATCGGCAAGGGCCTGGACCTCAGCGACTTCGACAAGGACCAGATCGACGGCGGCCGGGTCGGGGGCAAGCTCTATGCGATCAGCCTCGGCGCCAATTCGGTGGCGATGATGGTCAACACGGCGGCCTTCAAGGAAGCCGGCGTCGACCTCCCCACGCCGGACTGGAGCTACGACGACTACAAGACGGCTTCGGTGGCCTGGAACAAGGCCAACCCGCGCAACGGCATGCGCATCCTGCAGGACGGCAGCGGCAACGAGCCGGCGTATGAGAACTGGCTGCGCCAGCGCGGCAAGGCCCTCTACACCGCCGACGGCAAGCTCGCCTGGACGGCCGACGATCTGGTCGAGTGGTTCAAGCTGTGGGACGACCTGCGGGCCAACAATGTCTGCGTGAGCCCCGACAACCAGGCACTGGATGCCAACGCCGCGATCGAGACGACGATGATCACCCTCGGAAAGGCGGCGACGACCTTCGCCAACTCCAACCAGCTCATCGCCTTCCAGAAGATCAACAAGGACCCGCTGACGATGGTCAACTTCCCGCGCGCCAAGAAGGGCGCGGGCGGTGGCCACTATCGCAAGCCGAGCCAGTTCTGGAGCATCGCGAGCACCACGCCGGCAAAAGACGAGTCGGTCAAATATGTGAGCTTCTTCATCAACGACGGCGACGCCGGCGCGGCGCTGGGGGTCGAACGCGGTATTCCCTGCGCCAAGCATATCCGCGACGCCATCGCACCAACGCTGAGCGACCAGGATCGGCTGGCGCTGAACTTCGTGTCCAATCTCGGCGACCTGCTGGGGCCGCTGCCGCCGGTCCCGCCGGCCGCCGCCGGCGAGATCGACAACGAACTGCAGACCAAGTCGCAGGAAGTCGCGTTCGGCCAGAGCACCGCGGAGGATGCCGGCCCGGCCTTCTTCAAGGCCGCCACCGACATGCTCGCCCGGTCAAGCTGAGGTCGACCGGACAATGACCGCACGCGCGTTCGACGCCGGAAGCGTTGCCGACGCGCGTGCGGCAATCCCCTCGCCCTGGCGGCGAGCGTGGACCGCCAACGGCCCCGGCTACATGTTCCTGCTGCCGTGGTTCATCGGCTTTTTCGGCCTGACGGTCGGGCCGATCCTGATTTCGCTCTACCTGAGCTTCACCAATTTCGACCTGCTGACGGCGCCGCAATGGACCGGGTTCGACAACTACGCCCGGATGTTCACGGCGGACCCGAAGTTCATCGCCTCGATGCGGGTCACCTTCCTGTTCGTCGTCTTCTCGGTGCCGCTGAAGCTCGCTTTCGCGCTCTGCGTCGCGCTGGTGCTGAACCGCGGCATGAAAGGACTGCCGATCTATCGCGCCGTGTTCTACCTGCCGTCCCTGCTCGGCGCTTCCGTAGCTATCGCCGTGCTGTGGCGGCGCCTGTTCGCGGGCGACGGGCTGGTCAACGAAGCGCTCGCCATGATCGGCATCCAGGGACCGGCCTGGATCTCCAATCCGCGGTTCTCGCTGTGGACGCTGGTGATCCTGGCGGTCTGGCAGTTCGGCTCGCCGATGATCATCTTCCTCGCAGGGCTCAGGCAGATCCCGCAGGATCTGTACGAGGCCGCCGATATCGACGGCGCATCGCGCTGGCGCAAATTCTGGAAGATCACGCTGCCCTTGCTGACGCCCGTGGTGTTCTTCAACGCCATCATCCAGACCATCGAGGGCTTCAAGAGCTTCACGCCGGCCTTCATCATTTCCGGCGGCACCGGCAATCCGATCAACTCGACGCTGTTCTACACGCTCTACCTCTACCAGGAGGCGTTCGGGTTCCTGCGCATGGGTTATGCCTCGGCGCTCGCCTGGGTGCTGCTGGCCATCATCGCCGCGTTCACCGCCTTCTCGTTCCTGACGTCCCGCTACTGGGTCCATTACGAGGACTGATGCCCGTGACCACGACCGCCGCAAGCGTAGCCGACGACCCCCGGCGCCCGTGGCGCAAGCGCATCATTTCGGTCGTGGCGCACGTGGTGCTCATCGCGGCATCGATCCTGATGCTCTACCCGCTGCTGTGGATGCTCGCCGCCTCGTTCCGTCCGGAGCGGGAGATCTTCTCGTCGACATCGCTGATCCCGAGCGCCGTGACCCTCAACGGCTATATCAGCGGATGGCACGGGCTGCCGCTGAGTTTCGGGACGTTCTTCATCAACTCGTTCACGATCTCGGTGCTGTGCATCATCGGCAACCTCGCGGCGTGCTCGATGACGGCGTTCGCCTTCGCGCGGCTCAATTTCCGCGGCAAGCGCTTCTGGTTCGCGCTGATGCTGGGCACGCTGATGCTGCCCTACCAGGTGACGCTGATCCCGCAATATGTGCTGTTCCTCAAGCTGGGCTGGGTCAACACCTTCCTGCCGCTGGTGGTGCCGAAGTACCTTGCCTCCGACGCCTTCTTCACCTTCCTGATGGTGCAGTTCTTCCGCGGCATCCCCAAGGAGCTCGACGAGGCGGCGCAGATGGACGGGTGCTCGCCGTGGCGCATCTACTACAAAGTGCTGCTGCCGCTCTCGGTGCCGGTGCTGACGACGGCGGCGATCTTCACCTTCATCTTCACCTGGGACGATTTCTTCGGGCCGCTGATCTACCTCAACGACATCAAGACCTACACCGTCGCCCTGGCCCTGCGGAACTTCGTCGACTCGACCGGCATCTCCAACTGGAGCGGCCTGTTCGCGATGTCGGTGCTGTCGCTGGTACCGGTGTTCGTCTTCTTCCTCTTCTTCCAGCGCCTGCTGATCGAAGGTATCGCCACCACGGGTATGAAACGCTGATTCAATGAGTATCAAGTTCGCGGCTATCGGGATCACACACAACCACATCTACGGACAGATCGAGTGCCTGCTGCGCGAAGGGGCGCAGCTCGCCGGCTTCTGGTCGGACGAGGAGGACGTCGCCAAGCCGTTTGCGGAGAAGTATCCGCAGGCGAGGCGCGCCGCCGACCGGCGCGAGCTCTGCGACGATCCATCGATCGCACTGATCCTGACCTCGGCCATTCCCGCCAAGCGCGCCGAGATCGCGATCGCGGCGATGCGGGCCGGCAAGGACGTGATGAGCGACAAGCCGGGGATGACGAACCTCGCGCAGCTCGATGAGATCAGGCGCGTACAGCAGGAGACCAAGCGGATCTTTTCGATCTGCTACTCGGAGCACTTCGAGACGAAGTCGACGGTGAAGGCCGGCGAGCTGGTGCTCAAGGGCGCCATCGGCAGGGTGGTCAATACGGTCGGCCTCGGCCCCCATGCCCTCAACAACAACAAGCGGGCGCCCTATTTCTTCGACCGCAAGCAATATGGCGGCATCCTCTGCGACATCGCGAGCCACCAGGTGGAGCAGTTCCTGTTCTTCACGCAGAGCAACGACGCCGAGGTGATCTCGGCGACGGTGGCGAACCGGGCGCACCCGGAGCATCCGGGGCTGCAGGACGTCGGCGACCTGCACCTGCGCGCGCCGACCGCAAGCGGCTATGTACGGGTCGACTGGTTCACGCCGGCCGGGCTCGGGACCTGGGGCGACGGGCGGCTCACCATTATCGGCAGCGACGGCTATATCGAGCTGCGCAAATATATCGATATTGCCGGGCGGCCGGGGACCAACCACCTGTTCCTCGTCGACAGCAAGGGCACGCACTACATCGACTGCTCCGGCGTCGACCTGCCCTATGGCCGGCAGCTGATCGCCGACGTGCTCAACCGCACCGAGACGGCGATGCCGCAGGCGCGCTGCTACAAGGCGATGGAACTCGCGCTCACGGCGCAGGCAATGGCCGAACAGGGAACGGTGTGGGCACAATGAGCACGATCAGGACAGTCGCGGTCGTCGGTGGCGGCATCGGCCGCAGTCACATCCTCGAGGGCTACGTGCCCAACACCGACCGGTTCAAGGTGCTCGCCATCTGCGACATCGATCCGACGCGGCGCAATGCGGTGGGCGACGAGTTCGGCATTGCGCGGCGGGTCGCAGAGTTCGACGAGCTGCTCAGGATGGACGATGTCGAGATCATCGACATCTGCACCCCACCCTCGCTGCACAAGCCGATGATCCTCGCGGCGCTCGCGGCGGGCAAGCACGTGATCTGCGAGAAGCCGCTGTGCGGTTCGCTCCAGGAGGTCGACGAGATCATCGCGGCGGAAAAGAGGGCGCGCGGCAAGCTGATGCCGATCTTCCAGTACCGCTTCGGCAACGGCATCCAGAAGGCCAAGGCGATCATCGACGCGGGCATCGCCGGCAAGCCCTATGTCGGCTCGGTGGAGACGCTGTGGCGGCGCGAGGCGGCGTATTACGCGGTGCCGTGGCGCGGCAAATGGAAGACCGAGCTCGGCGGCGTGCTGATGGGCCATGCGATCCATCCGCACGACATGTTCGTTTACCTGATGGGACCGCTGGAATCGCTCTATGGGCGGGTCGCAACGCGCGTGAACCCGATCGAGGTGGAGGACTGCATCTCGGCGAGCGTGGAGCTCGAGTCGGGTGCGCTCGGCTCGTTCACCGCGACGCTGGGCTCGGCCGACGAGATCACCCGCATCCGGCTCGCCTTCGAGAACGTGACGATCGAGAGCGACCACGCGCCCTACAATCCGGGCGGTGCGGAGTGGACGGTGATGCCGCGCAACGACGCAACGAAGGAGCGCATCGAGACGCTGCTGCGGGACTGGTCGGACGTGCCGCCGCGCTTCACCACGCAGATGGCGTGGTTTGCCGAGGCGCTCGACGGCAAGCGGCCCCTGCCCGTCACCAGCGCGGATTCACGCCGGTCGCTGGAGATGGTGACGGCGTTCTACGCCTCGTCGCGCACGCACCAGGAGGTCGTGTTCCCGATCGGGCCGGAACATCGCAACTATGCGAGCTGGCTGCCGGAGGAGATCTGATGAGCGCCGCGAGCATCAGCCTGCAATCGATCGTCAAGCGCTATGGCGATCTCGAAGTCGTGCACGGTGTGAATCTCGACATCGAGCCGGGCGAGTTCGTGGTGTTCGTCGGACCTTCCGGCTGCGGCAAGTCCACGCTGCTGCGCATGATTGCGGGGCTCGAGCCGATCAGCGGCGGCACGCTGCTGATCGACGGGCAGCGGATGAACGAAGTTCCGGCGGCCAAGCGCGGCATTGCGATGGTGTTCCAGAGCTACGCGCTCTATCCGCACATGTCGGTGTACCAGAATTTGGCGTTCGGGCTCGAAACGGCGCGCATGCCGAAGGCGGAGATCCGGACCCGGGTCCAGCGGGCCGCGGGCATCCTGCAGATCGAGCCGCTGCTCAAGCGCAAGCCGCGGCAGCTCTCGGGCGGACAGCGGCAGCGTGTCGCGATCGGCCGCGCCATCGTGCGCGATCCGCGGATCTTTTTGTTCGACGAGCCGCTGAGCAACCTCGATGCGGAACTACGGGTGCAGATGCGCGTCGAGATCGCCAAGCTCCACCGCGACCTCGGCAACACCATGATCTACGTCACGCACGACCAGGTCGAGGCGATGACCATGGCCGACAAGATCGTGGTGCTCTCGGCCGGCAATATCGAGCAGGTCGGGCCGCCGCTCGAGCTCTACAACCGGCCCCGCAACAAGTTCGTCGCCGGCTTTCTCGGCTCGCCGAAGATGAACTTCGTCGAAGGCACGGTGAAGTCGCTCGAGGGCGGTGCCACGGTCAACGTCAGCGGCAGCGAGTTCCAGCTACGGCAACGGCTGCCCAGCCACAAGGTGGGCGACAAGGTGCTGTTCGGCATCCGGCCGGAGCATATCGGCATCACCGAAGCTTCGGGCGTCAAGCTCGCCGACCTCAAGGTCGATCTGGTCGAGCAACTCGGCGACACCACGATGATCTATGCCTCGACGATGCGCGGGCAGCCGCTCACCATCGCCCTCGAAGGGCAGCGGCATATCGAGGCCGGCGCAACCATCCCCACCTTCATCGATCCGAGCCGCTACCACGTGTTCGATCCGGATGGACTGGCGATCGAGTGAGCGACGAGCTCAGCGTTCGAGGCTGATGCCCGCCTCGGCCAGCATCCGGTCCACATCCACGCGACCGCCGCCGGCGATGGATTTGTTGGCGGCGATGCCGGTGAGGATGGACCAGGCGCCTTCCTTCTGGGTCGAGGCGCGGCCGTATTTGTCCGCGGGCATGCTGGAGGGCTCGAACAGATAACCGAGCATGACCGGGTCGGCGCCGCCATGGTCGCCGGTGCCGGCCCAGACGTCGACGGTCTCGGGACGCTTGCCGGCGAGATGCAGCGTGGTGGTCATGTTGCCGACACCCGCCTTGTCGCGCCGGCCGCCGAACACGCCATGGACCTCGATGTGCTTGTGCCTGAGCTCGCCCTTCTTGCCATGGAAGGTGATCTCGAGGCCTTCCCACGGCGAATAGGCGCAGAGCGTATAGTTGAGGAACACGCCGTTGGCGTAGGTCGCCTGCACCTGCATGGTGTCTTCGATCGTGATGTCGTCAGCCCACACGCAGCGGTCCCGGTAGTAGCCATCGACGGCCTCGGACTCGAGGTACATCTCGCGCAGGTCCTCGTCCGCCTCGAGATCGAGATGGTAGTCGCAGCGGTCGAACACCGGGCAGCCATGGCAGCGTGGCCCGTGGTCCTGCAACCCGAGGTCGGCAGCGGTCTGTGGGGTGTAAAAGACACGCTTGCCATTGGCGGAGACGGTCTTCGGAGTGGAGGCGACCCACCAGTTCATGAGGTCGAAATGATGGGTGGCCTTGTGCACCAGCAGGCCGCCCGAGCGATCCTTGTAACGGTGCCAGCGGCGGAAGTAGTCGGCACCGTGCACGCGATCGAGGTACCAGGTGAAATCGACCGCCTCGATCTCGCCGATCGTCCCGGACATCAGGATGTCCTTGAGCTGCGTACGCGCCGGCGTGTAGCGATAGTTGAAGGTAACGGTGAGCTTCTTGCCACTCTCTCGCTGTGCATCGAGCACTTGCCTGAGCTTGCCAAGGTCGATGGTCATCGGCTTTTCAGTCATGACATTGCAGCCGGCCTTGAGCGCCCGCACGATGTACTCGTGGTGGAGGTAGTCGGGCACGGTGACGATGACGGTGTCGGGTTTCTGTTCGGCGATCATGCGGTCGAACTCGACTGCGTCGTAGGTGGCGATGCCATTGCCGGGTTGCGGCGGCGCCTCGCGCACCGAGAGCGCCAGCCGCTTCTCGTTGGTGTCGCAAAGCGCCACGAGCCGGTTACCATCAGGATGGGTCTCGGTGATGGCCCGCCGGTACATCTGGTGGCGCCCGCCCGTCCCAACAATGGCAAACTTCGACTCCGGCATCACGCACCTCCGCAATAGAGTCTCACCCTCGCGCAAACCGGCGCACAAGTCACCATCCGGTTACAACTGCCGGCTGCAGAACCGGCGTGGTCGGGATCAAGGCGATTGCATTCTCCGCGGAGTCATCCCCGGTGGGTGGAGGAGCCCGAAGATGTGGGTCAGCCCCACCCCGTGCTGTTCAGCGGATGCGCCGGCCCTCAGCGTCGAACAGCAGCACCGAGGCCGGGTCGAAGCGGGCAGCCAGTGGACTGCCGGCGGTCAACACCCGGTCATTCTGCGTCGCGACGGTCAGGAGGTCGCTGTTGCCGGCGCGGGCATAGGCATAGGTCTCGGCGCCCAGGTGCTCGATCATCTCGATGGTGACGTCGAGCTTGCTGGCGCCGCCGGCGCGGAAATGCTCGGGACGGAGACCGACGGTGACAGGGCCCGGGGGCGCGGCGGCGACGAGCGGGATGGTCTGGTTGCCAAAGTCCGGCAGGCGGATCTGCGAGCCTTCGACGACGCCCTGCATGAAGTTCATCTTCGGAGACCCGATGAAGCCGGCGACAAACAGATTATCCGGGTCATCGTAGAGCTTGAGCGGCGTGCCGACCTGGGCCACCGAACCGTCGCGCAGCACCACGATCTTGTCGGCAAGGGTCATCGCCTCGACCTGGTCGTGCGTCACGTAAATGATGGTGGTCGCGAGCTCCTTGTGCAGGCGCGCGAGCTCGATGCGCATATGGACACGCAGCTCGGCATCGAGATTGCTGAGCGGTTCGTCAAACAGAAACACCTGCGGGTGCCTGACGATGGCGCGGCCGATGGCGACACGCTGGCGCTGGCCGCCGGACAGCTCCCGGGGCCGGCGGTTCATGAGCGGCGCGAGCTCGAGGATGCGCGCGGCTTCATCGACCTGCCTCGCGATCTCCGGCTTGGGCACACCGGCAAAGCGCAGCGCGAAGCCCATGTTCTCGCGCACCGACATGTGCGGATAGAGTGCGTAGCTCTGGAACACCATCGCGATGCCGCGCTTGCTCGGATCGACGTCGTTCATCTGCTGGCCGCCGATGTCGAGGCCGCCGGCGGTGATGGATTCGAGGCCGGCGATCATGCGCAGCAGCGTGGACTTGCCGCAGCCGGAGGGGCCGACGAAAACGACGAACTCCTTGTCGTCGATGTCGAGGTCGACGCCCTTGATGACCTCCACCGCCCCGAAGGACTTGCGAACGCCGTGCAGCTTCAATCCGGCCATGGGTCAGTTCCTCATCGGGCGTTCACGGTGATCGTGGTCGACGCGAAGCGCGGGCTCGACACGGTGACCGTGACGGCACCGGGCTCGCCGGTGGATTCGAGCCAGAAGCCGGCGGCACCGCCGCGCAGGGGCACCTGCGCCGGGCC
>Ga0157369_10002597_pt1 | contig 21609 bp, 20 predicted proteins | sample C25metaG_FD_113461 | JGI IMG/M metagenome (GOLD analysis project Ga0157369, IMG submission 113461) | Corn rhizosphere microbial communities from Kellogg Biological Station, Michigan, USA - C2-5 metaG | ecosystem: Host-associated > Plants > Roots > Rhizosphere > Soil | place: USA: Michigan...
CAGGTCCTGTTCGCGGGGACTCCCGAAGCGTTGGTCGCCGACCAGGAGGTCCGGCGCCTCTACCTCGGCGAAAGCTTCGCGCTGTAACGAGTAAGACGAATGGGCCTGGGCCCCTCCTTAAGCATTCGCCAGTCGCAGCAACTGCTGCTCACGCCGCAACTGGCGCAAGCGATCAAGCTCCTGCAGCTCAGCAACCTCGAACTGGATAGCTACATCGCTGAGGAGATCGCGAAGAACCCCCTCCTCGAGTCGCGATCCGACGAGCCTGAGGAGGAGCCGGCGGGCGATTTGGCTAGTGACGATTTCGACAGCAACGAGGCGCCCGACGATCCCGGAGCGGACCAGCTCATCATGGGTCAGGCCGACGATGATCGGCCGCTCGATGTCGACTGGGAACGCGAGGCCCTGGAGACCGACAGCTTTTCCGACGTCGTGACGTCAGGCGGCGGCGAGGAAGGGTTCGATTTCGAGCGCGTCCAATATGCGGCATCCTCGCTCGCCGAGCATCTTCAGGACCAGCTCCACGGGCTTTCAGGTCAGATCGGCGACCTCGCCAGGATCATCGCCGAGGCGCTCGATGAGACGGGCTATCTGACAGTCGATCTCGAGCAGATCGCGGACCTGAGCGGCGCGCCGATCTCTGCGGTCGAACGCGCGCTGGAGGTGATTCAGGGCCTGGATCCGACGGGAGTTGGAGCGCGTTCACTCGCCGAATGCCTCGCGCTGCAGGCCAGGGCCGCGGACCGCTACGATCCGGCAATGGCGCGGCTGATCGACAATCTCGATCTGCTTTCGAAGGGCCGGACCAACGACCTCAAGCGCATCTGTGGTGTCGACGACGAGGACCTCGCCGACATGATCCGCGAGCTGAGGGCATACGACCCCAAGCCCGGATGCCAATTTTCCGGAGGCGCCTCGGCGGAGGTCACGCCCGACGTATTCGTGCGCGGTACCCGTGGTGGATTCGCGGTTGAACTGAACCAAGCGACGCTGCCGCGCCTACTGGTCAACCGTCGCTATTACCAGGAGCTCAAATCCGGTCCGCAGGACAAGAAGTCGCGGGCGTGGCTCAGCGAGTGCCTACAGACCGCGAACTGGCTCGTGAAGGCCCTCGACCAGCGGGCTCGCACGATCGTGAAGGTCGTCTCGGAGATCGTGAAGCGACAGCAGGGCTTTTTCGAACGCGGCGTCTCGGCCATGAAGCCGATGACTTTGCGCGAGGTGGCCGAGGCGATCGGAATGCACGAATCCACCGTCAGCCGGGTCACGTCGAACAAATATTTGCTGTGCGATCGCGGCCTGTTCGAGCTCAAATATTTCTTCGGTTCGGGCGTGCAGTCCGCGGAAGGCGATGGCGCGGCGGCCGAAGCCGTGAAGGCGGGCATTCGCGAGATTATCGACGCCGAAGCCGAAGTGCTCAGCGACGATGCGATCGCGGCGCTGCTCAAGCAGAAAGGCTTCGACGTGGCGCGGCGGACGGTCGTCAAATATCGCGAGGCGATGGGGATCGGCTCGTCGATCCAGCGCCGCCGCCTCAGGAAAATCGCCGGCTAGGCGGTCACCTTCGCCCAGATGGGCAAATGGTCCGACGCCCGCCGGGCGGCAGCGCTCATGTGGACGCCGGCGGACTCGATATTGAGATCCTTGTGGACGATGATCCGGTCGAGTTGGGCAACCGGATGGCGGGCGTGGAAGCTCGGGCCGGTCGGAGCGATGTGGAATTCGGGCTCCAGGTCGTTGAGGCAGCCGGCAACGGTCCGCCATTCGTTGGTGTCGCCCATGAGCACGGTCGGCATGCTCTGGGGACGCCGGGCGATCGCCTCAAGGATTGCGCGCATCTGCCGCCGCCGCCACAGCCCTGAGAGATCGAGGTGCATTCCGACGACCCTCAGCGGCTTATCGTCGATCAGAAGCTCGGCCATGACTGCACCTCGGGGCTCCAGCATCGGCAAGTCGAGCGCGTCGCAACCGAGCACGCCGACGTGATGCTTCACGAGAATGGCGTTGCCGTGCCAGCCGATGTTTCGAGTGTTCACCTTAAGGAGGCGGTCTGAATGCCTGCGCAACTTGTCGAAAGCCCGCTTGTGCCGGACGCCAAGGTGAACCGGTTTGTACAGGCCGTGACTGTCGATCAGCTCGTGCGGCACGGTCGAGCCGCGTCCGCCGATGCGCTTGTCCGCCTCCTGCAGAGCGACAATGTCGGCGTCGATTTCCTGAAGGACCTTCAGCACGCGATGCGGGTCGCGCCGGCCGTCGAGACCGACCGCCTTGTGCATGTTGTAGCTCGCCAGCGTGATCGTCGGGCCGCTCACGCGGACGCCAATAGCCGCAAGTCCTGAATGGTTCCTAGACGTCCAGGTTCGCGACGCTGAGGGCATTGTCCTGGATGAACTCCCTGCGCGGCTCCACGACGTCGCCCATCAGGCGCGTGAAGATCTCGTCGGCGACATCGGCCTGGGCGACTTCCACGCGGAGAAGCGACCGGTTGGTCGGGTCGAGCGTCGTCTCCCACAGCTGCTCGGCATTCATTTCGCCGAGGCCCTTGTAGCGCTGGATGCTGAGGCCCTTTCGGCCGGCGGCGAGCACGGCATCGAGCAGGTCCGACGGTCGCGTAACGGCGACGGGCTTGCCCTTGGTGTCCGCCGCCACGTCCTGAGCATCGTCGCCTTCAGTTGGCTCTGCCGCGGGTTCGGCCTCGGCTGACGCGCCTTTTTTCAGGGTCCGGAGCGTCGAAGGCTTGGCGTAAGCCACGGCCTGCTCCTTCGCGAGCGTGTCGAGCTTGCGCGCTTCGGCGGAGACGAGGAAGTTGGGCTCGATGATGTGTGCGTCGGTCACCCCGCGCCACAGTCGCCGCAGCAGATATCCGCCCTCCGCCGAGACCTCGCCCGACCATTCGGCTTCGGTGTCTCCAGCGCCCAGCCATTCAGCGACCCTGGCGATCGCTTCGATTTTTCCTTCCTTGTCCAGATTCGGCTTCAACGCGCCGTTGATGGCAAGGGCTTCGATGAGCGTCGGATCATACTTGCGCGGCGCATAGCGCATCAAAGTGCGCATCCGACGCGCGTGATCGACCATCGCCTTCAGGTCGCTGCCGCTCCGCTGGCCTTCCGACGTGTCGAGGACGAGCCCTTCGAGCCCCGCCTCTTCCAGATAATCGTCGAGAGCGGCGTCGTCCTTGAGATAGACCTCCGAACGGCCACGGCTGACCTTGTAGAGCGGCGGCTGGGCAATGAAGAGATGCCCCGCCTCGATCAGCTGCGGCATCTGCCGGTAGAAAAAGGTCAGCAGAAGCGTGCGGATGTGCGCGCCGTCGACGTCGGCGTCCGTCATGATCACGATCTTGTGATAGCGAAGCTTCTCGAGGCTGAATTCGTCCTGCCCGATCGACGTGCCGAGCGCCTGTATCAGAGTGCCGATCTCCTTTGAGCCGAGCATTCGATCAAACCGTGCCCGCTCGACGTTCAGAATCTTGCCCTTGAGCGGGAGGATCGCCTGGTTGTGGCGATTGCGGCCCTGCTTGGCCGAGCCGCCGGCGCTGTCGCCCTCGACGAGGAACAGTTCCGACAGAGCCGGGTCGCGTTCCTGGCAGTCGGCGAGCTTGCCGGGCAAGGACGCGATTCCCATCACCGACTTGCGGCTCGCCTCGCGCGCCTTGCGCGCGGCTTCACGCGCGGCCGCGGCGTCGATCACCTTCTGGATGATCGAACGGGCGTCGGCGGGATGTTCCTCCAGCCACTCGCTCATCTTGTCGCTCATCAGGCTTTCGAGCGGCTGACGAACTTCGGAGCTGACCAGCTTGTCCTTGGTCTGGCTGCTGAACTTCGGGTCGGGAAGCTTGACCGAGACGATCGCGGTCAGCCCTTCGCGCATGTCCTCGCCGGTAAGCGTGACCTTCTCGCGCTTCAGCATGCCCGACTTCTCAGCATAGTTGTTGATCGTGCGGGTCAGCGCTGCGCGAAAGGCGGCCATGTGCGTGCCGCCGTCGCGTTGCGGGATGTTGTTGGTGAACGGAAGGACGTTCTCGTAATAGCTGTCGTTCCATTCGAGCGCGACGTCGATGCCGATCCCGTCGCGCACCGCGGAAATGGCAATTGGCTCGGGAAAGAGAGCCGTCTTGGCCCGATCGAGCCATTTGACGAAGGCCGCGATCCCGCCCTCGTAATAAAGCTCATGCTCGACCCGCTCGTCGTGCCGGGCGTCGGCAAGAACCAGCCGCACGCCAGAGTTCAGAAACGCGAGCTCGCGATAGCGGTGCTCGAGCTGCTCGAAGTCGAAGTCGGTGATCTTGAAGGTCTCGGGACTCGGCAGGAAGGTCACCCGAGTGCCCTTCTTTCCCTCCGGCGCCTTGCCGGTGACCTTCAGCGGCGCCTCGGCCTCGCCGTGGCGGAAGCGCATGTAATGCTCCTCGCCGTCGCGCCAGATCGTCAGATCAAGCCATTCGGACAGCGCGTTGACGACGCTGACCCCAACGCCGTGGAGGCCGCCCGAGACTTTGTATGCGTTGTCGTCCGAGGTGTTCTCGAACTTACCGCCGGCGTGGAGCTGGGTCATGATGACCTCGGCCGCCGACACGCCCTCCTCGGAATGGATTCCGGTCGGAATTCCGCGCCCGTTGTCTTCGACGGTCACCGAGCCGTCGGGATTGAGCTGGATCAGGATGCGGTCGCAATGACCCGCGAGCGCCTCGTCGATCGCATTGTCCGAAACCTCGAACACCATGTGGTGCAGGCCGGAGCCGTCGTCGGTGTCGCCGATGTACATTCCGGGCCGCTTGCGGACCGCATCGAGGCCCTTGAGGACCTTGATGCTTTCGGCGTCGTAATTGCCCTGATTTGGGGAGTTGGAATTGGGGTCGGTTGCCATAGTCCAGATATAGGGATTTCCGTCAGGAAGTCACGCGCGCGTGCGTGCGTGCGCGCGTGAGTCGGCGGAGTGATTCGCGAGGGTGACTGTCACCCTTACTGCTTGGAACCGGGGGTCCTTCCACTTCCTCCACTTTGTCACCTTCGACCTGCACGTCTTCCCGGTCGCGCGTCGCCGCGCGAGGGTAACAGCTCGATGGGCGGGCAGCGTGACGGTGAGTGTGACAGGAAGAGATTTTCTTCTGAGACGCGCCGACCAACCATCATCGGCAGGTGGCACGAAACGCCTCTTGTAGGACAACGATTTCCGTCAGCGTAATGGCAGCTTTGGGTGGAAAGCTGCCATCACGCCGTTAGTCTTGTGGGATGAGATGGCCTTTCCGCAAGAACGATGACCGACCCGCGTGGGAGCATGCCCGCGCGGAGAAACTCATCGGCGCTACCGTGCTAGTTGGGCTCACCTTCAACGAACCCGCGGGGCAACGTCTGGAACAGTTCTACGGCACGGTAATGGCAGCCGACCCCGAGGAGGGTATTACGCTTCGATTGGAAGGCAGCCGTTCCGGTGAGGTCTATACGCTTCCACCCGACTTGCGGGCCTTCTTTCCTGCGCGGCCCGGCTCATACCGCCTTCGCGAAACCGGAGAGGTCGTCGTCGACCCGGATTACACCACGACTTGGGATTTCACGCCCCCGCGTCATTGAATGTCTGCTTTAGGTGGAAAGCGGACGTTAGAATTTTGGGTCATTGACGTCATAATTGTCTTGTACAGTCAAAGCCCAAACCGGCTTTCGGACCAGGGAACGGAATCGAGCCTAATGTCGTTGCTTCCTCCCACGCCTTAGTATCTGCATGCGATTGGAATTGCCGTTTGGCCCGTGAGAAAAGCTCAGCGGACAGGGTTGACGCAGCTCTTTACCAACGCCTCGTTCAGTCAGTCGTGGATTATGCGATTTTCATGCTCGACGAAGAAGGGAACGTGTCGAGCTGGAACCCGGGCGCTGAGCGCATCAAGGGCTACACCACCGATGAAATTTTGGGCGAACATTTCTCCCGATTCTACACTCGTGAGGATCTGGAACGGCAAATTCCTGTCAAAGCGCTCGAAACAGCGAGACGGGAAGGCCGATTCGTGGCGGAGGGCTGGCGTGTACGCAAGGACGGAACGCGCTTCTGGGCGAGTGTGGTCATTGACGCCGTTAAGCAAGACGGAAAGATCATCGGGTTTGCCAAGGTCACTCGCGATTTGACGGAGCGCCGCGAGGCACAGCTAGAGCTCGAGCGTTCACAGCAAGCGTTGTTTCAGTCGCAGAAGATGGAAGCGGTCGGTCAGCTCACCGGCGGCCTAGCCCACGACTTCAACAATCTCCTGACGGGAATCACCGGCAGTCTAGACCTCCTGAAGACGCGCCTGGCCCAAGGCCGGATCAATGAGCTCGAGCGTTACGTCGTGGCCGCGCAGGGGGCCGCAGGGCGCGCCGCCACCTTGACCCACCGGTTGCTCGCTTTCGCTCGCCGTCAGACGCTTCAGCCGAAGGTGGTGAATGCGAACACACTCGTCAGCGGCATGGAGGAACTGATCCGCCGCACGATCGGACCAAATCTGACGATGGAGACGGTCCTCGCGGCAGGCGTTTGGAATTGCATCTGCGATCCCAACCAGCTCGAAAATGCAATCTTGAACCTGTGCATCAACGCGCGTGATGCAATGCCCCGCGGCGGAACGCTTACGGTGGAAACGGCCAATACGTGGGTCGACGATACCGCAGCGAAAGAACGCGACATGGAGCCGGGTCAGTATGTCGCGATCTGCGTCAGCGACACAGGCTCAGGCATGTCTGCCGATGTAATGGCTCAGGCGTTCGATCCGTTCTTCACAACCAAGCCAACCGGCCAAGGCACCGGTCTCGGGTTGTCAATGGTCTATGGCTTCGCCAAGCAGTCCAGTGGGCAGGTTCGCATTTATTCCGAGCTCGGTCAGGGCACGACCGTTAAGGTCTACTTGCCGCGTCATTCTGGTAATCTGGAGGAGCAGGCGGACTACGCGCAATCGGCCGAACTTCCACGAGCCGGAGAAGGCGAGACCGTCCTCGTCGTGGACGACGAGCCGACCATCCGCATGCTGATTGGCGATACGCTTTCCGAGCTCGGTTATCAGGGTATCGAGGTCGCCGACGCAGCCTCCGGCCTAAAGGTGCTCGAGTCCGACGTTAAGATCGACCTCCTTATCACGGACGTCGGGCTACCTGGCGGGATGAATGGAAAAGAGATGGCGGACGCGGCGCTCACGAAGCGCCCAAAGCTCAAGGTGCTATTCATAACGGGGTACGCGGACAATGCGGCGATCACGAACGGCCATCTCGAACCCGGCATGCAAGTTATGAGCAAGCCCTTTTCGATGGATAAGCTCGCCGCTCGCATCCGCTCGATCATCGAGGCGCATTGACGCGCGGCGGCAGTGTCCAAGTGTTCGCAAGCCTTATGTCTGCTTTGGGTGGAGGGCTGCCATAATCGGCTGGCCGTTAGGACGTCGCTTCAAAGAACCCGACGTAAAGGGCGACGCAAGCCATGCCGAGCCACATCGCGCCGAAAATCCAAAAGCCGACATCCTTACGAGCGATGTTGGCATCGTAAGGATTACCCGGCATTTTCCCAGTTCTAAATCCGTTCAAAGCGACACCGACAAAGACGATGCATACGAGGAGCGCTTCAACTTTTTCCCTCGTCACGTGCAGACGCTCCACAAAAACCCCAACGCGCAATTCTTAGCGGCGAAATTAGTGCGCTCGCAATCCAAGCTAGTGGCAGGAATGGGTCGAAAGCTGTCATAGGCCACTAGCGGCAGGAATGGTTGAAAGCGGACAATCGCCGCGGTTCACCACTCAGCACTTGCCCATTTCTTTCCGCTGCTCGTTCAGTTCCCGCCGGCTGCTCGCAGTAGGCACGACGACACCCGCACGGTCGGTCCAGAGCAGGAAATATCCTGAAATGGTCGTCAGGAGATCGTTGTCGTGACGCGCTCGGCCGACTGCGCTCAACATGGCGTCCCGCTCAGCTTCCGAGGGGTGCGGTCGTAGCTGCCGGATGCCATAGAGATCCGCCCAGTCGCTGGACTCGCGAAGAGCGGCTTGGTTCATGTCCGGGATGAACTCGTACGCCGCCGACCAGCTCGACGCGCGCGCGGTGCTCATGTGCGAAGTCGCGTTGGAGGAAACGGCGGAGCGCCAGGCATTGTCGTCCCAAGTCCGGAATGGCGGGGCTGCTATCGGGGGCGGGACAAAAGGGCCGCCGCTATCACGCTCTGCGATAAGCGCGCGCTCGACGGTACCGAGCTGCGCAGCCAAGCAATGGGATAGCGCAATCCGAGCTTTTGCCTGGGCGCCATCATCCTCGCCCAACTCTTTCGTCATGGCCGCCTGTGCGTCGACCCTGCGCCGGTCCCATTGGAGCGTCTCAATCAGCTGCTCAGCCGCAAGAGCGATCAACACGCCGATGACAATGATCCCGACCTCGCCAGCCAGCTCACGCCAGCCGTGCAGCGGTTTGGGAACATGAAAATGCATGAATGTGCCCCCTTCACGGACACTAAGACCGGTGATGCCTAAAAGCCAATGTCCGCAATGGGTCGAAAGCTGCCATTAGCCAGCCCGCGCTGGCGGCCGAACTCAGCCGTTGGCGCGGCGGGGTCCGCCCGGACGCCGCGGGCGGCCGTGGAACTTCCGCTTCTGCTGATTCCCATGGGGACGATAGCCAGCGCGTCCTTCGTTGGGTTGCTTCTGGCGCTCTCCGCCCTCGAGGCGACGATCGGACGGCGCATCGCGATAGGCTTCCGGCCGATAATGTGAGCGGCCGTCGTCGCTGCGCTGCTCATCGCGCCGCTGGCCGTTGCGGTCCTGCGCGCCCGAACGATGGGCAGAATGGCCTTCGGCTCGGTGTGCGTGACGCTGGCGGTCGTTGCGGTTCTGTCGACGCTGGCCGTCCTGGCGGCGGTCGGCCTTGGTGAACGAGCGATCTGCACGTTGCGGAGCGGCTTTCGGCGCCGGTTTCAGACGCTTGAACGCCTCCGCGCTCGCCATGAAATCGGCGGGCAACGGCGCGACGGGAATCCGCTGACGCGTCGTGCGCTCGATGTCGCGGAGGTTGCCGCGCTCGTCGGGGGCGCAGAAGGCGATCGCGATGCCGTCGGCGCCGGCGCGCGCGGTGCGGCCGATGCGGTGAACGTACTGCTCCGGCACGTCCGGCAGGTCGAAGTTCACGACGTGGCTAACGCCCGGGATATCGATCCCGCGCGCAGCGATGTCGGTCGCAACCAGGACACGCATCTCGCCGCTCTTGAACGCCGCTATGGCACGCTCGCGCTGCGCCTGGCTCTTGTTGCCGTGGATGGCGCCCGCGGCGATTCCGGCCGCCTCGAGCTGGCGGACGATCTTGTCGGCGCCATGCTTCGTGCGGCTGAACACCAGTGCGCGCTCGACCGGCTCCGACCGAAGGACCATCGCGAGCAGCGCCGTCTTTTCGGCCTGGTTCACCATGGTCACGCTTTGCTGGATGCGCTCGACGGTCGTCGCCGCTGGCGCCACCGAAACCTCGGCGGGATTGCTGAGATATTTGTCGGCGAGCTCCTTGATCGCCCTCGGCATCGTGGCCGAGAAGAACAAGGTCTGGCGCTTCGGCGGAACGAGGCTGACGATGCGCTTCAACGCGTGGATGAAGCCGAGGTCGAGCATCTGGTCGGCTTCATCGAGCACGAGGATCTCAAGCTCACGGAGTGAAAGCGCGCGCTGGTCGATGAGGTCTAGGAGACGCCCTGGCGTAGCGACGAGCACGTCGAGGCCGCGAGCGACCGTGCGAACGCTCTTCGAATTGGGAACGCCACCGAAGATGACGCCGACCGACAGGCGCATGAAGCGACCATAGGCTTCGGCGCTCGCGGCGATCTGGGCGGCAAGCTCGCGGGTCGGCGCAAGGACGAGCATCCGGGCGTGGCCGGGCTTGGCGAATTTGCGCGCGGCTGCAAGACGATCGAGCGACGGCAACATGAATGCCGCCGTCTTGCCCGTGCCGGTCTGTGCAATTCCGAGCAGATCGCGTCCGGTCAGGACGGTCGGGATGGCTCGAGTCTGGATCGGCGTCGCTTGCGAATAATTCTTCGCGGCAAGCGCTTCGAGCAGGGGCTTCGACAGCCCCAGGGACATGAATGACATTGAATTTATTCCAAAATATTATGCGCGCGGCCAGCGCATCGTGCGCAAGCCGCGAGCGGGGTCAAAAAAGCGCCCCGCGTGAATAGGAGAGCAAAAAAATCGAGACGCGGGCCGGTCTACAGACCGTTCACGCCGCTTCGAAAGCGTCTCGTGTTGCAGTGCAATATAGAGAGAAAGCTTAAGAAGTCCACCTCAGTCCGGAATCACTCGTCCAGGCTCGACCCGGAAGCGGCTTGCTTCGCCGATGCCTTCGAACAGCGTTGCTTCGGTCGCTGTCATCCAGACCTGTCCGCGTCCCTCGAGACGGGCGAACAAAGCAGCGCGGCGCTTTGGGTCGAGGTGGGCGGCCACTTCATCGAGCAGGAGGATTGGCGGCTCACCGCGGCGTTCAGCAACCAGATCGGCGTGGGCGAGAACGAGACCCAGCAAGAGCGCTTTCTGTTCCCCGGTAGACGAGCTCGCGGCGGACATTTGCTTCGCCCGGTGAAGGACGGCGAGGTCCTGTCTGTGCGGACCCTCGGACGTGCGCCCAGCCGCCGCGTCCCGCTCGCGGTTGCTCGCGAGCGAGGCTGCGAGATCGGCCCTTTCCCATCCTTCAAGCGCGATGGCCGCGCTCGCGAATTCATCTTGCGGAGCCGATGAGAGGCGATCGTCGAGCGCTTCGATCGTTCGATCCCTCGCGTCCGCGATCGCATTCCCATGCTCCGCCATCGCGGCCTCCAACGAGGCAAACCAGGCGTCGTCGCGCCGATCCTCGGCAAGCAGCTTGTTCCGCGAGCGCATGGCCGCATCGTAGCGCGTCGAATGATGGGCGTGCGCAGGCTCAAGCGCGAGCACGAGCCGATCGAGAAAACGCCGGCGATCGCCCGCGCTCCCAGTAAAGAGTCGATCCATCGCCGGGGTGAGCCACAGGATCGACAGCCATTCGGACAGGCTGTTAACGGACGCGGGAGCGCCGTTGATCCGGACCTGCCGACGCTCGGGAGCCGAAGCCAGCGTTCCCGTACCGATATCGACATCGCCCAGCTTGGTCGCCACGGCCCAGCCGCCGCTTGCGCCTTGCCGGGCCATGTTTGACAAGGCCGCCCCGCGCAGTCCCCGCCCGGGTGCCAGCATGGATACAGCTTCGAGAAGGTTGGTCTTGCCCGCGCCGTTCTCGCCGAACAGCAGTACGAAGCCGGGGCCCGGTTCGATCTGGGCCGAGCCGTACGACCGGAAATCGGTCAAAGCGATGCGGCTGATTTTCCCTCGCTGGATGCCCGGGGCCACCTCGGACTATTGAGCCTTCTTCTGCTCGTTCTTCATTTGCGCGGCAACGCTGATCGCGATCTCGCCCATGCGTTGGTCATCCCCCGAATCGTCCTTCATGGACCACTCGAGAATGGCCTGCTGCACTTTCGGCGCCGCCCGTCTTACCGCGCGCCCCGACGGCGAAACGCCGAAAGCGATGACAGCCGAGCGCTCTGACGGCGAGAGATCCGCAACTGTGGAGATCGTCGCGTCGACCGCCGCCGATTTGAAGGAAGAAGCAGCCTTCTCGGATGGTCCGCTACCCTCGACTCCCGCTTTCAGACCCATCTCCATTAGCGTCTTGCTGTCGAAATTCTGCGTTTGGAGCCGGATGAGCTTCGTTCCAAGTGGGCTGCCATAGAATCTTGTCGCCGAATCGATCTCGGGGACCGTCATCTCCGACGCGAATGCCTCGGCAACGGCGGTCCACAATTCGGGCATGCCGGCACGAAAAATCTTTTCCAGCTCGGGACGCGCCGCCGCATAATAACGTTTCGAAAAGCCGGGCAATGCCGCTTCGATCTGTTGGAACTGCTCGTTGGCCTGCATCACGCCGACCATGTTGCGATCCATTTGCTCAAGCGCCGTCGGGACGACCAGCTCCTCAGGCTGCGTGACCCTGGCAAGCTTCTGGGCATGGCTCACCCGGACCGACCAGTCAGCCGGATGTGAATTGTGGCTATTGGCCTGGACTGGCGCGGCAGATGCCGCCGATCCCCCGATGCACGAAAGCATCGCCAACGCGAAGACGCGCGCGCGCATTTTCGATACCCCCCGTCGCTAAAGTCTAAACCCGCATCGGCATCAGGACGTAGAGCGCGTTGGACTTGTCGTTTTCGCGCAGAAGCGTCGGAGCGGCGGCGTCGGCAAGGTGGACCTCGACCGTGTCGCCGTCGATCTCACTCAGGATGTCGAGCAAGTAGCGAGCGTTGAAGCCGATCTCGAGGCCGTCGGCACCGTAATCCGCCGGCAGTTCCTCGGTAGCCACGCCATTCTCGGGCGAGGTGACCGACAAAGTCACCTTGTCACGGTCGACGCTCATCTTCACCGCGCGGGTCTTTTCGCTGGCAATCGTCGAGACGCGGTCGACGCCGGCTGAGAAGCTCTTCGGATCAAGCTTTAGAAGCTTGTCGTTCCCGGTCGGAATCACCCGGTTATAGTCCGGGAACGTCCCGTCGATCAGCTTGCTGGTGAGGATCGCACTGCCGAGACCGAAGCGGATCTTGGTCGGCGAAAGCGAGATTTCGACCGTGCCCTCGACCTCTTCGAGCAGCTTGTAGAGCTCGGTAATCGCTTTCCTCGGGATAATCACGTCGGGCATTCCGTCTGCGCCCTCGGGCCGAGCCACGGTCACCCGCGCGAGGCGGTGGCCGTCGGTGGCCGCGGCCCGCATTTGGTCGTCGATGACGTGGAGGAAGATACCCATCAGATAATAGCGGGTCTCTTCGCTCGAGATGGCAAAGCGCGTCTTCTCGATGATTTCGCGAAGCGTCGCCGCGGGAAGCTCGAACCGGGTCGGAAGGTCGCCCTCTGCAATGATGGGGAAATCGTCGCGCGGAAGCGTCGAAAGGTTGAAGCGGGAGCGGCCGGCGACGACCTGCATCTTGCCCTCGGCGGCGGTCAGTTCGACCTGGCTGCCTTCCGGAAGCTTGCGGACGATATCGAAGAACGTGTGGGCGGAGACCGTCGTCGCGCCCCCCTGCCCCACATTGGCGGGAATCGTCTCATCGACCTGAAGGTCCAGGTCGGTCGCCATGAGTCGCAGCGAACCGTCGTCGTGCGCTTCCATCAGCACGTTGGAGAGGATCGGAATGGTGTTCCGGCGCTCCACGACCGACTGCACGTGGCCGAGGCTCTTCAGGAGGACCGCCCGTTCAATCGTCGCTTTCATCGCTTCAAAGCCCCATCATCCGCACTCGCAACGGGACGGTTATAGCGAGCCGTTGCGCGCGCGGAAGTGGGGATGATGAGCGATTAGGCGCTTAGTTTACTTGCCGGCCTTCTTTCCGACCGCCGGGGCGTTCGCCGAGGCCTGCTTGGACGGCATCAGCACACCATCGACCTGCTGGACGACGCCGTTGCTGAATTTCTGGTCAGCCCCGGTGATGGTCGCCTTGTGACCGGCGGAGTCGGTGATCACCGTATTGCCGCCTTCCTTGGTCGCGGTGAGAGTGCCGCCACCCATCGTTGCCAACGTCGCCTTGCCCTTGTTGGCATCGATCACCTTGTCGATATCGGCGACGAGCACCGTGCCCGGAAGAATCATATTGGTGATGATGCCAGTCAGCTGCGCGCGGTTGGCCGGCGTAGCGTCAAAGGTCCCGGCAGGAGCGGCCGCAACCGCCTGATCCGTCGGAACGAAGACGGTATATGGGCCAGGGCCGGCGAGCGTCTGATCGAGGCCGGCCGCCTTGGCCGCCGCCACGAATTTGCTGTTCTGGTCGAGCCCTGCGGCGATCGTCTTGTCGCCCGCCGCCTTCTCCGCCTGCGGAGATTGAACATTTGCCGGACCGTTGGAATTCGCGCCATTCTTGTTGTTGCAGGCGCTCAGCGAAAGAAGCGCTGCCGCCGAAACGGTGAGCGCGAGAGCATGAGTCTTCATGCCTTGGGTCTCCCTTTTTTATTTTGTCGACGAAATGGCCCGACGCGGATTGAGTTCCGCGCCGGGCCATCTTGATTACCTCAGCAGCGAGGCGACGATGGCCGTCACGAGCTGGGTCGTCGGGTCAACCTGGTAGATGTAGCCGTTGTTGTAACGGTACCAGGCATTCGGCGTGTCGTAGTAGGTCGCTCGATAATCGAGCGGCACGTTGTACATGTTGTAGCCGAGTGGCAGCGGCTGTCCGATCGTGAAGCCCGGCGACATCAGTGCCGCGACCGACGTGATCAGGCTGCTTCGCGTATCATATTGGTAGATTGCACCAGGCGCATACCAGTATGAATAATCGGCCGTCGGATAATAATAGCTGCGATACTGCATCGGCACATTGTAATAATTGTAAGCCGAAGGCAGCATCTGTCCGACGCCATAGCCGCCGGCGTAGAGCGGAATGACATTCTCGACCATGCCGCTGTAGCAATCGACCTGGTAGATGACGCCGTTGCCGTAGCGGTTGCAGAGATTGCCGTACCCGTATCCGTAATCGAAGCTCGACGGATAGAAGCTATTCAAGCCGTAATAAGACGGCACATAGCTGTTCATGTAGTAGGACGGCAGATAGCTGCCCGGCAGGAAGCCGCCCGCGAGAAGCGGGATCAGCGCATCGATCAGGCTGGATCCGCGGTCGATCTGGTACGCATAGCCATTCCCGTACTCGTAATAATAATTGGGCGTGGCCGGGTAGAGATAGGCCAGATCCTGCGGGAACGGACTGAAAGTGCCGAACGTCGCCGCCGTCGAAAGCGGAACCCCGAGAAGGGCAGCCGCCGTCACCGGGGCAAAGAACTGGCGCTGAGGAGCAAAGTCCGCGACCGGAAGGAAGCGGGCGTCGCCCAAGGTGCGGATGGCATTCACCCGATCATTGACCGCCAGCGCGCCGAGATTGCGGTTCGCCAGTCCCGGAGGCATGCAGCCCTTGCTGACGAGGCCCGGCGGGCACCCGCCAACGCCGAAGCCTACGGCGTTATGGTCGGCTAACCGTCCATTTTCGGCAATGCGAGTCTGGACGCCGTTCATCCGGTTCGCGCGAAGCTGTTCCTGTTCGGCGATGCGGTTCTGTTGCATCTGGCGTCCGTGCAGGTTCTGCGCCTGCTGGAACCGCTGCACGCGCATGTTGTGGGCCTGCTCCATCCGCTGCGCGCGCATCTGGCGGCCGTGCGCCATCTGATTCGCGTGCATCTGATGCTGGTTCTGCGCCTGCATGCGGTTGCCGTGCATCTGCTGGCGAAGTGCCATGCGATTCTGCGCGTTGCCATGATTGCCATGCTGGCGCTGGAAGGCTTGCGCCTGCATCCGTCCCTGACCGTGCTGGCGTTGGGCCTGCATCTGGAATCGCTGCGAATGCTGTTGCTGCCGCTGCATTGCAAAGCCCTGAGCGCGCATGGCGTGGCCGCCACCGCCGCCACGAGCAAACATCTGCGCGTGACCGCCTCCGCCGGCACCGCCGCGGGCGAACATCTGAGCTTGGCCGCCCCCGTGGTTGCCGCCGCCACCGCCGCCTCGGGCGACCATCTGGGCATGGCCGCCGCCGCCACCGCGGTTCTGTTGAGCCTGCTGGTTGCCCTTGCCGCCGCCGTGCGGCCCCGCGCTAGCCGGGGCTGCGATCGCGAGCGCGGCTACACCGGCTGCGAGAAACACCCTGGTCATGAGTAAATCTCCTTTCGAACGGCTAAAACGGCCCGTTCGCTGCACCGTTCCAACCGTTAAACGGATGGAACCTGCACCCTATCGCACTAGCGTGAACATGAAATTGCTAGTCTGTTCAGATACTTAGCCGCTCTGGTCCGCGACCCAGGAAGCCTTCAACGACCGAATGGAGAAAAGTGCGAGAATGGCCGCGAGCAGGTAGAAGCCGAGGCAAAGGACCGCTGCGTCGCGCAGAGCATTGGCTCCGTAGTCGGCGTTGAGCCCGTCGGACAGGCGGCCGATCAGCCAGGGGCCGACGCCCAGGCCGATCAAATTGTTGATCAGGAGGAAGCTGGCCGAAGCCGTCGCGCGCATGGGACGGGGAACGAGATGCTGGACAGCCGTGATGATCGGCCCGAGCCAGAGGATGTTTATTCCGCTTCCGACCAACAATAGCGGCCAGGCGATCCAGAGATTCGATGCGAACAGGCCAAAGCCCCAGGCGGGGATCGAAAGGATCCACGCAATCGCGGGAAGCCTCGCATACCAGCCGCGGTCAGCGCTCCCGAGACGATCGGCAAGCCATCCGCCAGCGAACACGCCCGCGCACCCGCCGATGAGCCACAAGGAAGCGAGGAAATTGCCTGTCGCGACGAGGTCGAGCCCGAAGCTCAGCATCATCACCTTGGGGGTCCACAGCGCGAGACCATAACCACAGAGCGAGCTTGCCGACGCGGCGAAAGCGAGCAGCCAGAAGGCGGGCTTTCGCGCCAGCATCGGGAATACGGTTGGCAGCGGGACCTGAGACGAAGAGGACGTCCCCCGGGGGTCTCGGACAACGAAGCGCAGGAACGGAGCCAGCAGCAGGCCCGCGATACCAAGGATCGCAAAGGTCTCGCGCCAGCCGAACAGGGCCGCGAGGCGGGCACCGATGAACGACCCGGCGCCGAGGCCGATCGGAACTCCCAGCGAGAAAATGGCAAGCGCTCGGGCGCGTTTTTCAGGCGGGAAATAATCGGCAATAAGCGCGTACGAGGGGGCTACTCCACCGGCTTCGCCGACTCCAACGCCCAGGCGGCAAAGGAACAAGGTCCAATAGCCGGTCACTGCCCCGCATAAGGCGCTGAACGCGCTCCATACGCCGAGCGAGCCGGCAACGAGCGCGCTCCGGCTGGTGCGATCAGCGAGGTAGGCCAGGGGAATTCCGAGCGCGGCATAAAGCAAGGCGAAGGCAGTTCCGCCAATCGCCCCGAACTCCGCGTTGGAGAGATGCAGCTCCGCCTGGATCGATGGACCGAGAATGCCGACGATCTGGCGGTCGAGAAAATTGAAAATGTAAGCGATGAGCAAGAGCGCGAGCACGAGGCGCGCCCGGCCGGGATCCTTCAATCGACTTCCCCCAGCAGAGCAACGAGGCGGTCCACGTCGCCCTCATCCTGATAAATGGCAAAGCCGATCCTCAGCACGTCTCCGCGAACGTCGGTGATGCAGTTCTTCGCCATAAGCCGCGCGTGCCATCGCTGGGCGTCGGGGCTGCGGAAGGCGAGAAACCGCGCTTGAGGCTCACCGTCGAGAGGATTCAAGAGTTCGGCGGCGGCCAATGCGGTGTGAGGAGCGGCATTCACGAAGCGGCGCTGTAACGCGCGAACGTGACCGGAAATAACTTCGGTCGTCAGTTCCTGGTCGACCAGCATCCTCTGGACCGCGTTGAAGCGGTAGAGGGCGGACGGATCGAACGTCGCCCCCATGAAGCGACTGGCATCCTTTGCATAACCGACGCTGCCCGGAGGCAGGGTCAGATCTTCGAATTCGGCATACCAGCCGGTAATCGGCGGCCGCGCGCCAAAACCCGGTGGCGCATGCAGGAAGGCGCAGCCTTCGCCGGCCATCGCATATTTATACCCGCCGCCAAGGTAGAATGCCGTACGGCCCGCCGCCTCTCCGAGCGGCCGGGGCAGAGCCATAAAGGCGTGATAGCCGTCGATGACCACCCATGGCCCTTCCGGCTTCGCCAGTGCCGCCAGCTCATCGACGCAATCGAAAATCCGGCCGCTGCCGAAGAGGACCTGACTGACGAGGATCAAATCATGATCCCCCTCAGCGGCAGCTTCAAGGAATCGCTCCGAAAAACTCCCGGCTGGCTCGACCGTCACTTTCTCGAGCTCGATCCAGCCCGCTTCCGCCCATCGGGCGAATTGGCGGCGAGCGCTGTGAAACTCTCCGTCCGTAGTTAGAACCCGAAGGGGCCCCGTCCCTCGAGCCGGCGCCGCCGTGATCAGACGGATGAGGAAATCGTGGGTGTTGGACGCAAAGACGATGGTGGACGGATCGTCGGTCCCAAGCTCCCTCGCGACATGTTCCTGGGCCTCCGGCCAGACCTCGCCCATGACCTTGTCCCATTTGCGGTCGGCGAGCCGGGCGGCATCGTTCCATGCGGCAACTTGCCCGGAGAAGCTCGCATCGGGCCAAAGGTGATGGCTGTGGGCGGCAAAGTGCAGCCGAGCGGGGTCAGCCCCGAGGCTCCGGCTGAACAATGATTTGAAGCTCAAAGTTCGGTCCTTAGCGACCAAAGCTCTGGAAAGACTCGCTTCTCAAGCGTCGAACGAAGGTAAGGCGCCCCTGCCGACCCGCCCGTTCCACGCTTGTTGCCGATAATTCGCTCCACGGTCAGGACGTGCTTGTGACGCCACGCCGCCAAAGCGTCGTCGATGTCGACCAGCTTCTCGGCAAGTTCGTAAAGCTCGAACCAGCGCTCGGCGTCGCGATAGACTTCGAGCCACGCCGCCGCCAGCATTTCGGTCGAACCGTCGCCCACATCGAAACCGGCGCGCCCGACCGCGGCGATCGAAGCTTCACGAAGGCTCGGCTCGCGAAGAGCCGTTTCGAGCCGCACGCGGCCGCTGCTGCCCTCGGCATATTGCTCGAGGAAGGCCGGGTTCTTGAGCCCGAGGCGGAACTCGATCTCGCGAAACTGCTCCGACTGGAAGCCCGAGCTGGTGCCGAGGACGTCGCGGAATTTCAGATAATCGACCGGAGTCAGCGTCGACAGGACGTCCCATGACAGGGTCATGACGGCCTGGATCCGGCTGATTCGGGCCATCGCCTTATAAGCCTCGGCGAAGCGATCTTCGCCGATCAGGCGGATGGCCAGGTTCAGCTCGTGAAGCAGCTCCTTCATCCACAGCTCCTTGGTCTGGTGGATGACGATGAACAGCATCTCGTCGTGGAGCTCCGACAGCGGCTGCTGCGCGGAGAGAAGCTGGTCGAGCTTCAGATAGTCGGCATAGGTCATGCCGGCGGGCGTCGCGGTCATGCGCGCCGGCTTAGGGGAAACAAGCGTGGTTCGAAAGCGCGGCTCCTAGTACGGGCCGTTGCCGCCGCCGGAGCTTGCAGGCCCACCAGCGCCATTCACCGACCCGATGTTGTTGAACAGCTCCTCGAAAAAGCTCTGCTTGCGGCCCAGGGTCGGAGTGAAGCGCTTCGACGGATTGACGTTCAACACCAGCTCCTTGCCCGTATTCTGAATCGAAGCGACGTTGCCCTTCTGATCAAAGCGGACGAGCGTGATCTGCTGCTTGTTCACGCGCGGGTTGCGAAAGGCGAGCTGATTGGTGTCGCGCGATACATAATACCACTCGTCCGGGTTGAACTGGCCCGGGAAGGTCGGCGTGCCCAACAGCTTCTGAACCGAATCCTTATTGTCGACGCCCGGCTGAACCGAACTCAAGAGCTCCGGATCGATGACCGCGCCCTTGTGCGCGCGGTTGCTCGCACAGCCGGCGGCCAGCAGCGCCATAGCTGCCATCGTCGAGATCCTGACCAAGCCGAGCTTCATGCGTGTGCATTCCTTCTTGTCGACGCGGTGGTGCGCCTCGAATCCCGCGCCTTGCATGGCGCGTCGCGGGCCTCAATATGCTGGCGTCGAGGAGGCGCGCAAGCCTTCGCCGCCAGAGGAACTATGCTGGGCTTCCTGTTCCGGAGATTAACGGCCGATCCCGAGCGGGGCTCGGAATTGTTCGCCGCGGTGACGGGCATCGCGCGCGAGCCGCACTGGTTTGTGGCGGGCGAGGTCCCGGATACGCTCGACGGGAGGTTCGCCGTGCTCGCTACCGTCGGCGCGCTGGTGCTCGTGCGGCTCGAAAAGGAAGGAGACGCAGGGAATCTGATGTCGGTCGCGCTCACCGAGCGGTTCATCGAGGTGATGGAGTCCGAACATCGGGAGCTCGGCCTTGGCGATCCGACACTGGGCAAGACTGTTCGCAAGCTGGTCGGATCGCTGGCGCGGCGAACCGAGCTTTGGCGTGCTGCCATCGCGGGCCAGGAAGCGTGGCAGATCGCGGCTCGGGAAAGTCTTTCCAAGGACCAGCTCTCGTCGGGCGCGCTCGCCCATTCGTCCGGTGCTTTGAAGCGGCTCTGGGACGATCTGCAGCGCGCCGATCTCGCCGACATCGAGCAGGGAAATCTTCAGTGACCGATCGCTTCGCGCACCAGCTTCGCCTTGACCAGATTCACGACGGCGAGCGGCTTGATCTTACAGCCGACGAGACCGAACGGCGCTCCATTGCGGAGCGGCTCGGTCTGAATGCGCTTGCTCGTCTGGACGCTCATGTCTGCCTGTCGCGGACCGGGTCGGTCGTTCGCGCCGAAGGCCGAATCGCCGCCACTCTCGAGCAAAGTTGCGTCGTCACCGGCGCCCCCGTGCCAGCGCATGTCGACGAGCCCTTCGCGCTGCTATTCAGGCCCGAGCCCGAAGCATCCGGTTCGGACGACGAAGTCGAGCTTGGAGAAGAGGATTGCGACGTCGCCTTCTACGACGGAGCCATCATCGACCTCGGAAGCGCCATTGCCGACACGCTGGCGCTTTCGATCGATCCCTATCCGCGCAGCGCTGGCGCGGACGCCGTGCTGAAGGAGGCCGGGGTGCTGACGGAGGAACAGGCGAGCCCATTCGCGGCGCTCGCCGCACTCAAAGGACAAAAGCCCGGCGATTAAAAAGGAACGTCGTCGTCGAGATCGGTGTCGAACGCGGCCGGCTGCGGGCGCGACTGGGTCCGGGTCGAACCGCCGCCACCGAAATCGTCATAGCCCTCGTTGAAGGAGCCGCGCCCGCTTCCCGAGCCTTCGCGGCTGTCGAGCAGCACCATCGCGCTGTTGAAGTTCCGAAGGACGACGTCCGTGCTGTAACGATCGTTACCCGACTGATCCTGCCACTTGCGGGTTTCCAGCTGCCCCTCGAGATACACTTTGGACCCCTTTTTGAGGTAGCTCTTGGCAACGCGCGCGAGGCCCTCGGAGAAAATCGACACATTGTGCCATTCGGTTTTTTCCTTGCGCTCACCGGAATTGCGATCCTTCCAGCTCTCGGAGGTCGCAACGCTGAAGCTGACCACTTCGCCGCCGTTCTGAAAGGTGCGCGATTCGGGGTCCTTGCCCAGATTCCCGACGAGGATCACCTTGTTAACGCTGCCCGCCATCTGAACTCTCCTCTGCTCGAAGAGTCGCTATAAACCGAGCGCCACCGCCGTCCAGTAGGTCAGGCCCGCCGCGATGTAGGCGAGGGCGAAAAGATAGCCGACCATGAACAGCGGCCATTTCCATCCGTTGGTCTCGCGCCGGGTGACCGCGATGGTCGAGATGCACTGCGGTGCGAACACGAACCAGGCGAGGAAGGCGAGCGCGGTCGGGAGCGGCCAGCCGTGCTGGAGCTTCTTCACCAGCGGCTGGTTGCCCGCAGGATCGTCGCCGGCGTCCAGCGAATAAACGGTGGCGATCGCGCTGACCGCCACTTCGCGCGCGGCCATCGCCGGCAGCAGCGCGAGGCTAATGTCGTGGTTGAAGCCGATCGGCTTGACGACCGTTTCGATGCCCGTTGCGATTCGGCCGGCGATCGAGACTTCGCTCTGCTTCTGTCCCGGTCCGGCCTGCGGCATGCTCGCCAGCGCCCAGAGGACGATCGTAGTCCCGAGA
>Ga0157369_10002598_pt1 | contig 21607 bp, 19 predicted proteins | sample C25metaG_FD_113461 | JGI IMG/M metagenome (GOLD analysis project Ga0157369, IMG submission 113461) | Corn rhizosphere microbial communities from Kellogg Biological Station, Michigan, USA - C2-5 metaG | ecosystem: Host-associated > Plants > Roots > Rhizosphere > Soil | place: USA: Michigan...
AAGCTGGCCGAGCGCCATCACGATCGCGAGCGCGACCAGCACGCTTGCGACCAACCCGATGAGGAAAAACCGCAGGCGACGTGCGCGATGGCGCCAGGCCGGATTCACCGGCCCGCCCATCGACGAGGCTCACGCCTAGAGCAAAACAACATCGAACTGTTCCTGCGAATAGTGCTCTTCCGCCTGGAAGCGGATGCTCTTGGCAATGAATTCCTCGAGTTCCGCCACCGCGGCAGACTCTTCCTCGAGGATGCGGCCCACCACTTTCGGGCTTGCCATCACCAGCAGCTTTTGCGCATTGAACTGGCGTACCGCACGCGTGATCTCACGGAAAATCTCGTAGATAACGGTTTCGGCCGTCTTCAACGTGCCACGGCCACTGCACGCAGGGCACGGCTCGCACAGCTGGCGCTCCAGGCTTTCGGTAGTGCGCTTGCGGGTCATCTCCACCAGGCCCAGCGCCGACATAGGATAAACCGTGGTCTTGGCGTGGTCGCGGGACAGGCCCTTTTCCAGCATGCGTAGCACCTGGCGCTTATGCTCGTCATCCACCATGTCGATGAAATCGATGATGACGATGCCGCCGAGGTTACGCAGGCGCAGCTGGCGCGCGGCCGCCTGGGCCGCCTCCAGGTTCGTGCGGTACACCGTTTCCTCGAGGTTGCGCGTACCGAGGTACCCGCCCGTGTTCACATCGATGGTGGTCATCGCTTCGGTCTGGTCCACGATGAGGTACCCGCCCGACTTCAGCGGAACCTCCTTGCGCAATGCGCGCTGGATCTCGTCTTCCACGCCGTACAGATCGAAGATCGGCCTCTCGCCCGAGTAATGTTCCACGCGGTCTGAGAGCACGGGCATGAACTTCTGTACGAATTTGACCGTTTTCTCGTAGGTCTCGCGTGAATCCACGCGGACTTTCTCGATGCCATCGTTGAGCGAATCGCGTAACGAGCGCAGCGGCAGCGAAAGCTCCTCGTAGACGCGCTCGCCCAGCTTCGCCTTCTGGATGTTCTCCTGCACGACGCGCCACACCTTGCTCAGGTAGGTCACATCGAACGCCAGCGATTCCTCGGACTGCCCTTCCGCGTTGGTGCGGACGATGTAGCCGAGGTGGTTCTCGCCGATAAGGGGCGTGATGATGTCCTTCAGCCGCTGGCGCTCAGCCTCGTCCTCGATGCGCACCGACACACCCAGGGTGCGCGAATGCGGCAGGAGTACGAGGTAGCGCGAAGGGATGGAGAGGTGGGTGGAAAGCCGCGCACCCTTGCTGCCGATCGGGTCCTTCACCACCTGCACGACGATTTCCTGGCCTTCGTGCACCAGTTCGCTGATGGGCGGCACGGGGCCGTGGCCGTTGGACTTGCCGCCTTCGGGTGCATCCGTCGCAGGCAGCGACGGGCGCACGATATCGGAAGCGTGCAGGAACGCGGCGCGCTCCAGCCCGATCTCCACAAAGACCGCCTGCATGCCGGGCATGACGCGTTGAACGCGCCCTTTGTAGACATTCCCCACGTAGCCGCGCTTGGTCGCCCGCTCTACGTGCACTTCCTGGAGCATGCCGTTTTCAACGATCGCCACCCGCGTCTCACGCGGCGTGACATTGATCAGGATTTCCTCGCTCACCGGCACCCCTTTTCCTTAAGCCATCGCGCTTTATAGCTGCGTGGCGACAACATGTCACTGACCCCGCAAGAGCTGCGAAGTTTCGTAGAGCGGCAGCCCCATGACGCCAGAATAGCTGCCGGAGAGGTGTTCGATGAAAGCAGCGGCGCGGCCCTGTATGGCGTATGCGCCTGCCTTGCCCATGCATTCGCCCGTGGCGACGTAAGCGGCGATGGCTGCCTCGTCCATGGCCGCGAAGCGCACCGTGGATACCGAGGTAGCGCTGCGCTCCACACCCTGCCCGACCAGCCAGGCGACGGACACGACGCGATGTTCACGGCCCGCAAGGCGGCGCAGCATCGCGGCGGCATCGGCGGCATCGCGCGGTTTACCAAACACGTCGTCGCCCAGGATCACTTCGGTATCCGCGCCAAGGACGCGGGCGTCGGACTCCCTGGCGACGAGCGCAAGGCCAGCCAGGGCCTTGTCGCGCGCCACCCGGCTCACATAAGCCTCCGGCAATTCGCCCGGCTGGCGGCGCTCTTCGACATTCACATCGAGCGTACGGTGGCTCTCGCCCAGCTGGTCCAGGAGTTCACGTCGGCGCGGTGATTGCGAAGCCAGGTAGAGCACGGGGCATTCCTTTACGCGCGGTGGTAGGGGTGGCCGGCCACCAGCGTGGTGGCCCGGTAGAGCTGCTCGGCCAGGACCAGCCGTACGAGCATGTGCGGCAGGGTAAGCGGGCCAAGTGACCACCGTTGGTCGGCCCGCGCCAGCACATCGGGCGCGTGGCCATCGGGGCCGCCGATGAGGAAGGCAAGGTCGCGGCCACCCATGCGCCATTGCTCAAGCTGCACGCCCAGCTCCTCGCTGGACCATAGCTTGCCGCGGCCATCGAGGGCGATCACATGGATATCGCGAGGAAGTGCCGCGAGGATGGCGGCGCCTTCATCGACGATGGCGCGTGCGTCATCGCGACCTTTGCCGCGAACGCCCGGCTTGATCTCAATGAGTTCCAGCGGCAGCTCGTGCGACAGCCGCTTACGGTATTCGGCGAAGCCTTCCGCCACCCAGGCGGGCATGCGTTCGCCGACCGCGATAAGCCGCGCCTTCAAGGCGCGGTCAATCGTTGGCGGCGGCGTCGGGGGCGTCGTCGCCCACCGTCCACAGGCGCTCCAGGCCGTAAAACTCGCGAATACGCGGGAGCATGACGTGGACGATGATGTCGCCCAGGTCGACCAGCACCCATTCAGCTTCGGTCTGCCCTTCGACACCCAGCGGCATGACACCGGCTTCCTTCGCGAACTTCACCACCTCATCGGCGATGGACTTCACGTGGCGCGCGGAGGTGCCGGAGGCGACGAACAGGATGTCGGCGATGGAGGTCTTGCCACGAACGTCGATTTCGCGAACGTCCTTGGCCTTGAGGTCTTCGAGGGCCGCGATCACGCGCTTGCGGAGAATCTCATTGCTGGCGGGCGACTTGGCCTTGCGGGATGCGGACGAACTCAAGATACGAAAACCTCGTGCGGCGGAATGCCGGGTTGGGGGCAGTATACCCCCCGCCGCACCGGGCTGCGTCAAGCCCGTTTTAACTGTCGGAGCGCCCCGGTGCTACAGGGCGAGCGCGCGGTAAGGCTCAAGGAGCGCGGGATCGCCGAAGCAGGTCTCCGGCATAAGGAAGCGGGGCTCGTTGCCCGCGGCGAACGCTTCGCGGATGGCCGTGGCGGCAATGTCCAGCGGAGTAATGGCGATATCGATCACCTGCCCGGCTGGCCCATGCAGGCGCGGCGTACGGCGTCCCTCCACGAAGGCGGCCAGTTCTGCCGGAAGCGCATGGCCGCCGCCAGGGCGGGTGAGCACACCAATGTGCGCCAGGGCGAAAAGCTCGCGCCAAAGGTGCCAGGAGGCCAGCCCGGCAAATGCATCGGCGCCGACCAGCAGCACCAGCGGCCGTTCCGGCCCGATCTCGGCACGCAGGGAGGCCAGCGTATCCACCGTGTACGAGGGGCCGTCGCGGTCCAGCTCCCGGGTATCGATGACCAGGCGCGCTTGCCCTTCCAGTGCGGCGTGCAGCAGGGCCACCCGGCCCACGGCATCGGCGATCGGCGGCGGCCGGTGGGGTGGCGTGCGCGCCGGCACCATGCGTACCTCGGCGTCGAGCGCCTCTGCCGCTTCCCAGGCGGCCCGAAGGTGGCCGTTGTGGACCGGATCAAAGGTCCCCCCGAGGATGGCGAGCGGGCGCAGGTGGCTCATGCGAAAGCCGCCGCAGCACGCGGCTCGGCGATCGCGGCGATGAGGCGCTCCGCCTCCAGCCACGGGTCACCCTGCTCACGGCCCTTGGCCATGCGGTCGATTCGCGCGGCGCGTGCGAGGCAGGCAAGCCAATGTTCGCGCGGCGCGCGGCGCAACGCCTTGCGGAAGAGTTGCTCCCGCGCGGGCCAAAGCCGTTCCACCTTCGCCTGCGCGGCGAAATCGCGCGCGTTGGCCAGGCGCAGGGCAAGCTGCAGCTGGTTGACCAGCCAGCCCATGAGTGCGATCAGTTCATCGCCCTCGGCGCGCAGCCCCGCCAGGATGCGCAGGGCACGCCCACCGTCACCGGCAAAGGCCGCGTCGGTGAGCTTGAAAGCGTCGAAGCGGGCACTGTCAGCGACCAGGCTCTCCAGCGTTGCCGCGTCCAGTCGGCGATCACCCGCCAGCACCACCAGCTTGTCAATTTCCTGCGCGGCGGCCAGCAGGTTACCTTCCACCCGCTCGGCCAGCATGGCGACGGCATCGGGCGTGGCCTGAAGCCCACGGGACGACAGGCGCTGGCCGATCCACTGGCCCCACTCGTTGGGGCGCGGCGCATTGAAGACGACCTGGATCCCGCCTTGGTCCACCGCCTTGGTCCAGGCGGCCTCATGCTTGCTGCTCCACTCGGTGGCGGAAATCAGCAGCGCGGTATCCGGCGGTGGGTTATCGACAAACGCGGTGATCGCGGCGCCACCCTCCTTCCCCGCTCGGCCACCGGCCAGGCGCAGGTCAAGCAGGCGCTGCGTGGCGAACAGGGAAAGGCCTGCCGATGAACGGGCGAGGTCATCCCAGTCGAAGCGGCTATCGGCTTCGAGCACTTCGCGCTCGCTGTAACCAAGCCTGCGGGCCATGGCCCGCAGCGCGTCGGCCGCCTCCAGCACCAGCAGTTCCTCGCCCACCAGCAGGTACACCGGCGCCATCCGGTCGCCGGCAAGATGCTTATGCCACTGGGCGGCCTGCATGGGCACCGCGGCTCCGCCCGTTACTGAGCGGAGGGAGCCGGGGCCGCGTCGGGCGCCGGCGGATGGGTGCGGGCGGCCTGCAGGCGGAACAGGATCGACTGAACCATGTCTCCGATCAGGCTGCGCTGCAACTCCTCGGTCTGCGCAGCCGTACCGATCGTGTTTGTCGCGTCGTAGCTGAACTCGCGCGACATGTCGACCTGCTGCGGGGCGACCAGGAGGGTGCCATCGGGCCCCTTGGCGTTGAACTCGACGTGGTAGCGCACCGCGTATTCGGTGACGCGCGCGGTGCCACTCACCGTGAGCGAATCGGTACGGAACGAATTCTGGGTGATAGCCAGCTCAGCGATGCCCGCGCCCGGCTTATCCACCACCGTGGCGTTGGAATTGCCCAGCGCACGCGAGAGCTCGCGCTCGAGACGGCCACCGCCGGCGACGGTCAGGTGCACCTTCTCCATGCCCGCAGGCAGGGCCGCCGACTGGCGCAGGTGGAATCCGCACGCGCCCAGCAGGGCGGTGACGGCGATGGCCAGGGCGATACGGAGAACGTTCGGGCTCATGGTTATCCTGCGACGATGTTGACGATCTTGCCGGGCACGACGATCACCTTGCGCACGGTCAGGCCTTCCAGCTGCGCCGCCACGACGGGCACGGCGCGAGCCATGGCCTCGGCTTCATCCTTCGAAGCGTTGGCCGGCACCTCGATGGTAGCGCGAAGCTTGCCATTTACCTGCACCGCGTAAGTCAGCGAATCACGGACCAGCGCCGCTGGATCGACGGCCGGCCAGCCGGCGTCCTCCACCAGCGCCTCGCCATGGCCCAGCGCCTGCCACAGGGCGTGCGACACGTGCGGGGTAAACGGGTTGATCAGCTGCACCACCGCCGTAAAGGCTTCCTGGCGCAGGGCCACGCCCTCGTCGCTCACGTCATCGAACTTGTTCAGCGCGTTCAGCAGCTCCATCAGCGCGGCAATGGCCGTATTGAAGGACTGGCGGCGGCCGATGTCGTCGGTGACCTTCTGGATGGTCTCGTGCAGCTGGCGGCGCAGCGTCTTGCGCGCCGCCTCGCCGGCCGGGTTCGCGCCCTGCCCCTTGCCGCCTTCGGCATGGGTGGTCACATCGCGCCACAGGCGGCGCAGGAAGCGGGCCATGCCTTCCACGCCCGCCTCGTTCCATTCCAGCGACTGGTCGGGCGGTGCGGCGAACATGGAGAACAGGCGCACGGTATCGGCGCCGTACTTGCCGATCATCGCCTGCGGGTCCACGCCATTGTTCTTGGACTTGGCCATCTTCTCGATGCCGCCGATTTCCACCGGCTTGCCATCGGTACGCAACGTCGCGCCGACAATGCGCGCCTTTTCGTCGCGCTGCACGTCCACGTCGGCCGGGTTGAACCAGGTGAACTGGCCGTCGGCTTCCTTACGGAAGTAGGTTTCGGCGATCACCATGCCCTGGCACAGCAGGTTGGTGGCCGGCTCGTCGCTGGCCACCAGGCCCTCGTCGCGCATGAGCTTGTGATAGAAGCGGAAATACAGCAGGTGCAGGATCGCGTGCTCGATGCCGCCGATGTACTGGTCGACCGGGGTCCAGTACTTCGCGCGGTCATCCACCTGCGCGTTGGCGCCGGGGCTGGTATAGCGGGCGTAGTACCAGCTCGATTCCATGAAGGTATCGAACGTATCGGTTTCGCGCTCAGCCGGGCCGCCGCACGTCGGGCAGGTGGTCTTGCGCCATTCCGGGTCGGCCTTGATCGGCGATTGCACGCCAGAGAACTCCACGTCCTCCGGCAGCACGACCGGCAGCTGGTCTTCCGGCACGGGCACGGCATCGCATTGCGGGCAGTAGATGACCGGGATGGGGCAGCCCCAGTACCGCTGGCGGCTGACACCCCAGTCACGGATACGCCAGTTGACCCGGCGCTCACCCCGGCCAGCGGCCTGCAGCTTCGTGGCGATGGCGTTGAACGCCTCATCGAAATCCAAGCCATCGAACTCGCCCGAATTCACCAGGTAGCCGTGCTCGGTGTAAGCGCCAGCTTCCTGGATGCCCGTTTCAAATGCCTTGACCGTTTCCACGGCCGCCGACGGCGCGTAGGCATCGGTGCTGCCACCCTCGAGCGCGTGCTGGGTGGCGTCGGTACCGTCGCCCTTGGCCAGGTCGCGGCTCAGCTCGGCCAGTGCATCGACCACGCCGCGGTCCACGACCACCATCTTGATCGGCAACGAATACTTCTGGGCGAATTCCCAGTCGCGCTGGTCGTGACCGGGCACGGCCATGACGGCGCCCGTGCCGTAACCCATCAGCACGAAGTTGGCGACCCACACGGGCACTTTCTCGCCGGTGATCGGGTGCACGGCATCGACGCCGGTGTAGTAACCGCGCTTTTCCTGGGTTTCCAGCTCGGCCTCGGAGACACCGCCGGCCTTGCAGCTTTCGATGAACTCGGCCAGGCCCGGATTGCCTTCCGCGGCGCGCGAGGCGATCGGGTGCTCGGCGGCGACGGCCACGTACGACACACCCAGCAGGGTGTCGGGACGGGTCGTGAACACCTTCAGCGGCTCGGCCTGGCCGTCCACGTCAAAGGTGATCTCCAGGCCCTCGGACCGGCCCAGCCAGTTACGCTGCATGGTCTTCACGGCATCCGGCCAGCCCGGCAGGGTGTCCAGGCCGTCGAGCAGTTCCTGCGCGTAGGCGGTGATCTTGAGGAACCACTGCGGGATCTCGCGCTTCTCGACCACGGCGCCCGAGCGCCAGCCCTTGCCATCGATGACCTGCTCGTTGGCGAGCACGGTCTGGTCAACCGGATCCCAGTTGACGACGCTGTTCTTGCGGTAGACCAGGCCCTTTTTCATGAGCCGGGTGAACATCTGCTGCTCCCACTGGTAGTACTCGGGGCGGCAGGTGGTGACCTCACGGGTCCAGTCGTAGGCGAAGCCCATGCGCTTGAGCTGCTCGCGCATGTGGTCAATATTCTTGTAGGTCCACGTGGCCGGCGCGGTCTTGTTCTTGATCGCGGCGTTTTCGGCGGGCAGGCCGAAGGCGTCCCAGCCCATGGGCTGGAGGACGTTCTTGCCCTGCTGGCGCTGGAACCGGCTGATGACGTCGCCGATGGTGTAGTTGCGGACGTGGCCCATGTGGAGGGCGCCGGAGGGGTACGGCAGCATCGATAGGCAGTAGTACTTGGGCTTGCCGGTGTCTTCGGTGACTTCGAAGGCACGGGTGTCGCTCCAGTAGCGCTGGGCGGCGGTTTCTACGGCGTCGGGGGCGTAACCGCCCTGCTCGCGCGTGGCCTGGTCGTTGCTGTCCTGCATGGTGTCTGGTACCGGATGGGTGCTCGGGTGGGCTGCGTAAGAACGCGGCGCTCAATCGCGGGAGACTATCCCACGAGGTATTGGGGGGCAACCTCGGGTTGCTGTCCAGCGGCGTGCGCCGCCCCACTCTTGGAGCCTAAGGCGAAGAGCCCTCGGTGCCTCAAGGCTCAAGTGTAAGCCGCGAGGGCGTAAGCCGACCCCCAGAGCGAAGGCGAAGGCGAAGGCGAGTTAGCGGCAGGTGCCGGGCTGGCCGGCGGCTATCGAGCGGCTGGCGGTGGCGATCTGGTCGGCCAGCTGGCCCAACGCGCGCTGGTGCGCATCCACCAGTGTGTCGTAGCTGCCGCCCGCCGGTTCGACCACGCGCGACGCGCAGTTCGCCGACTGCTCACCCGAACGCACCGACCACGATGCCTCCAGCGTCGCACTCCCACCCAGCTCCGAATCGAAACGGCGCACGTCCACCTGCACCGCCACCACCTTCGCATCCTTCGCCCGCGGCAAACCGTGGATATCGTGCGTGCCAAGCCGCGACGACAGGTCCGCCGCCAGCGCCGAGCGGATCTCATCGCCCAGCGGCGACGCCCAGCGCTCGCCATCCAGCACGCTCACCGACGAACTGCCCGAGCGCAGCACCATGGAAGGCTGATCCACCTGCGGCGGGACACCCACCGCCTGCACATCGATCGCAAAAGGTGCCACGGTAGCGACCGGCGCAGCCGCGGGCGGCACAAGGGTATGGAAATGCACCGGCGCCGACGAGCAGGCAGCCAGGGCCGTGACGATCAGCGCCGAAGCGGCGTGGCGGGTGAACTTCATCATGGCTGTCCTTCCTTGCCCTGCTTCGGGGACGACGGCGCGGTGGCCGGCGGCGGTGCATCGGCGCCACGGCCGCGCAGCAGCGCCTCCGGGTGGCGGCCCAGGTAATCGGTAAACGCGCGCACCGAGCGGACCGTGCGCTGCAGTTCTTCCAGCGTATTGGCAATGTTCTGCTGCAACGGCGAGTTCTCGCTCAGCGCATCGTTCGCGGTACCCACCGTGCGGTTCACGCCCTGCAGCGTCTTCTTCGCCTCCGGCAACAGCTCGGTGTTCACTTGGTGCAGCGTGCCGTTCAGCTCTTTCAGGCTGCCATCCACGTTCTTGCCGATCGAATCGAACGGGATCTTCGAGATCTTGTCCACGATGCTCGACAGCTGCTCCTGCAGGTGATCGAAATCACCCGGCACCGTCGGTACTTCCAGCGGCTTGCCAGCGGCATCGAAGGACACCGCGGGTGCCTTGGGATCCACATCCATCGCGATATACAGCTGGCCGGTAAGCAGGTTGCCCGAGCGCGCCTGCGCACGCAGCCCATGCTCCACCAGCCCCTTCATGATCCGCGGGAACAACGTATCTTCGTCGCCGCCCAGCACCTGGGCCAGCTTGTCATGCGCCTTGCCCAGGCGCTGCGGATAGACCAGGGCGCCGACGATGACCGGGAAGCTCTTCTTCACCGGGTCATAGTCGAGGTTGACCGACACGACCTTGCCCACCTTCACGCCCAGCATTTCAACCGGCGCATCCACGTTCAGGCCGCGCAGCGAGTGCTCGAAGCGCATGCGGATATAGCGCGGCTTGCCGTCCGGCGGCGCCAGCGCCGTGCCCTGGTCGGCGAACAGCGTGTATTCACTCATTTCCGGCGCCGGGGTTTCGTCGTGCGGTCCCAGCGGATCCTGGAAAGCCACGCCACCGGCAATAACGGTAGCCAGCGACTGCGTATTCAATTTCAGGCCATCGGCGCCCAGCGACACATCCACGCCGCTGGCATTCCAGAAGCGCGAATCCTTGGTAACGAAGCGATCGTTGGGGCCATCCACGAACAGCTGCAGCGAAACGCCCTTGCCGTCCTTGTCCAGCTCGTACGACACGATGCGGCCCACCTGGATGCGGCGGAAGTACACCGGCGAGCCGATATCCAGCGAGCCCAGGTCGGCGGTGTGCAGCTGGAAGCGGCGCCCCGGGGCACCGTGGGTCACCGCGGGTGGCGTCTCCAGGCCGGTAAAGTCACTCTGGTCCTCATCCGATGTGCCCGTATCGGCGCCGATGAACGCGCCCGAAAGCAGCGTATCGAAGCCGGAAACGCCACCTGCGCCAATACGCGGACGCACCACCCAATAGCGGGTGCCCTTGGTGGCGAACTCCGAAGCGTTCTTCTCCAGGTCGATCGTTACCTTCACGTGCGTGCGATCTTTCGACAGGCGCATGGTCGTGACCTTGCCGATCACCACATTCTTGTACTTGACCTGGGTCTTGCCGATTTCGATGCCTTCGCCGGTCTGGAACGTCACTTCGATCTGCGGGCCTGCCGAGATGTAGTGGTTGACCAGCAGCGAAATGCCCACCAGCGCGGCGATGATCGGCACGAGCCAGATGAGCGAAACGCCCATCTTGGACCGGCGCACCTCGGGCTGGGGCAGGTCTTCGCCTTCCGGCTTGTTCCCTTCTTGCATATCGCTCATTTCGCCTTCCTTTTGTCCCAGATCAGGCGGGGATCAAAGCTCATCGCCGCCAGCATCGTCAGCACCACGACGATGCCAAAATAGATAACGCCAGGCAGCGGCTCAACGCGCGACAGCACCTTGAAGTGCACCAGCGCGGAAAGAATCGCCACCACGAAAACATCGAGCATGGACCAGTAACCCACCAGCTCCACGAAACGGTACAGCTTGGCCCGCTGGCGGGGGCCGTAATCGCTGGCCCGCTGCACGGACACCAGCAGGTAGCCCATGATGAAGAACTTCAGCACGGGCACCACGATGGAGGCCGTGAAGACGATAATCGCCAGGTCGGGCGAACCGTTGCGCCACAGCTCAAATACACCGCTCAGGATCGTGTTGTCGTCCTTGCTGAACAGGCTCTGCGTCCGCATGATCGGAAACAGGTTGGCCGGCACATAGAAGATGGCGGCCGCGACCAGGAAGGCCCACGCGCGGGATACGCTGCCCGCTTTCCGCGCATGCAGCGGGTTGTGGCAGCGCGGGCAGCGGGCATGCGGGTCGTTCGTATAAGTGGTGACCAGGCGGCACACGTGGCAGCCCATGATCCCAAGGTCCTCCGCTCGCAGCATCTCGCTCACCGGCGCACCTCGCGGGTCACGTCCCACAGGTTGCGCGGGTCGTGGCTGGCAAACACCGTGATCAGCACCGTCAGGAAGCCAAACGCCCACACGCCAATGCCCGGCACCACGTCAAAATAGGTGTGGGCCTTGACCACCGCCACCAGCACGCCAAGCATGAATACCTCGATCATGCTCCACGGCTTGATGTGCACCAGCGTCGACATGGCCAGGCCAAAGCCCGGCGCCCGCAGCCCCCGGCGGCCGTAGGCAAGCACCCAGCCGAACAGGGCGATCTGCACCAGCGGGAAGAAAAACAAGGTAAGCGCCGTCAGCGCGGCGACGATCTGCGCGCCATCGTTCCACATGGCGATGACCGCGCCCCACAACGTGGTATCGGCGAACATGCCCGAGAAGCCCAGGGTGACGATGGGCGACACGTTGGCAATCACGAACACAATGCCGGCCGCCATGATCAGGGCGTACTGGGCATCGAGGCTCAGCCACTGGTGGCGTTCGAGCACGGCGCCGCAATTCACGCACTGTGCCACCTCGCCCCGCGCCAGATGGCGCCGCTGGTAAACGGTATCGCAGTGTTCGCAAATAATGAGGTCAGGAGCTTTTTGCATGCACGCCGGCGCGGGAAGGCCGGTATGGCCCATGCCGGTATGATCGCAAATCCGCGTAAACGGCGCATGACGGGCGCGTACGGAGTGCTCCTAATGGGCGGCATGACCTTGATATGCTGCCGAACTTCCCCGATTTAGGGGGCATCTTTCCCCATCCCCGCAGGAGCCTTCCGTGAGCAGCGCCCAGACCCATAGCGAACATGTCTTCGACGCGACCACGGCCGGGTTCGAAAACGACGTCATCCAGGCCTCGCTGCAGACCCCCATCCTGGTCGATCTGTGGGCTGAGTGGTGCGGTCCCTGCAAGACCCTGGGGCCCATGCTGGAAAAACTGGCCGCCGAGTACAACGGCGCGTTCCGCCTGGCCAAGATCGATGTGGATGCCGAGCAGCAGCTCGCCGCCATGTTCGGCGTACGCAGCATTCCCACCGTCATCCTGATCAAGGACGGCCAGATGGCCGATGGCTTTGCCGGCGCCCTTCCCGAGGGCCAGCTCCGTGAATTCCTTACCCGCAACGGCATCCAGCCGGCCACGGGTGAGGCCGCCGCCGGCGCCGAGGTGATCGAAGCCGAGCCCGAGACCGCCGAGGAAGCGATCAACCGCCTGCAGCAGGCCATCGCCGCCGAGCCGGCCCGTGCCGAGCTGAAGCTCGACCTGGCGCTGGCCCTGCTCCGCGCTGGCCAGGTGGGCCCGGCCCAGGCCGAGCTGGACGCCCTGCCCGCGAACCTGGCCACGGATGCCCGCGCGGTACGCCTGCGCAGCCAGCTCGATCTGGCCCGTGCCCTTGCTGGCGCGCCATCCCTTGCCGAGCTTCGCCAGCGCGTGGCAGCTAACGGCGATGACTGGGAAGCCCGCGACCTGCTGGGCGTGCGCCTGCTGATCGAGGGCGATGCCCCGGCTGGCCTCGACCAGTTCCTCGACATCCTCAAGCGCCAGCGCGACTGGAACGATAACCAGGCGAAAAAGCGCCTGCTCGCTGCATTTGCCACGCTCGACGATGCCGAGCTCGTGGGCGGGTACCGCAGGAAGATGGCATCGCTCGTCTTCTGAGCCGCCCCAAAAACCGGCCACTCCATAGGTAGTTTTGCGGTTACCGGCTACGCACATCTGCGCTTTCGGGCAGATGGGCGCGGCCGGATGCTGCGAATGACATTTGCCTTGGAGAGGTCCCGTGAACACACGCCTGTTCGCGATACTGCTGCGCTACGCCGCCGCAGCCATGCTGGCCCTGGGCGCCGTTGGGGCCACTGCCCAGGATGCTGGCGCGCCCGCCCCGGGCAACACCTTCCCGAAGGAACAGATCGACCAGTTCATGGCGCCGGTGGCGCTGTACCCCGATGCGCTGCTTTCGCAGGTCCTCATGGCCTGCACCTATCCGGCGGATGTGGCCGACGCGGCCGCCTGGTCAAAGCAAAACCCCAAGGCAACCGGTGACGCCGCTGTTAAGCAGGTCGCCTCGAAGCCATGGGATCCCAGCGTGCAATCCCTGGTTGCCTTCCCCCAGGTGCTCGCACAGATGGGCGCACAGCCAGAGTGGGTACGCAACGTGGGCGATGCGTTCCTCGGCCAGCCCGATGACGTCATGGCCTCCGTGCAACGTCTTCGCGCGCAGGCACAGAAGGCGGGTTCGCTGAAATCCAATGACCAGCAGAAAGTCGTCGTGCAGCAATCCACGCCTGAAACCACGGTCATCCAGATCGAGCCGGCGAATCCCCAGGTCGTGTACGTACCCACGTACAACCCCACGGTGGTGTATGGCACGTGGGCCTACCCGTCGTACCCGCCGCCGTACTGGCCGCCGCCGCCCGGTTATGAGTACCCGGTGGGCACTGCGCTTGCGCGCGGCCTGGCCTTTGGCACGGGTGTCGCTATCGCCAATTCGCTCTGGGGCGGCTTCGACTGGGGCCACAACGATGTGCACATCGACGTCAACCGCTACAACAATATCAACGTGAACCACCGCATCAGCGGCAACGGTAACGTCAACTGGAACCACAACCCCGCAAATCGTCGCGGCACGCCGTACCGCAACTCCGCCACGCAGGCCCGCTTCAATCAGGGCGTCGGCGGTGCGCAGCAGCGCCAGGCGTTCCGTGGCAACGATACCGCCCGTAATGCGAACCGCGACCAGGCTCTCCAAAGCTTCAACCGCTCGACCGGTGGCGGCGCATCGCCGGCCCTGAAGCGCGGCGACGCAGGCAAAGCGGGGAACCTTGGGAACCGCGGCGCCGCGTCCGGCAACCTCGGCAATCGCGAGGGCGCCGCGGGCAATCTGGCCAACCGCGATAACCGCGGCGCCAACGCTGGTAACCGCAACCTGGGCAACCGCGGCGCGGCCGATCGCACGCCGGGAAACCGCCCCGGGGCCAGCGGCGGTGGTGTGCAACGCCAGGGGGGCGGCGAAGCACGCGCCAACGCGTTCTCCGGCGTTCGCTCACCCGGTGATGCGGGCGCTGCGCGCCAGCGTGGCCAATCCAGCCTGCAGCACAGCGCGGGCGGCCGTGCCGGTGCCGGTGCCGGCGCCGCACATCCCGTCAACCGCCAGGTGCCCAACCGCGCCGGCGGATTCCATCGCCGCTAGGAGCACGCCATGAACGTGACTGGCAAAACCGTTGCCCGCACCCTGCTTGCCGCCAGCCTGCTGGCCTGCGCGGGGGCATGGGCCGCCGCGGCAAGCTCCCCACGGCCGAAGCCGCCGCCGATGCGTTCGTCGCGGCACTGAAAGACCACGACGAAGCCGCCCTGGCGAAGGTACTAGGCGACGACTGGCGCACCTACATACCCACCGACGGTGTGGAGCGTGCGGATGTCGACGCATTCGTCGACGACTACGCCAGCAGCCACCGCCTGGCCACGGATGGCGGAACCACGCACATCACCGTGGGCGCATCCGGGTGGCAGCTGCCGATCCCGCTGGTGAAGGATGCACAGGGCTGGCACTTCGACGTGGCCGCCGGCCACGAGGAGATCGTGGCCCGACAGGTGGGGCACAACGAAATGGCCGTGACCAAGGTGCTGCTCGCTTACTACGACGCGCAGCGCGAGTACGCCGCCAGCCTGCACGACAAGGACACCGTACCCCACTACGCCAGCAAGCTGCGCAGTACCGCCGGGCAGCACGACGGCCTGTACTGGCCGCCGGAACAGGGCCAGCCGGAAAGCCCACTGGGCCCCTACCTTGCGCCTGAAAAAGCCGCTGGCGACACCTACTACGGCTATCACTACCGTATCCTCACCGCCCAGGGCGCCTCGGCGCCAGGGGGCGCCTACAACTACATGGAAGGCGGCAAGATGGCCAACGGCTTCGCGCTTATCGCGTGGCCTGCCAACTACGGCGAGACCGGCGTCATGACCTTCGAGATCAGCCACGACGGCCAGGTATTCCAGAAGGACCTGGGCAAGGACACCGCATCCGCCGTCACCCACATCGAGCAGTTCGATCCGGATTCGAGCTGGACCGAAGTACCGGTCACCCCGTGATCCACATGCTTTCGCCCGCCCACCGCAGAAGGTCTGCCATGCAACGCCAGCCGCTGGACTACTCGTACGAGATCACCACGATCCGCCACGTGGGCGACAACGATGTGACCTGTTTCACGGCCGATGCCGTCGTACGCGATGCCGCCGGCAACGAACTGGCCACCCTTCCTGGCAAGCGCATGCACAGCTATGTGGAAGCGGCCGAAGACGATGCGGTCGATGCGGCGCGCCAGGTCATCCGCCAGCTTCGCCAGGGCCACGGGAAAAAATAGCTCTCGTAAGACACGGGAAAACGGCGCCTCGCGGCGCCGTTCTCGTTTTTGCCTGCCCGGCGTCAGTCCGAGCGGCCTGACGTACTCAGCACTTTCAGCGCGTCGTCGATCGTGAAGCTGTTCGGATGCTGCACCGGTGGATAGTCCTTGAAGGTCGCCACCCACTTATCCATGAGCGACCACGCACCGAAGATGATGTAGTCGTGGTGGAGGAACCAGTCCCAATAGGTGTTCGACGTGATGTCGGCGAACTCATAAGGGTCGGTGCGCAGGTTGAATACCTTGGGCAGGCGCAGGCGGGTGAAGGGTTCGGCCCATACCTGCATGGTCCCCCGGCAGCGCTGTTCCATGAACAGCACCTTCCAGTTATCGAAGCGAAGGCCCAGCACGTCGCCATCATCGCTCAGGTAGATAAACAACTTTCGCGGACTGAGTGCGGCCTTGTCCGTGAGGTGCTGGACCAGGCTCGAACCATCGATATGGTTCTTGTACGTCCGGCCGATCGCCTTGTACCCCTTCTTGAGTTCATCGATCGCACCGGGCGCACCCGCCATCTCCGCGAACGTGGGCAGCCAGTCGTGGTGCTGCACGATATCGTTGGAGATGCGGCCCGCCTCGATATGCCCCGGCCAGCGAACCAGCATCGGCACACGGAATGCGCCTTCCCAGTTAGTGTTCTTCTCACTGCGGAACGGCGTGGTCGCGGCGTCGGGCCACGAATTCCGGTGCGGTCCGTTGTCGGTCGAATACATGACGAACGTGTCATCGGCAATGCCCAGCTCATCGAGGTAGTCGAGCAGCTCACCCACGTTACGGTCGTGATCGATCATGGTGTCGTGGTAGGGCGATTGCCAGCGTCCGGCCTGGCCAAGGCTCTCCTTCTTGGTATGCGTGAAGATATGCATGTGCGTGAAGTTGAGCCACACGAAGAACGGCGTGTCGTCGTCCACCTGGCGCTTGATGAAATCCTTAGCCGCCGCGGCGAATTCATCATCACAGGTCTCCATGCGCTGGGTGGTAAGCGGCCCCGTGTCCTCGATCTTCTGCTTGCCCACCTTGCCGAAGCGCGGATCCGTCTTGCTATCGTCCTTGCCGGTGGCCCATGAATGGATCACGCCACGGGGGCGAACCCCTTTGACGAAATCGGGAAAGTCCTTCTCAGGGAAGTAGTCGTACATCTCCGGCTCTTCCTCGGCATTCAGGTGGTAAAGGTTGCCAAAGAACTCGTCGAACCCGTGGTTGGTCGGCAGGTGTTCGTTGCGATCACCCAGGTGATTCTTGCCAAATTGCCCCGTAGCGTAACCCTGGTTCTTCAACACGGCGGCAATGGTGATGAGCTTGTCGGACATACCGATGGGTGCTCCGGGGAAGCCAACTTTCGACAACCCGGTTCGGTAGACACTTTGCCCGGTGATGAATGACGAGCGCCCCGCCGTACACGATTGCTCGCCATACGAGTCGGTGAACATCATGCCTTCGTGGGCCAGCCTGTCGATATTGGGGGTCTGGTATCCCATCACACCATGGCTGTAGCAGCTCAGGTTGGAAATACCGATGTCGTCACCCCATATCACAAGGATATTAGGACGCTTCGCTCCCTTTCCGCCTTTGCCGCCCGTCGCGCTCGCCGCGGGCGCCTTCTTCGCCTTGCTGGTTGCCATGGTATCTCCCGTGCCACTACGGGCGCGTCGTGGTGAATTCGGTGGACGCGCTTTCACCGATAGCTGGACGCATCGATACTGGGAATTCCGCACGGTTTACTGAAGCGTAGTCGGGCGCACAGGGGCGTAGGTAAATCTACGTGTACCCCGTCCTAGGTAGAACTACCCACACGGCAACGGAACAATTGCGCTGTGACGGATGGGTGCCAGGAAGCACGATCGGTACTGGCTTTTCTCGACGATGACCATGCGTGGCGCGTGCAAGTCGGCGGTGCGCCGCGTTAACGTCCTGGAGATCACGATGAGCAGCGAATCCGAAAAGTTCAGCTACGTACCGGCCTCCCTCCTCGGCGATCGCCCCGACCCAGCCGTGGAGCTATCCGCACGACGCACAGGCATGTCGTTCCAGCGCACCCGCATGAGCACCGATCGCACGCTGATGTCCATCATGCGCACCTCGGTATCGCTCATCAGCTTTGGCTTTACCATCGCCCAGTTCTTCCAGCACCTGCGCAGCGCCAAGCTGCTACCGGAGGACAGCAGCGCCCCTCGCCATTTCGGCATCGCCCTGGTCCTGCTGGGCATCCTCATGCTCGTGCTCGGCATCGTGTACCACATCCACTACATGAACTACCTGCGTCGCGAGCGCTCGGCGATGGCCCACGAGGGGCTGATCCATGGTGAATCGCCCTACCCCGTGTCTCTCACCCTGCTCGTGTGCATGGTGCTGCTCGTCATCGGCATCCTGGCCGTGATCAGCCTGACCGGGCATATCGGGCCGTTTGGCTGAGCGCCCACGGCGACGTTCACAGGCCTGGGCGTAGTAACGAGCCGAAGGTGAGATACACCGCCGTGTGCCCGCCGGCCGCGTGGCCCACGCCGAGGAACACCGGGCCCAGCGGTGATTGCACACCCGCGAAGATACTGCCCGCGTAGATCAGCGAATCCAGCCGCACGTCGTTCTTGTCGCGCCAGGTGTTGCCCGCTTCCAGGCTCATGCCGATGTAAATGGGCGTGGAGAAGATCGCATCGAGGTTGCCGGTACGGCGGTACAGCACCGCCCGGCCCAGTGCCGCCTGCGTGCCATAGAGCGAGCGCTCGCCATAGCCGGACAGGTTAAGGAAGCCGCCCAGGAAGGCCTGCGATTCGAAGAAGTTGGTGTTATCCAGTGCGCTCGATGCGCGCAGCCCCAGCAGCAGGTGATACCGGCCCGTGCTCAAGCCCCAATCCGGAATCCAGTCGGCCACCAGCCTGGCGACATCGCCATCGACCTTGCCGCCCATGAAGGTGCGGTAGCTGGTGTAGCGGAAGTTGATATGGCTACCGCGGGTGGGGAACTGCGCGTTATCCAGGCTATCCCAGTCCAGGCCGAGGCCTAGCGACGCGTAGTCCGACGTACCATTCGGGAACGTGGATGGCTCGCCGACCCGAAGGTCGCCCGAATCACGCCCACGTGCCACTGACGCGGAAAGACGCCAGTACGATTTAGGCGTCCAGCCCAGCTCGAGCTCACCGCCACGCCGGCGGATCTGATATTCCGCCAGTTGCTTGTCACCCTTGCCGTCGAACACGGGCACTTCTTCGTTGCGCGCGGTGATCGTCGGCATGACGTACACGGACGAGCCCTGCCCGAACGGCTGGAAGAATTCCGAGCGAATGCCGCCAATGCGGCCACTCCACAAGGTGTTGCGCCACTCGCCGCCGCTGTCGTTCAGATTGGTCGCGGTGATCTCCGCCGAGAGCAGGTACTCGCTGCGGCCGTTGAAATCATCATCGAGCTGGAAGCCCATCTTCCCGTAGATGGGACCCCATGCCTTATCGACAGGAGTGAGCCGGATGCCGCGGTCATCATCGCGCTCCACCAGGTGGTAATCGACCTGCTGGTAACTACCCTGTCCGTAGATCGTTCCGATCCGCGCTTCGACATCCTTGGCATCGAAGGGTTTACCGACTTCCGGCTTGAGCTGGTTCCCCGCGAAGGTGCCGCTATGGGTATGCCGGTCATCCACATCGATGAAGGCCACCAGCTTCGGATCAAAATCGCGCTGGCGATGGTTGGCCACGAACGCCTGCCATGCCTCGGGCGATGCGGAAAGCGCACGCAGGCGGGGCAACGCCGCTTCCGCCGCGGCACGTCCGATCGCGATCGCCTCTTCGGCGCGGTTGAATTCCCCTGCACCCAGCTTGCCCAGCGCCGGCCGGATCAGGATGTCCTGGTCTGACAAGGCCTTCAGTTGCCGATCGGTCTTCTCCGCCATCAGCGCGCTCACCATCTGGTTCAGCAACGCCACGGGGTTGCTGAGCTGCGATTCCTCCGCCAGCGGTGAACCGACATCGACCACGATCAGCCGGTCGGCGCCCATCTCGCGAACCACATCAATAGGCACGTTGTCCATCAGGCCACCATCGACCAGCAGCCTGCCTTCGACATTGGTGGGGGCGAACGCACCCGGCACCGACATGCTGGAACGAATGGCCAGCGGCAGGTCCCCGCTGGCGAACACCACTGGCTTGCCCACGACGATATCCGTGGCGACAGCGCGGAACGGGATGGAGAGATCGTTGAAGTCGTGCACGTTCCAGGTCGATACCAGCAAGCGGCGAAGCAGGAGCAGCAGCTTCTGGCCCTGGACCACGCCGGCGGGCGTGACGATGTGGCCATTCTTGTAACCCACCTCGAAGTTCAGCAGGTACCGGTAGTCGGCATCCTTGCGGTGCATGGGCTCTTCGGCCCGATCGGGATCATCGGAAAACAGGTCCTTCCAGTCGAGCTCGCCGATCACATGTTCCATTTCATTGGCGTTATAGCCGGCTGCGTAGAGGCCGCCCACGATCGAGCCCATGCTCGTGCCGGCCACCTTGCAGATGGGAATGTGCTCACGCTCGAGCACCTGGATCACACCGATGTGCGCGGCGCCACGAGCACCGCCGCCGCCAAGAACCAAGCCAATGCACGGCGAAGGTTGCGTGGCGGCCGCATGCGCCGACGTCACGGATGTGAAGGCGCACAGCGTGGCCAACGTCCACCAGCACTTACGCATAACTGCGTCTCCACGCGGGAATTGAAGCAGTTTCCGCTCGATGACGATGCGCGGGCAGCGAAGAAAAGGCCCGTAGGACTACGCATATTTACTTAGATAAAACTGCGACTTACAACGAAGTTTGCCCTTTCCGAATATCCATGCACTCGGTAGTATCAATCGAGGCGGCGTGGGGGCGCCGGTCTACATCACAGTGAATGGGAAGCACGTCCCAGGGGCGTGCCGGGAGCGACGGTGATGGCAACACGGGCATCCGACCATCGGCGGGTTGCTACCTGGTGCGCAGTGACATGCGCCGGGGTCGTTGCCGCGCAGCTGGTATCCACGGCACTGTGGGATCACCAGAATGGCACGCATGTCGTGTGGTTCCCGGGTGCGGTTTTGCTCGGCGTATTGCTGGCCACGCCGCGGGCATTCTGGCCGCCCCTGGTCGCCGCCGGATACGCAGGCCTCGTCGCCGCGGTCAGCGCGTTCGGTTGGCCTGTTGCCGATGTGGCGCTCGCAGCCATACCCAGCGTCGCGGTGATCCCGGCCGCCGCATGGTGCATGCGGAAGGTGCCGCGTCGCGGGCCGCCGCTTCAGGATTTTCGCATGCTGGTTGTGTTCACCCTGCTGGTGATCATCGCGCTGCCTATCGTCGCGGTGGCCCTGACCACCGCCATTGCGCAATACACCGCATTGAAGGACATGCTGCTGCCCGGCTGGGAGAACCTGATTACCGCCCAGGCCCTGGGATATGCCCTTTACGTTCCGGCATGGTGCAGCCTGCGGGCACGCGAATCGGCACTGCGTGAGGCCGGCAGCATCGATGTGGGCTTCCTCATCCTGTTGGTACTGGCCATCGTGCTCCTGGTCATCCTTTGGTACGCCTACGGCAACCAGCTGCAATACCGCCCCTTGCTCTGCCTGGCACCCACACCCATCGTTATCGCCGCCATCTTCTATGCGCAGATGCCAGGCAGTTCGTTGACGATGTTCGTCATCGCCGTCATCGCCGCCCACATGACCACACACGGCCACGGGCCGTTCACCGTGGCCTCGGCGCAGGGCACGACGCTGGCCTTGCAGTTGTGGACGTTGCTGGCCGTGACAGCCGCACTTGCCGTGGCCGTGGTGGTGGAACAGCGTTTCGCGGGGCGCCGCTCGCTGGTCGCAGCCCATATTGAACTGCGTGAACTTGCCGGGCGGCTTATCGCCACGCAAGAGCAGGAGCGCGCCCACCTCGCCCGCGACCTGCACGACGATATCAACCAGCGCCTGGCC
>Ga0157369_10002600_pt1 | contig 21604 bp, 20 predicted proteins | sample C25metaG_FD_113461 | JGI IMG/M metagenome (GOLD analysis project Ga0157369, IMG submission 113461) | Corn rhizosphere microbial communities from Kellogg Biological Station, Michigan, USA - C2-5 metaG | ecosystem: Host-associated > Plants > Roots > Rhizosphere > Soil | place: USA: Michigan...
CTACAGCGCCAAGCTGCCGCAGCAGACCGAGCTCATCGTGCCGTTCTTCAAGACCGTGGCGATCCCGCTGGGTGCCGTGGGCTTCGTGATCCTCGGCTACTTCGTGGTGGTCGGCACCTCGAACGCGGTGAACCTCACCGACGGCCTCGACGGCCTCGCCATCATGCCGACGGTGATGATCGCCTCGGCGCTCGCGGTGTTCGCGTACGTCTCCGGCAACGCGGTCTTCGCGCGCTACCTGGCGTTCCCGTTCATCTCCGGCGTGGGCGAGCTCGCCGTGGTGTGCGGGGCGATCGCGGGCGCGGGCCTCGCGTTCCTCTGGTTCAACGCCTATCCCGCGGAAGTGTTCATGGGCGACGTCGGCGCGCTGGCGCTCGGCGCGGCGCTCGGGATGATCGCGCTCGTCGTGCGCCAGGAGATCGTGCTCGTGATCATGGGCGGCGTCTTCGTGGTCGAGACGCTCTCCGTGATCATCCAGGTGGCGAGCTTCAAGCTCACGCGGAAACGCGTCTTCCGCATGGCTCCGCTGCACCACCACTACGAATTGAAGGGCTGGAAGGAGAACCAGGTCGTGGTCCGCTTCTGGATCATCACGATGATGCTGGTGCTCTTCGGGCTCTCGACTTTGAAGCTGCGGTAAAGCAGGAACACGGATGAACACGGATAACGCACGGATGAACACGGATACACCAGTGAACTGTTTTCGTGCGCGTGAGGATGGCGTGGCAACGAGCACGAGCGTTCCCGTCGGCTTATCCGCCCTTATCCGTCTTCATCCGCGTTCATCCGTGTCAACCGCATTAACCGAATGGAGGTGAAAGGTGCGAACTGGAGCGGCAGCAACGTCCTCGTCCTCGGCCTGGGCGACACCGGGCTTTCGGCGGTTCGCTGGCTCGCGCGCAAGGGCGCGCGCGTTCGCGCCGCCGACACGCGAGCGGCGCCTCCGGCCCTGGGAGCGCTCGAGCGCGACCTCCCGCAGGTCCCCGTGGCACTCGGCGAGTTCACGCCAGCCCTCCTGGCGGGCGTGGACGCGATCGTTGCGAGTCCGGGCCTTGCGCTGCGCGACCCGTTCCTGCGCGAAGCGGCCGGGCGCGGCATCGACGTTCTCGGCGATGTCGAGGTCTTCGCGCGCGAAATGGCGTCCCTTCGGGAAAGGCCGCGCTTGATCGGCGTCACCGGCACCAACGGCAAGTCCACCGTCACCGCGCTCGCCGCGGCGATGGGGAGCGCCGCCGGGCTGCGCTCGCGCGCCATCGGCAACATCGGCGTGCCCGTGCTCGATGCGCTCGCGGACGCCGCGCGTGACGGCATGCCGCAGCTCTTCGCGATCGAGCTTTCCAGCTACCAGCTCGAGACCACGTCGTCGCTGCCGCTCGACGCCGCGGCGATGCTCAACCTTTCGCAGGACCACCTCGACCGCTACGACTCGCTCGAGGACTACGCGCGCGCGAAGGAGCGCATCTTCGCGCACTGCCGCACGCGCGTCGTGAACCGCGACGACGCATACAGCCGCGCGATGGCGGGCGGCGCGTCGTCGTGGTCGTTCGGGCTCGATGCGCCGCGCGACGCGACCCAGTGGGGGCTCGATCGCACGCATGACGTCATGCGTCACGGCGCCGAGGCGATCCTGCCCGTGACGGAGATGGCGATGCCCGGGCTGCACAACGTGGCCAACGGACTCGCGGCGCACGCGCTCGGCACCGCCGTGGACCTTTCGAAGGACGCGATGGCACGGGCGCTGCGCGAATTCCGCGGCCTGCCGCACCGCGTGCAGCTCGTGGCGGAGGCGCGCGGGGTGCGTTTCTACGACGATTCCAAGGGCACCAACGTCGGCGCCTCCGTGGCGGCGCTGGAAGGCTTCGACGTGCCGGTCGTGCTCATCGCCGGGGGCGACGGCAAGCAGCAGGACTTCGCGCCGCTGGCCCCCGCCGTGAAAGCCCACGCCCGGGCCGTGGTCCTCATCGGCCGCGACGGGTCCACGATCGGCGCCGCGCTGCGCTCGACCGGCATCACCCTGAGAAGTGCGAAGACCATGGACGACGCGGTGGCCGCGGCGTACGAGCTCGCGCGCGAAGGCGACGCCGTGCTGCTCTCCCCGGCGTGCGCGAGCTTCGACATGTTCCGCAACTACGGCCATCGCGGCGACGTGTTCGCGGCGGCCGCGCGCGCGCTCGCGCAGGCGGGAGCGCACTGATGCTCTACAACCCCGCGCGCCGCAGCTCGAGCTTCGACCAGGGCCTGCTCTGGTCGGCGGTCCTGCTCGCGTCCGTGGGGCTGGTGATGGTGTACTCGGCGTCCATCGCGATGGCGTCCGCGGAGAAATTCACCGGGTTCCGCCCGAGCTACTTCCTGGTGCGGCACTGCGCCTACCTGACGCTCGGGCTCGCCTTCGCCGGCGCGCTCTTCCGCGTGCCCGTGTGGCTGTGGCAGAAGGCAGCGCCGTGGCTCTTCATCCTCGGCGTGGGGCTCCTGATCGCGGTGCTGATCCCGGGCCTGGGACGCGAGGTGAACGGCAGCCGGCGCTGGATCCCGCTCGGGTTCGCGAGCTTCCAGCCCTCGGAGCTGGTGAAGCTCTTCGTCGTGCTCTACGCGGCCGACTACACGGTGCGCAAGGCCGCGTTCATGGACAACTTCCGCCGCGGCTTCCTGCCCATGTTCGCGGTGATGACCTTCGTCGCGGCGCTGCTGCTGCGCGAGCCGGATTTCGGGGCGCTCGTGGTCGTCACGACGATCGCGATGGCGGTGCTCTTCCTCGGCGGGCTCAACTGGCGGCTGTTCGCGGGGCTCGCGATCCTGCTCGCGGCGGCGTTCGCGGTGCTCATCATCTCGTCGCCCTACCGGCTGCAACGCATCCTCGGCTTCATGGACCCGTGGGCGGACGCCTACGGCAAGGGCTACCAGCTCTCGCACTCGCTGATCGCGTTCGGCCGCGGCGAATGGTTCGGCGTGGGGCTCGGCGCCAGCGTCGAGAAGCTCTTCTACCTGCCCGAGGCGCACACCGACTTCCTGCTCGCGGTGATCGCGGAGGAGCTCGGCTTCGCCGGTGTCGCGACCGTCATCACGCTCTTCCTCTTCCTCGTGCACCGCGCCTTCGCGGTGGGACGCCAGGCCGCGAGCCTCGAGCGCTACTTCGCCGCGCTCGTGGCGCAGGGCATCGGCATCTGGCTGGGCGCGCAGGCCTTCATCAACATGGGCGTGAACATGGGGCTGCTGCCCACCAAGGGCCTCACGCTGCCGCTGCTGTCGTTCGGCGGGACCGGCATCGTGGTGTCCTGCGTCGCGCTCTCGATCCTCTTGCGCATCGACTACGAGAATCGCTACCTCATGAAGGGAGGGTCGCTATGAAGCGCACCCTCCTCATCATGGCGGCCGGCACCGGCGGGCACATCATGCCGGGCCTCGCGATCGCGAAGGAGATGGCCGCGCGCGGCTGGGCCATCCACTGGATGGGCACGCCCCTGGGCATGGAGAACAAGCTGGTGGCGCAGGCCGGCTACCCGATGGTGACCGTCAACATCCGCGGCGTGCGCGGCAAGGGGCTCGCCTCGTGGGCCACGCTCCCGTTCCGGCTCCTTCACGCGTTCGGGCAGTCGACCGCCGCGCTCTTCCGCATCCGGCCCGACGTGGTGCTCTCGATGGGCGGCTACGTCGCGTTCCCCGGCGGCATCATGGCCGCGTTCTGGCGCAAGCCCCTCGTCGTGCACGAGCCCGGCGCCGTGGCCGGCATCACCAACCGGCTCCTCGCGCCGTTCGCGGACCACGTGATCGTCGGCATGGAAGGGGCCTTCCAGCGGCGCGTCGCGCAGAAGTGGGCGAACGCGCTCCCGAAGCCGAGGCGCGTGCATTGGCTCGGCACGCCCGTGCGCGAGGATATCGCGGCGGTTTCGCCTCCCGAGGCGCGCTATGCCGGGCGCAGCGGACGCCTGCGCCTGCTCGTCGTGGGCGGCAGCCTCGGCGCGCAGACGATGAACGACCTCGTGGTCGCCGCGCTCGCCGCGATGGTGCCGGAGGGCCGTCCGCAGGTGGTGCATCAATCGGGCGAGAAGCTCTTCGACGGCTTGCGCCAGAGCTACGCCCGTGCGGGCGTCGAAGCCGAGGTCGTGCCCTTCATCTCCGACATGGCGGCGCGCTATGCGTGGTGCGACGTGCTCGTGTGCCGCTCGGGCGCCATCACCGTGGCCGAGATCGCGGCGGCCGGCGTCGCGGCGATCCTCTTCCCGCTGCCGTGGTTCGTGGCCGACGAGCAGAAGGCCAACGCCGCGTTCCTCGCGGAGCGCGGCGCGGGTATCGCGCTCTCGCAGCTCGAGACCAAACCCGCCGACCTGGCGTCGTTGCTCGGGTCGCTCACGCGCGAGCGCCTGGCGGCCATGGCCGCGAAGGCGCGTTCGCTCGGCAAGCCCGACGCGACGAAGCGTTGCGCCGACCTTTGCGCGGAGCTGGCCCATGCGGCATAAGGTCAAGCGCATCCACTTCGTGGGCATCGGCGGCTCGGGCATGTCGGGCATCGCCGAGGTGCTCGCGAACCTGGGCTATACGGTGTCCGGCTCCGATCTTTCGGAGAACTCCGCGGTGCGGCGCCTGCGGCAGCTGGGCATCCGCATCGTGATCGGCCACAAGTCCGAGAACGTCGAGGCGGCCGACGCGGTGGTGACTTCCTCGGCCGTGAAGCCCGACAACCCCGAGGTGCAGCGCGCGCGCGAGGCGCACATCCCCGTCGTGCCGCGCGCGATGATGCTGGCCGAGCTCATGCGCTTCAAGCAGGGCATCGCGATCGCGGGCACGCACGGCAAGACCACCACGACATCGCTCGTGGCGGCGGTGCTCGGCGAGGCGGGACTCGATCCCACGATCGTGATCGGCGGGCGCCTCAACTCGATCGGCACCAACGCGCGCCTCGGCAAGGGCGAGTTCCTCGTGGCCGAGGCCGACGAGTCCGACGCGTCGTTCCTCTACCTGCAGCCCGTGGTGTCCGTCGTCACGAACATCGATGCCGACCACATGGAGACCTACGGCCAGGACTTCGAGAAGCTCAAGGGCACGTTCGTCGAGTTCCTCGGCCACCTGCCGTTCTACGGCCTCGCGGTGCTGTGCAAGGACGACCCGAACGTGCGCGCGATCATGCCGGCCGTCACGCGCCCGATGATGACGTATGGCATCGCGACCGACGCGGACCTGCGCGCCGAGAACGTGCGCTGGGACCAGGGGCGCATGCGCTTCACCGCGGTCGCCAACGAGCGGGGGCTCAAGCCGCTCGAGGTGCTCCTCAACCTGCCCGGCGAGCACAACGTGCTCAACGCGCTCGCGGTCATCGCGGTGGGCCGCGAGGTCGGAGCACCCGATGATGCGATCGCGAAGGCACTCGCCGAATTCACCGGCGTGGGCCGTCGCTTCCAGCGCTACGGCGATGCGATGCTCGCCGGTGGCGGGCGCTTCACCGTCGTCGACGATTACGGCCACCACCCGGCGGAGATGGCGGCCACGCTCGCGGCGGCGCGCGGCGCCTTTCCCGGCCGGCGCATCGTGCTCGCCTTCCAGCCGCACCGCTATACGCGCACGCGCGATCTCTTCGAGGACTTCGTGCGGGTGCTCTCCACCGTGGACGAGCTCGTGCTGGCCGACGTCTATCCCGCGGGCGAGGCGCCCATCGTGGCCGCCGACGGGCGCGCGCTTGCGCGTGCGATCCGCGTGGGCGGGCGCGTCGAGCCGCTCTTCGTCGAGACCGTGGCCGAGATGCGCGATGCGGTGCTCTCGCGCGTGCGCGACGGCGACGTGGTCGTGACGATGGGCGCCGGCTCCATCGCCAACCTCGCGCCGGAGCTCGCGGTCTCGTCCGTCGTGCAGGCCACCGGAAGCTGACATGGACATGAGCGATCCGAATCGCATCCCCGTGCCCTTGCGTGGCGTGGCCACGCAGGACGAGCCGATGGCGAAGCACGTGACGTGGCGTGCGGGAGGTGCCGCGCGCGCCTCGTACCGGCCCGCCGACGTCGAGGACCTGTGCCAGTTCATGCGCACGCTGGCAGCGCAGGAGCCGGTGCTGTTCGTCGGGCTCGGCAGCAACCTGCTGGTGCGCGACGGCGGCTTCGACGGCACGGTGATCTTCACGCACCGCGCGCTTGCCGGCATCGCGCAGGTGAACGGCCGCTGCTGCTATGCGGGCGCGGGCGTACCGGCCCCGCACGTCGCGCGCTTCATCGCGAAGCACGGCGGCAGCGGCGCCGAGTGGTTGGCCGGCGTGCCGGGCACCGTGGGAGGCGCGCTCGCGATGAACGCGGGCTGCTACGGGGGCGAGACGTGGAACCACGTGGTCTTCGCGGACACCGTGGATCGCAGCGGCACGCGGCGCACGCGCGTGAAAGAGGACTACGACGTGGGTTATCGCCATGTCGAGCTGCGCGGCCACACCGAGGAATGGTTCATCGGCGCACGCCTGTGCTTCGCGCGCGGCGACGAGCAGGCCTCCATGGCGCGCATCCGCGAGCTGCTCGCGAAGCGCGTGGCCTCGCAGCCGCTGAACCAGCCGAACGCCGGCAGCGTGTTCCGCAACCCGCCGGGCGACCACGCGGCGCGGCTCATCGAGTCGTGCGGCCTCAAGGGCTTCACGATCGGCGGCGCGCAGGTCTCGACCCGGCACGCGAACTTCATCGTGAACCCGCGGGGGACCGCGACCGCGGCCGACATCGAGGCGGTCATCGACGAAGTCCAGAACCAAGTGTTGACGCGCACCGGCATCGAGCTGGTGCGCGAGGTCCGCATCGTGGGTACGGAAAAGTGAAGCAGATCGGAAAAGTCGCGGTGCTCATGGGCGGCCCCTCGGCGGAACGCGAGGTGTCGCTCATGTCCGGCAAGGGCGTGCTCGAGGCGCTGCGCTCGAAGGGCGTCGACGCGCATACCTTCGATCCCGCCGAACGCGAGCTGTCCGACCTGAAGCGCGAGGGCTTCGAGCGCGTCTTCATCGCGCTGCACGGCCGCTTCGGCGAGGACGGCACGGTCCAGGGCGCGCTCGAGGTCCTGCGCATTCCTTATACCGGCAGCGGCGTGCTGGGCTCCGCGCTCGCCATGGACAAGTGGCGCACGAAGCTCGTGTGGGATGCGTCGGGCATTCCGACGCCTCGCTTCGCGATGGTCGCGCCCGGCACGAACTGGGAGCGCCTGGTGGAGCTCATGGGCCTGCCGATCATCGTGAAGCCGGTGCGTGAAGGCTCGACCATCGGGCTCACGAAGGTGACAGAGGCCTCGCAGCTTCCCGCCGCCTACGAGCTCGCCGCGAGATACGACCCGCTCGTGATCGCCGAGGAATTCATCGAGGGCCAGGAGCTCACGGCGGCGGTGCTGGGCGAATCCGCCCTGCCGCTCGTGCGCATCGTGGCCCCCGAAGGCAACTACGACTACCGCAACAAGTACTTCACCGACGTCACGAAGTACTACTGCCCGTCGGGCGTCGCGCCGGCGGTGGAGGAGGAGATCCGCCAGGTGACGCTCAAGTGCTTCCGCGTGCTGGGCTGCCGCGGCTGGGGCCGCGCGGACCTGATCCTCCGCGCCGACGGCACGTACTCCTTCCTCGAGATGAACACCTCGCCGGGCATGACCGGGCACAGCCTCGTGCCGATCGCGGCGAAGGCGGCCGGCCTCTCTTACGCGGACCTGTGCGTGAAGATCCTCGAGGACGCGCGCCTCGACGATGGAGGGCGCGAATGAAGGCGCCGTCCTGGGCCGCACGCACGCTCTCGATCGCCGCGGCCGTCGCGGTTTCGGGCGCGCTCGCGGGCGCGGGCTGGGAGGGCTATCGCTACCTCGCCGCGCGGCCCGTGCGCCACGTGGCGTTCACGGGCGACGCCGCGCGCATCGCGCCCGCGGATCTGCGCGCGCTGGCCGCCGACGTGCGCGCGATGACCTCGCTCACCGACATGCGCGATCGCGCCCGGCGCGTGCCCTGGGTGCGCGATGCCGCGGTGCGCCGCGAATTTCCCGACGGCGTCGAGATCCGGCTCGAGGCCTACGACGCCGTCGCCCGCTGGAACGATGATGGGCTCCTCAGCTCGCGCGGCGAGATCTTCCGCGCACCCTTCGCCGGCACGCTGCCGCGCGTGCGCGCGCCCGATGCGATGGCGAGCGCGGTGGTGCGCGACCTCGCCATGGTGCAGGACAGCGTGAAGCCCATCGCGAGCCCCATCTCCGAGATCGCGGTGTCGCCGCGCGGCGCTTGGCACGTCGTGCTCGCGTCGGGCCTGGTGCTCGAGGTCGGCCGCTCCGACATCGGCGCGCGCCTGCAGCGTTTCGCCGCCGCGTGGCCGCAGCTCGCCGCCGCCGGCACGCAGACGAACCACGCCGACCTGCGCTACGCGAACGGCTTCGCGCTGCGGCGGGCCGCCGACGTGCAGGTTCCCAAAGCCGGCGTCCGACCGGTGTCCCCTTCCACTCGCCCCAACCGCAGGAAGAGATGATCGTCAACCGCGCCCGCGACAACCGCCAGCTCCTCGTCGCCCTCGACATCGGCACGTCGAAGATCGTGACGCTCGTGGCCGAGATCACGCCCGAGGACACGCTGAACCTCATCGGGATGGGCAGCCATCCGTCGCGGGGGCTCAAGAAGGGTGTCGTCGTCAACATCGACTCCACGGTGAACGCGATCCAGCGCTCGCTCGAGGAAGCCGAGCTCATGGCCGACGCCAAGATCAAGGACGTCCTCACCGGCATCGCCGGCAGCCACATCAAGAGCTTCAACTCCCACGGGATGGTGGCGATCAAGGACAAGGAGGTCCAGCAGTACGACATCGATCGCGTGATCGAGACGGCGCGCGCGGTGAACATCCCGATGGAGCAGCAGGTGCTGCACATCCTCGAGCAGGAATTCATCATCGACGGCCAGGGCGGGGTGAGACAGCCGCTCGGCATGAGCGGCATGCGCCTCGAGGTCAAGGTGCACATCGTGACCGGCGCGGTGTCGGCCGCGCAGAACATCATGAAGTGCGTCCGGCGCTGCGGGCTCGAGGTGCGCGACCTCATGCTGCAGCCGCTCGCCAGCGCCGACGCGGTGCTCCTCGACGACGAGCGCGACCTCGGCGTGTGCCTCGTGGACATCGGCGGCGGCACCACCGACATCGCCGTCTTCACCGACGGGGCGATCAAGCACACGTCGGTCATCCCGATCGCGGGCGACCAGATCACCAACGACATCGCGATGGCGCTGAGGACGCCCACGCGCGACGCCGAGGAATTGAAGATCGCCCACGGCGTCGCGCTGCGCCAGCTCGCGAGCACGACCGACATGATCGAGGTGCCCGGGGTCGGCGACCGGGGCCCGCGCGAGCTCTCGCGCCAGACGCTCGCCGAGGTGATCGAGCCGCGCGTGGAGGAGCTCTACTCCCTCGTGCAGCGCGAGCTGCGCACCGCCGGCCTCGAGGAGCTGCTCTCGTCGGGAATCGTGATTACCGGCGGCAGCGCGCTCATGAAGGGCATGGTCGAGCTGGGCGAGGAAGTCTTCCACATGCCGGTGCGCGTGGGCGTGCCGAACTACCGCGGCGCGCTTTCCGAGGTGGTGAGGAACCCGCGCTACTCGACGGGAATGGGTTTGTTGATGGCGGGTCTCGAGCAGCTCAAGCGGGACCGCCATGCACGGATGCAGGGAGCGGGCTTCCGCGACCTGCTGGATCGCATGAAGAGCTGGTTCAAGGGGAATTTCTGAACGAAAGGATCGGCGCCCAAAAGGCGCCGCGTACGCGCGTGATAACAAAGGAGACGACGATGATCGAGCTGTTGGAAAGCCAGTCACCCGAAGCGGTGATCAAGGTGGTGGGCGTGGGGGGCTGCGGCGGCAACGCCGTGGACCACATGATCAACAACGGAGTGCAGGGCGTGGAGTTCATCGCGATGAACACCGACGCCCAGGCGCTCAAGCGCAACCTCGCGAAGACGACCCTGCAGCTGGGGACGGCGACGACGAAAGGCCTCGGCGCGGGCGCCAAGCCCGAGGTCGGGCGCGGCGCCGCCGAGGAAGACCGCGAGCGCATCACGGAGCTCATCAGCGGCGCGGACATGCTCTTCATCACCGCGGGCATGGGCGGCGGCACCGGGACCGGCGCGGCGCCGGTGGTGGCCGAGATCGCACGGGAGCTCGGCATCCTCACGGTGGCCGTGGTGACGAAGCCCTTCGCCTTCGAGGGCAAGCGGCAGAAGGTGGCCGCGGTCGGGATCGAGCAGCTGAAGGAGCATGTCGACTCGCTCATCATCATCCCGAACGACCGTCTCATGCAGGTGCTGGGCGACGACGTGACCTACGAAGACGCGTTTCGCGCCTCCAACGACGTGCTGAACGGCGCCGTCGCCGGCATCGCCGAGATCATCAACTGCCCGGGCATGGTGAACGTCGACTTCGCCGACGTGCGCACGGTGATGAGCGAGAACGGCGTGGCGATGATGGGATCGGCCACCGCGTCGGGACCCGAGAGAGCCCAGATGGCCGCCGAGCAGGCGGTGCACTCGCCGCTGCTCGAGGACATCCACCTCTCGGGCGCGCGCGGAGTGCTGGTGAACATCACCGCGGGCAAGTCGATGAAGCTGAAGGAGGTGCACGAGGTGATGAACACGATCCGCTCGTTCACCGCCGAGGACGCCACCGTGATCTACGGCAGCGTGATCGACGAGTCCATGGGCGACGAGCTGCGCGTGACCATCGTGGCCACGGGCCTGGGTGGGGCGGCAGCGCAGCGCCAGCCGGTGATGCAGGTCGTGCCGCGCACGGGAACCGACGACGCGACCGCGGCGGTCAACTACGACGAGCTCGACCAGCCCACGGCGATCCGCCGCCGCCGCGACGTGACGATCGATGCGATGCGGCAGTCCGGCGTGGACATGCTCGACATCCCGGCTTTCCTGCGCAAGCAGGCGGACTGAGGGTGCACCCTCGAGATCGGGGGTGAGGCATCGCCCCGGCGAAGGCCGGGGCCGGGGTGAGGGTCATCCCCAAAGCCAGGACGGCGCGTCTCCCGCCGTCCCGTGCGATCCTGCGCGGGCCTCGTTCGACGAGGCCCGCTTTTTCATTTCCGCGGCGCCGGCGGTACGTCCGGCACGAGAGGCGCCGGCGGGGACGCGAGCCGCACGAGCGCATTGCCCTCCACGCGCACGCGGTCGCCGCGCTCGACCTCGGGCCTGTGGTCGAGCGTCACGAGCTTGAACCTGCCATCGTCGAGCTGGACGACGACATCCCATGTCTTCTCCGTGATGACCGCCTCCTTACCCAGCCGCTGCGACGGGCCGACCTGCACCTTGCCGCCGCCGAGCGGAACGGTCGCCACGAGACCGGACGGCTTCGACTCGTCGGCCGGCGGCCGCGCCTGCTTCTCCTTCAGGTTGACCGAGCGCACGACGCCGCAGGTGGCGCAGGGCCCCGGGGCGGGCGAGGCGGCGGGAGGCGCCTGGCGCGGCGCCGGGCCCTGGGCCGCGGCCTGGACGACGGCGAATGCGAGGCAGGCGAGCAACGTTCTCATCGGATTCCTTCCTTTCGGGCGGTCCCTTCCGTGCGGAGTGTCCGGGCGGCGCACGACTCTGGTAAAATTGGCAAAATCAATGAAATCCCCCTTTTCGATTAGCGTCCGTCGGGCCCGAAGATGATCCGCCAGCGCACCCTCAAGACGATCGTTCGGGCGACCGGCGTCGGCCTGCACACGGGGCGCAAGGTCGCCATGGCCCTGCGGCCCGCGCCCGTCGACACGGGCATCGTCTTCTGCCGCACGGACCTCGCGGGCAGCCCGCTCGTTCCCGCGCACGCGCTCAACGTGTCGAACACGGTGATGGCGACGGTGCTCGAGAAGGGCGACGCCAGGGTCTCCACCGTCGAGCACCTCATGTCCGCGTTCTTCGGGCTGGGCATCGACAACGCGTACGTCGACGTCTCCGCGGAGGAAGTGCCGATCATGGACGGCAGCGCCGGCACGTTCGTCTTCCTGCTGCAGTCCGCGGGCATCGAGGAGCAGGCGGCGCCGAAGCGGTACGTGCGGGTGCTGCAGCCGGTCGAGATCGAGCAGGGCGACAAGAAGGTGCGGCTCGAGCCCTTCAACGGCTTCAAGGTGAGCTTCTCGATCGAGTTCAGCCACCCGGTCTTCGAGCCGGAGCATTCGACCGTCGACGTCGACTTCGCCGAGGTGTCCTTCGTGCGCGAGATCTCCCGGGCGCGCACCTTCGGCTTCACGCAGGAAGTGGAGCTCATGCGCTCCAAGGGCCTGGGACGCGGCGGCTCGCTCGACAACGCCATCGTGGTGGACGACTTCCGCGTGCTCAACGCCGACGGCCTGCGCATGGACGACGAGTTCGTGAAGCACAAGGCGCTGGACGCCGTGGGCGACCTCTACCTGGTCGGCCGCCCGCTCATCGCGGCGTTCCATGGGCACAAGTCCGGCCACGCGCTGAACAACCTGCTCGTGCGCAAGCTGCTCGAGACGCGCGAAGCGTGGGAAGAGGTGACCTTCGACCGCCTCGAGCTCCTGCCCCGCGCGTTCGCGAACCTGCAGCTGCAGCCGCAGTAGGCTTGTTCCTCCTCCGCGTCCTGCTGCCGTTCGCCGTCGTGATCCTGGTGGGCTTCGGGATCGCGTACGTGACGACGCGCGATCGCCGCTACCTGCGCTGGCTCGTGCTCGCTTTCGAGATCGAGGTGCTCGTGGTGGTGGGCTTCGGCCTGCTCTACCTGGTCGAGCGGCTCTTCCGGTTCTGACCGGCCATGCGCTCGAGCGTCTCCTTGAGGGGGGAGTCGCCCAGCCCCTCGGCCACCTGCCCGAGCTTGTCCCGCGGCATCGGCCCGCGCGGTACGGGCGGCCTCTTGCGCTGTGGAATGGTTACTTGAACTTCGATGCGGATTGAAGTAATGTCCTGATCCACCGAGGGTTTCGCGGCTTTATGGCTTCCGCGCAGCCCATCCAGCAGGCGCGGCGCGATCTGCCGCAGGGCGGCCGCCACGGCACCATTGGCCGCACCGATAACGACAACCGTTCCATCGATGGCGCACACCCGGCTCGCTTGCGCGAGCGGCTCGGGAGCGATCGCGCGGTAGCGCCGCTGCAGGCGCCGGATATCCTCCAGCTTCGCCGCAATCGGCTGGAGCTCGGATGCAGTGCCGAGAAGCTTCGAGATGGGTTCGGACGTCATAGGGGTAGGGAGCAAGTCGAATGAACATTATTCTGGTTTCCGACAGTCTCGCGAAGAGCCGGTCGGTGACCCTGTCGCAGGGGCAGGTGCTGCTCATCGCCTTCGGCATCCTGCTGTCGGGATTCGTGCTGGCGATGGCGACGTACTTCGTCACCATGAAGTTCGCGGTCGATGTACGCAACCCCTACCTGCGCTCGCTCGTCGAAGCGCTGCACCAGGACGACCTGCGCCGCAACCAGGTGCAGACGCGCGACAGCCTGAACGGTCTCGCCGTGAAGCTGGGCGAGCTGCAGGCGCGCATCCTGCGGCTCGATGCCTTCGGCCAGCGCCTCGCGAAGGCGGCCGGCGTGAAGGCCGACGAGTTCCACTTCGACGAGAAGCCCGGCCAGGGCGGCCCGGCGCCGGCGGCCTCGCGGGAGCTCAGCATGAACGAGTTCCAGCAGATGCTCGACGACATCTCCCGCACGCTCGATGACCGCAGCGACAAGCTGGGCGTGCTCGACTCGCTGATCCTCGACGATCGCCTCACGCGCAAGACGATCCCCACGACGATGCCGGTGGCGATGGGCTACTACTCGTCCAACTTCGGCTACCGCGTCGACCCGTTCACGGGCAAGCAGGCCTTCCACACCGGGGTGGACCTGATCGCGCCCACGGGAACCTCGGTCATGGCGGCGGCGGGAGGCGTGGTGTCGCAGGTGGCGACCTCCTCCGATTACGGCAACTTCATCGACGTCGACCACGACAACGGCCTCACCACGCGCTACGGCCACCTTTCCAAGACGCTGGTCCGGGTGGGCGACGTCGTGATGAAGGGCCAGAGCATCGCGCTCGTCGGCGCCACCGGGCGCGCGACAGGGCCGCACCTGCACTTCGAGGTGCGCGAGAGGGGCATCCCCTTGAACCCGAACAAGTTCCTGTCGATGAAGGGGGACAGTTCGATCGTGCGGGCCTCCATGGGCCGCTAGCGCCGCGCCCCGGCTTGCCGCGTCCGTGGCAGGCCCCATCTCCCTTATAATTCCCTATTCGCCGGTGCCGGGCTTCCGCGGCCGGCTTCCGCATTTTCCGGGTCCCTCCCCACGTGCTCACCAACGCTCTCAAGGCCGTCTTCGGCAGCCGCAACGACCGCCTCCTCAAGCAGTACCGCCGGCAGGTCGCATCGATCAACGCGCTGGAACCCCAGATCCAGAAGCTCACCGACGAGCAGCTCGCGGCGAAGACGCCGGAGCTGAAGCAGAAGCTCGCCAACGGGGCCCAGCTCGACGACATCCTGCCGGAGGCTTTCGCCGTCGTGCGCGAGGCCGGCAAGCGCGTGCTCGGCATGCGCCACTTCGACGTCCAGCTGATCGGCGGCATCGCCCTGCACGAGGGCAAGATCGCGGAGATGCGCACCGGCGAGGGCAAGACGCTCGTGGCGACGCTGCCCTCGTACCTCAATGCGCTGGGCGGCAAGGGCGTGCACGTCGTCACGGTGAACGACTACCTCGCGCGGCGCGACGCGGAATGGATGGGGCGCATCCACCGCTTCCTCGGCATGAGCGTCGGCGTGGTCGTCCCGCAGATGGACCCGCTCGAGAAGCAGCAGTCCTATAACGCCGACATCACGTACGGCACCAACAACGAGTTCGGCTTCGATTACCTGCGCGACAACATGGCGACCCAGGTCGCCGACCGCTTCCAGCGCGGCCTCAACTTCGCGATCGTGGACGAGGTGGACTCGATCCTCATCGACGAGGCGCGCACGCCGCTCATCATCTCGGGGCAGGCCGAGGATTCCACCGAGCTCTACCGCGCGATCGACAAGCTGATCCCGAGCCTCGTGCCGCAGAAGGACGAGAAGGGCGAGGGCGATTTCTGGACCGACCTCAAGCAGCACACGGTCACGCTCTCGGAGCAGGGCCACGAGCATGCCGAGGACCTGCTCTACAAGGCGGGGCTGCTGCCCGAGGGCGCCAGCCTCTACGATCCGTCGAACATCGTGCTGATGCACCACCTGCACGCGGGCCTGCGCGCCCATTCGCTCTATCACCGCGACCAGCACTACGTGGTGCAGAACGACGAGGTCGTGATCGTCGACGAGTTCACGGGCCGCATGATGCAGGGCCGGCGCTGGTCCGACGGCCTGCACCAGGCCGTGGAGGCGAAGGAAGGCGTGTCGATCAAGAACGAGAGCCAGACGCTCGCCTCGATCACGTTCCAGAACTACTTCCGCCTGTACAAGAAGCTTGCCGGCATGACGGGCACGGCGGACACGGAGGCGTTCGAGTTCTCCACGATCTACAGCCTGGAGACGGTGCTGATCCCCACGCACCGCCCCATGGTCCGCAAGGACCTGAACGACCAGGTCTTCATCACCGCCAAGGAGAAGTACCAGGCGATCATCAACGACGTGAAGGAGCGCACGGCCAAGGGCCAGCCGATCCTCGTGGGCACCACGTCGGTGGAGAACTCGGAGCTGCTCTCCGCGATGCTCCAGCGCGAGAAGATCCCGCACAACGTGCTCAACGCCAAGCAGCACGCGCGCGAAGCGGAAATCGTGGTGCAGGCCGGGCGCCCCGGCCAGGTCACGATCGCGACCAACATGGCGGGACGCGGCACCGACATCGTGCTCGGCGGCAACCCCGAGCCCGAGATCCAGAAGCTCCAGGCGGACGAGGCGCTCGACGCCTCGGAGAAGGAGCGGCGCATCGCCGACCTCAAGGCCGAGTGGCAGGCGCTGCACGAGAAGGTGGTCGCCGCCGGGGGGCTGCACATCGTCGGATCCGAGCGCCACGAGTCGCGCCGCATCGACAACCAGCTGCGCGGCCGCTCCGGCCGCCAGGGCGACCCGGGCAGCTCGCGCTTCTTCCTGTCGTTCGAGGACCCGCTGCTCAAGATCTTCGCCGGCGAGCGCCTGCAGGCGATCATGCGCTCGCTCAAGATCCCCGAGGGCGAGGCGATCGAGGCGCGGATGGTGAGCCGCTCCATCGAGAATGCGCAGCGCAAGGTCGAGGCCCGCAACTTCGACATCCGCAAGCAGCTGCTCGAATACGACGACGTCGCCAACGACCAGCGCAAGGTGATCTACGCGCAGAGGAACGAGCTGCTCGAGTCCGCGGACATCTCCGAGACGATCGCCTCCATCCGCTCCGATGTCCTGGGCGGCCTGGTGCTCGAATACGTGCCCGCCGACTCGGTCGAGGAGCAATGGAACCTCGACGGGCTGCAGGCGCGCCTCGCATCGGAATACTTCCTCGAGGTGCCGGTCGCGGAGTGGGCCCGGACCGACCCGGAGCTCGACGCGCAGAAGATCGCCGCGCGCGCCATCGCCCAGGCGGCCACGGAGTACGAGGCCAAGTTCGCGCCCGTCGACGACAAGGAGGGCGTGCGCCACTACGAGCGCGCGGTCATGCTGCACGCCATCGACACGCATTGGCGCGAGCACCTGGCCGCCCTCGACTACCTGCGCCAGGGCATCCACCTGCGCGGCTATGCGCAGAAGCAGCCGAAGCAGGAGTACAAACGCGAGGCGTTCGAGCTCTTCGGCGCGATGCTGGATTCGATCAAGCGTGAAGTGACGAAGCACCTGATGGCGGTGCAGATCCGCACGCCGGAGCAGATCCGCGAGGCGGAGCGCCAGGCCGAGGAGGCCGCGCGCGCGCTCAAGAACGTGCAGTACCAGCACGCCGACTTCTCGCCGGCGGTGGGCGACGAGGAAGTCGAGCGCATGCCGGTCGAGGCCGCCGCGCTCGCCGTGGAGGCGCCGGGCGAGTCGCAGATGCCGCTCACGCGCTCGAGCCAGAAGATCGGCCGCAACGACCCTTGCCCCTGCGGCTCCGGGAAGAAGTACAAGCAGTGCCACGGCAAGCTCAGCTGAGCCTGCCGTAGCGCCGGCGCCGCGTCAGTTGGTGCGGCGGGCGCCCGCGATCCGGCCGCTGAAGCCGCAGCCGCCGTTGGCGGTGGTGAGGCGCCCCGTGACTCCCGAGAGCGTGCCGTCGAGCTCTAGCAGCCCGAAGCTGCCCGAGGAGCCATTGGTGCACTGGAAGTTGCCCGTGACGCTGCCCAGGTGCCCCGCCTGCGAGTACACGCCGGTATAGGTACAGGCCACCGAGCTCTGCACGTTCGCCGCAACCAGGCTGAAGGACGTCCCGTTCTGCGTGATGGTGAAGACGTCCACGTCCTCCGCCGGGCCGTTCTGCGAGCAGCCGGACAGCGTGCCGCTCGAGCCTCCCACGTAGGTGCCGCTGAAGTTCTCGGCCGTCCACGTCTGGCGCGTGAGCGACTTGCTCACGGTCACGCCGTCCACGGTGTAGGTCAGATTCGCCGAGGTGGTCGAGGTCAGGTTGAACGAGACCGAGCCCACGACGCGGTTCGTCACGTTGCTCGGGTTGAAGCTGCCGCCGAAATACGGGCCCGACGTCTGGTACAGCGCTCCGGAGTAGGCGAGCGTATTCCCGGAGCCGCCGCTGTAGACCACCGCGGGTGCCACGTACCACGTGGGCGCGTTGTTCGTGCCGTACACGAAGAACGTCATGAAGAGCGTGTTGTCCTGCTGCATCACATTCACGCCCCAGCCCGACTCGCTGGAATTCCACCACAGGTCCGACGCATCGGTGCCGAAATTGGTGGCATGGGCGCACAGGCTGAGCAGCGCGCCCAGCAGCGCGGAAACCATCTTGCGCATGGCATCCTTCGACTCTCGTTTTAATGCAGCGAGTCTGCGGGCGTGCGCACCGGGGGTCAAGCCACACGGCGCCGCCGCGCGCTTTTGGGTACCTTGCGGGCCATGGTCCTTGCCGATACGTACTCGATGGCGCGCGTGAGGCCGAAAGCGCCCGCCGTGTAGAATGGCGGATTGATGCGGGTCGCAGTGCCCGCGCGATTCCCACGAAGACGATGGCCGTCAACCTCACGAAGCCGCGCGCGGAATCCCTGCTGCCCGTCCCGGGCGTTCGCCTCGGCATCGCCAAGGCGGGCGTGCGCAAGCCCGATCGCAAGGACCTGCTGGTCGTCGCATTCGACGAGGGCACGCGCGTCGCGGGCGTCTTCACCCGCAACCGCTTCGCGGCCGCTCCGGTGCTGGTCTGCCGCGAGCATCTCGGCCGGCGCGAGGCCATCCGCGCGATCGTGGTGAATACGGGTGTCGCCAACGCGGGCACCGGCGAGGCGGGCCTCGAGCACGCGCGGGCCACGTGCGCTGGCGTGGCCGAGGCGCTCGGCATCGAGCCGGGACAGGTCCTGCCGCTCTCGACGGGCGTGATCATGGAGCCGTTGCCCATCGACCGCATCCGTGCGGGCATCCCGCAGTGCGTGGCGGCGCTCGACGCGCACGAATGGGCGAACGCCGCCGAGGCGATCATGACCACCGACACCGTGCCCAAGGCGGTGTCGCGCAGCCTCGACATCGACGGCACGGCCATCACCGTGACCGGCATCGCGAAGGGCGCCGGCATGATCGAGCCGAACATGGCCACGATGCTCGGGCTCATCGCGACGGATGCCGCGATCGGGCCGGAGGCGCTCCTCTACATGGCGCGCACGGTGGCCGCGCAGTCCTTCAACGCGATCACGGTCGACGGCGATACGTCGACGAACGACACGCTTCTCGTCGCGGCGACCGGCAAGGCGGGCAATCCGGAAATCTTCGGCGAGGGCACCGCCGAATTCGGCAAGCTCTCGTGCACGGTGCTCGAGGTCGCGCAGCTTTTGGCTCAGTCCATCGTGCGCGACGGCGAGGGCGCGACGAAATTCATCACGGTGCAGGTCGACGAGGGCGAAACGCGCGAAGAGTGCATGCGGGTCGCCAAGTCGATCGCCAATTCCCCGCTCGTGAAGACGGCGTTCTTCGCGTCGGATCCCAACCTGGGCCGCATCCTCGCCGCCGTCGGCAACGCCGGCATCGAGGACCTGGACGCCTCCCGCGTCGGGCTCAAGATCGGCTCGGTCACGGTGGTCGAGAACGGCGGGCGCGCAGCCTCGTACACCGAGCCGATGGGCCAGCAGGCCATGAAGCCGGCGGAGATCGCGCTCACGGTGACGCTCGGGCGCGGCGTCGAGAGCGCGACCGCGTGGACGTGCGACTTCTCGTACGACTACGTGAAGATCAACGCGGATTACCGCAGCTGATGGACTGGAGCCGCGGCGACCACGTGGTGAGCGACGAGCCGCGCCGGCTCGACCACGCGCGCATCTGGCGCTTCCTCTCGCAGGACTCGTACTGGGCGGGCGGCATCCCCGAGGCGACGGTGGAAAAGGCGCTGGAGCATTCGCTCTGCTTCGGGCTCTACCGGCGCGGCGCGCAGGTGGGCTTCGCGCGGGTGGTGACCGACCGCGCGACCTTCGCCTACCTCTGCGACGTCTTCGTCGATGCTGAGGCGCGCGGCGAGGGACTCGGCGAATGGCTGGTGTCCTGCGTGCTCGAGCATCCGGAGCTGCAGGGGCTGCGCCGCATCTGCCTGATGACCCGCGACGCGCACGGGCTGTACGAGCGCTTCGGCTTCCGGCCGATGCCCGATCCCGCGCGCTATCTCGAGATCCACCGGCCCGGCGTCTACGGGGACGCCGGGGCGGCCCGTTGAACCGCCCGAGCCCGCGCGCACCGGCGCGAGGCCCGGCCTTGCAGCGTAATCGAATCCCACGAGGAGCGATGCCATGACCGAAACGACCGCCGCGCCGACGATGGAACGCTACTACTCGCGCCGCGCCGCCGAATACGAGCGCATCTACGAGAAGCCGGAGCGCCAGGCCGAGCTCGACTGGCTGCGCAACCGCATCCCGCAGGTGTTCCGCGGCCGCGACGTGCTCGAGATCGCGTGCGGCACCGGCTACTGGACGCAATTCATCGCGCGCGAGGCGAGCCGCGTGCGCGCCTGCGACCTCAACGAGTCGGTGCTGGAGCTCGCGCGCGAGAAGCCGATCCCGCGCGGCAAGGCCGAATTCTTCCGCGCGGACGCGTTGACGCTCGAGGGCGTGCCCGGCGGCTGCGACGCGGCCTTCGCGGGGTTCTGGTGGTCGCACGTGAAGAAGGGCGAGCTGCGCCGCTTCGTCTCGCGCCTCGACGCGAAGCTCGCGCGCGGCGCCGTGGTCGCGGTCCTCGACAACACGTTCGTCGAAGGCAGCTCCACGCCGATCTCGCGCCGCGATGCCGAAGGCAACACGTACCAGGTGCGCAAGCTCGCGAACGGCGAGGACTACGAGGTGGTGAAGAATTTCCCCAGCGAGGACGAGCTGCGCGAGGCCGTCGCCGACGTCGCGGCCGAAGCGCACCTCGAGACGTTGCGCTACTACTGGCTCCTGGTCTTCCGCACGAAGTGAGATGAAAGATCCCGTTACCCGCATCGCCGATCGCCTCGATGAGCTCGCGGCGCGCCTCGAGCGGCTGCTTCCGCCGCCGGGCGCCGCCCCGGACTGGAACGCCTCGACGGCCTACCGCTGGCGCAAGAACGCGCGCGGGAGCTATCTCGAGGCGGTGAAGCATCCGCACGGCATCCGGTTCTCCGACCTGCAGGACATCGACGAGCAGAAGAAGCGCCTGCGCGAGAACACGCAGCAGTTCGTCGGGGGCCGCCCCGCCAACAACGTGCTCCTCACCGGCGCGCGCGGCACGGGCAAGAGCTCGCTCGTGAAGGCGGCCCTGAACGAGTTCGCATCGAAGGGCCTGCGCCTGATCGAGGTCGACAAGCGCGACCTGGTCGACCTGCCCGACATCGTCGACCTGGTCTCGGGCCGCAGGGAGCGCTTCGTGATCTTCTGCGACGACCTCTCCTTCGAGGCGTCGGATGCCGGCTACAAGTCGCTCAAGGTCGCGCTCGACGGCTCCATCGCCGGCTCGGCGGACAACGTGCTGATCTATGCCACGTCGAACCGGCGGCATCTCATGCCGGAGTTCATGAACGAGAACCTCGAGTTCAAGCACATCGGCGAGGAGATCCATCCGGGAGAGACGACGGAGGAGAAGATCTCGCTCTCCGAGCGCTTCGGCCTTTGGCTCTCGTTCTATCCCTTCGACCAGGAGCAGTACCTGCAGATCGCCGACCACTGGGTCGAGGCGCTGGGTGCGAAGCCCGACGAGGCATCGCGCAAAGCGGCGCTGCTGTGGGCGCTCGAGCGCGGCTCGCGCAGCGGGCGCGTGGCGTGGCAGTTCGCGCGCGACTGGGCCGGACGCCGGAAGAAGTGACGGTCAAGCTCACGGAGGTCGCCGCGGCGGTGATCGAGCGCCCCGGCGAGTTCCTCCTGGCGCAGCGTCCCGCGGGCAAGCCCTATCCAGGCTACTGGGAATTCCCCGGCGGCAAGATCGAGCCGGCCGAGGACGCGAAAGCCGCGCTCGTGCGCGAGCTGCGCGAGGAACTGGGGATCGAGGTGCGCGCGGCCACGCCGTGGATCACGCGCGTTTACGCCTATACGCACGCCACGGTGCGGCTGCACTTCTTTCGCGTGAGCGCGTGGGACGGCGAGCCGCAGCCGCTCGAGGACCAGTCCATCGCGTGGC
>Ga0157369_10002601_pt1 | contig 21597 bp, 18 predicted proteins | sample C25metaG_FD_113461 | JGI IMG/M metagenome (GOLD analysis project Ga0157369, IMG submission 113461) | Corn rhizosphere microbial communities from Kellogg Biological Station, Michigan, USA - C2-5 metaG | ecosystem: Host-associated > Plants > Roots > Rhizosphere > Soil | place: USA: Michigan...
GGCCGCGGTGATGATCGGCATGAGGATCGGGCTCGTCATGAGGATGATCGCCGCGGGCGGGATGAAGAACCCGCACACGAGCAGGAAGACGTTGATCATCGCCATCAGCGCCCACTTGTTCAGGTGCATGTCGGCGATCGCCTGGGCGAGCGTCTGCGTGAGGTAGAGCGACGTGAGCATGTAGCCGAAGAGCACCGCGGCCGCGATGATCATGAGGATCATGACCGACTCGCGCATGGTGTCGCGCAGGATCATCCACCAGCTGCCCGCGGTCCACATGCGGTAGATCACGATGGCGAGCAGGGCGCAGAGCGCGGCTCCGACGCCCGCGGCCTCGGAAGGCGTGGCCACCCCGCCGTAGAGCACCCACATCACGCCGATGATGATCGCGATGAACGGCGCGATCTTCGGGATGGACATGAACTTCTGCTTCCACGTGTAGCGGAAATCCGGCGCGTGGCTGCGGAAGCCGCGCTTCCAGATGATGAAGAGCGTCCACAGGATGAAGAAGCCCGTGAGCATGAGCCCGGGCATCACCCCCGCGAGGAAGAGCCGGCCGATGGAGGTCTCGGTCGCGATGCCGTAGAGGATGAACGTGACCGAGGGCGGGATGAGGATGCCGAGGGTGCCGCCCGCGCAGATGGAGCCCGTCGCCACGTCGTCGGGATAGCCGCGGCGGCGCATCTCCGGAATGCCCATGCGGCCGATCGCGGCGCAACAGGCCGGCGACGAGCCCGTGAGTGCCGCGAAGATCGCGCAGGCGCCCAGGTTCGAGATCACGAGCCCTCCGGGCAGCCGGTAGAGCCAGCGGTCGAGCGCCTCGTAGAGGTCCTTGCCCGCGGGAGACGAGCCGATCGCCGCGCCCATCATCACGAACATCGGGATGGAGACGAGCGTGAAGTCGTTGAGCCCGGAGAAGAACGTCTCAGCGACCACGCGCATCGCGTCGAGCCCCTGGAAGAAGAGCAGGAACGCGATCGAGATGGCGCCGAGCCCGAAGGCAACGGGCACCCCGGAAAAGAGCAGCAGGATGGTGACGACGAGGACCAGCAGCCCCTGGGTGGTCGGGCTCATGCGAGGCGCCTCTCGGCGGTGATGCCGAAGGGCGGCGCACGGCCCGTGGCGACGCTCAAGAGCTCGGCGAGGTATTGCAGCACGAGGAGTCCCGTGCCGATCGGCATCGCGGCGAGCGGGATCCAGAGGCGCGCGCGCCATACCGTGTCGGACTTCCAGTTGGAGGTGTACGCCTCGTGCCAGTACAGGCTCGTCACGATGAAGAGCACGACACAGAAGGCCATGGACAGCACGATGGTGAACATCGCGAGCCAATAGCGCGGCCGCGGAGACAGGTGCAGCGGCAGGATGTCGACGTTCACGTGGCCGCGATGCAGCAGGACATAAGGGCTGCCCACGAAGGTCGCCGCGATGATGCTGTAGGTGACGACGTCGATCTGCCAGATCGTGGTGTGGTTGAGCACGTAGCGCTCGAACACCATCTCGCAGATCACGATGACGGCCAGCGCGATGAGCAGCGCGGCCACGACGCCGGTGACGCGCGAGATCCACCGCACGCCGCGGATGAAGGTGTCCAAGTCGTTGTTCTCCCCTCGGGAGCTGCGGCACCGGCGGCCGCCGCGAGCACGGCGTCCGCCGGCCGGAAGGTCACTTGACCGAGAGGGCCTCGTCGATCAGCTTCTGGCCGTCCGGGACTTCCTTGGCGAAGCGCGCGTAGCTGCTCTTCTTCGCGAGGTCGATCCATTGGGCGTACTCGGCGTCGCTCAGCTCGACCACCTTGTCCTTGTGGTCGCGGAAGAGCTTGAGCGTCTCCTCGTTCACCGCGTCGGCCTTGCCCTCGTAGTACGCCTGGGCCTTCTTGCCGGCCGCGAGCAGGGCGTCCTGCTGCTTCTTGTCGAGGCGCTGGAACGTCTTCTTCGACATGAGCACCGGCTCGTACATGAACCAGAGCGCGTTGTTGCCCGGCGCCGTGAGGCAATCGGTCACCTCGTACAGGCGCGTCGAGCCGAAGGTGCCGAGGCTCGTGTCGGTCGCGTTGATGACGCCGCTCTGGAACGCGTTGTAGATCTCGTTGGAGGGCGGGCTCACGATGCTGGCACCGGCCGCTTCCCACATCGCGGCGAAGGTCGGTCCCGCCGCGCGCAGCTTGAGGCCCTTCAGGTCGGCCGGCTTCTGCAGGCACTTGCCCTTGGCCGCCATGCCGCCCGCGAACCACGCGTCGGAGAGCACCATCACGCCATGCTTCTCGATCTCGGCGCGGATGTCCTTCATGAACTGCGAGTCGTTGATGCGCTTGGCGCGCTCCTGGCTGCGGATCAAGCCGGGCATGAGCGTCGCGCTGAAGGTCGGCACCTTGCCGCTCGCGTAGTCGAGCGGGAAGAGCGTCACGTCGAGCTGCCCGTTGACCATGGCGTTCCACTGGTCGTTCGGCTTGAAGAGCGACGCGCCGGGGTAGACCTGCATCGTGATGCCGACGTTCGCGGCCTGCACTTCCTTCGCGATCATCTGCACCATGTCGTCGCGCACGTCGCCCTTGCCGCCGGGGAACTGGTGCGAGGCACGCAGGGTGACGTTCGCGGCCGCGGCCGGCAGCGCGAGGGCGGCGGCCACCAGCGCGGCCACGATTGCACGAGCTTTCATCATTGAGGTCTCCTCCTCGTTGGGTTTGTGATCGGTGCGTTGCGCCGCGGCGGATGCGTGCCGCCGCGGTCGCGGGTCATGCTGCCTGGCGCTCGCCTCCCGCGATGCGGGCCTGCCCCGCCAGGAATTCCATCGCCGCCAGCACGCCGCCCTTGCGGTACGGGACGCCGGCGAGGTCGAGGCCCATCTCGACGCCCGCGAGGGTGCCCATGAGCGTGAGGTCGTTGAAGTCGCCGAGGTGGCCGATGCGGAAGATCTTCCCCTTCAGCTTCGTGAGGCCCATGCCGAGCGACATGTCGAAGTGCTGCAGGATCATGTCGCGCAGCTTGTCGGCATCGTGGCCCGCGGGCATCACGACCGCGGTGAGCGCCGAGCTGTATTCCTCCGGGTTCTCGCAGAGGATCTCGAGCCCCCAGGCGCGCACCGCGCGGCGGGTGGCCTCGGCGTGGCGGTCGTGCCGCGCGAAGACGTTGGCGAGGCCTTCCTCCTCGAGCATGTGGATCGCCTCGCGCAGGCCGTAGAGCAGGTTGGTCGCCGGCGTGTACGGGAACCATCCGTTGGCATTGGCCGCGATCATCTCGCTCCAGTCCCAGAACGAGCGCGGCAGCCTCGCACTCTTCGAGGCCGCGAGGGCCTTGTCGGAGGTCGCGTTGAAGGAGAGCCCCGGCGGCAGCATGAGTCCTTTCTGCGAGCCGCCGACCGTCACGTCGACGCCCCATTCGTCGTGGCGATAGTCGATCGAGCCGAGCGAGGAGATGGTGTCCACCAGCAGCAGCGCCGGATGGCGCGCGTTGTCGATCGCGCGGCGCACGAGCGGGATGCGGGTCGTGACGCCGGTCGAGGTCTCGTTGTGCACCACGCACACCGCCTTGATCTGGTGCTGCTTGTCGGCGGCGAGGCGCCGCTCGATCTCGGCGTGGTCCGCGCCGTGGCGCCAGTCGCCGGGGATGAGGTCCACCACGAGCCCCAGCTTCCCGGCCATCTTCTGCCAGAGCGACGCGAAGTGGCCCGTCTCGGACATGAGCACCTTGTCGCCAGGGGAAAGGGTATTCACGAGCGCCGCTTCCCAGGCGCCCGTGCCGGACGCGGGATAGATCACGACGGGATGCCGGGTCTTGAAGATCCGCTTCATCCCCTCGAGAACTTCCTTGCCCAGGGCCTGGAACTCCGGGCCGCGATGATCGATGGTGGGTCGATCGATCGCGCGCAGCACGCGGTCGGGCACGTTCGTGGGTCCGGGAATCTGCAGGAAGTGGCGTCCGGCGGGCATTTCTTTCTCCAATATCCCCCGTGCATGAGCGCAGGCGGGGCTCGACATCCTACAATGATGCCGCAGCATGCGCCCGATTCATACACTCCCCCTCCAGCCCAGTCCATGACATCCCGCAGTGCCCTCGCGGAGAAGCTCGCGCGCGAGATCGACGGCGAAGTGCTCTTCGATGCGGCGAGCCGCGGCCGCTACGCGACCGACGCGTCCATCTACCAGGTGACGCCGGTCGGCGTCGTCGTGCCGCGCAACGCCGAAGCGGCCATCGCGGCCATGCAGATCGCGCTCGAGGCGGGCGTGCCGGTGCTGCCGCGCGGCGCGGGCACCTCGCAGTGCGGCCAGACGGTGGGCGAGGCGCTGGTGATCGACGACAGCAAGTACCTGAACGCCCTCGTCGAGCTCGACGTCGAAGCGAAGCGCGCGGTGGTCCAGCCCGGCATGGTGCTCGACGCCCTGAATGCGAAGCTGCGCGCGCAGGGCCTCTGGTACCCGGTCGACGTCTCGACCTCCGCGCAGGCCACGCTGGGCGGCATGAGCGGCAACAACTCCTGCGGCTCGCGCTCGCTCGCCTACGGCAACATGGTGGATCGCGTGCACGCGATCGATGCGTGGCTCCCGACGGGCGAGCGTGCGCGCTTCGGGCCGGAGGGCGAGATTTCCGATCCCCGCGTGCGCGGCATCGCGCAGCGCGCGCGGGCACTGTGGGAGCGCGAGCGCGACGAAATCGCCGCACGATTCCCGAAGGTCGCGCGTCGCGTCGCGGGCTACAACCTCGATCGCCTGGCCCCGGACGGCTTCAACCTCGCGAAGCTCCTCGTGGGCAGCGAGGGAACGCTCGCGTGGTTCGAGCGCATCGAGGTCGCCCTCGCGGACATCCCGCGCCACAAGGCGCTCGGGGTGGCGCATTTCCCACGGTTCTACGACGCGATGAACGCGGCCCAGCACATCGTGAAGCTCGGTCCCGCCGCGGTGGAGCTCGTCGATCGCACCATGCTCGACCTGGCGCTCGGCAACGCGCAATTCGCGCCGGTCATCCGCCGCTTCGTGAAGGGCGAGCCCGATGCGATCCTGCTGGTCGAGTTCGCGGGCCCGGAAGCCGCGCCGCAGGCCGAGGGCGTGGCGCGCCTCGCCGAGCTCATGGGCGACCTGGGCTTGCCGGACTCGGTCGTGACGATGCTCGACGCGAACGACCAGAAATCGCTCTGGGACGTGCGCAAGGCGGGCCTCAACATCATGATGTCGATGAAGGGCGACGGGAAGCCCGTGTCCTTCATCGAGGACTGCGCGGTGCCGCTCGAGCACCTCGCGGAGTACACGTCGCAGCTCACCGAAGTCTTCCGCAAGCACGGCACGACCGGCACCTGGTACGCCCATGCCTCGGTGGGATGCCTGCACGTGCGGCCCGTGCTCAACATGAAAGGCGATGGTGCGGTGCGGATGCGCGCGATCGCCGAGGAAGCCGCCGACCTCGTGCGCCGCTACAAGGGCTCGTACTCGGGCGAGCACGGCGACGGCCTGGTGCGCAGCGAATGGATCGCGCCATTTTTCGGCCCGCGCCTGACCGCGTGCCTCGCCGAAATCAAGTCGTGGTTCGACCCGAAGGGGCTCATGAATCCCGGCAAGATCGTGAACCCGCCGAAACAGGACGACCGCACGCTCTTCCGCTACAAGCCGGGCTATGCCGCGCGGGCGCCGCGGGCGGCCGCGCTCGACTGGAAGCCGTGGGGCGGCTTCGGGGGCGCCGTCGAGATGTGCAACAACAACGGCCATTGCCGCAAGTTCGACGCGGGAACGATGTGCCCGAGCTATCGCGCGACGGGCAACGAGCGCGATCTCACGCGCGGACGCGCCAACACGTTGCGCCTGGCGCTGTCGGGACAGCTCGGCACGCCGGACGCCGCCGACGCCGCGGTGCGCGACGCGCTCGATCTTTGCGTGTCGTGCAAGGGCTGCAAGCGCGAGTGCCCGACCGGGGTGGACATGGCGCGCATGAAGATCGAGTTCACCGCCCACGACCGCGCGCGCCGCGGCTTTTCGTCGCGCGACAAGCTCATCGGCCACATGCCGCGCTACGCGGCGTGGGCGGCGCGATTCCAGCCGCTCGCGGACCTCGCCCTCAAGCTTCCGGGTTCCGGCGCGGCGCTCGAGGCGCTGGGCTTCGACCGCCGCCGGCCGCTGCCGCGCTTCCGCAAGCCGTGGGTGCGGGCACAGGCGCGCGAGGCGGGCGAGCCCCGCGGACGCGAGGTCGTCCTCTTCGCCGACACGTTCAACAACGCGCTGGAGCCGCACAACCTCGACGCCGCCATGGCCGTGCTCGCCGCGACGGGCCACCGCGTCGTGACGCCGGTCGCGGCCGGCGGGCGGGCGCTGTGCTGCGGGCGCACGTACCTCGCGGTCGGCATGGTCGACGACGCGCGCCGCGAGGCCCGGCGCACGATGGACACGCTCGCCCCTTATCTCGAACGGGGCGTGCCGGTGGTCGGTCTCGAGCCCTCGTGCACGCTCACCTTTCGCGACGAGTACGCGGCGCTCTTTCCGGGCGACGCGGTCGCCGCGAAGCTTGCGGGCGCCATGCTCGCCGACGAGTACCTCGCGCGCGAGCTGCGCGAGGGACGGGTCCAGGCCCCGTGGCGCAAGCCCTGCGACTCGGAAGTCCGCGTGCATGGGCACTGCCACCAGAAGGCGTTCGACACCTTCAACGCCACGCTTTCCCTGCTCGAGACCTTGCCCGGCGCGCGGGTGAGCGCGATCGAGTCGGGCTGCTGCGGCATGGCCGGCGCCTTCGGCCACGAGAAGGCCCATTACGATGTGTCCATGCGAATGGCGGAAATGGCCTTGCTGCCCGCGGTGCGCGCCGCGCCGCAGGCGACGCTCGTCGCCGCGGGCACGAGCTGCCGCCAGCAGATCGCGGACGGTGCCGGGCGCGAGGCGCTGCATCCCATGACGCTGCTCGCCCGATGCCTGTGACGCCTCTCGACGCCGATGCACTGCGCGAAGCGCTGCGGTTCGAGCCGCAGGGCGAGCGCGCGGGCAACGTCCTCGTCGGCCGCGGCGAGCTCGACGGCCGCCCGGTGCGCTGCGCGTTCGCGGAAAACCGCGCCGCGAGCGGCGCGCTGGGCGTGGCCGAATGCGCGGCGCTGGGCGCGCTCTTCGAAGCGGTGGCGGCGCAGCCCGGGCCCCTCGTGCTCTTCCTCGATTCCGCCGGTGCGAAGGTTTCCGAAGGCCTGGCCGCGCTCGGCGCGTTTCGCCGTCTTTATGCCAGCGGGCTGCGCTGCGCGCTGTCCAACGCGCCGATGGCCGCCGTGCTCGGCACCCACTGCTTCGGCGGTGCGAGCATGCTCGCGCACCTCGCGCGGCAGCGGCTCTTCGCGCCGGGCACGCGGCTCGCCATGTCGGGGCCCGCGATCCTCGCCGCGGGCACGGGCATGAGCGCCACCGACGAGGCGTTCCGCGCGATGGCCGAGGCCACGATCTGCGCCGCGGCGCGCAGCCGCGCGAGCTCCCGCAATACGATGGCGGCGGACGGCGACTTCGACCTGCAGGCCTGGCTGCGTGGCGCGCTCGCCGAGCCCGCGCGCTCGCCCCTCGCCGAATGGCTCGAGCGCCATCGCGAGCTCGGCCAGCGCCTGCCCGTCGAGGCGCGACAGGCGACGGCCTCGCGCGGGGTCGACCGGCGGCTCTTCGACGCGCTCTTCCCGCACGGCTGGAACATCGAGGAGACGGATGGCGTCCTCGCCGGCGAAGGCGTGGACGCGGGCGGCCCGCAGGCGGTGGTGGGGCTCATGCGTCGCACGCCCGTGGGTGCCGCCGCGGCATGGCGCTTCGCCGACGCCGCGTGGCGCCTGGCACGCGAGGCACCGGCACGGGTGCGCGTGCTTCTCGACTGCGCGACGCACGCCGGGCGGCTCGAGGACGAGCGCATCGTGCTTTCCGAGTTCATCGTCGACATGGCGAGCGCGCTCGCGGCGCTCGGGCGACAATCACGGGTCGAGCTCACGGTCACCGGTGAGGCGGGCGGCGGGGTGTACGTCGCGCTCGCGGCCCCGGCCCCGGTCGTGTCGACGGTCTACGGCGCCGCCATCCGGGTCTTGCCCCACGCGGCCATCGCGGCGATCCTCGGCGACGACCGGGACGCCGCCCCCGACGCCGGTGCCTACGAGCAGGCCGGCGTCGCCGACCGCGAGCTGCGCATCGGCATTCCCCCGAAACAGGATCCATGAACGAGAACCTCTACGCACTCTTCGAATCGCGCTTCCCGCGCGACCGCTCGCGCCCCCTGCTGCTGCTGGACGATGGCCGCGCGATCAGCTACGCCCAGGCCGAAGCGCAAAGCGCACGCTTCGCGTCCCTCTTCGCGAGCCTCGGCCTCGAGCCGGGCGATCGCGTCGCCGTGCAAGTGGGCAAGTCGTCCGAAGCGCTCTTCGTCTACCTCGCGTGCCTTCGCGCGGGGCTCGCCTACCTGCCGCTCAACAGCGCCTACCAGGAAGGCGAGGTCGCGTACTTCCTCGAGAACGCCGAGCCGCGCGCGATCGTGGCCCAACCGCGCTCGATCGAGTGGCTGGCGCCGCTCGCGCAGCGACGCGGCATCCGTCACGTCTTCACGCTCGACATCGATGGCACCGGGACGCTGCTCGACGCGGCCCGCCACGCATCCGATCGCTTCGTGACGGTCGAGCGCGCGGGCGACGACCTCGCGGCCATCCTGTACACCTCGGGCACGACGGGGCGCTCGAAGGGCGCGATGATCTCCCATCGCAACCTCGCCTCCAACGCGCAGGTGCTGCACCGCCAGTGGGGCTTCGCGCCGGGCGACGTGCTGATCCACATGCTGCCGCTCTTCCACGTCCACGGGCTCTTCGTGGCGTGCCATTGCGTGCTCATGAACGGCACCGCGATGCGCTTCCACGCGAAGTTCGACCCGAAGCAGGCGATCGCGGAGTTCGCCACGTCGAGCGTCTTCATGGGAGTGCCGACCTTCTACACGCGGTTGCTCGCCGAGGCCGCGCTCGACGCGCAGGCGTGCCGCTCCATGCGCCTTTTCGTGTCGGGCTCTGCGCCGCTCCTCGCCGAGACCCATTCCGAGTTCGAGCGCCGCACCGGCCACCGCATCCTCGAGCGCTACGGCATGACCGAGACGCAGATGCTGTGCTCGAACCCGTTGCAGGGCGACCGGCGCCCCGGCACCGTCGGCCCGCCGCTGCCGGGCACGCAGGTGAGGGTGGTGGACAACGACGGGCGCTCCTGCCGGCCCGGCGAGAACGGGCACATCCAGGTGCGCGGCGACAGCGTTTTCCGCGGATACTGGCGCATGCCCGAGAAGACCGCCGAGGACTTCACCGGGGACGGATGGTTCAGGACCGGCGACATGGGCAGCATCTCGGAAGACGGCTACGTGAGCATCGCAGGTCGCTCCAAGGACCTCATCATCAGCGGCGGCTACAACGTGTACCCCAAGGAGATCGAGCTGGCGATCGACGAGCTGCCCTCGGTGCAGGAGTCCGCGGTCGTGGGCGTGCCCGATCCCGACTTCGGCGAGGCGGTCACCGCGGTCGTGGTTTCCAAGCCGGGAACGCGGCCCACCGAAACGGACATTTTGTTGGCGCTCAAGCGCAAGCTCGCGAACTTCAAGGTGCCCAAGCGCGTCTATTTCGTCGATGAATTGCCGCGCAACGCCATGGGCAAGGTGCAGAAGAACATGCTGCGCGAGAAGTACAAGTGAACGGCTGAAGGGCGGCCGCCCGCGGCCGGGAAAGGGGAGCCCGCCATGAATGCGCGTACGGTGATCGACCGCATCGTCGACACGATCGTCGCGAGCGGAATCGTGCGCACGCCGTCGCAGCGCCGGGCCGACCGGCTGGCGACCGTGCTGAGGACGCTCATCTCGGAGCGCGGCGAAGCCTCGGGGGCCGCGCTCGCGCGGCGCTCGCTCGGGCTCTACGCCGCGCTCGACGCCCCCGGGCGGCTGCGCTTCTTCGAGGCGCTCGCGCGCGATTTCTCGCCCGATCCCGACGCGGTGCTCGCGGCCGCCACGGCTTATCACCGCGAGGCTTCGCCCGAGCACCTGGCGGAGCTCGAGCGCGTGACGGAGCCGCCGCGCCAGGAAGTCTTCCGCCGCATGAACATGGCGCCGGGCGGCACGGCCGTGCTGCTCGAGCTGCGCGCCGAGCTGCTCGAGCGCATCAAGGTCGACCGCAAGCTCGCGGCCGTCGACAACGACCTGGTGCACCTGTTGGGGTCGTGGTTCAACCGCGGCTTCCTCGAGCTGCGCCGCATCGACTGGGGAACCCCCGCGCGCATCCTCGAGAAACTGATCGCCTACGAGGCGGTTCACGAGATCCACGGCTTCCCCGACCTCAAGCGCCGCCTCGAGCGCGACCGCCGCTGCTTCGCGTTCTTCCACCCGGCGCTCCCCGACGAGCCCCTCATCTTCGTCGAGGTCGCCTTCGTGAACGAGATGCCGTCGGAAGTGGCGCCGATCCTCGCCCTCGAGAGCGTGGTGGGCGATCCGCGCCGCGCGCGCTGCGCGGTGTTCTACTCGATCACGAGCTGCCAGCCGGGCCTGAAGGGCATCTCCTTCGGCAACTTCCTCATCAAGCAGGTGGCGCAGGACCTGCACGCGGAACTGCCGAACCTGAAGGTGTTCGCGACGTTGTCGCCGGTGCCGGGGCTGCGCGCGTGGGCGCGCAAATCCCTCGTGCCTGCCGGCGCGGAGGTCGCGGAGCACGGCCCGCACGCGGCGCTCCTGCGCCACATCGCCGATGCCGCCGCATTCCCGCCGCCCGAGCTGCGCGAGCCGCTCGAGGGCCTCGCCGCCTGGTACCTCACGCGCGAATGGCGCGACGGCCACGCCGCCGACCCGGTCGCGCGCTTCCACCTCGGAAATGGCGCGCGCCTCGAGCGCGTGAACTGGCTCGCCGACCCGACCGCCAAGGGGCTCGCGCAGTCGTTCGGCCTCATGGTGAACTACGTCTACGACCTGGGCGACGTCGAGCGCAACCACGAGGAATACGTGAACCGCCATCGCGTCGTGGCCTCGACGGCGGTGGAGCGGTCGGCAAAATCGATGGAGCCCCTGCTCGAACCCGAGCAGCGCGGCGAGACGGCCTGAAAGGCCGGGCGGTCAGAACGCGGCGATCCCGGTCTGCGCGCGACCGAGGATGAGCGCGTGGATGTCGTGCGTGCCCTCGTAGGTATTCACCGCCTCGAGGTTCATCACGTGCCGGATGACGTGAAACTCGTCGGCGATCCCGTTCCCGCCGTGCATGTCCCGTGAAGTGCGCACGATCTCGAGCGCCTTGCCGCAGTTGTTGCGCTTCATCATCGAGACCATTTCCGGCGTGGCACGCCCCTCGTCCATGAGGCGGCCCACGCGCAACGCGCCCTGCAGCCCGAGCGCGATCTCCGTCTGCATGTCCGCGAGCTTCTTCTGGACCAGCTGGTTCGCGGCGAGCGGCTTGCCGAAGGCCTTGCGGTCGAGCGTGTACTGGCGCGCGGCGTGCCAGCAGAACTCGGCCGCGCCCATGGCGCCCCACGCGATGCCGTAGCGCGCCTTGTTGAGGCATCCGAACGGTCCCTTGAGCCCCTTCACGTTCGGCAGCAGGTGCGCGTCGGGCACGAGGACGTCGCTCATCACGACTTCTCCGGTCGGCGAGGCGCGCAGGCTGAACTTGCCCTCGATCTTCGGCGCGGTGAGTCCCTTCATGCCTTTCTCGAGCACGAAGCCGCGGATCTCGTCCGCGTCGTCCTTGGCCCAGACGACGAACACGTCCGCATAAGGCGCGTTGCTGATCCACATCTTCGCCCCGTTCAGGAGCCATCCATCCGCGACCTTCTTCGCGCGGGTCACCATGCCGCCCGCATCCGATCCGTAGTCGGGCTCCGTGAGGCCGAAGCAGCCGATCAGCTCGCCGGTCGCGAGCTTCGGCAGCCATTTGCGCCGCTGCTCCTCGGTGCCGTAGGCGTGGATCGGATGCATCACGAGCGAGGACTGCACGCTCATGCCCGATCGATATCCGGAGTCGACTCGCTCCACCTCGCGCGCGATGAGCCCATAGCAGACGTGGTTCACGCCCGCGCAGCCGTAGCCCTCGATGGTGGATCCCAGGAAGCCGAGCGCGCCCATCTCGCGGAACACCGCGGGGTCGAACTTCTCGTGCCGGTTGGCCTCGAGGATCCGCGGCATCAGCTTTTCCTGGCAGTAAGCGCGCGCGCTGTCGCGCACCATGCGCTCCTCCTCGGTGAGCTGGTCCTCGAGGAGCAGGGGGTCGTCCCATCGGAAGCTGGGCTTGAGGTCGTTCGGCTTCATGGCTCGGGGCTCGCGGGAAGGAAGGTCGATTCTAGCTCGGGCCCCGCGCACTAACGCACGCTACAATGCGCCACCCCGAAACACCCGAACCGAGCCGTGAAACCGAACCGCATGACCGTCGAGCGCCTCTGGCAGCTCGCCCGACCCGCGCAGCCCACCGCGTCTCCCGACGGCGCGCAGGCGTGCGTCTCCGTCGCCACCTTCGACATGGAGCAGAACACGCAGGCCTCGGCGCTGTGGCTGCTCTCGTGCCTCGGCGGCGAGCCGCGCAAGCTCACGACCTGCGGCGACCGGGACGGCGAGCCGCGCTGGTCGCCCGACGGCCGCGCGATCGCGTTCGTGGCAAAGCGGCCTGCCGTCGGCATCGAAAGGGCCGACGAGGAGCCGCAGGTGTACGTGATCGCGCCCGACGGCGGCGAGGCGCGGCGGGTCACGACGCTCGCGACGGGCGCCGCGGGCCTCAAGTGGTTTCCCGATTCGCGCCGCATCGCGTTCATCTCGTGGGTCTGGCCCGATGCGAAGACCGGCGACCTCGAGAAGCGCTATCGCGCCTGGAAGGACTCCAAGGTCAAGGCGCACGTCGTGGAGGAGCCGGCCTACCGCTGGTGGGATCGCTGGATCTCCGACGGGCGGGTGCCGCATCTCTTCACGGTCGATGTCGACAGCGGCCGCGTGACGGACCTCTTCGCCGGCTCGCGCTGGGAGCTCACGCGCGCCGAGCCCACGGCGAACCTGTACGACATCGCACCGGACGGGCGTGAGATCGCCTTCACCTTCGATCCCGAGCCGGTCAAGCGTTTCGACCATCCGACGCACATCGGCCTCATCGACGTGCGCACCGGGCGCGTGCGCAATGCGACCGCGCGCTCGACGCTCTCGCACGAGACGCCGTGCTACTCGCCCGATGGACGGCGCATCGCGCTCGTGACCGCCGACATCCGGCGCAACCCGGTCGCGATGCACCGGCTGGCCCTCATCGATCGCGCCAGCGGCAAGCTCGACGTGGCGGGCAGCCGCTGGGATCGCGCGGTGCATGCGCCTCTCGCGTGGACGCGCGACTCGGCGGCCGTGCTCTATCACGGCGAGGACCGGGCACGCACCCACCTCTGGCGCTGGGACATCGATTCGCGCAAGCCGCGCGTGATCGTCGAGGGCGGCACGATCCAGGAGTTCGCGCTCGCCGGCGAGGGCGTCGTTCTCGTCCGCAACGACATGAGCACGCCGCCCGCCGTGTACTACGCGGAGCAGGGAAGCGACCTCACGCGCATCGACCGCTTCAACGACGGCGTGATGGAAGGCGTCGCGATGGGCGAGGTGCGCGAGATCGAGTTCCCCGGCTGGAACCGCGAGCCCGTGCAGGCTTGGGTGATCTACCCGCCGGACTTCGACCCGAAAAAGAAGTGGCCGCTGCTGCACAACATCCACGGGGGTCCCCACTCGGTGTGGGGCGACAACTTCCACTTCCGCTGGAACAACCAGCTCTTCGCCGCGCAAGGCTACGTAGTGGTGTGCGTGAACTACCACGGGTCTTCCTCGTTCGGCCAGCGCTTCCACGAGTCGATCGAGCGGCAATTCGGCAAGAAGGAATACGGGGACGTGGAGGCCGCTACTGATTTCATGCTGCGCACGCGCTACATCGACCGCGAGCGCCTCTTCGCCTCGGGCGGCAGCTACGGCGGTTACATGGTCGCGTGGATGAACGGCCATACCGACCGCTACAAGGCGTACGTGTGCCACGCCGGTTGCTTCGACTGGGTGAGCATGTTCGGCGGCGACGCCTGGTACTGGTTCCCGAAGGAGCTGGGCGGCTGGTACTGGGAGCGGGAAGAGCGAGTGGCGTCGCAGAACCCCCGCTCGCGCGTGGCGCGCATGAAGACGCCGACGCTGGTGCTGCACGGCCTCCTCGACTACCGCGTGCCCGATACGCAGGGCCTCGCTTACTACAACACGCTGCAGGCCAAGGGCATCCCGTCCCGCCTCGTCTTCTTTCCCGACGAGAACCACTGGATCTTGAAGCCGCAGAACTCGCGCCTGTGGTACGGCGAGTTCTTCGCGTGGCTCGGCCGCTTCGGCGGAACTAAGCCCGCCAGAGCCCGAGTGCCGCCGCGGCGAGCGCCACGGCGGTAGAGACGGCGCGCACGGGCAGGAACCAGCGCGGCAGGAACTGTCGGCGCACGAGCCACGCGTCGATCGCGAACGTCACGAGGAAGAGGGCGATCGCGCACGCGAGCTGCATGCCGGTCGTCCGCAACCAGAAGACGGCGAGACCGCCGAGGGCCGGGACCCACCCCAGCAGCAGCGCCCACGCCGCCATCCCGCCGGCGGGCTCGCGCGCGAGCGCGGCACCCGACTGGATGCCGCCCATGAACGCGAGCTGCACGGCGATCAACGTGATGAGCGTTGCCAACGCGGGAACCCAGATGCGGCTCTCGGACGCGAGCATCGCGAGCGCGAGGGCCGCGAAGGCCGCCGCGGTGATGAGCCCCATGGCCCACGCGAGCGCGCGCACCGTCAGTCGACCTTCGCGCCGGAGGCCTGGATGACCTTCGCGTACTTTTCCGACTCGGACCTGATGTAAGCCGCGAACTGCGCCGGCGTGTTGCCCACGGGCTCGGCGCCGAGCGCGAGCATCTTGCCGCGCACATCGGGTGCCTTCAGGGCCTTCACGAATTCGTCGTGCAGCCGATCGACGACGGGCCGCGGCGTCTTCGCCGGCACGAAGAGCCCGAACCACGTGTTGATGTCGAAGCCGGGGAGCCCGCTCTCCGCGATCGTCGGCAGGTCCGGCGCCAGCGGCGTGCGCTTCGCGGTGGTCACCGCGAGCGCGCGCACCTTGCCCGCCTTGATCTGGGTGAGCGCCGAGGCGAGGTTGTCGAACATGAGCTGCACCTGGCCCGCGATGAGATCGGTCATCGCGGGCGCGGCCCCCTTGTACGGCACGTGCGTCATCTCGATGCCGGCCATGCGCTTGAAGAGCTCGCCCGCGAGGTGGCCGGCGCTGCCCGTGCTGCCCGACCCGAAGTTGAGCGCTCCGGGATGCGCCTTCGCATACGCGATGAACTCGCGCACGCTGTGCACCGGAAGCGAAGGGTTCACGATGAGCACGTTGGGCGTCGAGGCGATCTGAGTCACCGGCTCGAAGTCCTTCTGCGCGTCGTAGGGAATATGCGCGTAGAGCGTGGGGTTGATCGCGTGCGTCGCGACCGCGCCGAGCAGCAGCGTGTAGCCGTCGGGGGCGGCGCGCGCCACGTACTCCGCGCCGATGTTGCCGCCGGCCCCCGGCCGGTTCTCGACCACGATGGGCTGGCCGAGATCGGCCGACACCTTCTGCGCCGTGAGCCGAGCGACGGCATCGAGCGGGCCGCCGGCGGGATAGGGCACCACGAAATGGATCGGGCGGTCGGGCCAGCGGTCCGCGGCTTGCGCGAGACCGGTGAAGAGCGCGAGCGAGAGAAGGAGGGCCCGCAGCGGGCGCGAGGAGACGAGCGTCATGGTGCGATTCGGGACGGGAAACCGCTCATGTTAGCGCCTGCGCGACGACGTCGATCAGCCGCTCCACCTCGGCCTCGTCGTGGTAGAGGCCGAAGCCGAAGCGCACGCGGTCGCCGCGGCGGTCGATCGTCACGTTGGCTGCCACGATGCGGCGATGGACTTCTTCCGCGTCGGCCAGCGCGAAGGCGAGGAAGTTGCCGCGCGGCGCACCGGGCGGCGGCACGAGCCGCGCGGGCGCCAGGGCTTCGATGCCGCGGCGCGCGCAGCCGTCGAGGAAATGCTTCTGCAGCACCGTCGCGTGCCGGTGGATCGCGTCGACCGTGATGCGGCTGCGGTCCAGCCAGTCCATCGCCGCCACGAAGCGATAGAGGCCCGACGCATCGAAGGTCGCGCCCCAGAAGCGGAAGGCATCGCCGGCGTAGGGCACGTCGCTCTCGCCCTGCGAGAGGCGGTCGAACGATGCGTACCACCCCGTGTCGACGGGCCGCAGCCGGTTGCCCGGCGGGACCGCGAGGAAGCAGGCGCCTTCGCCCGACATCGCGTACTTGTATCCGCCCGCGAGGTAGAACGCACGGCGGTGGATGGCGGCCAGGTCGACGGGAATCGCGCAGAAGGCGTGGTAGCCGTCGATCGCGATCAGCGCATCGCGCGGCGCCGCGGCGCAGATGCCGGCGAGGTCGCGCACGACGAAGCCGGAGTCGAAGAAGACGTGCGAGAAGAAGATGAAGTCCCATGCCGGCTCGCGCGCCGCCGCGGCGAAGCGAGCGTCGAACGTTTCCCACGGCTCGAGCGGCACGCGGGTCACCTCGACGCGCCCGGCTTCCTCGAGACGCCGTGTCTGGCGCGTGAAGCTGTGGAATTCGTGCGCGGTCGTGAGCACGCGGATGGGACGTTCGAGCCCGAAGCAGGAGTAGAGCCGCGCCACGAACTCATGCGTGTTCGGCGCGAAGGCCACCTGGCGCGCATCGGAGAGGGAGAGCTTGCGCGCGACGTGGTCCTGCGCCGCGGGCAGGACCTCGCCCAATATCCGCTCCCATTTCCGATCGGCGAGCGTGGCCGAGTCGGTCCAGTAGCGCGCGTGCGCCGCCTCGGTCGCGTCGGGCCACGGGTGGTGGCTGTGCGCGGCGAAATGCAGCCGGCCCGGATTGGCCGCGCGGAAGCGGCTGAAAGCGGCGTCGTGCATGCGCTAGCCGCGCGCGAAGACCACGACGAGCCAGTAGACGAAGCCCGCGCAGGTCGCCAGCAGCAGGGCGGCGAGCCACGTCGGCGAGTCGCGGAAGCCGCGCACCGCGCCCGACGGTCCGTGCACGGTCGTCCCGTGCACCATCGCGCCCACGAGGGGCGCCCGCAGCACGAAGGTGTAGGTCGCGATGGCGGCGAGGTGCAGCGCCGCGAGCCCCACCAGCACCCACTCGTTGTACGAATGCAGCGCGCTCATGCGCGAGACCATGGCGTTCGACACCTTCGCGGCGAGCGGACCCTGGGTGGCAATCTCGTCGTCGGAAAACAGGCCCGAGACGGCCTGCAGGAGGAATGCGGCGAGCATGAGCAGGATCATCCATCCGCCGAGCGGGTTGTGGCCGAAGGCCACGGCGGTGCGGGTCGCGAGGAGGTTGCGCGCATGGGCGATCGCCGCGCGCGGACCGCGCACGAAGTGGGCGAAGCGCGAGGTCGTGCTCCCCACAAGGCCCCAGAGCAGCCGGAAAAGCAGCAATGTGAGCACCGCATAGCCGCTCCTCAGGTGCCAGGCCATCCAGTCGCCGCCGATCTTTCCCGTCGTGAACGAGAAGACGGCGAGGGCGACGAGCGCCCAGTGGAAAATCCGGGTGGGGAGGTCCCACACCCGGATGCGCGGCGGCACCGTCACTTCGCGCGGTACTTGTCGTGGCACGCCTTGCACGCCTGCCCGGTCGCGCCGACCTGCTTCTTGAACGCCGCCATGTCGCCGGCCCGGACCACGGCCGGCAGCTTCGCGACTTCCGCGATCATGTGGTCCATCTTCGAGTCGAAGTCCGCGCGGTTCTGCCAGATCTCGGGCTTGGCCTTCGTGTCCTTGTCGCTGCCCTCGGGAAAGAAACGCTTCGGCACCGTCGAGGCGGCCACGGCGAGGTCGGCGTCGTGCTCCGCCTCCTCCTTGTTGAACGGCTTCTTGTCCTGCGCCATGGCGGCGAGGTCGCCGAAGCCGTAGCCCATCATGTCGTACGCGGCACGGCGCAGCTTGATCTGGTCCTCCAGCTTCACCTGCTGCGCGGAGGCGGCGGCGGCCAGGGTGGCGAACACGGCGATGGCGATCCTCTTCTTCATGGGCAACGTTTCCTCGGGTTGGATGTCGTGAATGGACGAAGAGCGCAAACTCTACACAAAAGCGAAGGCGAGGATGGGGCATCGATGAACGACGCACGCATCGAGAAGGACACGTTCGGCCCGATCGAGGTACCGGCCGGGCGCCTCTGGGGCGCGCAGACGCAACGCTCGCTCGAGCACTTCCGCATCTCGGGCGAGCGCATGCCGGCCGAGATCGTGCAGGCCCTGGCCTGGGTCAAGCGCGCGTGCGCCACCGTGAACGCCTCCCTGGGCGGGCTAACAGCGGAAAAGGCCCGGGCCATCTCAACCGCCGCCGACGAGGTGCTCGCCGGGCGCTGGCCCGACGAGTTTCCGCTCGTCGTGTGGCAGACCGGGTCCGGCACGCAGTCGAACATGAACATGAACGAGGTCCTCGCCAATCGCGCGAGCGAGCTGCTGGGCGGGCCGCGCGGTGAGGGCCGGCGGATCCATCCCAACGACGACGTGAACCGCGGGCAGAGCTCGAACGACGTGTTCCCGACCGCCATGCACGTCGCGGCCGTGGTCGCGATCCGCCGCAACCTGTTGCCGGCGCTCGAGCGGCTGCGCGCGACGCTCGCGGAAAAATCGCAGGAGTTCCGCGACGTCGTGAAGATCGGCCGCACGCACATGCAGGATGCGACGCCGCTGACACTGGGCCAGGAGTTCTCCGGATACGCCTCGCAGCTCGAGCATGCGCGGCGGCACATCGAGGATTCGCTTCCCCATCTCTCGGAGCTCGCGCTCGGGGGCACCGCGGTGGGCACGGGCCTCAACGCCCATCCCGAGTTCGGCGCGCGCGTGGCCGCGGAGCTCTCGGCGCTCACCGGCTGCGAGTTCGTCACCGCGCCGAACAAGTTCGAGGCGCTCGCCACGCACGACGCCATGGTGCAGGCGCACGGCGCCCTGAAGGGCCTCGCGGTATCGCTCTACAAGATCGCGAGCGACATCCGGCTCCTGTCGAGCGGGCCGAGGAGCGGTATCGGCGAAATCACCATTCCGGAGAACGAGCCCGGCAGCTCCATCATGCCGGGCAAGGTGAATCCGACGCAGGCCGAGGCGCTCACGATGGCCGCCTGCCAGGTCATGGGCAACGACGTGGCGATCAACATGGGAGGCGCCGGCGGCTTCCTCGAGCTCAACGTCTTCAAGCCGCTCATCGCGAACGCGTTCCTTCAGAGCGTGCGTCTCATCGCCGACGGCATGGCAAGCTTCGACGAGCATTGCGCGCGGGGCATCGAGCCCCAACGCGAGCGCATCGCGGAGCTTCTCATGGGCTCGCTCATGCTCGTCACCGCGCTCGCCCCCCACATCGGCTACGACCGCGCCGCGGAGATCGCGAAGAAGGCGCATCGCGAGGGCACGGGCCTGCGCGAGGCGGCGGTGGCGCTGGGCTACGTGAGCGAGGCGCAATACGACCAGTGGGTGCGGCCCGAGGACATGACCGGGCCGAAAGGCTAGTACCGCCGGGGATTGGGCCTCTCGTCGGGCGGCGGGTCGCGCACCGGCGGCTCGCGCTTGCGATCCGGGTCGCCCATGGGCGGCGTCTCGGCGGGCGAGGGCGGCGGCGGGATCGGCGGCGGCTTGGGCACCGGCGGCACGTCGTCCGGCATCGGATCGGGGGAGGGGATGTTGGCGCGTTGCTTCATGCTTCGAGGCCGACCTTTCGTTTCATGGCCGCGGTGATCGTCTGCGACTTGCGCCGGAACGCCTTCCACGGATCGGAGTGCAGGCCCTGCAGCCGGCGGATCACGTTGCCGGCGTGGAACGACGCGGGCTTCATGCGCCCGCCCAGCTCGTCCCAGTGCAGGGGTGTGGAGACCGGCGCTCCGCGGCGCGCGCGCACGGAGTACGCCGCGACCGTCGTCGCCCCGGGCGCGTTGCGCAGGTAGTCGATGAAGATGCGGCGCGTGCGCTCCTTCTTCGCCATGTTCGTGGTGAAGAGCCGCGGATCCTCCGCCGCGAGCGAATCCGCGATCGCGCGCGAGAACGCCTTCACCTCGTCCCACTCGTGCTTGGGTGCCAGCGGCACCATCACGTGCAGCCCCTTTCCGCCCGAGGTCTTGAGGAACGCCTCGAGGCCGAGGTCCTCGACGCGTTCGCGCACGCGGCGCGTCGCGGCCATCACCTCGCGCCACGGCACGAGCGCATCGGGATCGAGATCGAACACCATGCGATCGGGCTTCGAGAGGTCGCGCGTGGTCGAGCCCCACACGTGCAGCTCGATGACGCCCTTCTGCACGAGTCCCACGACCGCGGCGGCGGTGTTCGCGACGGCGTAGATGCCTTCGCCGTCGCTTTGGGCGATGCTCACCCGCTCGATCTCGCCGGACCATGCGGCGTCGATGTGCTTCTGGAAAAAGCAGCCTTCGTCCGGGCCCTGCGGGCAGCGCACGAGCGAGAGCGGCCGGCCCTTCAGGTCCGGCAGCAGGTGATCGGCCACCGCCTCGTAGTACTCGGCGAGCGCGCCCTTGGTGAGGCCGAGCTCGTCGAACAGCACCCGCTCCGGGTGCGTGACGCGAACGCCCGCGACGGTGAGCGATGAAGCGGTCACGCTCATCGGTCGGGCTCAATGCCTCACGTTGGGATCGCCGCCCGGCGGATAGGTCGCCGGCCGCACGGGCGAGGGCGTGGCGACCGCGGGCACGTTGCCGCCTTCCGCCTCCCACCGCCGCAAGTCCTCGCGAGACTCCGAGCGGGCCACGCGCAGGTCCTCGTTGCGGCGGAAGCACCACGCGATGAACGCACCCAGCCCTGCCAGGGCAATCATGCTGCCGATCCTCATGGAGCTCCTCCTGTGCGATGTCTAGGCGGCGCGCCGATGCGCCCCGCCCTTGGAAGCCGTGGCCTTGCGGCGCGTGGCCTTGGCCGCCGCGCGCTTGCGCGGTGCCGCACGCTGCGGCGCGCCTTCCTCGTCCTCGTCGTTGGCCGCGGCGGCAGTCCCTCCGCGGCGCGCCTTCAGGCTCTTCTCGAGGAGCGAGGCGAAGTCGATGACGTCGGCTTCCTTCGCGTGCCTGGCCTTCGGCACCTCGCGCACCTTGCCCTGCGCCTTCTCGTGGATCATCTCGAGCAGGTCGTCGCGATAGGTGTCGTGGTATTGCGCGGGATCCCACTTGATCGCCATGTCGTCGATCAGGCGCTCGGCCATGGTGAGCTCGTTGGGCTTCACGTTCGCGTCCTTGAGCGAGTCGGGCACCTTGAGCTGCCTCGGGTCGCGCAGCTCGTTGGCGTAGCGCAGCGTGTCCAGGATGAGATACTTGTCGAACGCATAGACCACGGCGATGTGCTGGCGCGTGCGGATGACGACGTTCGCGACCGCCACCTTCCCGGTGCGGTCGAGCACCTCGCGCAGCAGCGCATAGCCCTTCTCGCCGTGCTTGCCGGGGGCGAGGAAGTAGGGCGACTCGAAGAAGTAGGGCGCGATCTCCTTGCCGTCGACGAAGCCCACGATCTCGACGGTCTGCGTGGCCTCGACGTTGGCTTTCTTGAAGTCCTCCTTCTCGAGCGTCACGTAGCGTCCGTCGTCCAGCTCGTAGCCCTTCACGATCTGGTCGAA
>Ga0157369_10002604_pt1 | contig 21578 bp, 20 predicted proteins | sample C25metaG_FD_113461 | JGI IMG/M metagenome (GOLD analysis project Ga0157369, IMG submission 113461) | Corn rhizosphere microbial communities from Kellogg Biological Station, Michigan, USA - C2-5 metaG | ecosystem: Host-associated > Plants > Roots > Rhizosphere > Soil | place: USA: Michigan...
GCGTCTTGACCTGCGCCTTCGAGGCTGGGGCCGGTGATGTTGAGGTCGGGCCACCTGTTTTCGGCCGCTGGTCGGGCCGGTTGTTCCGGGCCTTGTTCTTGATCTTCTTGCGGTTGCGGCGGGCCGCGGTGAGGACGAGGTGGGCGGTGGCGTCGGCGTTTTCTCGCTGGACCTCGGGCAGGACGCTGGTGTAGGTGTCCGCGGTGGTCACGATGCTGGAGTGACCGAGCAGGTCTTGCAGGGTCTTGAGGTCGGCGCCGGCCTGGTGGGCCAGCGACGCGGCGCCGTGGCGCAGGTCGTGCAGCCGCACGGGTGGTAGTCCGGCGCGTTGGACAAGTTTGCGGAACCGGGTGGTGGCGTAGTTCGGGTTGATCGGCTGCCCATCCGGGCGAGTGAACACGTATCCCGTATCGGTCCACGGCCGGCGGTGGCCGACGGCCTCGGCCTGTTGGTCGAGTTGGCGGCGGCGGTGGGCGCGCAGGACCTGGACGGTGCGTTTGTCGAGGGCGACAGCGCGGCGGCCGGCGGGGGTCTTGGGGTCGCCCTCGACGATCTGGTAGCCGGCGGTGGTGCGGTTACGTTCGATGGTCAGGACGCCCTGCTCGAGGTCGATGTCGACCCAGCGCAGTCCGCACGTCTCGCCGCGGCGCAGGCCGCGCAGGGCGGTCAGCCACCAGAACGCGAACAGGGAGTCGTCGGTCACGGTGCCCAGGAAGGCGGCCAGGTGATCGGCGGTCCAGACCGCGACCGCGGGCCGGTCACCGGTCTGTTCCCAGTGCTCGACTCGGGCGTCGGTCCACACCTTCGCGTGTGGCTGCTGGTAGCCGGTGATCTCGATGTGCCGGGCCGGGTTGCAGTCGAGGAGTCCTTCGCGGACGGCGAGGTTGAGCGCGGCACGCAGGGTGGTGCGCAGATGCTGCATCGCTGACGCGGACTGCGGCCGGCCCTTGGTGTTGGTGGTGGCGGCGACCTGCGCGAAGACCGTGCGGAGGAGTTGGGCGTTGAGGTCGGCCAACCGGCAACGGCCCAGGTACGGGATGAGAACGTTGTCGACGTCGCGGGTGTAGTGGAACCGGGTCGTGGGGCGGATCTTCGCGCGGCTGTCCAGCCAGTGCCGTAGCCACCGCTGCACGGTCCAACCCTGAGCGGTGCGGTCCGCCTCGGTGGTGGCCAGCCACTCGTCCCGGGCGCGCCGGGCTGCGGCCTGGGACGGGTACCCGCCCCGCCGGGCCCGTTCCCGCCGGCCGAGCAGGTTGGTCGCGGAACAGTGGAAGTACCAGGTGCCATGCCCCCGCTCGGACAGCTGCGGACACGACTGCTCCAGCCGCCGCACCTTGTCGCGGCAGCCACACCGCTTGAAGATCACACCCGGGTTGCCCATGACGTCGCTCCCGTCCTCGCCGGTCCTCGGCATCAGGGTGACGGGACGCCCGCCGGGATTGGCAGTCGCCCGATCGGAGTCGGCGGAGATGGGATCCCACCGGCGGCAACTGATAAGCGCTGCTGACTCGGTTGTCCGAGCGAGCGGATCGCTTAATCGGTGGACGGGTGGCGGACGGTGCCGGTAGCTTGTCTGTCGACCGTGGTTCGGCCTGAGGGGGTGAGCACCGTGAATGTTGTAGCGATGTGGGTGCTCCCCATTCCCGTCACGGTCGGGCGACTGCAGTAGGTGCCGCCCGGGAGCGTTCCTTTGGGATCTCCCGGAAGGTGACACCGATGAACACACTCGTCATCACACGCGTCGCCGAGCGGCAGTGGCATGCCCTCGACGACGACCTCGTGGTCGGCCGCTGCGACGCCTCGCTTCGCCCGGACGGCCGCCTGTTCCTCAGCATCGACGCCTGGCACGACGACGTCTTTGCCCGCCTCGCCGAGGCTATGCTGGCCGCCCTGCCGCGTCCGCTGTACACGGTCGTGGACGAGGCCGACCTCGACCTGCGAACCCGGTGGGTGCAGGCCGGCCTGACCACCCGCCGCCGCGAGCGGGAGTACGTCATGCCGAGCAGCGGCGATCGTGCAATACCACCGCCGGGGCTGACGCTCTTGCCTGTCGGCACCGCGGAGCCGGAACCGCTGTACCACCTGGACCGCACGATCCGCGCCGAGATCGAGGCCACGATCGGTTGGGATCAGATGCCGGCGGCGGTACTGTCCGGACCACTCGACCCCACCTGTTACGCGGTCGCCGCCGAGCTCGACGCCTACGTGGGCCTGGCTCGATTGGCGCTGCTGCCGAGGCAGACGAGGATCGGCGTCATCGCGGTCCGGTCCGACCATCGCCGCCGCGGCATCGCCCGCGCCCTGCTCGCGGAGATCCTCGCAGCCACCCACGCCCGCGGCGTCGCGACGGTCTCCGCAGACGTGCACGAGGCTAACGCGGCAGCTGTCGCACTCTTCGAGGCCGCCGGGGCGCGCCGCATCGGCAGCAACCTTGAGCTGGTGATCTACTGATGCCCAAGGCAACCGATGGTTTCCAGCTCGAGGGGACCGTGCTGGAGTGCCTGCGCGACGCCAAGTTCCGCGTTGAGCTCGGCAATGGCCACATCGTCCTGGCCCACATCAGCGGCAAGATCCGCAAGAACTACATCAAGATCCTGCCGTTCGACCGCGTGCTGGTCGAGCTTAGCCAGTACGACCTGACGAGGGGCCGGATCCTCTTCCGGTACCGCAACTGAGGCCGGTGGTGCCGGGATGGGCGGCTGCGCAGCCACGCGCATAACGGCCTCACCGCCGCCGCGCGAGGGGTGGTCGGTCAGTCACCTGTTGGTGGCCGGGCGGATTGCAGGATGGCGGCGAGGTCCTGCGCGCGTGAGCCGCCCGCGGTGAACACTGCGGTGAGGTGCCAGTCGGCGTTGCTGACGGCGAACCGCAGCGCGGCCATGCCAGACAGGGCGAGCCCGACGTAGAGCGTCCGATGGTCGGTCGTCTCGACGAGGGTGCCGTCGGCGTCGACACCCCAGGAGTGCTGGCGCCACAGGCCGTCGTCGGACAGCGCGTAGCCGGTGCCGATTAACGCAACGGCCCCGTCGATCCACAAGATCGCCGCGTTGGCGTGGCAGGCATTGTGGTCGCCCGGCACCGTGCGGGCTGCCGACCTGTGCGCCTGCCCGCGGGCGAGGAGTTCGTCGAGATCCTCGTCCGGCTGCTTGGGTGGAACCACAAGGTCGCCGCCGTAGGCGAGCAGTTGCCGGCACCAAAGGGTCCAGCGCTGAGGGAAGGTCTCATCCACATCGGCGTAGCCGGCTACGCGTCCCCGGTACAGGGCCAGCAGACGGTCGTATCTCTCAGCGCTCAGCATCGCCGAAGGATAGCCGCCACCGCTCCGGTCGGCACCGCAACCCGACGCCGGCCCACCGACCCTCCGCACGGGCAGCCCTGCGCTGTCGGTTCCCCAGGCCCGCTCGGGCCTCCGCGCACCTGACGGGCCCGGACGACCTGCGGTACGAGCCGAGGCGCGGGCCGGATCCCGCGGTCAGGAGGTGGCGTCGCCTTGTTCGTGGCGCTTGCGTTGGATGTGGGCCTGCATGGCCTGGTGCAGTTGCTGTGCCTTGGCTCGGTGTTCGTTGATCTGTTCATCCACCGCGGCGGTGATGGTGTCCGGGCCGTCGTTGGACCGTGCGTGGCGTAGCACGGCGTAGGCGAGTTCTTCCATGTCTTCGGGATTGAGTGGCAGTCCCCAGCGTCGAACGAAGGGGCCGAGGGCGGTCAGCGCGCGCAGCATCTCTTGCCGGGTTGGTTCGGTCATCTCTGCCTACCTCGGTCAGTCATGACTGTCGATGGGGCGCGGCGAGGGCAAAAGCGAGCCAACCATCATGGACGTTGCGGTGACTAGTTTTCCGCGGTGTTGACGGTCAGTGCGTTGACCGTTGCGCCGTTGTTTTGGAGCAGTAGGACTTGACCGTCGGGTTGGCCGGCCAGCCAGGTTTGTCGGGCTGGCGATTGCGTGACGGGCAGCATGATCGAGCGGGGGTGGAGGCAGGTTGGGTCGGGGCAGCGCCAGAGCGTGTATTGGCGCGGCTCGGGTTTGGGGCCGATGGTGATGTGGAGCCCGGGCGGTGGTGGGCCGGGTGCGCCGAGGACCACGAACAAGCCGCCGGCGGTGGCGACGAGATCACTCTCCCCGGGAAGCCCGGGTGGGTACAGCGTGGGTGGTGAGCAGGCGGTCAGCTGGCAGCGCACCAGGCCGTTGTCGGTGAGGGTGAGCACGGGATCGTCCACGCCGCCGACCGGGGTGAAACGGTCACCTGGGATGGCCTGATCGTCGACCAGACGCGGCTGGTCGCAGGTGCCGGGCTGGCAGGTTGCCCGCCACACGTGCGCTGCGGCGCGGAAGGTGACGATGGGTCGGCCGGTCGGGTCGGTGTCCAGCCGCAGTGCCGGCGAGGCCGTCGGCAAGCCGGGGCCACCCAAAGCAGCGCTGAGCGCATCGGTACCGGCGACGCTGGCACTGGTACTGGCCGGGACCGTGCCGAGGACGGTGCGTTGGGTCTGGGTGCAGCTGGTGTCCAAGCAACGGATCAGTGCGAGTTGCGCGCTGGGTGCGACGTCGGCCGCTCTGGACAGGTCGCCGACGGTGGCGAGCAGGGGCGTGCCGTCGGGGGCCACGCCCAGCGCGAGGTGGGGCTGCGGCTGTTCGCCGCCGGACGGCAGCGGTACCGGTCCGATCGCGCGGCACGCGCCGGCGGCAGGGTGGCCGCAGCTGCCAACTTCGCGGCCACCCTGGCCAGGCGGTGTGACAGAGCCTCGTCCCGCGATGCGTCAACACCCATAGTCAATCATGGAGCGAGGATGCCAGCGATGCCCCGAGCAACTCGCGGCTATGAGCCATGAGCAGACGTTGCGCTGTATCCGTCTCGGCCGCGGCTGGTGGCTGTGCGCGGGGTGGTGGTGATGCGCGACGCCGCCTGGCTCCTACGACGGGGCCGGGCGGTGGTGTTTCATGACATCATCCGCGCGGAGTGTAGGGAAGTTGTATGTGGATCCCGATGACGGTGCGGATGGCGAGGGCGAGCCGGTCGCGGCGGGCGACCCGGCCGAGCCAGAATCGCGACGTGCGTGATCGCCATCCGAGTACGGGCCCGGCGAGCTCGGTGCCCCATAGCAGCGCGCCCAGCGCCATGGCGCGTCCGTCGAGGTCGCCGGTGTCCAGCGCTTCGACAATGTCCGTACGGGCGGTACGCGCGATGTCGGCGCTGTCGTCAATCCAGCGGCTCACCCGGCTGCCCACGGCGCGGGTGACCGGGGACCCGAGGGTCTGCAGCAAGAGGTATGCCGGACCGGGACCCGCCTGCGCGACCCAGTCGAGGACGCTGTCGAGGAAGCCGTCACCCGTCGCGGTCACGGCGGTGACTCGCACGGTCGCCTCGGGTGTGTCCGCGACCTCCACGCGACCGAGCAGGCGAAGTTCGGCGAGCGCGGCGGCGGCGAGCGCGGCGGCGAGTACGTCGTCGGGAATTTGTCGATGCCGTGTGTTGGCAATGATGAACAGGATGTCCGGCAGCATCAGCGTCGGGAGCGCCGGGCCGGAGTCCAGCGGTTCGTACCCTCCGGCGGGCGTGTCCCTGGTGACCACGTCGGGTACGCCCAGCTCGTGGAGGAATTCGCGCAGTCGCGGTACCGCTTCGGGATCGTCGCACGCCTGCTCGACCAGCGGCCGGACGGCGATGTCCTCGCCGTCGGCGGAGACCAGCGTCATCGGCGCGGACCACGAGTGCCGCCAGCCCGCGTCGGCCGAGATGACCAGGGTGGCGTTGACGGCCGCCAGTACGCGGTCGGCGAGTGGCCAGGGATCGGGAACCGCTCGGTTCAGCGCGGCCGTCAGGTCGCCGGTACGGCCGGCGGCGAGCAGATCCAGCACGGTGCCTACTCCTCCGCGTTTCCTGCCCGCGTAGGAGACCCGCGCGGCCGCATGGTAGAGCTGCTTCGCAGCGAGCCTGGCCTCCTCCTGCGCGACGACCGCGAGATGCTCGTCGAAGGCGGTCGTCTGCAGCCCAGTCGACCGCAGTTCGAGGTCGTCGAGGAGTACCCATGCCGGTCGCGGGTCGTCCATGACGGACCGATTGGGTTCGCGGTCGATGAGCGCGAGCCGCTCCTTGACCGGCGGATGGGTGGAGGCCCACCGTGGCGGTTTCGCCGCGGCCACCCGCTCGGGTACGCGGTCGAGTTCCGGTGCCCGCCACTCGACGAGCTTTCCGAAGTACGCGAGCACCTCTGCCGCGGTGTACCCGCCCTGCGCCCAGCCGACGTAGTCGTCGAGGTACGCCTCCCACGCGGTACTGAGCCACGGCATATCGTCGAGGGCTTGCTTCATGGCCTCGAGCCCGCCGGCCCGTACCGCGGCACGGTCGGCCTCGACCTCCATCTGGCGCATCACGGCCAGGGCCACGAGGGCGTACACCGCGGTGTAGCCGGCCAACAGCGCACCGGCGAGGCTACGCGGGCCGAGCCGGTCGAGGGTGTCCACGATGCTGCGCATCCCCCGGTACGTCACCGCGCCGAACAGGGTGTGCCCGCCCGCGTAGTGGCCCAGTTCGTGCGCCAGTACCGCCCGGAGCTGGGAAACAGTGATGCATTCCAGGAGCGGTGCGCCCAGGTACAGGTAGCGCCGACCGGGGCGCAGCCCGACCAGGCCGGCGTCCTCCCAGACGCCGGCGTTGACGTCGGCGTCCAGCCGGATCTCGTCGGGTGGCCTGGTCCCCACCTCGACGGCGAGCTCGCGAACCAGCGACCACAGCTGCGGTGCCTGCTCCTGCGTCACCGGTGCGCCCGGCGGCGGGGTCGGCCGCGCCCGGATCGTCCGCCACACCGGCACAGCCAGGCCGAGAGCGAGAGCGATCATGGCGTAGCTCACTTCGTGCGCGATCTCCCCCTGAACGGTCCACAACAGCCAGAGGCTCAGCCCTCCGAGAACCACGACGCTGCCGAGCCCGAACACGTAGAACCCGGCCAGCAGCGCCACCGCCAGGAACGCACGGACGACAATCACTGGAGCCGGTCGCTTCCGGGGGTCAGTAGGCCGCCGTACCCGCCGGTGTCGAACTGCCGCGGGAACGGATACCGGACGTCCTTACGGATCCCGATTACGCCGGCGAACTGGGGATCGACCGCGAGCAGTGGCGACGGGCCGAACAGTGCCATGGCGAGGGTCAGCTCGTCGACGCCGCGCCCCGTCCAGGCCGGCTTCTGGCGAGGATCCAGTTCGGCATTGGTACGGCGTGCGTGGCGCAGCACCCGCCGGCCGGTCCGGCTCACATCTGGCACGGACAGCAGAGCCCAGCCGGCAAAGACCGTGCCCGCGACCAACAGGATCAGTCCCGCGATGTCGCCCGGGTTGCCCAGCCCCTCCTTGCCGACGACGCCAGCACCCAACCGCACGAGACCCAACATGGCGGTACCGAACAGCGGCAATGAGCCCAGCTTGGCTGCGCGCCGCCGCCCGCGCGACAACAACCACCCGCGGCGCATAAGTCGCCTGTGCAGGCTCGCCAACACCTGGCGCACTCTCAAGTCGCCGAATATCTGCGGCACAGACTGAGGCAGGGGGAACATTGTGCGGTGCAGCGCCCGGGTCAACGAGTCCGCCGCGGGCCGAAGCCGGCCGGTCGCTACGAGGGTCGACAAGTCGGCGGGCTCGACCTGTCCCGTGCGCCGCAACGTCGTGAGCCCCACCTGGCAGGCGAGGAGGCCGCCGGCGTTGAGGAACGCCAACTCGGTCCCGTCTATCCCGTCCGCGCTGTCCGTAGCATGCCCGGCGGTCGCCCACCAGCGCCACAACACACCGGCCAGAGCCGCCGTGGCCAGCATGACCACGTAGCTCACCAGGAAGCGGTCGCCGCTGATACCCCACGTCACGTCGTCAGTGTGACCGACCGGCGCACCTTATCGATCGGTACCGGTGTCGGTGGTGTGCCCGTGCCAGATGCCGTGGATCTGGTCGCCGTCGTTGAAGGTGCACAGGACAGGATGAAGGAGCAGTCTTCGTAGATGTCGCCGGATTTGATCTCTCCTGGCTCGTCCTCCGTCACGCTGCCACTGTGCGGTTAAAGGTTCTCCGTGGGCCGGCCGGGTGCGCCGCCGGCGTCGACCGCAGCTTTGTCTACCGCCACCGCGATCTGCTTCAACTAATCGCACGCCGCCGAAACCCAACCCAGCCACATCCCGTGACCGGACCGGTCGTCTCCCGTGCCTCCCCGCAAGCCGACCTCCTTGCCGCGCAGAAACGCGCAGCCCGCCAGGCCGCCCGCATCCAGCAACTGGAACTGCGGCTGTCCGGACTCCTCGGCGAGCAGACCTGGTGCGCCTCGGGTGTCGACCGGTGCGCCAAGGGCGATGTCCTCGGCTGGGAACCGGAAGCCGGCGACCGCCGCCTTCGGCGGCAGCCACGAGCGTGGGCAGATCGATGACTTCACTGTTCAACTCTGCCTGAATTCTGCCAACCCATAACGCAACGGAGCCGGGTCACCGGATCCGGCCAACTCTCGCTGAGCGCGTTCGCCCAGATCGGGCCGCCGTCAGTGTCCGCGCAGGACGGGCTGACTCCGATCGTCCAGCGGAGCGGCGTGAGCGACGTGCACCCGCTGCGCGGGGTCGGGGCGGCCGACGCCGCCATCGAGTTCCGGCAGAAGGTCGACTCCATCACCGAAAACGTGGTGTGCGTCGCCAAGCAGGCCGGTACGGGCACCCTCGTCATGGGCATCGTGGATGCGAACGACCACGGCTACCAACCCTTGATCCAACTGGTGAGCCAGCTGGCGACGTGAACTACCGCGCGACGGCGACGACGCGTACCAGCAACGTCAGGCGCCCGACTTCGCGCGGCCGCGACGGGTCAGCAGTACCAGGCCGAGGCCCAGGAGCAACAGGACCGAGCCGCCGAGCGCGATGATGCCCGTGGGCCGCCCGGTGACCGGAAGCGCGGTGATGCCACCGTTGCCACCGGCGCCGGCGGGGATCAGCTTGATGCTCGCGGTGTTGTTGGCCGGGTTCGGGTCGTTGCCGCCGCCGGACACCACGATCGTGCCGGTCAGCGTCGCCGTGCCGGAGATGCTCACGGTGAAGCGGATCGGCTCGATCTCACCGGAGCCTGGGCTGTTGTTGGCGGTGCACCGGTAGACCAGGCCGAGAACCTTGCCGAGCTTCGTCCAGTCCGCCTTGCCGTTGACGATCGGGGCGCAGAAGACGTAGTTGTCCTTGGGCGCGTCGGTGCCGGGAGGCGCCAAGCCGTCGGGTACGGAAAGGACGGTGGCGCCGGCCGGGAACGTGACGGTGGCGGCCGGCTGGTTCGGCGCGTCGGGCGAGAGGCCCTCGCCGTCGAGGTTGCCCGGTACCACGGCGGGGCCGCCGTTCTTCAGGCCGAGCACGAGCGACAGGGACGAGCCGGCGGCACCGGTGGCCTCGGCGCCGATCGCCGACAGATCCGCCGGGTTGTCGCCGACGGGGATTGCCATGGTCCCGCCGCGGAACGCGTTTTCGACCTCGCCACCGGGAATCGGCCGGCCGGCGACCTTGACCGGCGGAGCCAGGGCCGGTCCGTTGCCTGGGGTGCCGGAGGCGTCCGGCGGCGTGCTGTCGTAGACGTACAGCGTGTAGTAGGCGTAGGCAACGCCGTGGTTCGGTACGTCGGGCTGGACCACCACCGGGATCGCCGTGGCGAACTGGGCGGTCTCCCCCGGAGCCAGGTCCACCTCGAACGCGCAGGCGCCGTTGGCCCCGCCGTCGAAGTCCGTGTACCGGCAGTTGCTGAACCGCTTGCCGAAGCGGCTGAAGCCGGCCGCGTTGATGGTGAGGGTCACCCACTTGGCCGTGACGTCTCCGCTGTTGCGGAACTCCGGCTTGAACTCCCGGGTGTCGCCGGGCTTGGCGATGTCGGTGCGGAAGCTGCGGCCGACGAGGTCCGCCGCGGAGGCCACGACCTCGACGGTGGCGTCGTTGCTCGTGCTGTGCAGGCCGGTGCCCGAGACGTCGAGCTTCAGGGTGGCCTCGTCGCCCACCTTCGCGCCGGCGGCGACCTTGAGGTTCACCTGGAGCGCGCCGTCGGGCTGGAACTCGTGCGGGAGCGGGACGTCGCACGTCGTGACCGGGCCGGACACCGTGCACGTGCCACCGCTGACCGCGACCACCAGCACGCCCGCCGCGCCGCTCGCGTCCACCTTCACCGTCACCCGGTCGGGCATCTGCTGCCCGGTGCAGCACCCGGACACGTTCAGGGCGCTCGTCTTGCCCGCGGTCGACTCGTTCGTGCCGATGGTGATCGACTGAGTGGCCAGGTTCGCGCCCGCGTACGGCTCCTGCGGGGTGTCGGCGAAGGCGGCCGACGCGGGGGCGATCGCGGCGCCGAGGACGAGGGCGACAGCGAGCGCACCGAGGCGGCGAGGCAGGGCGCGGGTCATGGCGGTGAGACTTCCTCGTGAGGGGGGGTGACTCACCATAGCGGGCAGCGGCGGATGCCGCAGCCCCGCGACCGGATAATGTGATCGCTCGGCCGACCGTGCCGGAGCTAGCGTGGCCGCATGATCCGGCCCGAGTCACCCGGAGACAGCGACGCGGTGCGCGAAGTGCACGCTCAGGCGTTCGCCGGCCAAGATGTGGTACCTGACCTCGTCGACGCGCTGCGCGCCGGCCGGGCCTGCGCTGCCGCCCGTCTCATTGGTGTCCACTGTGGACGACACGGTCGTCGGGCACGCGATGCTCAGCGCCTGCCGGCTGGACACCACGCCCCGCCTCGTCGACGTGTACTCGCTGTCGCCGCTCGGGGTGCTGCCGGAATTCCGGCGCCGGGGCATCGGTACCGCACTGGTCGCCCGCGTCCTCGCCGAGGCCGACGGCCGGGGCGTACCGCTGGTGTTCCTGGAGGGCTCGCCGCGGTACTGTTCCCCAAGGGCGCTTCACCTGCTCAGATCCGACAGATGTACGAGCGCTCGTCGCCGAAATCTGACGCACGGGCAGGGCGGGCGTCGATGGAGTTCGGATACGGTGCAAGGAGCTGCGGCCGCTGGCTCGACCCTCAACGACCGGCGTGTCACGAATCCAGTAGGCCTGGCTGAGCTCGGCGACGCCCATGGTCGGCCGCTCAAGCTCGGCCACATGCGGTTGAGCGAGACCGGCGCGTTTCGTCGCCGACCCCGACCGTCAGATGGCAACGAGACTTGGCAACGAGACATCGACAATCTTGACAATGTGAGATGCTCGTGCTGCGCTGTACCAGTCCTCGATGTTAGCGGTAACAACGTACCGAAAGGGGGAGACGTGACTCTTCCCAGAGTCCGGTTCCGGCGGCTCGCCCTGGCCGGTCTGGCGCTCGTGGTGGCCCTGGGCGGCTACGCGGGCTTCCAGCTGACCACCGCCCCGGCGGCGCACGCCGCGACCAGCCAGTTCCACGGCGTGAACTGGGCCGACCCGAACGACAACTTCATCACCCGACCCAACGTCCCGGTCGGACTGTCCACATCGGACAGCTACGCCACCGTGAACGCGAAGGCGACCGCGATCCTCAAAGGATTCCAGAACCTGGGCGCCAACACCGTCCGGATGGGCATCAACACCTGGACCACCTCGTCCTCCTGGTGGAACAGCCTCGTCGGCGCCTACGACGCCGCCAACACCCTGGGCATGAACCTCATCATCGCCCCATGGCTGCAAGGCGGCAAGATCAGCGACACCAACGCGTTCAACGCAATGTGGGATGTCGTCATCAATAAGTACCGCAACAACTCCAACGTCTACTTTGACATGATGAACGAGCCCTACGGGTACGCCGCGACCGACCTGACCAACGCCGAAGCCGCCTGGGTCTCCCGGTACTCCAGCGTCCCCCGCAGCCGCCTGATCCTGCCCGGCCTCTACTCCGACACCAACCTGTGCTCCGTCGGCGGCGACTCCCGACTGTCGGGCACCCTGCTGTCGCTGCACATTTACGGCATGTTCGGCGACTCCCACTCCACCGAAGCCGGCTGGGTCACCGACCTGCAGAACAACCTCTGCGGCTACGCCTCACGGACCGTCATCACCGAATTCGGCGTACCCATGAACACCGGCGTCAACTACAACGGCCCCAAAGACGGCAACAACGACCTGTCCTACCTCTACGCCGTGACCGACGCCGCCCGCAGCCAAGGCATCGGCACCGTCCTATGGGTCGGCGTCAAGGAAACCAACCAGACCTCCGGCCCCGGCCCTTGTGAGAACGCCTCCTGCGCCATCACCACCGTCAACGGCAGCGGCACCAACCTGTCCCTGTCCCTGAACAACCAGTCCGGACTCGACCGTCTCCAGTACGGCTGGGGCATCGGCACCAACCCCGGCGGCGGCAGCGGCGGCGGTGGAACCTCCTTCGTACTGCGCGGCAACGGCTCCGGCCGCTGCCTCGACGTCACCGGCCGCGCCACCACCAACGGCACCCCCGTCGAAATCTGGGACTGCAACGGCGGCACCAACCAACAATGGACATCACTGTCCAACGGGGCGCTGCAGGTCTACGGCAACAAGTGCCTCGACGTCCCCGGCCACGCCACCGCCCAAGGCACCAAAGTCGAAATCTGGGACTGCAACGGCGGCGCCAACCAACAATGGACGCTGAACTCCGACGGCACCATCGTCGGACGCGAATCCGGACTCTGCCTCGACGTCGCCAACGCCGCCACCACCAACGGCACCGCCGTCGACATCTGGACCTGCAACGGCGCCAGCAACCAGAAGTGGACACGCCAATGACCGCCCGCCGGACCACCGCAGTCAGGCTGTTGATGGTGTGCGCACTCGCCGCCGCGGCCGTCGCGACGGTCGGCCCGCGCCAGGCCCACGCGTCCACGGGCCAGTTCCGGGGGGTCAACTGGGCCGACCAACGGGACAACTTCGTCAACGGCGTGCTCTACCCGTCCGGCCTGGGCTCCTCGGACACGTACGCGACGGCGTCCACCGTGGCGAACCAGGTGGTCGGCCAGCTCTACTCGATCACCGGCGCCAACACGGTCCGCATGCCGGTCAACGAACCCACCATCTCCAGCTACTGGGGTACCTACACCGGGGCGATCGACACCGCGCTGTCCAAAGGCAACGTGATCCTGGCCTACTGGGCGTACACCGGCGGTAAGCCGCCGAACACGACGACCTTCTACCAGATGTGGGACACGATCGTCGGCAAGTACGGCAGCAACTCCAACGCCTACTTCGAGGTCATCAACGAACCGTACGGACTGAACACCACCGACCTGGACAACCTCTACAACACCTGGCTCAACCGGTACCCCAGCGTCCCGCGGAGCCGGGTGGTCCTCGACGGCGGCGGCCTGGCCCAGAACGGGGCCGCGGTCGGCAACGACAGCCGCCTGAACAACACTCTGATCGCTATCCACGACTACTCGTTCTTCGTCAGCCCGCCCTACACCAGCGAATCGCAGTGGGCCAACCACCTCGCGGGCGAGATCGGCGCCTTCGCCAGCCGGACGGTCGTGACGGAATGGGGCGGCCCGATGAGCCCGGGCAGCAAGAACGGCGTCAACTACGGCACGATCGACTACAGCGTCCCGGGCACGAACTACTTCGACGACTACGTGCGGGGCATGAGCACGGAGCTGCGCTCCCTCGGTGTCGGCAGCGTCTACTGGCCGGGCCTGCGCGATGGCGACTGGTACAGCATGACCAGCAAGACCGGGACCGGGGCCGGAATCAAGCTCTCCCTGGTCAACGCCTCCGGTCTGGCGCGCCTGCAGTACGCCTGGGGCATCGGTGACGGTGGCGGCAGCGGGACATACGTCCAGCTCCGCAACGCCGCGACCGGTCTGTGCGTCGACGGGGCCGGCGCAACCGCCAATGGCGCCAACGCCACGCAGTCCACGTGCGCCAGCGGCACCAACAACCAGCAGTGGACGGTCGTGACCGACGGAAGCTACGTGCGCATCCGCAACCGCGCCACCGGCCAGTTCCTCGATGGCATGGGCCGCACCTCCAACGGTTCCGCAGTCGGCCAGTGGGCGGACACCAACAGCAACAACCAGCAGTGGACGCTCGTGACCAACGGAAGCAACGTGCGGATCCGCAACCGCGCCACGGGCCTGTACGCGGACGGCATGGGCCGCACCGGCAGTGGCTCGGACCTTGGCCAGTGGTCCGACACCAACAGCAACAACCAGCAGTGGAGCGTCGTCACGGCGAGCTGACCGCCTCACCCGACCCGCGCACCGGCGCCAACGGCTACAACCACGGCGCCGGTGCGCGCGTCGCGGATGAGGTGCGCCCCCGGGTCGTCCACCGCGCAGGTACCTGGAAGTTACGGCGTGAGAGTCGACTCCACCACCACCGGGTACGACACGAACCCGGCGGCGGACCCTACGATCGAGGTCCTCGGCCAGGGCGAGTACGCGGTGCATCTCGCGGTCCCGCTCGACGCGGGCGACGTGCAGCTCACCACCTGGTTCACCTCGTCAAGCCCGACCAGGGGCCGCTGCAAGATTGTCTTCTGGAACTCCTTCGACGGCATCCGGGTCAGCTGCGTGGACAACAACGGTGCGACACCGGCCACCGCGTCGTTCGTCATCGCATTCGTGGTGTGACGTCGACAGGCGGGCGTATGCCTCACATTTCTGGATACGCCCGCCGTCCGGCACTGCGCATCCGCCGCCCGTGCGAGCAACCCACCGCTCTCCAAGCCCCGGATGACCTTCTGCCCTACACCCATCAGCCGATCATGGTGGTCGGCTGTGGCACCCAACCCGCCACGCACCCGGGCCAGCCGCACCTGGTGCCGCAGGGCAATCCGGTCACCCACGCCAACGTGAGCATCGGTCTGGGCGCCTACAGCATGGACGTCAATGCGACCATGACGCCCCACCGCGTCGGCAGCTTCTGGATCGCCGACCACACCGAAGACCTGCCCGGCGGGGCCGTCAGGCTCATCTACTTCGAGAACCTGCCCGGGAACCTCTTCGCCAACCGGGGCTGGTGCCTGACCGCCGCGCGTACCGCCCACCGCTTGCTGGACAGCGTGAACACCAGCATGGTCCTCATCCGCGCCGGGCTCGGCGCGATTTGTCCAGGGCAGCCTGCTGGATCAGGCGCTGCAGGACGTCTTCGGTGTGGCCAACGTCGACTACAACGTGGACGGGTTCGGGGTTGCGCAGGACATCCGCGCGAACCGGTAGCACCGGACCCCGCGGGTACCGGGCGGCCGGTCACCGGGGGCCGCCCGGTCCGGTGGGTCAGTGGATGTCGCGCGCTGGAACTGACCGGCCCGGTCGCCGAACTCCGACGCGTCGGTCTCCCACCAGGGACGGTCGCGCCCGTCAGCAACCGCGTGGTCACCAGCGGCGCCCGGGTGGCGTGCTGGTTCAGTCGGGTCTGTATCGACCGGTGCTGACCAGTGCCTTTCCGTGCCGCCCTCGTCTGGATCATCGCCGGCCTGTTGGCGTACGTCTCAGTGCGTCTGTCCACTGTGGTCACTCATGTGGATCTGTCCACCCTCGGCGTGTTCGTCAGCGCCCACCACGACGAACGGCCGCGGGTGAAGGAGTTCAGCCAACTGCCACGCCGGGTCGACCACCAGCTCCGCACCACCGCCGGTATCGCCGGGGAGTGCCTCCCGTTCGACGAGTTCGACCGGGAACCCATCACGAAGACCGACCTCCGCCCCGGCGACCTGCTCATCAACCCCGGCGACGGACCCACCGGCCACGTCGTGATCTTCGACCGGTGGGTCGACACCACCACGGCCAGCTACCGGCTACGAACAGTCCGCGGGCGGCGGCACCCACCACCGCCTCATCCCGTACCCGTACTTCGGCAACTACCCCATGAGTCCGTACCGGTCAGGCAACTGAGGCGGCGGCCCCCGCCTGACCACGATCAGCGACCTGGAATCGCAACGGCATCACCGATGGATAGCCTGACAAGCACGTTCGTCTCACGTGCCGTGCCCGCCGGGTCGGTTCATGCGTCGCCCGCTTGTACTCGTAGGGTGCCGGCCAGGATTGCTGTGGCGGCCCAGGCGGCGAGCACGCCGAGCCCGGCCCAGGGGGTGAGCGGTAGGCTGCGCAGTCCGGTGGTGGCCTGGATCGTGAGCCCGGCTGTCATCGGTGCGATCTGTTGGATGTGCCGTTGCCACTGGGGGACGCCTGCGGCGGCGGCGAGGATGGGCGCGAGGTACGGAGCGGACGGTTGCGGCGGCGTGCCGTACTCCCCACTGGATGGGGCTGCCCGGTGCGGCAGGGTCTTCATCGGCGCGCCCTCACCGTCTGATCCCGGGCGTCATCCACGGCACCGCCACAGAGATCCAGGCAAGCTGGAACGTCTGCCCAGTACGGTCCCTGCGACAAGGGGCTGCGTATGGAAGGCGGGTGTGGCCGCGCGGCCGAGAGCGGTCGGTACTTGCGGCAACCACGCGGCCCGCAATGACTGTCAACCGGTTGTCGGCGCGCCCGGGTTCGGCTCGTTTAGGCGTCGGCCGAGCGCGCCCTCAGCATCAGGGTTGGGCCGGGGCGCCGTTGATCCGGAACGGCACGGTGGCGATGTTGGATGCGACCCCGAGGAGCTTGAGGTCCGCGGCGTCGATGCGCCCGTCGTTGTTCAGGTCGGTCACCACGTTCGGCGCGTCGTTGAAGATGCCGTCGTGATTGAGGTCGTCGATGACTGCGACGGTGAGCGTGGTGTTGACGTTCTGGCCGGCGATGGCCGCACCGACGATCCAGGTGTCCCACAACTCGGTTTCCTTGTTGTCGCGGTTAGTGATGCCGGTGAGGTTGAACAGGTTGGCCAGGTTGGTGCCTGGGCCGGAGAAGCCCGGCAGGGTGTTGTTGGTGGTGGAGGTGAGAACGACCAGGCCGGGCAGGCGGTCGTCCCGGCCGGTCGAGAAGGTGCCAGGGAACGGCGGAACGTTGTTGTGTACCCCTGGCCCGGTCAGTTGTAGACCGCTGAAACCGGCCTGCTGCAGGTTCTTGCCGAGGAAGTCGATTTCCATGTCGACGAACCAACCGAATCCGTTGGCGCCGGCGTTGGCGCCCCGCTCGGGCGCGAAGACTTCGATCCTTACCGGCTTCGCCCGGTGTGATGCGCCTGTGGCCCCGTTCGGTGTGCTCGCGTTGGCGGTCGATGTAACCGCGATGGCGGTGCCGATGACAGTGGCGACGGTGGCAGCCAGGACGATACGGCTCTTCTTCATGAGTAGGTCACCTTCTCTAGTGATCTGGTCCTACTCGTAGGCATATCACCGTTGACACCACTCCCATCCCATATATCCGATAATCCGCCGGAGCGGCCATACCATCACCGCCGGCCCTTATCCCACGACCTAGACCGCGCGGTCGGCCTGGCCCGCCGGAGGCCGGATCCGGGTCGTAGGGCCGGTTGCGGCCGCGTGCCGCGATGACTGGCATGCACGGTCCTGAGGGGGCCCGGTGCGGCAATGCACCAGGGCTACCCGGCAGGCAGGTGTCGTTTGGACCGTAGCTGAGGGTCGTGGGGCTCACAGCAGGGACAGCGCCGCGGCGACGGCGAGCGCGACACCGAATAGGTACGTGCCGAGGGCGCCGACAAGCCGCAGCGGCACCTCGGCGGCCAGGCTCGCTGCGGTCAGCATTCCGTAGGCGTGCGTGAGCCGCGTCGCGGTCGCGCCGACGATCAGCGGCACGGCGATCCAGCTGTGGGTGCGGGTGCCGACGAGCAGGAACAGCACGATGAAGGTGGGGATGTATTCGGCGGCGTTGCCGTGCGCGCGGATCGCGATCAGCAGGGGGCTGGCCGGATCGGTGGGCATCTGGGAGCCGCCGGCCTTGGCCGTCGCGCCCCGCAGCCGCGAGACGTTGAAGCCGAGCAGGAACAGCATGGCGGCGAGGATCGCGGTACAGATGATGGCGGTGGTCATGCCGATCTCCTTTGGTCGGGCGCGGACAGCACGCTGTCGAGCAGGTCCGCGCAGAGGGTCCAGCCGAGCAGGGCGTCGGCCTTGCGCAGGGCGCCGACGCTGGTCACGTTGACTTCGATGAGGTACGGGCCGATCACGTCCAGGCCGGCCAGGAGGATGCCGTGGTCGCGGAGAACTGGCGCGAGCCGGGCGCAGATCTCGCGGTCGCGGGTGGTCACCGGCGCCTCTGCCGACGGGTTGCCGATGCGGAAGTCCCCGGCGGCGGGGTAGCGGTATACGGCGCCGACCGGGTCGCCGGCCACGACGAAGACGCGCTTGTTGCCTTCGGACACCTCGCGCAGGAACCGCTGTACCACCGTGGCGCGGGTACCCGCGGCGGTGCAGATCTCGATCAGTGAGGCGAGGTTGGGGTCGTGGCGGTCCAGCCGCAGCACGCCCCGACCGGCGTACCCGTCGACCGGTTTCGCTACGGCCGTTCCGTGCTGGATGAGGAATGACCGGATGGTGTGCGGGTCGGCGGTGACGACGGTCGGCGGGATGAGATCGGGGAAATGCAACGGGAGCAGGTGTTCGCTGCACACGCGCAGTCCGCGTGGGTCGTTGACCAGTGCGGTGCGGGCGGGGTCGACCAGGTCGAGGATGAGCGTCGCGGTGGTGTATGCCTCGTCGAGCGGTGGCTCGGTACGCATGAAGACGGCGGCCATCTCGTCCAGCCAGACGTGGCCAGGGTCGCCGGCGGTGAACCAGGGGTCCGGTACGGCCCACAGGTGCCCACCGGCCGGGCGGGACGGAGCGAGCCGTACCGGCCGGGCCAGTGCCCGGGCGCGCCCGGCCACCGCTTCCAGCCGACCCACCTCGGTGACCCAGACCTCGGCGCCACGGTTCTGCGCGGCGTGCATCAGCCCGACGGTGGTGTCGGTCGACGGGTCCAGAGACGCCAACGGGTCGGCGACGAACGCGATTCTCATGACAAGCCTGCCAGGATCGGCACCGGCCCGGTCGCGGCGGGTACGGTTCCCGCGATCGACAGCAGCTCGGCGCTCTCGGGCGAATATCCAGCAGCCACTTCGCTCCACGCCCGCTGCTGGTCGGTGGCCCTGGGCAGCAAGAGGTCCAGTGCGTCGCGGCGGGCCCGCTGGTGGTAGAGCAGGCCGGCGACCGCGGCTACCGCCGCGCCGATGCGGTGCGGGGGCTGGGCGTCCAGGTACCGCAGCTCGAGGTAGCCGCCGCGCGGCCGGACCGGTGGGAACAGCGTCGACACGTGATAGGCCGGGTCGGCCGTCTCAGGGATCGGCAGGCGAGGCGCGGCCGCGGCGAACGCGAGGTACGCGCCGACCGGGTCGGTGACGTCGAGGTGGCGGCCGTCGTACCCGGTACGGCGGGGGGCGATGCCCCCCCCGATCCGGGTACGCGCGCCAGGCAAGGCGGGCGGCCGGCCCCCCACCACGGTGGGGGTGGCGAACGCCGCCGTCAGTGGCGGTCCGGCTAGGTTGGCGACCAGCCACTGCTCCCGCCCGGCCGGGCCGGGCAGCAGGTCGACGTTGATCTGCAGCGACGCCGTCAGCCGCATCATCCGCCGTCCGTCCGGCCCGAGCCGGTCGAACTCCCGCTGCATGGCGAGGTAGCGGGGCGTGGGTGTGCGTAGCGGTACCTGGGCGCACGAGTGGTACGGGTTGGTGCCGGTGGCTTCCAGCCGCACACCGCGCTGCTGTGCGATCGCCGCCGCCCGGGCCAGCAACCGGTCCACCTCGCCGACGAGGCGGGCGACGGTGCCGCTCGGTGGCGGGCTGAGCTCCAGTTGGCCGCCCGGCTCGAACGACGGTCGTGCCGAGGCGACGAAGCCGGCGTCGAAGCCCTCGACCAGTACCGAGGGATCCACCGGCTGCGGCGCGTCGGTAGCGGTGACCGGGATCAGCTCGACCTCGACACCGACCCGGCCGGGCCGGCGCGCCGGTGCGAACAGCCTCCGTACCGCCTGCTCAAGTTCCATGGGCTCACCGTCGCCGACCCAGGCTGCGGGCACATCAGTGGTGGTACGCAAAGCCGGTACTGCACTGCGGTACCGATGCGGATACTGACAGCGTGGTGGGGGAGGAGCGGTTCGTCGGCCGGCAGGCGGAGCTGGCTGTGCTGGGCCGGCGGTTGGTCGACGCGCGCGCCGGCACCGGCCGGGTGGTCCTGATCAGTGGGCCGGCGGGTATCGGCAAGACTCGGCTGGTCGAGGAGTTCGTGGCGGCCGCCGGCGGCGTGCGAACCGGCTGGGGTGCCGCGGTCGCCGACGCCGGCGCGCCGGCGATGTGGCCGTGGATCCGGGCGGTGCGCGGCCTGCCGGGTCCGCACGCCGCGCTCGCCTCGCTCGTCGCCGGTGACACACAGGCGGCGTACGGCTCGGCCGACGACGCGGCCGCGACCACGTTCGCCGCCGACACCCGGGTGGTCGACGCGCTCGCTGACGTGGCCGACGCCGCTGCCGGCCTGCTGCTGGTGTTGGACGACCTGCACTGGGCCGACCGGGCCACGCTGCGGCTGCTGGAGCGGGTGGCCACCGAGGTGCGGCGGCTTCCGCTGCTCGTCGTCGGTACCCACCGGGACGGGGCCGGCGAGCCGTTGTACGGGGTACACCGGCAGGGTGCGACCGAGCAGCTGCACCTGGGACCGCTCGACGATGACGACGCCCGGACGCTCCTGTCGACGGCGGTGGCGAAGGCCGATCCCGCCGCGGTACACCGAGCGGCGCAGCTGTCCGGTGGCAGCCCGCTGTACCTGCGCACCCTGACCCGGGTTGCGGCCGACGGATTGCGGGGCGATCGTTCGTGGGACGACGCGGTCGGGGAGGCGCCGGCGTTCCGCCACCTGGTTGACGCCGCGCTGAGCTCGGCCGGCCCGGAGGCCGCCGCGGCCGTGGCGGCGCTGAGCGTGCTCGGTTTCGAGGTCGAGCCGCAGCTCGTCGCAGACCTGGTCGGCCTGGACGACGGCGGCACCGCTATCGAGGTGCTGCGGCCCGCGGTACCGGCCGGACTGGTCGAGTTCGCGTCCGCCGGCCTTTCGGTCCGCTTCGCCCATGCGCTGGTACGCGACGCGGCGTACGCGTCGCTGTCCGCCCCGCGCCGCACCGCCCTGCACCGGCGCGCCGCCGAGCTGCTCGAACCGGTGGCCGCGGGGCGGGACGAGTGGGCCGGTGCGGTGGCCCGGCACTGGGTCCGGGCGGGGGAGCCGGCCCGGGCGGTCGGCTGGGCCATCCGCGCCGCCGAGACCGCCCGCGCGGCCGGCGCCTACGAGGATGGCGCGTCGTACCTCCAGCTCGCGCTCGACGCGGTCGACCGCGCCGGTCCTGCCGCGGCCGGCGCGGATCGGGCGGAGTTGCTGCTGGACCTTGCCCGCGTGGAGTACCTCGCCGGCCGGATCATGACGAGCCTGCACACCTGCCGGCGCGCGGCGGACGAGGGTGAACGAAGCGGCCGGGCGGACGTGGTGGCGCGGGCCGCGATCACCGTGCAGGGCATCGGTCATCCTGACGCCAACGTCCAGATCGACGAGCTGTGCCGCCGTGCCCTGACGATGCTGGGCGACCCGGCGATGCCGGGCCTGCGCGCGCGGGTACAGGCGCAGCTGGCGTGCACGCTGATGGAGTTCGGCGCCGTTGACGAGGCCGGCCCCCTGTCCCGCTGTGCGCTCGCCGAGGCCCAGGCCAGCGGTGACCCGGACGCCGAGCTCGACACGATCAGGGCCC
>Ga0157369_10002606_pt1 | contig 21576 bp, 19 predicted proteins | sample C25metaG_FD_113461 | JGI IMG/M metagenome (GOLD analysis project Ga0157369, IMG submission 113461) | Corn rhizosphere microbial communities from Kellogg Biological Station, Michigan, USA - C2-5 metaG | ecosystem: Host-associated > Plants > Roots > Rhizosphere > Soil | place: USA: Michigan...
AAAGCCTGGAATATCGCGCCGGACGCCGTCGTCTTCATCGACGACAGCCCCATGGAAGCAGCCGAAGTCAAAGCCGCTTTCCCGGAGATCGAAACTCTGCAATTTCCCGGCAAAGATGTTCGCGCTTTATGGACGATGCTCGAGCGCCTGCGCGATCTCTTCGGCAAGCCCGCAATTCACGACGAAGACGAACTTCGCCTCGCGAGTCTTCGCAATTCCGCGATTCTCAGCGCGGCGGAAAACGGCGCCGGAACCGCCGCCCTCGATGACTTTCTTCGTGACGCCGATGCCCGCATTGAATTCTCCAATGAAACCAGCAGCGACGCCCGCACATTCGAACTCGTCAACAAGACCAATCAGTTCAACCTGAATGGCCGCCGCTGGGATCGCGCGGATTGGCAGCGTCTGCTGAATCTGCCCGGCGCCACGCTGATCTCCGTTTCGTATCGCGATAAGTACGGCTCGCTGGGCAAGATCGCTGCTCTCGCAGGTGTCCGCAACGGCCGCACTGCCCAGCTGTCCGCGTGGGTGATGAGTTGCCGCGCCTTCTCGCGCCGCATTGAGCACCAGTGTCTGAAATATCTCTTCGATCGGTTCGATCTCGACGAAATCGTCCTCGACTACGTATCCACGCCTCGTAACGGGCCGCTCACGGATTTTCTCGCCGCGATCACCGGAGCGCTGCCCTCCGAAGGCGTCGTCCCGCTTGCGCGGGAACAATTTGAGCAGACCGCGCCGCCTCTGTTTCACAGCGTCGAAGAGCGGCAACCAGCCTGAACGCAAGTACCGTGAACACCGACACTACACGAACCAGACTCGAGCGCTGTTTTGCGCTCACTTTCCCGCGCCTCGATCCGAGCCAGTACGCGACTGCAAGCGCGGAAACCATGGCCGACTGGGACTCCGTCGCTCAGGTCACGCTGCTGACGGTAATCGGCGAAGAGTTCGGAATCGAAGTCGATTTCGAAGAGTTCGAAGGCGCAACCTCCTTCGAAGAACTCGCCAACCGGGTCGCCGCTCACGTCCGATAGTCCGCGGCTCCGGTGTCCAGAAACGCGTGGTCGTCATCCGATAACTGAAACTGGAAATCGGGCGGCAGCCGAAGTTTCCCCTTTTTGTTCAGCAGGTAGACCGGCGGGCCGGCCAGGACATGAAAACCCGCCTCGGCCGCGGCATCTTTCGTCTGTGCGCCGGTTCCAACCGCAATCACTTCATTCGCGCCGCGGATTCGCCTCGCCGCCTGCAGCGCCACCGCATAAGCCGCGCGCCAGTCGCTCGCTCCCTCGCTCAGCCATAGTCCGGCCACGCGCGCTTGCCCGCGTACCAGACTGAGCACGAAATATCCGCACTCCCGCTCCCCGTCGACAATCGCGAAAAAACGGAACGGCGTCATCGGGCATTTCGCAAGAAATTGGAAAAACGCCGCGGGCCGCGGCATCCCACGCGTGTTCGTCTCCGCGTTGATCCTCTCCGGCGCCACCTCAACGAACTTGCAGGGTCCCGCGCCCCTCACCGGCCGCAGAGCCCAAATCGTATTCCGCGCGAACCTTGCCGGTAATTTCCAGTCGCGCCGCTGGTGCGTGAACATCTGGGCTAGCGGCCGCAATGGACGCGCGCCTTCCCACTGCCGCGCGCACTCCGCAAAACCGAACGCCGGCAGCACCGTCTGCGTCATGTCGGACCCGCCGATGGCCAGAATGAAATCGAACATTGCCGCCAGCTTCTGCACCAGCGCCAGACCCGCTCCCGGCGCCTCCCTGGCTGAGGCCCAGTCAATCAGGTGAACGCCCCGCACCGCATCCGCGCCGGACCCGAACGTCACCGGCCACAGTCCCGCAAACGCCGTAATCGCGCCGTCGCGTTCGAGCAGATAAGCCCTGTCGCCCCGCCAGTCCCCCCGCTCCGTCCAGTACTTCCACTTCATCGCAGCCGGCAGGAGCATCGGAGCCTCCCGGCTCGCATCAAAAGCGCGCGCCAGAAAATCCCGAATGGCATCGAGATCTTCCGGACTCGCGGCGCGAAAGGTCGATTTCATGATGAGCGGGCGGGTACCGCCGGGAGCGGAATCATCCCCTATTCTCACGCACTGCAAGTCGTTCTCAGGTCTGGTACCGCCCGCACGATATGCCTGGCGGTTTCCTTGACGATTTCAAACGCTTGTTTTAATCTGACGTTTGATGCGCCGCGTAGCCACCACCGGCGAAACCGCCTCGCCCGCCACCAGATCCCGTCTCATCGCAGCCGCGGGTGAAATTTTCGCGGCGCAGGGATTTCAAAGGGCGACCGTGCGCGAGATCTGCTCGCGTGCGGGAGCAAACATCGCCGCCGTCAACTATCACTTTGGCGATAAGACGGAACTCTACCTGGCGGTGATTCGCGAATCCATCTGCGCTGCCGTCGAAGATCAGCGCTCGTTTGTGACGACGGATGCGCCGGAGGACGCCCTCGCCGCCATCATCATGACCATGCTCGACAAACTGGGCGCGCACGCCAAACGGCCGGCCTGGCACTTTCGCATCATGGCCCATGAAATGGTTGCGCCCACGCCGGTTTTCGCCCGCGTCGTCGACGAGATTATCGGCCCGCAATACAACCGGCTGCGCGGAATGATTTCGAAAATCATCGGCGGATCGCCGGATAGTGAACCGACGCGTCTTGCCGCCAATAGCGTGATCGGTCAGGTCATCTTTTACGCGCATGGCCGGCCGGTAATCGAAAGACTCTGGCGCGGCTTTGAAATGAACGAACGGACCACGCATCGCATCGCCGAGCACATCGCGTCGTTTTCGCTTTGTTCGCTGCGCGCCATGCGAACAGCGGGAAACAGCAGGATGGAGAAGGAGAAGACACGATGAGCGACCAGCCAGCCCCGGCCCTGCAACCCGCCCCTCCACATCCGGCCCCTCCACACCCGGCAAAGCCCCGCGCCACCGTGCGCGCTCTCATCGCCGTAATCGTGCTCGCCGCAGCCGCACTCGTGATCTGGAAAGTATTCTTCTCGCGCCCGGCTGCGCCCGCGAACGTCGTCGCGCTGAGCGGCCGTATTGAAGGGGACGACTCGGCCATTTCGCCCAAAGTAACAGGAAAGATCCAGGAGATCCGGTTTCGCGAGGGTGATTCGGTAAAGGCCGGGGAAACGATCGCGGTCCTCGACGAACGGCAGGTGCGCGCGCGCGAGGAACAGGCGCGCGCTCAGGTGGACCAGGCGGAGGCGCAACTGCGTTCCGCCCGCCAGCAGGTGGCCGTTCTCGACGACCAGCTCACACAAACCCAGCTGCAATCCGAACAGTCGGCCGTCGACGCCGAAGGCCGTGTGCATCAGGCCGAAGCCGAACTTTCCGCGGCGGAGGCGGAGCTCGCGCAGCAGGAAGCCACCCTCAAGCTCGCCCTTTACGATCGCGACGCGTATACGCGTCTCGCAAAGGACGGCGCGGTGTCCGAACGCCAGGGGCGCCAGGCTGAGAGCGCCGCCGCTTCCCAGGAGGCGGTTGTGGCGGCATCGCGTCGCCGGCTCGAAGCCGCGCAGGGTTCCGTGAAGGTCGCGCGCGCGAATCTGTCGAATCCCGCGATTCGCAATGCGCAGGCGGCGGGCATTCGCAAGCAGATCGCTCAGCAGCAGGCGAACATAGCGGGTTATGTAGCCGATGAAGCTCGCGCCCGTGCGGCATTGCTTGAGGCCCAGGAGAACCGGCGGGACCTGGTCGTGACTGCGCCCTTCGACGGTACCGTGGTCACCCGCTCGGCTGAGCCAGGCGAAGTGGTGCAGGCAGGAACGGCGATTGTGACCATGCTCGATCTCAGCAAGGTTTACTTGCGTGGCTTTGTTCCGGAGGGCCAGATTGGCCATGTCGCGATCGGCCAGCCGGCTCATGTTTACCTCGATTCGGCTCCGAACAAACCCATCGACGCCACAGTGTCGCGTATCGATCCGCAGGCGACCTTCACGCCGGAGAACACCTATTTCCGCGACGACCGCGTGAAGCAGGTGGTCGGGGTGAAGCTGCAATTAAAAGGAGCGGTCGGATTCGCCAAACCCGGCATGCCGGCCGACGGCGAAATTCTCATCTCCGGCGATACCTGGCCCACCCGCAGAGCGAAATGAGCGGTAACTTGCACAAAGAGCCCAACCCGGTTCACACGCTCCCGAAGCATTGTGGCGCGAGTGCGGCGCCCCGCCCGTCCACATCGCCTGCAAACGCCGCGAAGCAAAGTATTTACCTTTCCGATTTCCACGTCATCGGCATGGCGCAGGCGAGTCGTTCACGCGCCCGAAACCACCCCGGACCGGACTTCGGGCGTGCTAGAGTAATCCGCGCGGGCGCGGCGGCGCAGCAGCCCCGCCGGTACGCACGTTGGCGTTCTGCTGCCAAACGAACCCATTCGGCGCGGCCTTACCAAACAAACCCAACGCAACTTGAAATAGCCGGAGTTCGTTCGCACGCCGTTGCCGAACGAACCCACTCGAGCAGCCGGAGCGGGCCGCGGAGGAATACAAAACAAAGCCAATGAGCCGCCAAAACCGGGCAAACCGATCATTCCTGGCGTTGCGACGGCATACGCTCGCATCACCGCGCCGAACGAACCCAACCGGCGCGACATCACCAAACGAAACCTGCATAAGGGCCGCCTCGCGACGGCTCTCACCCCCGAGGATGAAAAACGTAGCGCTCCGCGCCGCTGCCTGGCTACTCGAAAAAACGAACCCACTGTGGCAACCGGCCAAAGAAAACAAAGGCGTTGCTTCCCGCCGTCAAAGTATTTTCGGAAGAAGCCAATCGGCTCGAACAGAGCGGCGATCGGTTCGCACGCCGTCGCCGAACGAACCCACTCGAGCAGGCGGCGTGGGCCGCGGAGGAATACAAAACAAAGCCAATCGGCTCGAACAGAGCGGCGATCGGTTCGCACGGCCTTGCCGAACGAACCCACTGGAGCAGCCGGAGCGCGGCCGCGGAGGAATACAGAACAGAGCCAACGTGCCGTCAAAACCGGGCAATCCGTTCACTCCTGGCCGTTGCGCCGGCATACGATTGCACGACTGCGCCAAACGAACCCAATCCGCGCGGCGTTACAAAACGACGCCAATCCGGCTCGAACAGAGCGGGATTCGGTTCGCACGCCGTTGCCGAACGAACCCAACCTGGCGGCCGGCGCGCGGCGCGGAGTGGGGGGTGCCTTCCTCGACTTTGCCTCCCTCGCCTCCACCAGGAGAACTGAGTGAGTAACACTATGGCGGAATCGGATCGTGCGCAGGCAGCCCAACGAGCGCTGCCAAACGAACCCAACACGCCCGCCATCCAGATCAGCCAGCTCCGCAAGAACTACGGCGCGGTCCAGGCCGTCCGTGGCCTCGATCTCGAAATCCGCTCCGGCGAAATCTTCGGACTCATCGGCCCGGACGGAGCCGGGAAGACTACTACGTTTCAGATCCTCGCTGGCGTCATGGAAGCAACCTCCGGCAGCGCGCAAGTCTTCGGCCGCCCGGCGCGCGAAGCCAGATCCCAAACCGGCTACCTCACCCAGGCATTCAGCCTCTATCCCGACCTCACCGTTACCGAGAACATCCGCTACATCGGCGATCTCCGCCATGTCTCGCGCGAAGCGATCGCCCGCCGCGGCGATCGCTACCTCCAGATGTTCGACATGCACCGCTTCCAAAACCGTCTGGCCGGGCGTCTGTCGGGCGGAATGAAACAAAAGCTGTCTCTCGCCTGCGCACTCGTCGCGCAACCGCGCATCCTGCTTCTGGATGAGCCGACGACCGGCGTCGACCCGGTATCCCGCCGCGAATTCTGGGACACCCTCGCGCATCTCGCGGCTGACGGTTTGACCATCCTCGTCGCCACCCCTTATCTGGATGAAGCGGAGCGCTGCCATCGCGTGGCCCTGATGCACCTGGGCGAAATTCGCGAAGTGGGGACACCGGCCGAATTGCGCGAGCGTCTCCACGCCAGGCGGCTCGAGATTCACACCGAAGACCTGAGCCGGGCGGAACAGGTTCTGAACGAAGAATCCGCCAAACGCGCCGACATCGTGGACGTACAGCGCTTCGGCGATCGCCTGGACGTGATCGTGCCCGATCCTGAACGCGGCAAAGCCGTCGCGGAACAAAAGCTGAAGGCTGCCGGCCTCGGCATGGAGGTGATTCGAACCGATCAGCCGACTCTCGAAAACACCTTCGTCGCGACCTTGCGCGCGATCGGCCAGGAGATCCGCTCGCCCGAGTACCCTGGCCGCCATCCGCACCAGGACCTTCGCGGAAAAGTGGCGATCGGCGCCGGAAAGCTGACGAAGCGCTTCGGCGGGTTCACCGCAGTTCATGACGTCACCGTGCAGGTGCAGTACGGCGAAATCTACGGCCTGCTCGGCGCGAACGGTGCGGGCAAGACCACGACCATCAAAATGCTCTGCGGCCTGCTCGGACCGACGTCCGGAACTATGGAGCTTGCGGGCGAAAAGGGGAGCCTGCGCTCTCCCGCAGTGCGCGAGCGCATCGGCTACATGTCCCAGAAGTTTTCGCTTTACGACGACCTCACCATCGCTGAAAACCTCGACTTTTTCGCCGGCGTTTACGGCGTTCCGGAAAGGGAGCGCGAGGAAAAGAAGAAGTGGGTACTCGGGTTCTCCGGCCTCGAAGGAAAGCAGAACCAAATCACCGGGAGCCTGCCGGGCGGCTGGAAGCAGCGAGTCGCGTTCGGCGCAGCCATCATGCACGAGCCGAGCGTGCTCTTCCTCGATGAGCCGACGTCTGGCGTCGATCCACTCGCTCGCCGCGCCTTCTGGCGAATGATCAACCAGCTCGCCGATTCCGGCACGGCCATTCTGGTCACCACGCACTATCTGGAAGAAGCCGAACAATGCAACCGGCTGGGCTTTATGGTAGCGGGGGAAATCGTCGCGGAAGGTTCGCCGCGCGGGGTTAAGGAACAGCAGGGCGGGCATCTGATCGAGTTCATCGTCGACGACCCTCAGCGCGCCGCAGACCTCCTCCGCGAAAACGAGGAACGCTGGCGCGTATCCCTGTTCGGCGATCGGCTGCATGTGATCACCGACGCCGATGTGGAAACCGGCAAACGCGAAACCGAACAGAAGCTTGCCGCGGCCGGGATTCGCGTCATCGAAGCCCGCGAGGCGCCTTATTCGCTTGAAGACGTCTTCATCACGGTCGTGGAGAAGGCGCGCAAACAGGGCAAGGTTGCAAGAGAGGACTAACGAATGCGCCGTATCATTGCACAAAGCCGCAAGGAGCTGATTCAGATCTTCCGCGATCGGCTGGCCCTGGTACTCGCGCTTGTCCTTCCGCTCTTCCTGCTTTTCCTGCTCGGTTCGGCGATCTCACTCACGGTCACGGGCGTCCCCATCGTGGTGCAGGATCTGGACAGTTCGCCCGCCTCTCGCAATTTCATCGATGCGTTTCGGGCATCCCTCACCTTTCATGTGGTTCCCTGGTCGACGGCGAAGCAGCCGTCGGAAGCTTTTCAGTCCGGCGCCGCGCGGGCCGCGCTGATTGTTCCCCGGAATTTCGGCCGCGGTCTCGCTCGCGGCGCAACCGTAAATGTGCAGCTTCTCGTCGATGCGGCGGACGCGAACACAGCCAAGCTCGTTCAGGCTTATGCGGGTGAAATCGTCGCGGCTTACGGCGCTCGAACTGGACGCGCTCTCGTTGCAGCGCCGGTCCAGGCGCAGATCCGGCTCTGGTACAACCCCGGCCGCGAATCGAAAAAGTTTTACGGTCCGGGCATCTTTGTGCTCGGCATCTCCATGTTCCCGCCGTTGCTTGCGGCGCTCGCAATGTCGAAGGAGGGCGAACAGAAAACCATTCTTCAGGTCTACGTGTCGAGCATCTCCGCGCGCGAATTCCTGCTGGGCAAGATTTTCGCCTTCATGCTGATCGCGTTCGGCGAGTGGGTGCTCTCCCTCATCATGCTGTTCACTTATTTCGGTTTGCATTTCGCGGGCGATCCCACGCCGCTCATCGTCTCCACCATCCTTTATTCCTTCTGCGTGGCGACATTCGGAACATTGGTCGGCGCAGCCATTCCCAACCAGGCTGCGGCGATTCAGGCCGTGGCGCTGGGCGGATTTCTGCTCGTGTTTCTTCTCTCTGGCCTGATCTTTCCGGTGCAGAATATCCCGTCGCAGCTGCGCTGGATCTCGGGCATCGTCTGGGGCCGCTATTACATCGAGATCGTGCGCGATGCGCTGCTCTCGGGCGGCGGATGGCCCGCCATGTGGTTCAACGTGCTGATGATCGGTCTCATCGGCGGCTTCTTCTATCTGGTCGCATGGCGCCGCATGCGGCCGATGCAATTGAGCGTATAAATATGTTCACCACTCGTCTTGCGGCGCTCATAAAGAAGGAGTTCAACCAGATTCGGCGGGACAAGCGTCTTGCTATTTCCCTCATCGTTCCGCCGACGGTGCAGATTCTGCTCTTCGGGTTCGCGCTGAACGCCACTGTCGATCATCTGAAGATCGGCATCGTCGATTACAGCCACACTCCCGAAAGCCGCGAGCTGATTGCGGACCTAACCGAAAGTCAGAGCTTTCAGCTCGCCGGGACCTGGCTCTCAATCGATGACCTCGGAAACACGATCTCCCGTGGATCGCTCGATGCCGGCGTCGTGATCCCTTACGATTTCGCCCGCGACCTGCAGCGTGGCCGCCAGACCAATGTGCAGGTGCTGCTAAACGCCATGAACGCGAACACGGCCGCAATCGCGCAGGGTTACGCGGAAGGCATTATCCAGAATTACAACCAGACGCTCCTCTCGCGGGGAGGCATCCACGCGCAGTTCAACCGGATCGGCGCGGAGACGGTTACCCGGCGCGGAATTGTCAGCCTGATTCCGGCATTTTTGTTCAACCCCGGCCTGGTCACCTCCTGGTTTATCGTGACCGGTACTTTCGGAGTCCTGCTGATCCTGAACGGGTCGCTCATTGCCTCGACCGCGTTGATCAAAGAGCGCGAAGGCGGCACGGTCGAGCAGCTTCTGATGACTCCGGCCGGCACAGGCGAGATTGTGCTGGCGAAGATCACGCCGCTGTTCCTGCTCTTATGCGTAATGATTCTTCTCGCCACCGCGCTGATGCGCGTGGTCTTTCATGTGCCCTTCCGGGGGAGTCTGTTTCTGGTGCTCGGCGGGGCAGCACTTTGCGTTCTTTGCGGGATCGGGATCGGGACGTTCATTGCTACCTACACGCGGTCCGCGCAGCAGGCGCAGCTCATGGCCTTCTTCGTAAACCCGCCCCTTGCGTCGCTTTCGGGCGCCCTGACGCCCGTCGAAGCAATGCCGACCTGGTTGCAGCCGGTTACCTGGTTCAATCCGATCCGGCATTTCGGGATCATTACACGGGGCGCGCTCTTGAAGAACAGCGGCATTGACACGCTCTGGCCGAATGTTCTGGCGCTCATCGCGTTCACGGTCATTTTGCTGACGCTCAGCATTCGTCGTTTTCGCAAACAACTCGGATAGGCACCTGATGAGAAACATCGTATTTACCGCCGCCATTTTTCTGTTCGCGCGCTGCATGTCGGCTCAATTTCCGGGCGCCCCCCCTGCGCAGTCGGAGCCATCACGCGCCGCGCAGCTGCCGCTTTCGGGCCGCTCCGGTAATACCGGCTCGGCGACGGCGACCCAGACTCCCGTTCCCGGAACCACGACGAGCGTGAATACCCTGAACTCATCGATTCAGGTGCAGGGGCCGTACACGGGAAGCGCTTCCAGCGTGGAGAAGAGACCGTTCTCCGGCAGGCTTTCGCTCGAGGAGGCGATTCAGCGCGGGCTGGACTACAATTTGGGTCCGGTGGGACTGGCTCAGGCCATCCGCCAGGCGCGCGGCCAGCAGAAAAATGCCAGGTCGGCTCTGCTCCCGAACGTGAATGCGGCATTTCGGGAAACCGATCTGAAGACGGATCTCCAGGCCCTCGGTATTCGGGTTCCGTTTCTCCCGGCCGTAGTGGGGCCGTTCAACTATTTCGATCTGCGCGCCACCCTCACACAGACGCTCGGCGACATGACCGCGATCAATAACTATCGTTCCTCACGGGCGGCGACGCAAGCTGATGAGCAGCTTCTGAAAGACGCACGGGATACCGTGGTCCTCGCGGTTGGCGGAGTGTATCTGCAGGCGATCGCGGCCCAGGCGCGGGTGAATTCCGCCCAGGCGCAACTTGAAACCGCAAGAGCCGTTTACAAGCAGACCTTCCAGAGCCGTCAGGCCGGGCTGTCAGCACAGGTGGAGGTAAACCGCGCTCTGGTTCAGGAGCAGATGCAGGAACAGAGACTCGCCACACTGCGCAACGATCTCGCGCGGCAAAAGATTAATCTCGCGCGGCTCACCGGGCTGCCGCCGACTGACTCGTTCGAGATCGTGAGCGATGTCGGCTACTCTCCCAATCCGCGAATGAGCGTCGAAGATGCGGTAAAGCAGGCGCTCGCCAACCGGGCCGATCTGAAAGCCGCTCAGTTCGAGGTTCAGGCCGCCCAACATACGCGCGCGGCCGCGCGGGATGAACGAATTCCCTCGCTTTCGATTTCGGCCGATTACGGCGTGATCGGACCGCGGTTCAGCGAAGGCCAGCGAACGTATACCGTGACCGGAACCATCAAGGTCCCGGTGTGGGATGGCGGACGAATCAGCGGAGATGTCGAACAGGCCTCCGCGGAACTGGACCAGAGACGCGCGGAACTGGAAGACACGCGCAGCCGCATTGAAAGTGATGTGCGAAATGCGTATCTCGATCTGCAGGCAGCGGCGAACCAGGTGGAGATCGCCCGCAACAATCAGGGCGTGGCCAATGAAACGCTGCGGCTCACGCGGGAAAAGTTCGATGCGGGCGTTTCAGACAACGTGGAGGTGATTCAGGCTCAGGAGGGCGTCGCGTCGGCGAATCTGGACTACATCACAGCCCTGTTCGCGCACAATCTGGCGAAGCTGAGCCTCGCGCGGGCGCTGGGCAACGCGGAGCAGCACGTAACGGAGTTTTTGAAGGTGCAATAAAGAAAAAAGCCGGACAGATGCACTGTCCGGCTCCTTGCTGGTTTGTTCGCGTATCAGTTAACGGCGATGATGGCCCCAGCCGCCGCCATGGCCGCCGCGGAATTCATGACCACCATTCCATCCGCCGCGATATGCATCGTGATAACCGCCCCGGTATTCGTGACGATAGCCGTGGCCCCAGCCGCCGCGATACCCGCCGTAACTGTACGGGTAGACGTATGTGGGCGCCACGTAGGGAGCTACGTAAGGCGTCGTATAGTCATAGGCGTACGAGTCGTAAGGCGCTCCGTAATACGGATCTGGAGCTGCATAGTCGTAATAGGGAGCGGCTGGCGCGACCCCCACTCCAATGCCGACATGAACACCGGCTTTCGCCTGCTGAGCCGGGACGATAAGTAAGATTCCAAAAAGTGCAATGGCTGAAAGTCCGAGTTTCTTCAGCATTTCCCGGAGGTCCTTCCGCCTCCAACACGTTGGACGCGCGACGTGACCGACAGATTCCGCGAACGAGAGTACGTTTCGCTTAAATACCGTTCATGAAAAAGGTTCATACTTGAAGACCAACGCTGTTCGGATGCTGGAAGAAGCCGGAATACCTTTCGAGCTCCGCGAGTACGAAGTGGATCCCGAAGATCTTACGGCCGAAACCGTGGCCCGGAAAATCGGACTACCGATCGAACAGGTTTTCAAAACTCTGGTAGTGAAGGGAGACCGTAACGGAGTCTGTCTCGCAGTGATTCCGGGAGATGCGGAGTTAAATCTGAAGGCGCTGGCGAAAGCGACGGGCGATCGAAAGGTGGAACTCGCGCCATTGAAGGAAGTGCAGCCGCTCACCGGATATATCCGGGGCGGAGTGACTGCCCTGGCGGCAAAACGCGACTTTCCGGTGTATCTGGACGAGAGCGCGATTCTGTATGACGTGATCTCGATTTCGGCGGGCGTACGCGGGACCCAGATAGTGCTGCGACCCGACGATTACGAACGCATAACTCGCGCAACCTTGGTCGAGATCGCGAGCCCGAAGCTCAGCCCAGGTACATAACCTGAACGTAAGTACCGGGGCGGACGTTATAGCCCAGACACCAGCCCGGGTGATCGGGATCGTCGTAGATCACGGTGGGGTCGGAGTTCCAGAGCCAGTCGGTTCAAGTAGGCGAGTTCAAACGGCGCGACGCTGAAATACCAGCCATTAAAAGAAGAAGCGATTGGGGCCGCCGCCCGCAAGATGGTGTGGCTGAAGACCACCATGACTAAGCTGTCGAAGAAATCGGAGCTGGCCAAAGCGATTCACTACGCGCTGGAACGCTGGACCGCGCTCATGGTGTTCGTCGATGCCGGCCGGGTCGAGATGGATAACAATGCCGCCGAGCGTGGCTTGCGGACGGTTGCGGTCGGACGCAAGAAACTATCTCTTTGCCGGCGGCGAACGTGCTGCGGCGATCTGCAGTCTGCTCGGATCGGCGAAGTTGAACGGCATCGATCCGGAGGCATTCATGACTGCGGTGCTGCGCCGCATTGCCGATCATCCGATCAGCCGGATCACAGACTCCTGCCCTGGAATCTGTGCCCAGCGGCGGGAGAGAAGACCGAGGTGCGTGACACTCAAATCCAACTCAATCGCAATCGTGTCCACCATCGCGCACTCGTGGAAACGATTCAAAATGAGACAAGGACCCTACTGATGAACTGGCAAACACTCGAATCGGAGATGCTCGCCTCGGTGGCCTACGATGCTGAAAAGCAGATCTTGTTCCTGCGTTTCCGCAAGACAGGCGATGTCTACCGCTACTTCCGCTTTCCAGCCGCTGAGTATCACGCGTTTATCATTGCCGAGTCTCACGGCCGCTTCTTCCTCGCTCATATCCGCGACAAGTACCCCAACGAACGCATGGCGAAACTCCGCGCCGCCTGATCTGTCAACACGGCCTCGCCCGGTGATGTTCTACTATGCGCCGGGGATATCGGACGTGGCATTCCTCGAGAAGTCGCATCTTCAGATCGGTAGCCCGGTGCGCGACGCCATCTTATTCCGCGCGCGGAAGAACAGAATCCGATCTGGCTGCAGCTCTACCCGGAAGCGAAGCAGTCGCTGGAGCGCCTTCCGCTGCCGAGAGGCGCCCCCCGCGACTGCAAATATTTTTTCTGCCACGGCTTCGGATCGTGCGAGTACTACGCGAAAGTCATAGGACCATCCATGGCACAATCGTGGCACACCAAAAAAGTCAGGGGGTAAATCCTTGGTTTTCAGTAACCAAATTGGTGCTGGAGGTGGGGGTCGAACCCACATGCTCAGTGAAGAGCGCGGGATTTTGAGTCCCGTGCGTCTGCCAGTTCCGCCACTCCAGCGCGAATTTCGGCGAGAAAACTTCTCTAATTCTACACAACCTCTTTCCAGCGACTTTTCGCTCTGGGAGACGTGCGCCTTTGCCTCTGTTCAAAACCCGCAGCGCAGCCGTATTCGGTATTGACGCTCACCCCGTAGACGTTGAAGTGGATCTCTTCCGCAGCGGCATGGCGCGGGATTTCATGCTCGTCGGCATGCCCGACGCCGCCGTCCGCGAAAGCCGCGAGCGCATCAAGTCTGCGCTTATGAACTCGGGCTTCGGTTACCCGAACCAGGCCGTCACGGTAAACCTCGCGCCCGCGCACGTCCGCAAGGAAGGCGCCGGCTTCGATCTCCCGATGGCTCTCGGGATTCTCGGCGCTATGGGTATATTCAAAGCCCTGGACAAACATCTCGCGGTTGGAGAACTCTCCCTGGATGGCGCCATCCGTCCGGTTCGAGGCGCTCTCTCCGTCGCAGTCTGCGCCCGCGAGCAACGGATCGAAAATCTTATCCTCCCGGCCGAGAACGCATCGGAAGCCGCTGTTGTCGATGGCATCAGGGTCTATGGCGTGAAACATCTGGCCGAAGTGGTTGCGCTGCTCACAAAACCGGAGGAGTTTACACCAGCGCGTCCGGATTCGATTGCCGCCGATACGACAGTTGATCAAAGTGCGCACGATTTTCGCGACGTCCGCGGCCAGCTCACGGCGAAGCGCGCCTTGCAGGTGGCGGCCGCCGGAGGCCACAACGTCCTGATGATTGGCCCGCCGGGTTCGGGCAAGACAATGTTGGCGAAACGGCTCGCGGGCATCCTCCCTCCGCTCGCGTTCGATGAGGCAATAGAGACCACGAAAATTCACAGCATCGCCGGCGTGCTCCCGTCAAATGCGGGTCTTCTCCGAACTCGCCCCTTCCGCGCCCCGCACCATACAATCTCAGACGCCGGTCTTATCGGCGGCGGCCCCGGTTCGCCCCGCCCGGGTGAAGTCAGTCTGGCCCACAACGGCGTTTTATTTCTCGATGAGTTCCCTGAATTTCCGCGAAATGTGCTCGAAATCCTCCGCCAGCCGCTTGAGGATTGTTCAGTGACCATTGCCCGCGCCAGCATGACCCTGTGCTTCCCCGCCAGCGTGATGCTGGTCGCGGCGATGAATCCGTGCCCGTGCGGATTCTATGGCGATTCGACCCGCGAATGCCGCTGCACGCCCGCGATTATCCAGCGATATCTCGGAAAAATCAGCGGACCGCTCATTGATCGCATCGATATTCAGATCGAAGTTCCGGCGGTCCCTTACAAAGAGCTCCGCTCAACGGCGGTCACGGAAACCTCCGGCGCGATGCGCGATCGCGTGGAACGCGCCCGGGAAATCCAGCGCGCCCGGGGATATATCAATTCGCGTATGCCCGCGCGCGTGATCCGAAAGCAATGCGCGCTCGACGACTCCGGCGAGCGCGCTCTCGAAATGGCCATGCGCCGCATGAGCCTTTCAGCCCGCGCGCATGACCGCATCCTCAAGGTGGCCCGGACTGTCGCTGATCTTGACGGCTCCGAGGCCGTGACCGCCCGTCACATCGCAGAAGCGATCCAGTACCGCAGTCTCGATCGGAACTACTGGTCGTGACGTCCAACAGGCCTGCAGTTGCCGGGCATCGACGCATGCTCGACGAGCTCATTCGTCAGCCGGGGCGCGATCGCAAAGGGGCATGGATGATCGACAAAGGAGCGGCGCCGGTTACTCGCCATCTTCTCCGGCCAGGCGTTGCGCGCTATTGACAAATTGTTGTGCGACGAATCGCCTGATCGCAAGCCCCGAAATCAGCCATAATTGGAAACCGGAGGTTCCGATGACATCCCGACGGCGCTTTCTGATGACGGCCGCCGCGGCCAGCGCAATGACTGGCCGGCGAATGAGCGCGGCGAAGACCCGCGACGACGGTTTTCCTTACTCGGAATTCGAAGCCCGCATCGCGCGGCGCGATTTTCGCGGAATAACCAAAGACGTTCTGCCCACGCCCTCAATGGTCGTCGATTTGGCCGCTTTCGAGCGAAACCTGAACACGATGGCGAGTCAGGCCAAAAGCACGGGCATCAATCTGCGGCCACACTGCAAAATTCACAAGAGCGTCGAAATCGCGCGCCGGCAGATCAGCCTCGGGGCGATTGGCATCACCTGCGCCACCATTGCTGAAGCCGAGCTAATGTCGAACGCCGGCATCCGTAACGTTCTTTGGACGCAACAACCGGCCAGCATCAACAATGTTGAGCGCGCCGTCGCGCTTTCCCGCAAGGACCCCACGTTCCTCTTCGTGGTCGATTCGCCCCTCGTCCTCGACTGGGTGGAACAGGCGGCGGGCGCAAGCAACGCGCATCTGCGGATTGCGGTATCCGTTTTCGCGAGCATGGCGCGCCAGGGAATTGAGAACGGCCAGCCCGCTCTTGCGCTGTCGCGGAAAGTGTCCCAGTCCAAACGCATGCGCTTCGAAGGCCTCATGGCATACTCCGGCGGCGCGGCGCACACGCACGGCTGGCAGAAACGCCGCGAACGTTCCGCGGCCGATCTTGCCGGGGTTCGTGAGACTGCGGATCTCTGCAAAAAATCCGGCCTGCCCGTCAATATCGTAAGCGGCGGTTCCACGGGCACGTACAACATCGATCATGAGAACGGGTTGACCGAGCTCGAAGCCGGTTCCTATGTTTTCATGGATACCGGTTACGCCCAGATTGGCAGCAAGTCCGGAGACGCGGTTTACAACGACTTCGGCAACGCGCTCACCGTCCTCACCACCGTGACCAGCGTTAATCATCCGAACCTGGTGACCACGGATTACGGCAATAAGGCCAACGCCAAGCCCAGCGACAAAGTAAAAGACAAGCCATGGCTTCAGGTGACCAACCAGGGCGCCGAGTATGGTGGCCTCGCCTGGAAGCCGGGCGATCCCGGACCGGAGCTGAAACTGGGGGACCGCCTGGAAATCATCTGCACGAATCTGGACACGAGCACGAACAATTTCGACCGGTATTACGTGGCGGACGGCGACCGAATCGTGGATGTCTGGCCCATTATGGGACGCTCCGGCGCGGCCCAGAGATAAAACGGCGCGCACGCGTAAATTTCTGAGAAATCGAGCCTTCGTTCCCCACCTGTTATTCGGGCGGCTGTAAACTGCGACGCCGGGAGCCGCCCCGCAAAATTATGACGAAGAACGTCGCGCGCATCGGGACCGTACGTCTTCGGACGGCCCGCGAAGTATTCGGGATGTGGTTTTTCGGGGATGTCGCCTACGCGATTCTGCCGATCATCACAATCGCCACGATCAATCTCGCAACCGGAGCCAGTTTCGAAAGGTTCCTTCTCGCGCCTGAGTGGTCGTTCGCCGCGATCGTATTCTTTGGCGTTTCCATACGGTATCTCCTTGAAATAAAGTCCCGTTTCGAAAGGGAACAATCGTACCGTCTGGATACCGGCACGCAATTCCGCGTTCTGCTCGCCATCGTTTCCGTGCTGTGCCTCGCTTTGGTCGACATGATCGACCGGATCCGGCCGCACGTCAACGAGGGATTCATCGAGAGCGTTCAGATTATGCTGTTCATCGGCGGTCTGGGCGCACTGCTGAGCGCCACGGTCACCAAACAGTCGTTCATGCGCGCCCGCTGGGCCATTCCGCATAACATGACCCGGCTGCGCTTCATGCTGCATCTGGAAAACAGTCTGAATACTGCCATCGACAACTGCGATTACTTCTCCTATGCGGTGGGGAAAGGCCAGGACAGGGATCTGATTTCGGATAACGATTTCGTTGGCTCTGAATCCTGGGAGGCGACGAATTACAGCCGTGTACGGGAGAAAATAGCGCGCCTCAAGCGCTCTGTCGAACAGATGGATCGAGCGTTCGCTTCTTTCTCCGACGACTCTCGTCCGGCTACGTCACAGTTGATCGAGATGTCGAAGTAGTTTCGGAGCGGGCCGCAGCTCCGGATCAGCAGCGCTCGTCGGGAACCCGATTCCAGCGGCTAAACCTCGCTGGATGATAATCACAACCCGTCTCTGAGACGTGAAGTGGTTTAGAATCAGGGAAGCTTCATATGTCGGGGCGTAGCGCAGCCTGGTAGCGCACCTGCCTTGGGCGCAGGGGGTCGGGCGTTCAAATCGCCCCGCCCCGACCAAAAGAAGTCAATAGCTTACAGCGAGCGAGAGCCGAGGATAGTCTCTGTACGGAAGGCGCGTCGGACAGCCATCGGATCATTTCCGGGGACTACTCGGCGTCGTCGCACCGCGCAATCAACAGACAATTGCCCAGCAATGTTCAGCTCGAGGCATTTCGTTCCGATAGGGTCGTGGTTACGATCAGAACCGGCGGCAGCGTGGGTCGACTCGATTGTGCGGGACGCTATGCGTGTCTGCGATTGGTACGCCACTCAGCGCGAACACGAGGACGATGAAGAGCGAATGTCAATATCGGCAGCAAAACGTCAGGCACCACTCGCATAGGAATTGTGCTTACCACGCAAGTTGCGGATATCGCTTCCCCAGACCGGCGTGCCACTTTCGAACTCGCCAAGCTCGTGCGGGCGGCAATATACATAGTGGCGTCGGAGTCCCCTGCGAAGAACTGGAGGATTTGCCTCGCCCGGTCCGAACCGCGAGAGCGGGCCGAGTCGACCAGGGGATTGGTCGGCGGGTGACTCTGGTCGCTTCGACCTCACGTATTCTGGACCCGCGCATCAAGCAGAGAGGCAAGGGCGTGTCGCCGTCGCAGGGTCGTCAGGTTCTCAAGGCCTCGCGTGTCTTCAAGTTGTGAGCATCGTCTATGTAGTCATCATTGTGCTGGCGGCGCTGGCTTACGGGTATGCCGCCATTTTGAACTTCGCTGGTGCCGAGTCGGTCAAGGTTGCCGCCGACCGAGTCCAGATGTCGCAGAGGTGGATGATCCCGTTGGGGGGGCTCCTGGCCTCAGGGGCGCTTGGCCTCCTAATCGGCTTGGCCGTGCCGTTGCTCGGCATCGCCGCGGCGAGCGGTCTCGTCGTGTACTTCGTCTGCGCTCTGAGCGCGCACATCCGCGTACACGATCGGGGAGTCGGAGGAGCCATCGGCTTCTTCGTGCTGGCGCTCGCTGTCCTGGCCGCGGAGATCGCCTACCGCAACTATGTTTCATGACCTTCGGCTGCTGACGATGGATGAACACGAGTGGCTGACACAACGCTTTCAGCATCACCGATCGCATTTACGTGCGGTTGCGTACCGGATGCTCGGTTCGGTGGCCGAAGCCGACGATGCGCTTCAGGAAGCATGGCTTCGGATTCACGACCAGGACGCCGGGAGCATCGAGAACATACAGGCATGGCTTACGACGATTGTCGGGCGAGTATGCCTGAACATACTCCGCTCCAGGCGAGTACGCGGCGAGGAACTCTCGGGCGTCCATGTGCCCGACCCGGTCGTGACGCTTTCAGACACTAACAATCCCGAACAAGAGGCACTCCTGGCCGATTCGGTCGGGCTCGCCCTGCTGGTTGTGCTCGACGCTTTGACTCCCGCAGAGCGGCTCGCGTTTGTCCTCCACGACGTGTTCGGTGTGTCGTTTGCCGACGTCGCCACGATCCTCGAGCGATCCGAAGCTGCCGCGATGAAGCTCGCGAGCCGTGCGCGACGACGCGTTCAGGACTCGCCCGAGCCGGATCGTGACCTGGCCCGCCAGCGACTCGTTGTTGATGCCTTCTTCGCTGCCGCGCGCGGCGGCGACTTCGAATCGCTCGTTCGCATGCTCCATCCCGACGTCATCCTGAGAGTAGACGGCGGCAGGCTACGACGCGGTGCTTCACTCGCCCTTCACGGAGCCGCAGCGGTTGCCGCACACACGACCACGTACTCGAAACTCCACCCATACGTCGCGCCGGCGCTCGTGAACGGAACGGCCGGCGCAGTCATCGCCCCTCATGGCGAGCCGTACGCGGTCATGGCATTCACCGTCACGAATGGCAAGATCGCCGCGATAGATGCGCTCCTCGACCCCGAACGACTCCAGCAACTCGAGCTTCCAACCCCGCAGCCGCGGAGGTCCGACTGATCCCGGTGTGCCGCTCACAAGCGCGACCTGCACAAGGTCGACCGCGCTACTGCAAGCCGGGTTGCACTGGACTCGCTCACCGGGTAAGCCTGTACACAATTACCTTAACTCTCAATCTGTAGTTCTGAAAATTTCCGAAGCCGCAGGCCTCGCGTTGGAGGACTTCGTTGCAGTCGAACCGCCACATGGGCCGAGATCTGTTCGCGCGAGGCGTGCAGAGTGTCGCCGAGCATAATTACTGGGGTGAGCCGCAACCAACGCCGCGCAGCAACTTTCCTGAACCGCGTGTGCTGTTCTGCATTGAAATCGTCGCGGCGCCGTGTGAGCCATACGAGCACCGCGCCGTTTCGAATGGCAGGCCGGCTCGGATCTGCGATCGAGTCGAGAATAATCAGGGTACGATCCGGACGCTTTAGAATGACGAAGGCGATCGGATGTCCTGGCGATCCATTCTCATCTGTCAACTCGGGATCCTCTCATTATTGACACCTGAGTGCGGAGCTGCAGGATTGAGCGCCGTGACACAGTCGGCGAGCCCCGGCCAGACGATAACCGTCCCCCTCTTGTTCTCGGCGGCGGGGGCAGGTGTCGCGGGCATTCAGTTCGATCTCTCCTCGCCTTCGGCTATCCACCTGAATATCGCCCCAGGAGCGCAACTGCGGGACTCGAGCAAGCTGCTCTTCACCAATCAATTGAATGGTGGCGCCCTGCGTTGCCTGATCGTCGGTTCAAACCAGGATTTACTTCCCGGCGGCGAACTGCTGCGGCTGCTGATCGAAGTTGATCCGGCTGCAGCGCCCGGGGATACCGCAGTCGAAATAACACAAATCGTCGCGTCGACACCGGAGGGCGAAACCGTTCCGATTGAAGACGCCTCGATTTCGGTCAACGTGCAGCCTGCTGCGGGGCCACGGCCTGGGGCCAGCTTGATCCTGAGCGCCGCCAGCCTGACTGCCGGACCGCTATCACCCGGCGAGATCGTTTCTATATTTACCCCTTACGACTCGATCACGCCCCTCACTATTCTCGTGGATGGCGTACCCGCCACGCTTCTGTATGCCGGCGCGTCACAGTTGAATGCCATACTCCCGTTTCAGTTGAATACTCAGCATGACGTCGCGGTCGAACTTCGGACCGGAGATAGCATTCTCACGACAGGGCGCTTTCTTACCGCGCCGGTTTCGCCAGCCTTGTTTACCCAATCCGCCGACGGCATCGGACCGGGCGCTATCCTGAACGAGGATCTGACGATCAATTCCATCGCCAACCCAGCCGCTCGCGGGTCCGTCATCATGGCTTTTGGAACGGGTTTCGGCGCGGCTAATCCTCCCTTATCCAATGACGGAATCGTTCAGTCGATCGGTAGTTTCACGACGCTGGTCACGGCGGCGGTCGGACGAATGGCGGCCGAGGTTACCTACGCCGGACCGGCTCCGGGTCTGCCGCCCGGCGCCGCGCAGATCAATATTCGGCTTCCCGATGGAGTGTCGGGAAATTCCAATGTACCGATCGTGGTGACGGCAGGGGGTGTCGTGGTTCCCAATGCGGTCGGCGTCTCGATTCAATAAGGATGAGTGGCTGTTTTGGCGATTCGCCGCGATCCATCGAAAGAGTTCAGGTGCTTGCCGAACTCGGATTGTGGACAGGCCTGAGGGGCAGGGCATCCTTGATTCCTCACCTCGCGCCGTCCGACACCTCGCAAAACGCGAGCCAAATCACCACTGCCGACTCGCCCACGCCGCCCGCCCGGATAGCATAAACCTTGTGAGCGATTGGATAGATATTTCGATCCCCCTTCATAACGGCATGGTCCACTGGCCGGACAATCCTCCATTTGAATTGCGGCGCATTATGAGCCAGGAAAAAGGCGACGTTTGTACCGTGTCGAGCATCTCCTTGTCGGTCCACACCGGAACCCACATGGATGCGCCTCTTCACTTTGTCAAAAATGGCTCCACCATCGACGAAATGCCGGTAGACTCCACAGTCGGCCCCGCGCGCGTGATTGAAATTCAGGATCGACACGCCATCCGCCGCAAGGAACTGCTGAATCACCAGATCAACGCGAGCGAGCGTATCTTATTCAAAACTGCCAACTCCGACCACGCCTGGAACAGCGACCAGTTCGAGGAGGACTTCATCTTCATCGCGCGCGACGCCGCCGAATACCTGGCTGAAAGCAA
>Ga0157369_10002607_pt1 | contig 21571 bp, 12 predicted proteins | sample C25metaG_FD_113461 | JGI IMG/M metagenome (GOLD analysis project Ga0157369, IMG submission 113461) | Corn rhizosphere microbial communities from Kellogg Biological Station, Michigan, USA - C2-5 metaG | ecosystem: Host-associated > Plants > Roots > Rhizosphere > Soil | place: USA: Michigan...
GAAAAGAAAGATGCGAAGGCCCTGATACCACACTTATAAGCCCTTGCTTTGCGCTTTTCATCAGATTGATGACTTTTACAAGAGGTTCATTATACATTTCAGATACATTTGGCCCCAAAACATAATTTTTAGGGTCCCGCTCATGGCCAATGATACAAAAGGTGCTTTCAGGCATAAGTTCTACTAACCGCTGCCATTCTTCCCTTTGCCAGCACTGATTGGCAGGAAGAGATCGTGAAAAGGGAGCAATAATATAATCGTACGCAAACATCCGGATCTCTTTAAACTCCAGTTCTGCTTTCAGTGGACGTTCGGGAACCTGCAACCCTAAAAAAGCGAAGTGCGCCTGGCTCATGTAATAATTTTTCTCTGAGGAGATGGTAAAAGCGCGGCTGATATCCATTTTTAGAATGACGTCATAAAAAGTATCTTCTCTTTCTTGTAATTTAATATTGTATTTCTTTGGAATCATAGAAAAAATGGTAGTGGCTTCCGGATGGATTTTCACATGTAATTCATCACGTTTGGACAAATCTATAATGACAGGTATAACCCCGAGAAAGTCTCCAATTAAGCCATCATTCCAAATTAGAAGAGTCATCTATTAAAAATAAAAATGAGTTTGAAATGAATAAATTATCCTTTGATCATGTAAGCCTGATAATCTGCTTCTGTCTTTTGATAAGGTTTTGCAAAATCATTCAACGCTTTTTCTACACCGGGACAACCAGGCCACAAGTAGTCATCGAGCACAACGATTCCTCCTTTGATCAATCTGGGCCAAAACCACTGGAGGCAGGCTGTAACAGATAAATAAAAGTCAGTGTCAATGTGAACGAAAGAAAAATAAAAGCCTGCATATGGTTGCGCTGATTGAGGAAAAACTCCTTTAATCAGCGTCACATTACTGGTATTCTTCAAAAATTCATTCACAGATTCCAAAGAAGTATCGGAAAATTCTCCTGGTTTATGGCGTTCGTTTTCGGTCCAGAATTCCTTCGGTAAACCTTCAAAAGAATCAAATCCGAGAATTGATCTTTCAGGGAATGACAACGCGAGAGTTTTTAATGAGCCCCCTTTGTAAACTCCGATTTCAGCAAAATACCCCGTGGCAGGAACAAGTTTAGCGAGCGTTATCATCGCATCAAGCCGGTCTTGCGTTATCAACGTGTTTTGCATGAATGGTAAGTTTATATTATTATTTAGAATTATTCAAAGCCTTATTTATCTTTCCAAAATTCCTGATTACAAAAATCAATGTTTCTGTATACTAATGACAAAACAGAAGGCGCTTTTTGGGAGGAACTAATCCAGAACTCACAGCCTAACCTCTTTTGATTAAACGAATCCTGTATTTTGTGAGATGGATTTTGATAATAACATTTAAAGTCAGACAACTTTCGTAAATATCTGGCAGATGCATACCAAAAATTACCACAATAGTGAGAAATGGGTGGCATATCTCTCCAGTTTACGCCGATGCTATCATAATGTGGTAGCTCCAACGCACATTTTTCCCAGTTTTGCACTAACTCTTTCATCATAAGCCGCCTCCATTTTACTTTAGTTTCATCGAACGGATTACTAACACCTTTGCTGTGTAGATATAAAACATAACCTTCATTTTCACGAACATGTTTTTCAATCGCCAGTAAAGTTGGTGTTTCAAAGTAATTAAAGTCGGGACTGTTAAAAAGGACAGAGGATTCCAGATTTAATTCTTCACAAATTGATTGAACAATGTGCAGTTCTTTCTTATTTCCAAGCACCGTCAGGTTGATATTGTCAAATCCATTTTCTTTTAATTGAATCATTTGTTCCGTAAAAACCTGCAGCCAATTGCCCATGCACGCCAAATGGTAGAAAACCTTTACATTTTCCCGCAAATAATTCGCTACGCTCTTCCTGTATTTAAGAAGTAGTGGATAATGTAAACCAAAATCCAGTTCGTCAGGAAACTGAATGCATACGGGAAATTGTCTTTTTGATGTATCAATTATGCCACATCCCCAGTCAGTATCTAATAGAACGCATCTAAGAGATGTTTGGTTAAATAACCGCAAGGCTGCTTTCCAAACGGTTCCATTCCAGTTTTCTCCACTTTTAAATTCTTCATGGTTTCGCTGGTGCCATGCATCAGGCGGCATACAATCATGGAGAATGATTATACCACCTTTTTTCAGACAGCAGAAGGAATATTTAATATCTTTCAGAACCTGTTCTTCAGTGTGCAAGCCATCAATAAAAATAATGTCAAACTTATCGTGGTTCTTTTCAAAAAAACTATCTGAAATATTATTATAAGTGCAGGCTTTATTACCACACTGAATCTCATTGAAATTATTCATCTGATCCGGAGGGCTAATTTCCAGGTAATGGCTGGCTTTTCTTTGATCAATCAAATAATTAATTAATTCTACCCGGTTCATTAGTGATAAAAGTCATCCAATAATATCCTCAAATAAAAAATGAATTTTCAGCTGTTCTAATAGATTTGAGTCGTGAAAAATAATTAACCTGAACCATTTTATTTTATAATTAAATTCCATTCAGTTAATTATTCCCTTTTTTGACAAGAAAAAACGAAATATTTTCATTCTTTTTTTTAATTCGAGTAACTGAACCTATACCTTTTTCAAAACGATTAAAGTGTCTATGTTACTGAATTTTTTAAATATTCCTTTATTAAGCAATTCATCCACAAATATCTTCACACCTGGAAAATAATCTGCATAATCATGAAATGCCACGAATGCCCCTTCTCTTAAGAGGCCTGAAAAATGGGCGAAATCATGAGCAACACTGGTGTAATCATGAAAGCCATCGATAAATAAAACAGAGATCGGAATTTTCAGATTTGTGTTTAAAGAATGATCTTTAATGATCTCAACCACGTCTGTTAAATTTTCTTTCAATAAGTTTTTCTTAAATGATTCAAACGAAGGTGGAAAGGATTGTAGTCCCTTGTCAATGGCTCCTAACTTTCCATCATGATTATCGATTGCATATAATCTTCCTCGAGGAGAAAAAGCTTTAATAATAGTACCAAAAAGTACCGTAGATTTTCCGTGATAACTTCCTATTTCCACGAAAGAATGAGGAGGTGTCAGATTAACGCATGCGTTTTCTGCAATCGAAATAAGCAGCATTGCCTCACTATCACTCAACCATCCCTGTATTTTTTTTATGGTGCTAATAAGGGAGGTGGTGCAAACTTTCGATATTGATTTTTCTAAATCACGCTTAGGGGATAAATCATTGTTATATTTAAGAGATAAATCATTATTATACTGGTTAAAATGTTGACGAATATAATTCCTCAGAGGATGATCATATTCTCTTTTGACAGGATGAATCCAATATACGTCAGTTTGGTCAAGAGCTTCTCTAACTTCACTATTCGTAAATTCTTTTTTGTATTTCACAAAGTTGAAACTACATGGATTTAGTGCAATTTCATACCCAAGCAACCTCGTGAGCGTAGGTAAAATAATTTCCTCGGATGCCCATATTTTAGTTTGTTGTAAAATACGTTTAAGTTGATCATTCGTCTTGGTTAATTGGACCAGGTCATTGACTGCACTATGAGTAAATACACTGGAAGGCCAAAAGGTCCAGTGAACAAACTTACTTTCTCCCTTGTCGAAATTTTTGAGAAAGGGTTTCCATAAATTAAACTCCCTGAAAGCCTGGGTAGCAGGATGAACAAGTAGATTATCATTTTCTACTTTTTCGGGCATGCTTGACAGCATTCCCACGTTTTCCCGGCAGCGCAAATATTTGTCTATAAATTCCACATATCCTGAGCGCAGGCAAAGCTGATCAGAATCTACAAAAGTAATTGTGTCGAAATTGAGATTCGCTAATGCGAATTCCATGCATTGAACAGCAAACAAATAAAGGTATCCCCATTTTTGCGAAACAGGTTTAGGATAACAGATTACACCATATTTTTCTAAATCGGAATAATCAGCAAGAAGCCCTTTGTCAATTCCCCCATTGTATAAAAGAATTACGGATGCCGGGTCATGATAATGTATATTTTGCACCAGGTCTGTTACACAAGCTTTTTTTTCATGTACCAGACAGGCATATACATTTTTTATTAAAACGCGCTGGTCGGAGCTTTCTGATTTTTTTATCACAGGCTCACTGATATGATCGATAGGATCAGCCTGAAGCGTGCTTTGACAATATATGGGCCAATCCTTGCCAATTATTCTTTTTATTTCTTCAACAAGATAAGAATGCCACCAAATACTGTTTGTATTTTTTGGGCTTACATTATTTCTGTGAATCATATGTACTGAGAAAGTAGAATCAGTAAGAATATCAATGTTTTGGGAAGCAGCCTTCCAGACAAAAAGGCCATCCATGCCTACGTCTATATCTTCAAAGTGGTTCAATTGCCAGAATTGCTTTTTAAAGCACAATGAACTTCCTATTAGCCACGGTCGCTGTCCGGAGGGATAAATATAATTAAAGGCCTTATGACGAAAAAGATCATAATAAAGCAAGTTATTAATACCACAAATAAATATTTTTTCACTTTTAAGCGCTTCCGCCTGGTAACTTAAGCGACGCGGTGCGTACCAATCATCATCATCCCAGTTGGCAATAATATTTCCCTGAGCGTACTCACAGGCTAAATTCAATTTGGCGCCAAGGGATATTTTTTTATCTAACCTGTAATAGCTTATGACAGGACTATCAGGAATCATATCTTTGATACAGTCACTGCCATCGTCAATAATGATTAATTCTTTTTGAGGATAATCCTGCCGTAGAAAATATTCAATTGCATGAGGCACAAATTTCCGCCTGTTATAAGTAGGCATAATGCACGAAATCGTTGGTGCGGCTTCTTTCATCTGGTAAATTATTGATAGTTTTTTCTTCTTTCCTGAATTCTCTATTGATACCTTCCGTCAGATCTGCAATTACTGATGGTCCTCCCGGAATTTTAAGCAGTAAACAAATAAATAATTGCAATTCTTATTTTTCCCAACATTTTCACTAAAAAATAATGTTACCGTTGATCTGAAGGTTAAAAAGGGATTCGCCTGCTTCAAGATTATCGTAATTTTTTTAACCCCATTATGCGGTTTATCGAATTACTAATAGTCATTGAAAAAGTGATGTTGAGGAGAATATTAACAATGAAAAAAAGTATTCTTGCTTTTTCAATCATCCAACAAAAACCCGTTCTTCCTTTTCATATTCTCTTTTGAAACCTTCCATAATATCATGCCTGGTAATGATAGTACTATTCCTGAATATGCTTTGGAGTGAAGCGTAATGAATGACATTCACAATGGCTGCTCCTGTCACTTCATATTTGGTGGCTATCGAGGCAAGGTCCACGTCTTTTTCAAGAATTGCTTTTGGGGGAAGTGATGTTTTCCAAAGCTCTAATCTTTCTGCGCTATTCGGAACGGGAAAATGGATAATCGAATTAAATCTTCTTACAAAAGCCTGGTCAATATTGCTTTTGTAATTGGAAGCCAGGATAATCAAGCCTGGAAAATCTTCTACGCGCTGAAGCAAATAACTTACTTCCTGGTTGGCATATTTATCATGAGCATTTTGAACATTGGACCGTTTTCCAAATAGCGCATCCGCTTCATCAAAAAATAAGATCCAGTTTTTGTTTTCTGCTTTTTTAAATACTTTTTCCAGGTTCTTTTCAGTTTCACCAATATATTTTGAAACCACCTGTGAGAGGTCTATACGGTAAACATCTTTTTCAAATTGATTGCCGAGCAGGGTAGCGGTTAATGTTTTGCCGGTACCCGGAGGCCCATAAAACAATGTACGGTAGCCGGGCTTTATTCTTTTGTCCATCTCCCAATCCTGCATAAAAATAGAATTATAATGCAGCCATATTTTTATATCATTTATTTGCCGGGCAGTTCTTTCATTGATCACCAGGTCTTCCCATTCCATTTTGGTGGTTATCAATTTTGCAGGAAAATCCGGGCTGAATGTTGGTTTTGAAACTGTCCCAAGCGTACAGAGATCAATCCATTCCGGCTGCATTATAATTTTACCACTCATGGCGGGCTCGCCCTCCTTCACGTTTTCGAGGTATAGAATGCTTTCTTTATAAAAAAAATGATCAGGAGAAAAGAATTTCATAACCTCCATACGCTTCTTAACATCGTTGCCAGCTAAAATAAATAATGCGGTTTCGCCGGTGGGAATCATTCCGCGATAATTGGTGCCTTTTACGCCGCCTAATTCTGCAAAATCTCCACCATTAGGTAAAAATTTTTGTATAATCGATTCAAAGAAATTGGAAGTGATATGTGGTAAGAGAGCCAATAATATAATAAGCCATTCTTCTTTTGTATTTATTTGCGGAATAAGTTCTTTTAATTTGTCCTGGTTTTCTATTTCGCCGGGCCAAATTTGGCAGATGGGCTTTACCGTTCTATCCTGGAAGTATGTCTCGAGCTGATCTGAAATAATTGTTCTTAGATGATCCAGATTTAAATTAAAATAAGCGGCTGAATTATTTTGAACAGTCATATCGAACGATTAAGGAATTAAAGGCCATTTAAAGAAAGAGAATATGTTGAAATAGTAAAGCAATTTACAAGTAAAGTATTCTTTTAAAAATCATGAATGGCCTTTGGAGCGGGGATATTCTTTTGAGATTTAATAATGAAATGCCTCATAGTTGTAGATTGGTTTAATTTGGTTAATACTCCTGAATGGTTTTGAAGTGAATAAATCAAATTGCCGATAAAATCTAACCATTCAGCTTTGGCAAAAGGATACATAGATACGGTAAAATGTTTCACCGTCATATCTTCCTCCTCCAAAATTCCAGCCGTAATAAGTATAGTATTTTTCCCAATCTTCAGCCTTACATCCTTGTTGCATTCCACATTCAGTTCGTTTATTAGAATGGCCAGCTTTCTGATTTGATAATGTTTGATTTTCATCCATGGTTTACTGAATTTTCCTGATAAAAGTAAGAAAGCAAAGACAGCAAGAATAAGGGTTATAACGGCCACATGCCAAAAGAAACCAGGGAATCCCCCGGCAAGAGATATGACTAAGAGAAGTATGGCAAATACAACAGAAAACCACTGAGCTTCCGAAAGGGGGCCATAATAAGGCCGGGCTATATCTCCCCTGGCAAATTCAAGTAAAAAACGTAAAAGTCCATACCCTAAAATGTAGATGCCGAAAGCAGTTCCAGGGGCAAATTTCAACTGTATTACAATTAGCATAAAAATCACTATAAAGGTAACACCGAAGGCTTCCAGGAGTTGCACCGGGAAGAGTCGGGTGTGTAAATAATAATAGGGAAAGCCCATTTCCGCGTGCTCTTTATGATAATGAATTCCGAAAGAGGCTGGCTTTCCATGACAACAGCCAGCCATAAAACATCCGATCCTGCCAAAGGTCAAAACAATTCCTAGTCCCGTGGCGACAATGTCAAGATAGGATAAAATGTGACCGGATTTTGTAAATAATAAAAATCCCGAACTCAGTAAAACAACGGCCAATTCATGATGATAATAAACCAGCACCGGCGTCCCCTTAATACGGTTCATTATTTCAGCCAAACCAAAAAATACAATTATCCCGATTAAAGCCAGGCCCAGCCATACCTGGATAGACAAATCAAGGAAGTAGGTTAAAAGTAAGGTGGTGCATAAGGAAAGGAATAGTCCGAGTGAACCCAAAAGGGTAAATGAAGCAATTTTTTTCCCGGCCAAATAAATGAAAGGTTGAGGCGTAATCATTTCAAATCCTTATTTTTTAAAAGGGAGCGGAAGATCCTGCGGCTTGTTGGTAAATTCTCCGCCAGAAGGCGATTTCCTGCGGATTCAGATCATTTTGGTGCTCTACCATTAAAAGCTCAATAATCTGTGTGATCCTGGCTCTTTGAATCACTGGTATCGCCCTTGCAGCTTCGGCAGCGGCATTGATATCTTCTCCCGGCCCGCCCTGAGCAGCAGATTCGACAGGATCCGAATGAGCCACAGCAACGCCGGCGATGATCAAGGGCCTGAGTAATCTCATATTTCCTACCACATTATTAATTTCCCTTAAAGCCTCCCGGGAATAGGGGCCTAAATAGGACGGCGCTTCAATATCGGAACCTGTACAGGCGTGAAATTGGCTACGTTTACTCTTTCTTTTAATAGGGCTATTCAATTGGCCGCCAGAGGTTCCGTTTTTCATGAAATTCCAACCAATGAAATTGGCTTCACTCTCAATATCGTGATGTGAATCATAAGAAATTTGTTGACTGCTACGGCTGCTATCTGCCCGTTGTTGCAACACATGAGTAAGTTCATGCGCTAACAGGGCTTTACCAAGTAAGCTTTCCGGCGCAATCATTTTATCCATTACGATATTTTCCCCCTGTGCGCCCGCGAGAATATTATCCGGCCCGGATAAAGATCCCTGTTTTAATTGAACTGAGGATAAACTTTCTCCAAAAAAGTGCTCCATTTCATTTTTTACTGAACTGTTTAAATTGCCATTTTCTTTTGAAGGGCCCGAGTTCTTTTTTGTGGAATCAGGTGGAAAAAACGGAAGAGGGACAGGTGAGGAACTGTGAGTTGTTTTTTCTTTTGGAAGGTGATTTTCTTTCATGATGATTTATTAATAGATTTGATAATCGAAATCTCTGATAGCTCCGTTTTAATTAATTTTTGTGGATGGTTGATGACGGTACATTGAAAACTAAAATAGGAATTCCAGTTATTTATTTGTTTACTGAAAAAAAATTCCTTACAATTTTGGCATTGGCCGAAAAACTCTAAGGTTCAGAATTAAGAATCAAACGGGTAAAAATCTTTAAAACCTAATCGCAGATAATTATTCAATTATTTTTTCTATCGACTAATTTCATAACATCATCAATCCATGTGTTGTCTTGGGCTATGTATTTCTGTCTGATAGGATTATTGTAATCAAGCTGCTGCATTGCGTTCCAGGCGATACTGAATCTCGCTTCCTTTTCATCCTCCGCCTTTTGTATTTTTTCATAATCATGCAATGGAATGACACCTGTAGTATATGTATTTAAAAGAAATTTATCTGATAACTGGTGATAATACATTAAATAAGTTTTATAATACGCTTCTCTGCTGAGATTGTTTAATGCCGCTTTAAGTTTGGTATTCCATTCCTTGTAAAATTCTTTATCAATTAACGGAACGATATCAGTTACATTGTAAAATTCACCGCCGCTTTTTATTGACATGTTTAAGAAATCTTCATTTATTGAAAACCCAATCTGAATCATATCATTAACCAACGCAACAGCATCCGGTTCTGCTATTGTAATGTGAAAATTGTAGTGACGAATTACGTCCCCAAATACTGACTCTACATCATTTGGAAAATTATTATAACCTGATATCATGGTGTTTATTTAGTATACATTTTTGTTGCAGGATCATATTTGTAACCATGCTCTTCCAGGATCTGTACTTCCTTGCCGAAACCTGTTTTCTTTCTTACCTTTTCACCTGTTACCGGGTCATCTACCATCACCCATTTATCTGAAATTTTATCTCTTTCATAGATGAATTTTTCATTTTGAGGATCGCTTGCTGAATAAAATTTATCACCCCGGGCAATCGCTGTCTCAAGCCATGGACGATTGTAGTTTTCAAAAAATGTTCCTGGTTGATAAAAGCCTTCTCCAACATTCAGTACATTAAAACCGCCTGGCTTTGCTCCAAAATCCGCATTCTTTAAGTTACCAAAATTATCGAATAACTGTGGCATATCGGTGTAAGTAATTTTACCTTCTGTCATCGTGAACGCGCCTACAATGGTTGTAGTTTTATCTAATGTAGCAACGATGCTTGCGCCGCTGCTAAAGCTTCCCTTCAATGGTGCTGGTGACGAAGTTGGTTCGACAAGTCCGTGGTATAGCAACAATTTTTCTATTGCTGCCGGCATATCGGTCACCGGATTTTTTATTAATATTTCAGAATGTGGAAGTTTTGGATAATTCCTGGCATCATCAAGGTAAAAACCAATTATCTCGCCTTTATTAATATCGCCTATGAGCAATCTTCCATTTTTTGCATCATATTTAACATAGAATCGTCCTTTATATACAATGTCAAATAAAGTATCGCCCTTTTCATGCCAGAAATCAAGCGCCGTAACAACTTCCTCGCCTTTGAATATTTTTATTCCTGGAATATTATCAATATTCTTCCAGTAGGTATTTATAGAGTGTTCTGTTTTATTGTCTAATTTAACTGCCGGTTTTTCAAGAATTGATTTGTTTACTTCAGTCTCTAAATTGTCCGGGTAAAATTCAATTTCGCCTCCATCGGGCGTATTTACTTTAATGATGCCTTTTTCGTCAGGTCCGGTTACATTGTCTTTGCCGTAAAATTTGATAATCTCATCCACCGAAGCTTTGCCAGCAGTGTAGCTTATTTTTTCCGGTGCAAAGCGGTTTTGCCGGAAATTTATCTTACGTTGAAATTCTACTACTCTTATTTTTTGGAGAGCTTCCTCTACATTTTTCAATTCATCATTTACATCAATATCTGTTTTAATTTCTTTGGCATCTCTTAATTCTATTAGAATTTTTTGCTGGCGCTCCAGTAATGTTCTTTGTCCACTTATATGTTGAAACAGTTCGGCATCGTTTAATTTTCCCGATGCTACCATTTCGGCAAGCTTTTGCTGGGAGGTTGTGATATCAAATCTTAATTCAGTAATTTTTGCGTTTATGGAACTAACTCTTGCATCAAGGCCTTTTGCGTAAAACATTTTTGTGAGCGGTCTTGACAAAATCCCTCCTGCCTCAATGGCTGCAAGAGTAACAAGATTTTGATAGATAAATGTGTATAGGTCCCGACCCTGAGGCAGCTTTTTATTGTCGTAATAATACTTCCCAAGGCTGTATCCAAGAAAAAGCGTACCTGTGGCCGACAATCTCCATATTGACGCTGCATTTTTCATAATACGGCCAACGCCCGCAAAAATTCCAGAAAGTAAAAGATTTTCCCCGAAGGATTTAAAGAGTTCGCCGAGGCCATAGTAATCCTTATCGCGGCCCAGCGCTCCCTGTCCAAGTACCTGGTTTAATCCTTCACCAAGTACCGTCATCGTAGCAGCGCCAACTACAATTTCAGTAGCTACAAATGAAGCAGTTCCTGCTTCAAAAAACGCTGCAGCAACACCTGCACCAACACCACCTGAGAAAACAACGATTGCTGCGGTTACAATTGCCAATAATGTTATCCCTGGAATCTTTAAAACAAAACTCTGATGGTCCATGTTCGCCACTTTGTTGGCGTAGATTTGCTCCATCAGCCCCGAAAAATCATATTCATTTCCTTCCAGCGGTTCGGGGAAAAAGCTTTTCGTTTCATCATGATGCGGGTATGTATTTGCTTTAATTTTTGTAAACCCATTATCATTATAAACCTTCTCACGAATCGTGTTGCCAAAATCACCCTCAATTCTTAATGGAAATAAAGAAAAGTCATTTATTTGTTGAATTAATTTATCAGTGTCTTTGATAACGGTTTCCATTCCATTTCTTAAAGACTGAAAAGAAACACCCTGAACAGGAACGCCAAACGCTATTTGAGCAGCTTTTTGATTGTCGGCCAGCACCTTTTCATAGAAGGGCTTATAATCTTCTTTTACCCCCATCATAGAAAGCACATCAATCCTGTCTTTTGGAGTCATCGAAGGAAGGGAGAGAATAAGATTGCGCATTGAATCATCGGTTCCTGACATGGCTTTTAATGCCCCATTCGTCTTGTTCAGCACATCCATGGCCAAAACTCGCGCCTGGCTGTCCATGCTGTCCAATACATAATCAGAGATTTCATTCTGAAGATGATTTTTTCCTTTAAGAGTATCTCTCAATAAATAATCCTTTCCAGCGCCATGATCAAGCTGTGCATCAATATACTTGCGCAATTTTTGTGACCCGGTGTTTTGAAACATATCATATTGAAATACGCTATAGGCTTTACCGTTGGGCGCATTTATCTGGCCTTCCTTATTGTAATCTTCTTTGCTGTTACGGTAAATTCTCTTTCCTTCCACGTAATCAGCATCTATGGTGTGAAAACTTCCGGTGCCTTTAGCACGCAACGCTATAAATTTACCACCGGGTATGTCAAATGCTTTATCAATATGGTCAGAAAATTCAATTTTATCATCGATTACTTTCCATATAGCCAGTGCGTCATCATGAGCTATTGGCTTTCGGGCATACAAGCCACTGCTATTCATTCTGTAAACAACTGCTTCGCTATCAGAATCTTTACCATGTCCTAAAGCTGCCGCCTCTCTATCGGGGTAATATGCATTATCAATTACGGAGGTCAGATCTGTTTCCTTACCGTTAATGTACAATACTTCAACTTTTTCTTTATTTGGCGCTGTATGCCAGTCTATCTTGTGTTTGTCGTTATCGTTTCCGCGCAATTCGTCGGCCATCCGCATCAAATCCATCTGGCTCATTTCATGAATATGATATTTCCCATCCTGAGATTGAACAATGAGAAGGTCTTTCCTGCCTAACGCTGACGCAGCTTTTTTAGCCTCGTCCAGCGTCTTGTATTCGCGGTCTTTTTCTTTGCGATTGGGATCATCCAACACAATTGCCGAATAGGGCACATTAGAAAGTAACAGGTTAATAGCAGCATCATATTGTCGTTGGGCAGGTAAATCGTAACCAACAAGGTCTGGCGCATAAGTACGAATGATATCATTCAACGCAGTTACTTTAGTCTCATTAACCGGGTCTGCACTATCCGGCAACTGGTTTGGAAATGTTGTATTAAACAATATCTGTATGCTCGCACTACCGAACACATAATTCAACAGTTCATCGGCAATTTCCCTTGGTGTCGTTTTAGTAATGACGAACTTTTTTGACAGGCTAGTTTGAGCAATCATAATTATATGTGCCACTACACCGCGGTTTGTCTTAATATCGATCCTTCTTGTTACCCTCACAACAATAGCCTCAGCTGATTTAGCCGGTTTTGAACCTCCAATCGGGCGAGTCTCTGGCGGTATCGGATGTATTGGGCTGCCAGGAGATTCGATATCAGGTATGGTGTCCGAATTATGAATCTGAAGGGGTTTTATTTCCACGGGCTTCATTAATTCAACAGCCTCAGGTGGCAGATGCAATAATTCTACTTTATAATATCCTCTTTGGAGCATTCCGGGATAGAGTCCACCTGCGGCTTGATCAAGCAGTTCGTCTTCAAGAATAACGGAATCTTCATTGTAAGTTTGAATTGTGTTATGAGCGCCTGGGGAAGGCTTTCTTTGCATGGGCGCCGTGTTATTACCGCGCTGCTGTACCACGTGAGTCAGCTCATGCGCCAGCAACCTTTTACCTTCTTGGGTTTCCGGTTGATATTGTCCGGATGCAAAAACAATATCATTTCCTTTTGTATAAGCGAGTGCATTTAAGCTTTTGGCGGATTCATTTGCAGCGCTATCTCTATGAATTTTAACTTTAGAGAAATCAGAATCCAATCTTTCTCCGAAATAATTTTCGTCCCGTTCGCGTAAAGCCTCGCCACCGGACAGCGTACTTAAATAGTTTTCGGTTTTCAAGGAAACTTCACCAATATTATTTCCATCGCCTGTGGCTTTTTTAAAGTGAACTTCGGGCAAATGAACTATTGTCGGTGAAGGTAAGCCTCCCTGCCTTTCTTGCTGTTCATTTAAATTGGGATAATCCCGCGAAAGAGCGGAATCAACAGAAAGAGGTGTTGTAATATTGGATAACCAGGCATTCCAGTCGCCTCCAGGCGGTTTCGCGCCGAAGGTCCGAAGTGCATTTCCAAGGAAAGTATTACCAATAACATTTCCTAACCCGAATCCACGATAAAATAAATACTGGCGCGCCCATTCTTTTTGGGCGTCTTCCATATAACTTCCAGAGAACATTACACCGCGATTAAAGAATGTTTCGTGCAAACTGAGATAGTCTATTGAACTGAAGGGAGGATCCAGATGAGGAGGAACCAAAAGTGGGAGCTGCAACGATTTGAAAAGCGGAGAATGTGAAACCGGTGTTTTATTTTCAGGCGCCTCATCCCCTTGCCGTTGAATAATACTGTCTTTTTTATTCATTTCTTTCTTTTGCAATTTCTTTTCTATCACTTCGTCTTCGTAATTGGCGTCCCTCCTTTGAAGTAAAGCTGGCGGAAAGAATTTTTTTTCAGGGGGCGCTTCCTGCATTACTTTATCCGCCATTGCGTCCGCTTCCTGCTCGTAAACATCGCTAGGTTGGTTAATCGTAAGTTTTGGCTGAAAAAACAAAGGTCGCCTTACTATTTCTTTTGTTGAGGTAGTATTCCTATTTTGTTTTGTTTCAGCAATTTGCATAAAATAAAACTTTCAGAGATTGACTAATAATTTGTAATCAGTAAACAAACAAATAATGGTGGATTCTGTTTCAGTGTTTTACTATAAAAGTTTTAACTCTCAACAATGATTTTGTAATCAGTAAACAAATAAATAACCGGGATTTCTGTTCTTCTTTTTGCCATAAAAATTGTGGCTGTTTGCGCATTAGTAACCAGTAAACAAATAAATAACTGTGATTCTTGTTTTTTTTTAAAGAGGGTAAAAGAAAAATAAAGTAAAACTATATTGGAGCCCTGAGGATTAAAAAACGATTCTTTATTTCAAACGGAAACAGGGCAGTTTTTATCAAAACTGCCCTGCAACTTGAACACTACACTACTTATGGATTGTATCCTGTTAAGGGCCTTTCTTTTTCCTTAGCAATGCTATAATAATTGCCAGAATTATTAATATTATTATCAACCAAAGCCACCAATGATGCAAAACAGAACCTGTGCCTCCACCAAGGACGGTATGCGATACTTCCACGCTGCTGCTGGAAAAAGCGGTACTGCCGGATGCGGGCATAAACGTAGCAGCAATATGGTGCTGGCCGACTTCAAGAGATGTCGTTGTTAGTACCGCCGTACCCTTAGCGTCCAATTTCACTTCCTGGAATTTCTTGCCGTCAATGGTAAATTCAACATTACCTGCCAGGGCGTCTTTTCCTGGAGAAAACTTTCGGTTTACAGTCACTGTAAAGGTTACCGGTTCTTTATAATTTGTTGTGTCTTTGCTAACAAACACCGTAGTTGTTGTCGTACTTGTCTGTACTTGTTGCGTAAGCAAATAAGCCTTTGCAAACGTAGGTTCACCTGTAACAATTACGTCAAATATTGCATTTGCCCGCATGTTGGAATCAATGATGTCGCGACATAGCTGTTGAGCAACTTCAAATGTGATGGGAGGCAGGGCTTTATGATTGGGAATTTCGCAGGATTCTGCATTCTCGGAAGGCCAGTTCTTATCTGTAAATGTTGCTGTGTTTGTACCGGGTGCATAGTCAAAGAGGCTCGTTTTGTCGGTCACCCGCCATGCATCTGCAAATCTCCCGTATAGTTGTAAGAAGCGTTCATGCACGTCTCTCGGGATGAAACCAACTGATGTCCTGTCCGGCAGTTTCGGCAGCCAACTACGAGGGGCAATGGTGCCCATAATTCCCCGGGTAGCCCTTGTTCGGTGAATATCTATGTTTAGATACCATACACCGTAAGACGACCACCAGTTGGAGGTAACTACAAGTGAAGCGCCATCGGGGAAATCAATTTCTATACCTGCAGGTGTGTTCATGATGCGGCCGCCTGAACCAAGGTCTAATCCGTTCTGTCCTGGTTTTGTCAAAGTGCCATCCACACGAAGTTGCATACCAGTAGAATCGGGCTTTCCATTAATATTTGGCTGATAACTAATACGGTGAATACCTACCCGCGCAGCAATTGCTGTATTGAGACTTACACAGGTAGATAAGTTGCTGTATGAGTCTGTTCCCGGTCCGTTTGTGGCAACGGGCGTTTGGCGAATCTGAATTTCAAAATTGTCACTGCTATCTCCACGCAGAGCGATGAATTCGCCGGCGCTCTGAAAATCGTAATGTACCCCATCAATAGTAGTCAGGTGCGGATCACCGTTGGACGACACCTTCGCGATTGTAAATGTTTGTTCGTCACCATTGCCGCTGCTATTAATTACGTCAACGCGAAATGTATAAGAGCCGGTAGCCGTTGGTGTCCCGCTTAGGCAGCCTGTTGTGCTAAAAACCAGCCCTGGTGGTATTTGGCTCACATCTGCAGGATTTATTTTCCAGGTAGCGCCTGCCAGGTCGCCGGTAGCTGTAAAGCAAAAGGAATAAGGCGTGCCTTGCTTTCCATCAGGTGGTTTATTACCTGTGTCAATAGTGATTGGATCGGCCAAACACGCTGCCGATTGAAACAACAAGGCTAATAAAAAAACATGGATCTTCCATCTGTCGTTGAGATTCCTGTTTTTCAATTTACTTTTCATTGTTTTTTTTATTGATTGTAACCATGACGTTTTCATATATTTCTTTTTTACTTTTGAAATTTTATAATTATTGCCAATTAACATACAGGATTTGTTTCATCCACGGAAGCTTAACTATTGAAATACCCCATGGAAGTTTACCCAATAAAATATCCCATGTTTTTTGCTCTACGTCAAGCTGCCAGCCCCCCTCACACGGAGAAAGCTTGCCTCCCCGTTTCAAAAACATATTCCTTAATCCATTTGGCGATGTATTCTTTAAAGCGCCCCAGTAAGAGATAATCGTGGTTAATAATTCCGTCACTTCTTTTTTTTGTTCATGAGTTAGAATAATTTCTTTTTTTATTGATTCATCGAATTCCATCCCGCACAGCAGTTTAGGCAACAGAAGAGTTTGCTCCTGCAACACTGTTTCACCGAAAGCAATATATCCTAGCAAATGCACCGCATCATCCGCCGCTTCTTTACCAATAAATTTGTTCTCGACCGTTAATCCAAAGGCCGCAAAAAATTGAGCAATAAAAGGATGCAGAATGACGAGCCCGGCTAAATCAGGATATATGTTTTCTCCATCAAAGTTTTTTTCTTTTGATTGCTCCCCTGTAGCGGTTTGGTTCTCTGATGAGTGACCCTTATTTTTTGTTTGCGTCAGAGAATTTTTTTCATAGAGAGAATGTTTTTTTTCAAAATTATCGCCCGGTTCTACCTGTTTTCCGTTAGCTATTATACTATCATCTTGTGACGAAGAAAGTGGTAGGATAGTTGTTTTTGTTTGTTCTGTTACTGGCGGATTTGCCGGTTCTTTTATTTCCCTAAAATCGCTTGTCGTTCCAGGATTTATAAATGAATCGTTTTTTTTATTGACACTCTCTTTTTCGATATCTTCCGGATCAGATGCCGTTTTTAAAATCGCGTCTTTTGCTTTATCATATATTAAGAATAGTTTAGTCGCCAATTCTTCCTTCATGGGGATCGACGTGCAAACTTTTTCAATTAAAAAATATTTGAAGGTTCAGAAAATTGAAAATTCAATCTTGCGCGTGAGTGAGGGTTTACATTTATTAACTCCAGTAGTGCAGCCGGCAAATCTTTATCCATTGCATAATTCCTTGTAATTTCAGATTCAAGTATTGACAAATCCTTAATTACCCACCACCAGGGTAAATACCCATTTTTCAAAAAATAAAGAAATGCATTTATAGCAGATTGACGGGGCGAAAGCAACGTTATATCTCTGTTATCTTTCACTTCAAACATAAGTCTCGACTGAAGCTCGTTTCTCATTACTTCAATCGTTTTTTCTATTAACTGATCTTCAATATCGCCGCCGCGAAAGAGGCCTAAATCAAGATCTACTTTATCAAGACGAATAATTAAATCGTCTTTTACCAGTTCAGAAAACAGGTTGTCAAACTTCGGAAGTATCTTTTCGTAATAAGCCCTTTTTATTTTTTCTGGCAAAAGTGCCGCGTCGTTGCTATGCGAAATTGTAAGATGTAAAGTTTGTTTCTGAATGATATGCGTACTGGCGGCGCTCATTTAAAGAATACATTTATTGCATCTATCACATTGTTCCTCATGTCGGATAATGCAAGTGGATCGGTTACTGTTGCCGAAGCTGTAAGCCAGGATTTAAGGGCATTTTCAAGATTGTTCATAACAGTCGTGTCAGTGAGCCAGTATATCCCGGCAAGTATATGAGCGGGAGTTTCGCGCTGAATTATTTTTTCTATAAATTTTGTAAAATTCGTGTCAGTGAATCTTCCCGTTGAATGCCAGCCAGGGAATACAAAAATTAACCGGAAAGAGTAAGGATCTTTTTTGGTTTCATTACCTGGATCTGCATTTAAAAATTTGTCTTTTTTTCCGGAGCCGCTATCATTTACTTTTGGCCTGAGTAATATATTTTCTATCAAATGAAATCCTTCGATCTCATTACCCGCCAGATTCTGATCCTGGTATGCATCAATCCCAAGTAAACTGCAAATTCTTCTTTTTAGCCATGGCACGTTATCCGTATTCCAATTATCGGCTGATAAATAATTAAAAGATTTAGAACGGTTATAGCTTAAATCTGCATAATCTTTTAAGAAATCCGCCTTATTATTTCTCAGTATTCCAGGCGCAGTGGCCTTGTTATTCGAATACATTAAAAGTGCGTATTCGGTAAAGTCCTCGCCAAATCTTGCAAGAAGATGATCAAGAAATTTGTTCCTTCTGTCAATTCCTGTTTGTTCCTGTTCAGATTGTGCTACCAAAGCCGGCACTATCGTCTCATAACTACTTTCAAGCACCAAATCATTTCCCTGAATATTTTTTAGTGATTGCCAGAAGTAAGTGTTGTCAATACCGGAATTAACCGAAAACAGGTCTTTTACGTGCGACAATTGTGATAGATAATCGGCAAGTAATTGTTCAAAAAAAAGTAAAAATCCTTTAAGCTGATTTGCCTGTGCTTTTCTTTCATTGGAAGAAGAGGATGGCAGACCCGCCTGGCCAATTCCATAGGTAACAGGAAAATCATTTTGAATAGAATAATAATCATCCACAAACAAGTTATTTCCTTTGGGTATCCGTATGTCTGAAACCTGTGGTGATTTAATGCTCGCATTTTGAGCTTTTAAATCATTGAACGCAGTGATTACATCACCAAGCGAATAGTCAATTTGAACTGAATTTTTAGTGATCCGGATCAGGGATTTATCCACGCTTAATCTCGGCTTATAAACATCAGTCAGCGTAAGACTAAGACAGTCACGAACATTTCCGGCAATTACCTGGTTATTTATATAGTTTGTAACTGTTAGATTTTGTACTGAAATGATCCCTCTATTCTGACTGGCAAGTGCAAGGTTTCCATAGTTAAAATCATTATTAAGAGACATAATAACTCCTAAAAGATCAGACGTATAAATAATATTATTTCGTTTTAATTCAACCAGTTCCTGATCATCGATAAAGCCATTTTGCAACAGTGGACCTTCAAAAATCTGATCCACTGTGATCCCTGGCTTTAGAAGCATTTCCTCAAGTGTGTAAAATTGTATTTGCGGAGATAAAAATTTGTCAAGACGATAATAGATCTGGGAGAGCGTTGAAACCACATCTACACCCTGCGCAATTTCAAGTTGTGCAGTTATGGCAATTTCCTGGATTCTGGTAGCTTTAAAAGCATAAAAATCCTCGCCAGCATTTCTATTGGAATTAAGATAAAACTTTACGTCGTTTAGAATTACATTCGCGGCAACGATTCTTTCATTATACTGCTTTATTAAACTTCCGAAACCGGTTTCTTCGAGCTGGGTTTTTATATCACTTTGAGCAATACCGCTGTCTGCGGTAACGGTAATGCCAAACTGATCTGATCCGCCGGTATAAGTGATCTTTAATATGGCAAAATAGTTCTGCTTCGCGGGATCTGTGCTTACCAGGTTAAATTGCACGATTGATATATTAGTGATCACAAGATCATTAGCCCAGGCTGTCGAAATTTCATCCCAAAAAGGGTAGGCGGCTTCAATGATGCCTCCGCTTGCGCCGACGGAGATAACACTACTGTTCAGTTCATCGAGTTCAAACTCGAGCAACACATTATAAAGGCCGTTAACAGCGATCGCTTCTCCCGAATTGTAGTTGAGGCCATTGATCCTATCGAAGTAAAAAGTTTGCTCAGAACTGTCTGATCTGGTAAGCCATGCATTCCGGATATCCGGATGATCAATAAGTAATTTTCTAAAATCGTTCGCTGTAACAGCGCTACATGGCAGAATTTCTGCAGCCGAAAAGAAATCTTTTTCTGTATTTGACGCATTCGGCTTGCTTGCCAGCAGATCCTCAACCGGTTTATTTGCCCGGGACGAAAGATCAGTAATAGCATAAGCCAATACCTCAAGAATTGTGACACCTGGATCATGAATATTGTAATCTGTCCAGATATTAGAGGATAGAGATTGCACGTAACTTATGCCGGCTTCGCGCAAAAAAGAATAATCCTGGCCCTGGGTGGCCGGTTTGCTTTTTGAAATGAAAACGTGGCTGGTGGAAATTTCGGCCATTAGGTTTTAGTTTTCATAAAAAATTCTGATGAGTATCAGCAATTGTGAAATGATACAAAAAGGAATTTATCACTGCAGGTTTTTTTTTAATGTTTTTATAGTAAACCAATAAATAAACCGGATGTCCATTTATAGTTATAAATGAAAAAGCGCCTGTTTCTGAACATTCATTCAGCGGTGATTATTTTCAACTTTCGTGGCTATTCGGTGATCATTTGCGTTAGCACCATCGTTAAGCTGTGGAGTAGCTTGGCTTTGTATTTTAGTAATTAACTCGTGTACTTGTATAAATGGAAGATTACCAAGCGCCGTAAGCAACAGGTTCACGTCTTCAATTTTCAATGATAAATTGATTTCTTTCATATTGGAATATTTAGAAGATTTTTATTTTTTGGGTTTGACCGATACTCTTTTTGTATTCTTTTCTTCAAGCGTAGTTACTCTTTCGTCTAGTTCTTTCAAGGCATTAACCATCACATACGTAAGTGCACTTGCATCAAGTGACAATAATTCCGTATCCTGTTTATCAGATTCTTCCAGCCTTGCGCGGAAACTGCTTACCATAAAAGGAAATATTTTTTCAACTTTTTGAGCTATCAGTCCAACGTGCGATCCTTTGCTGTTTAGCCCGGCCTTTCCATTGTAGCTAAAACTTACCGGTTCAAGTTTTTTTAAGAGTGAAAGACTATCAGTAAACGGAGAAATATTCGTTTTTAATCTTTCATCTGATAATGTAGCCCAAGCGCCGCCGCCAACCTTGGCGGCATTACCATTTACCATAAGCAAAGAGCCCGGTGTAGCAGCAGGGCTGCCAATGCTGAGCACACCTCCGGCAATGGTTGCTTTCACTGCGCCATTTTCAAAAAAAGAAATGCTTTTGCCACTCGTCGTGTTGAGAATTACGTTTCCAAAAGTGTCCTGTGATAAGGCGTATGAGTTTGCATTTGCCTGGTTTCTATGGCTGAAATATGCAGCAAATGCATCGGCAAAGATCGCTGCATTACCCAATCTTACAGTGGTGCCCGTAGAAATGGTAGTTCCCAGTTCAACTTCAAATTTATATGTAGGAGATGCGGCTACTCCAATTCCGACATTTCCCGAAGGATAATTAATATTGGAAC
>Ga0157369_10002609_pt1 | contig 21564 bp, 15 predicted proteins | sample C25metaG_FD_113461 | JGI IMG/M metagenome (GOLD analysis project Ga0157369, IMG submission 113461) | Corn rhizosphere microbial communities from Kellogg Biological Station, Michigan, USA - C2-5 metaG | ecosystem: Host-associated > Plants > Roots > Rhizosphere > Soil | place: USA: Michigan...
AGCGCCGCCGCTGGATGGTACATCGCCACGACGACGCGGCCATCCACCTTTTTCGCCTGGCCGTGAATCGCGCTGATCTTCGCGCCGGGGAAGAAGCGCGCCATCGAATAACGGCCCAGCGTCACAATCACTTTGGGGTTGAGGGCGGCGATCTGGCGGGTGAGGTAGTCGGAGCAGGCGGCAATCTCGTCGGGCAGTGGGTCGCGGTTCTCGGGAGGGCGGTGCTTGACGACATTGGTGATGAAGACAGTGCTGCGGTCCAGGCCGACGGAGCCAAGCAACTCGTTGAGGAATTGTCCCGCCGGGCCAACAAACGGACGTCCCTGCCGGTCCTCGTGATAGCCGGGCGCCTCACCGATGAAGAGCACTTCGGCATGGGGGCTACCCTCGCCTGGAACGCCGTTCTTGGTGTTCTTGCACAGATCACATTTTGTGCAGACGCGCACCTCCGCCGCTACCTCTTCCAGCACATCTTCGACTGCCATGTCGTTACCCCTTCAATTGAACTGTTACTGACCCGGCCACACCACGTATTGGCAAGATAGCACACCAGCAGGCACAGTGTATAGCCTGGCGGGCTGCGATGAAGATTGATGTCTCTTTGCTAAGAGTTCTCGCTCTGGCGTTGCGATGTGGAAATAGTCAGCTTCCTGAGCATGTATGATACACTCAAATGCGTTTGCTATCTCGCTGCCAAACGCGTGAGTAGGATAAATGCCGTGATCCGCGACCGAGAACGCCTGCTGGAACAACTGCGCCAGCTGCATGAAGCCATACAGCGAGCGGTCGTCGCCTCGACAGAGCGGGCCACCCCTGGCGCGCTGGCGGCGGTGGTGGCCGATGACGACGAGGGCGATACCATCTACGCGCTCGACCGCATCAGCGAAGACTACCTCGTCAACTGGTTCGCGCGCGTAGTGGCCCCAGAGCGACCGCTGTTGCTGGTGGCCGAAGGGTTGCCCGATAGCGGCAATGGGCCAGGGATGCTGGCGTTGCCGCATAGCATCAGCGCCGATGAGGCGGAGGTGCGCATTCTGATGGACCCGATTGACGGCACGCGCGGCCTGATGTTCCAGAAGCGCAGCGCGTGGATTCTCACTGGCGTCGCGCCCAACCACGGCCCGCACACCCGCCTACGCCATATCGAGCTGGCGGTGCAGACGGAGATTCCGCTGGTCAAGCAGCATCTCGCCGATACGCTCTGGGCCATCCGCGGCGAGGGCTTCGGCGCCGAACGCTACAACCGCCTCACTGGCGAACGGACGTTGCTTGCGCTCCACCCCGACGCTACCCCGACGATTGCCCACCACTTTGCCACCGTGGCGCGTTTCGTACCAGGGGCGCGCGTCGAGCTCGCGGCGATAGACGAAGAGATCATGCGGGCGGCGCTCGGGCCGGTGAAGCGAGGCGAGACACAGTCCTTCGAGGATCAGTACATCTCCAGCGGTGGGCAGCTGTATGGGCTGATTGCCGGACAGGATGCGTTTGTCGCGGACCTGCGGCCCGTCGTTGAGACGCTGCTGGCACGCGAGGGACGCGCGCTCGGGCTTGCCTGCCATCCGTACGACCTGGCAACCTCGCTTATTGCCGAGGAGGCGGGCGTGCTGCTTACCGATGGCCGTGGCAATTCGCTCGATGCTCCGCTCGATACGCGGACCGACGTCGCCTGGGTGGGCTATGCCAACGCTGCCATCCGCGCGCACGTCGAGCCGGGTCTGCTGGCCGCATTGGCCCAGCGTGGGCTGTTGTGAGAGACCCCATCCACCGGACCTCACCCCCCAGCACCCTCTCCTGTGGCAGAGGGGGAGCCAGGATCACGGCTGGCTCGTTGGGCGCGCGGTTGCAGCTTGCGTTGCAGCCGCTCCGCCAGTTTCGCTGGCTCCGACCGCTCGACGGTGATCGTCTGCGCGCCGAGAAAACGAGCCAGTTCGCGTAGCGCGCACGCGATGCCTCCTACCAGCGCGGCGTCAACCGCAACGCCTGGCTCCAGAAAGACCGCACGCGCGATGAGCGTGCCAGTCTCCCGGTCCATCTTCGGGTCGAGCCGCCCCACCAGCCGTCCCTGATGCAGAATCGCTAGCGAGTAGTAGCCATAACGCCGCTTTGCTGGTACGACATACGCCTCGAAGACGACTTCGTAGCCAAATAGCGTGCGGGCGCGAGCGCGGTCCCAGATCAGGCTGTCGAACGGCGAGAGCAAGACGGTGCGCTCCGGGCGCAGGCCAGCGCGCAGGCGTTCCAGGTCAGTCAGCCGATCATGCGAGAGGTAGACCGGCTCAGCGATGCCCTCAACCGCTACGCGCATCGCATTGCCCGATGCCACCTGTGCATCCAGCAGGTGTTGCGCGCGAGTTCGTCCGCCTTTCGTCACGCTGCGGGGCCAGACCATGCGGAAGTAATCGAACAGCCACGACGGTGTTACGATGCCCATTGCCTGGAGTGTGCGATGCGTGAGCGCCGCCAGCCGCTCGTCCTGCAGCTTGTGGTGTCCGTTCAGGGCATCCCTCGTGATTTCCAGCTCCACACGCTCGCGCAGATCATAGACCTTCTGGCCGCCGCGCCGACTGTGGACCATCAGTTCGCCGAGCGTCCAGAGCACCTCGAGCGCGACGCGGGTCTCTTTCAGTCCATACCAGTCCCACGCCTGGGCGCGGCGGCCATCATTGGGACGCTCGAAGTCGGCCGAGGCCAGCGGCCCGCGCTCGCGGATCGCTGCTATCGTCGTCGCGACGATCTCGGGGTGCTTCTCTGCCCAGTCACGGTAGTCGTCGTAGAGGAGCCGCTCGGCGTCCACCATCATCGCCCGGTACATCGGATAGTCGGACATCGGCAGAATCGAGGCGGCATGACACCAGTATTCGAAGATGGCGCGCTCAGGATGGAGCAGTCTGTCGAAGTGCGCCTCATCATAGGCGCCAAGGCGGCTCCAAAGTACCAGATACTGCGAGCGCCGCACCACGTTGATCGTGTCGATCTGCACAACGCCCAACCGTTCGATCATCGCCAGCACATCGGCGCGTGTCGGGCGAGCGGGCGGCGGATCGAGCAGCCCCTGCGCCGCCAGCATCAACGCGCGCGCCTCTTCGATGCTCAGCCGCATCGGCTCGACCAGCTCATGTTGAGACGCCGACGACGCTTCCACCTTCACCCTCCGCTGTGCCATGGGGTCCGCTCCATCCTCGACACCATCGAACAAATGTCTGCGTGCGCGCCAGTATACCATAGCGTGACGGCTCGTAGGGCTCGTAGATACCGGCTTTCCATAGAACCGCGCTGATCGCCCTATCGTTGCGATCATCCCTGTAAAGGAGGCGCGTTGTCACTTCGCGATGGGCTGGGGCGCGTCGAGCACCTGATTGACAGCCTGCGTCAGTCTGAGGCAGTCGGATTGCAGGGATATTCTAACATGCCGGGTGGCTGCTGGTAGACGAACGCGCCATGCATGCGATATAACGGCTATATAGCCCCGAAGATGACTGGCGCTCGTCGTGTTGCGCGCTGAGTCGTGCCAGGCCGTTGAGAGCGACTTCGACACATGCGAACAAGATGGCGAGCGATGAGTGGACAGGGTCGTCGAATGCCCCGCCCGGAGGAAACGCCATGAAAACGCCGCTGACCCCGCTAGAGTTTATGCGCCGAAGCCGTCGCCTCTACCCCAATCAGGAGGCCGTTGTTGACGGCGATCTTCGTCTCACCTACACCCAGTTCTTCGACCGCTGCGACCGCTGGGCGGCGGCGCTGGCGGCGCTGGGCGTTGGCAAGGGCGACCGCGTTGCCTATATCGCTCCCAACACGCACGCGCAGCTCGAATCGTTCTACTCCGTGCCGCAGCTCGGCGCGGTGCTGGTGCCGATCAATTACCGCCTGATTGCCGACGACTTCGTCTATATCATCAACCACTCCGGCGCAAAAGTGGTCTGCGTTCACGAGGACTATCTGGATGCCGTCGAAGGTATCCGCGACCAGTTGCCCAACGTCGAGCAGTACATCGCACTGGAGGGCGAGCGCCCCAATTGGCGGCAATACGAACATCTGCTGGCGTCCGCGCCCGCCGACTTTGCGCGCCCGGACATCAGCGAAGACGATCTGCTGACCATTAACTACACCAGCGGCACGACCTCGCGCCCCAAAGGCGTCATGATTACCCACCGCAACGCCTATATCAACACCGTGGGCACGCTGGTCCACCTCCATATGACGCCCGACGACTCCTATCTCTGGACGCTGCCGATGTTCCACGCCAACGGCTGGACCTACGTCTGGACCGTCACCGCCGCCGGGGCTAAACACGTCTGTCTGCGCAAGGTGGACCCCGCCACCATCTTCGAGTTGATCCGCCAGGAGCACGTGACGATGCTCTGCGCCGCGCCGACGGTGCTGATTGCCATCGCGGGTAGCCCGGAGGAGCTTCGCCGCAACGCGCCGACGGGCGTGCAGGTGATTACGGCAGGCGCGCCCCCAGCGGCGGCCACCATCGAGCGGGTGGAGGGCGAGCTGGGCTGGACGATCACGCAGGTCTACGGCCTGACCGAGACAGCGCCATTCATCACCATCTGCGAGCCGCGCATGCTCCACGCCTCCTACACGCCGGAGGAGCGGGCGACCATCAAGGCGCGCCAGGGCGTCGAGCTGATTACGTCGGGCGAACTGCTGGTGGTGGACGATAACGGCAACGAGGTGCCGCACGACGGCGCGACGATTGGCGAGATCGTAGCGCGCGGTAACGTGGTGATGGAGGGCTATTACAACGACCCCGAGGCGACGGCGAAGGCCTTCGAGGGCGGCTACTTCCACTCAGGCGACGCCGCGGTGGTCCACCCGGATGGCTATGTCGAGATTCGCGACCGCATTAAGGATGTGATCATCAGCGGTGGCGAGAATATCTCCTCCATCGAGATCGAGGGCGTGCTGCTGCGGCATCCCGCCGTGCAGGAGGTGGCGGTGGTGGGCATGCCCGACGCGCAGTGGGGCGAGTCGCCGCATGCGTTCGTCGTGCTCAAGCCGGGCGCCACCGCGACCGACGAGGAGTTGCGCCAGTTCGTGCGCGACCGCATGGCGCACTTCAAGACGCCGCGCGCCGTCCACTTTGTGGCGGAATTGCCTAAGACGGCGACCGGCAAGATCCAGAAGTTCGTCCTGCGTGGCAGTCAGGCGGCCATTGCTCAGCAGTGACCTCACCCCCGGCGCATTTTTGTGGAGAGGGAATCAGCAAATAGCGTCAATGGAGCCTGCGATGGACGATGGCGACAACCCCGGCGGCACACGGGACAATTCACCGGATCATGATGCGTCTCACGAAGAGATGCTGATCATTGAGGGATTGCGCCCGCCGCTCACTCTTGAGCAGCGCAGACGCCGGGCAGCCGTCGTCGCCATCGTGCTCATCGGCGCTCTGGCGGTCCTGCTCTGGCCCGTCATCTCATATCAAACGTTCTTTTCCGCGTTTCGACCAGCCCCGGCGGCCGCCGCGACACCAGGTGGCTTCACGTCGCGCTCGCAATTTCAGGGCGGCATCACTATCGTGAGTGGCAGCTCAATTGGCGCGCCTGGTACACCCGGCACACCCGGTTCGATGTGCCCGGTGACGCCAGTGATTACAACAAACGGCTGGAATGAGATGCATGCCGATACCATTGGCGATGGCGATGTCTGGGCGCTGCTGCTCTCGGGTCCAACGAGCTCTGCGCACAGCGCCACGCCCATTGTCTGGCGGGCAACAGGCTCAGGAGCGTTCCAGGTCTACGCCAGCGGGCCTGGCAATGCGCGGCTGCTGCCCGTCAACGGTCCCGACCCGCACCCAGGAGGATCGAACTGGCAGCGCCCCGGCAACGAATGGGGGACGAACTTTATCTTCCCAACGCCTGGCTGCTGGCAGCTACAGGCCACTCGCGGCACAGCGCTCACCGCCAGTATCTGGCTAAATGTCGGCGCGTAGTACGCGATCATTACAGCTCCCGCACCCAATTTGTCATATTGTCAGCATAGCGCCATCGAGCAACATCAGCCTTTTGCCATCGGGAGACCAGCGTAACGCGCTGAGGATTCCGCTGAACGTGGAGGGTTGCGATGGCTCGGCTACGGCCTTGAGCAAGTGACCGCTGGCGCAGTCGTAGATGTTCACCTTCTGGTCGTTGTGAAGATTGAACGTCGCCACCAGTTTGCCATCAGGACGCCAGGCGATATAAGTAATCGGCTGGGCGGCTGTATTTGTGGGAATGCTCTGAAGAATCCGAAGGAAAGCCGTGTCGCGCGCTAGCAGAATCGGGAGCGCGCCGCGATTATCAGGCTGGGGTGGTGTTGATCCAGAGAGATGTGGCGCAACCAGCGTCTGCATCGCGATAGGCGCCATCACGAAGCGGCCATCGGGTGAGGCAGCGGCGAAGTTCGCCTGAAAGAAAACATGCGCGTCGCCGTTGGTACCAGGATTCATGGCATCTGTTGGCGAAAGGCCCGTTAGCCACCCCGCCTGCCAGAGCGCAAACGACTCGTCCCCCTGCGGATTGCCAACAGGCGTCGCTAACTGCCTGCTGGGGTCTATCCCCTGTTCCGCCCATGCGTACTGATAGGCGAGCGGAAGCGCGTTCTCGTAGAAATATTGGGTCGCGCTGGCGATCATACGAGTATGGCCCGTGGCCAGATCCCAGACGAGACTGATTCCAGGTATTGGATACGTGGTTCCATAGCGATTGAGGATTTCTTCGAACTGCACATTCGGGTGGATATTCGCGCTGCTCGGGTCAATCACGATGATTCCGAACTGTGTGGTCGTCTGGCCGCTGCCAGTGCGCGGTGGCAAGAAGAACGTGACGGCAAGCTGTTTCTCGCCGTTCAGCCAGAGAACCTGTCCCAACGCGATATGGTCGATATCGACAGCGTGCGCCAGCGACTTTTCAGCGGGCTCAAGCAACGTATCGAGCGCGATCTGACGTGTTCGCCGTTGGCCTGTGCCATCATAAATGTCCAGCACCCCAGCAAGGTGCTCCATCGTCTCGCCGCAGTTTCCGGTGTAACCCAGCACCGCCAGACGAGTGCCCGATGGCGACCATTGCGCATCATGCAGGCAGGTGGCTATGGGGCCAGGCGGTGGCGGAAACGCCCGATTCCATGCTTTCCCCGCCAAAGACGCGAGGCTCTGCCCAAAGAGCACCGCCAGGAGTGCCACTGTCAGCGTGATGCCGCCGACGCGCCACACCTTCTGGCGCATGGTAAGCGGTTGCTCGGTAAGGCCACCCGCCCGCCAGAGTCGCGCCCATGGATGTTGCTGGCCAGCATGCGCCATCGTCTCTACGGTGAGTTGAGTGTCGTCGGACTGGTTCGTCTCTGGGTCCGCATCGGGTGATTGAAAGTCTGCCATCTCGCCTACCTGTCGAAAAGCGCGCTACCACATGCTGCTATATAAAATGGAGCCACGCTTACGGGATATTTACGCACTCATTGTGCCAGGCGGGATGTGATTCGGCAAGCCGGGCCAAACACTTTGCCCTACTCGCTCTGTCTATAGGACAACGTTGCGCAACGAGTGGGATGAGTGATAGAGGGACGAACTGATGGAATACGAGCGTTTCTCGTCGTTGGTAGCTCCCCATATTGCCACGCTGGCCCGCGTGGCCGCCGCACTGGTAGGGATGGCCGATGCCGAGGATGCCGCTCAGGAGGCGTTGCTCCTTGCCTGGCAGCATTGGCCCTCGCTGCGTGATACTGGTGCGGCGCGTACCTGGCTGCTGCGTATCACCGTCAACGTCTGTCGCAACTGGCGGGCGGGCCGCTTTGGCACGACTCGGCGTCTCAATGAGCCGCTCGACCGCGCATTGCGTGACGCCGCGCCGGACGAGTATGGCGGCGAATCACATGATGCCGACGCGCTGGATATGCGGCAGGCGGTCATGGCGCTGCCAATCGATCTTCGCCGGGTCGTCGCGCTGCGTTTCTACGCGGGCATGGACTCGTCTCAGATTGGAACAATACTCGAATTGCCAGCGGCGACCGAACGGACACGGCTGCGGCGTGCGCTGGAACTACTGCGTCGCGATTTGAGCGCATGCGAGACGGATCCTTCGATGCCTCGCGGGGAGGGTATTCCCAATGGCTAATCAGCTTCCTGATGCGGAGACGGCGCGCGATTTGGAGGCGCTGCCCGCCGATTTACAGCCGCTCTATCGGCGTCTCACAGATGATGGCGCCGCCTGGCAGGCCGCCTCCGCCGCTAAGTTCGCGTCGCTGGCACGGGCGCTCGTGGCTGATGTCGAGCGTATCGCGTCCGATGGCGCGGTAGATGCGCAGGCGGACAACGCGGACGATACACCACAGGCAACGCCTGTCGCACTGCCTGTTGGCGCGCCCATAGTTCTGCCCGCTCATCGCCACAAACGCGAGTGGATTTTCGGGACGGTCGCCGCCGTGGCCGTGGTCGCGTTGCTGGCGCTGGTGTTGCAGGGCGTGCTCGCGGGCCGAGGATCAACCGGGCCAACGAATACGAAATCAGGACAGTGGCAAATCCTCGACAAGCTGACATGGAAACGCGCCTCGTCAGGGCAGGTTCTCCCAAGCATCGCGCCAACCAATCCGCAGGTGGTCTATGAAGCGACTAATCTGGTCAATGGCGCAGCGGAGACCAGCAAGGTGGTGAGCTACGCCAGCCTGCGTCGCACCGAGGATGGCGGCGAATCCTGGCGAACACTTACGCTGCCTCTGCCCATTGCCGATGTCTCGACCATTAACATCGTTGTCAGCCCGCTTCGCGCTCAGACGGTTTTCATGTCTCTCTGGGATCGTTCGAGCACCGCCTGCGAGCCGACCAATGGGGTTGTCGGCGAGGGCTGTGAACGTGGCTATGTGAGCTACGATGGTGGCGATACCTGGGTGTCTCAGCGTCTGCCAGTACGCGGTATCCTGGATCTTAGCCAGCCATTTGCCGTCCAGTTCAACCGGCTGTACGCCCAGAATGTCTGTAATGATGCGTCATGCGTCCATCTGCTCATCAGCGCCGATGGTGGCCTGACCTGGCAGGTCATCGACGGCCAGCTTTCCGCTCATGGCCAACTGGTATGCGCCTATGCCGCGACGCGCAGTGGTGGGAAAGTGTACGTCATTACCACAACGGTAACGGCTGGATCGCAGTTGCGTTGCATGCAGGCATCGAGCGATGTAACAATGTGGCGGAGTGATGACGCGGGTATATCCATGAACGCCGCCGATGCGGGCACACATTGGACTCAACTTGGCCCGCTGCCTTCTGATCCACAGGGCAGCGCACAGCGGAACGCGATATCGGGGAACCTGCTCTCTGCGCCTGGTGTGGGGCTGGTCTACCTCAACCTGGCGTACATGTCGGCGAATTCTGGCCCGATGTTTCTCTATAGTGAGGATTACGGCGTAACCTGGAAGCATACGCCACCAGTTCCTGCGACTCCCACACTCCCCGTGACTTCGGTTACGCTTATTCCCTATCCGGAGTTGACGATGATGGGAGAAACGGCGGCGTTGAGCGATGGGTCGCTCCTCTACATCCAGTTTGGCACGCTTCGCGCAGGCATGCGACTGACGCCCTACGTCTGGACGCTAGGCGCCAGCGCGTGGCAGCGGCTGCCAGCGCTTCCCGCCGAGGTGTCTGGCCCAGGGAGCATTACTGTGACTCCTGGCGCGAGTGGGCACGATACGATCACGACGGTGCTACGAGCGAATGGCGACGCGTCGAATCCCATCGCGTATTATGTCGTCCGCTATCAGATGTAGACCTTGCCCTCAACCTCTCCCTCACAGAGAGGGGGAGCCAGAGGGCAGAAGGAGAATAGGTCTACGGCAGATACTCATACGCGGGCAGTGTCAGGAAATCGACGAACTCGTCGGCAGTGGTGATCTTGCCGAAGATGGCGCTGGCCTGACCGAACGCCCGCCCAGCGTATTTCTCCGCGCCAAGCGCCAGCTCGATCCGCGCCAGTTCCTCGCGCAGCAGCTCGCGGAACAATTCGACCGTCACCTTGCGGCCGTCATCCAGCACACCGCGCGGATGGCGAATCCACTGCCAGACTTGCGCCCGCGAAATCTCGGCGGTGGCGGCGTCTTCCATCAGGTTGTTGATCGGCACGCAACCCAGCCCGCGCAGCCACGACTCCAGATACTGGACGCCGACGCTGATATTGGTGCGCAACCCAGCCTCGGTAATCGTTCCCTCCGGCACGACCAGCAGGTCAGCCGCCGCGACCCGCACATCCTCACGCCGACGCTCGACCTGGTTCGGCTGCGGCATCACCCGATCGAAGATTTCGGTCGCGATGGGCACCAGCCCTGGATGCGCCACCCACGTGCCATCGTGGCCGTCGGTCGCCTCGCGCTCTTTGTCTGCGCGCACCTGCGCCAGCGCCCGCTCGTTTACCTCAGGATCGGACTTGACCGGGATGAAGGCCGCCATCCCACCCATCGCATGCGCGCCGCGCCGGTGACACGTCTGGATGCAGAGGAGAGTGTACGAGCGCATGAAATGCGTCGTCATCGTCACCTGGGCGCGGTCGGGCAGAATGAACGCCGCGTCGTTGCGCCGCTTCTTGATCGCGCTGAAGATGTAGTCCCAGCGGCCGCAGTTCAGCCCGGCGGAGTGCTCGCGCAGCTCATAGAGAATCTCGTCCATCTCGAAGGCGGCGGGTAGTGTCTCGATCAGCACGGTTGCCTTGATCGAGCCTGCCGGGATACCGAGCGTCTTCTCCGTCAGCGTGAAAACGTCATTCCAGAGCCGCGCCTCGATATGGCTCTCCAACTTGGGCAGATAGAAGTAGGGGCCGGAGCCGCGCGCCAGCAATTCGGCGGCGTTGTGGAAAGCATACAGCCCGAAGTCGAAGAGACTGCCGGAGATTGGCTCGCCATCCTGCAACACGTGCTTTTCGGGCAGGTGCCAGCCGCGCTGGCGAGCGAAGAGCACCGCCACCTGCTCGTTCAGCCGGTATTCTTTGCCGTCCGGGCTGCTGAAGCTGATGGTGCGGCGGATGGCGTCACGCAGGTTGATGTGGCCCTCGATCAGATTGGCCCAGGTGGGAGCGTTGGCGTCCTCGAAGTCAGCCATGAAGACCTTCGCGCCGGAGTTGAGCGCGTTGATGACCATCTTCCGGTCAACTGGGCCGGTGATCTCTACCCGGCGATCTTGCAGGTCCGCTGGGATGGGCGCGATGGTCCAGTCGGCTGCGCGCACCTCGGCGGTCTCGGGCAGAAAGTCGGGCAGCTGCCCCTCGTCGAATGCCTCCTGTCGCTCGGCGCGCCGTCCGAGCAGCGCCAGGCGGCGGGCATTGAACGCCCGGTTGAGCGTGCCGACAAAGGCCATCGCCTCAGGTGTGAGAATCGCGTCATAGCCAGGCGCCATCGGGCCAATAACCTCGATGCCGTCGGTAAATGTGGATGTGTGAGCAGCCGTCATGAGTATCGCTCCTTTGCGGTAGACCTTGCCCTCCAGCTTTGATATAATGAGCCGGGCCAGATTTGGCCCGCATCAGGATGTCGAGAAGTCGTTCATTGGCTCCGCTGCGAACCGAGGCGCACCGGGGGTGGGCGTAATCCCCACCTCGACACCCTGACCCCATTCGTATGCTACTCGACGTCCCTCGCGTGGTTACGACGGATAGAGGGCACACTCTAACATACTACGATGCCCGCGCATCGCCGGGGACACGCGGGCGGCCAAGGCGGATCCGTACCGCAATCAGTGATGCGCGAACTGTGCCAATTCTGTCGAGCCAGTGAGCGCGGTCGTCGAAGACTGGCCGCTCGCTATCACCTGCGCCACCTCGTCGAAGTAGCCCGTGCCCACCTCGCGCTGGTGGCGGGTTGCGCTATAGCCCTGCGCCTCAGCGGCGAACTCGGCCTGCTGCAGATCAGAATAGGCGGCCATGCCGCGATCCCGGTAGCCGGTTGCCAGCGCGAACATGCTGTGATTGAGTGCATGGAAGCCGGCCAGCGTGACGAACTGGAACTTATAGCCCATCGCGCCTAGCTCGCGCTGGAAGGATGCGATGGTGGCCTCGTCCAGCTTCTTCTTCCAGTTGAACGACGGCGAGCAGTTATACGCCAACAGCTTGCCTGGGAACTTCGCGTGAATAGCACGGGCGAAGCGGCGTGCCTCCTCGACATTCGGCTCTGCCGTCTCGCACCAGATCATATCGGCGTATGGGGCATAGGCAAGGCCGCGCGCAATCGCCGCATCCAGCCCGCCGCGCATGCGATAGAAGCCCTCCGGGGTGCGCTCGCCGGTCAGGAACTTGTGGTCATACTCGTCAATGTCGCTCATAATCAGGTGCGCGCCATTGGCGTCGGTGCGGGCCACCACCAGCGTCGACACGCCCATCACGTCGGCTGCCAGACGGGCGGCGACCAGATTGCGTACCGCGTTCTGGGTGGGAATCAAGACCTTGCCGCCCATATGGCCGCACTTCTTCTCGGAGGCAAGCTGATCCTCAAAGTGGACGCCCGCCGCGCCCGCGTCGATCATCGCCTTCATCAGCTCAAAGCAGTTGAGCGGGCCGCCGAAGCCTGCCTCGGCGTCGGCGACGATGGGGGCAAACCAGTAGGTGTCGTCGTTGCCCTCGGCGTGGTGAATCTGGTCGGCGCGCTGGAGCGCCTGGTTGATCTTGCGCACGACCTGGGGAACGCTGTTAGCCGGATACAGGCTCTGGTCAGGATACATGGCTCCTGCCAAGTTAGCGTCCGCCGCGACCTGCCAGCCGCTCAGGTAAATCGCTTTGAGACCAGCCTTTACCTGCTGCATCGCCTGATTGCCGGTCAACGCGCCGAGCGCGGCGATATAGGGTTCGGAGTGGAGGAGCTTCCAGAGGCGGTCTGCTCCCATACGGGCGAGGGTGTATTCAATGGTGACCGAGCCGCGCAATCGTAAAACGTCGTCCGCGGTGTAAGGTCGAGTGATATCAGTCCAACGGGCGTCGTGAAGCCAGTCTTTCGCGAGTTCCTGGGCATGCTGTTCGCTCATGATGATCCTTCCAGTGTCCTCGCGGACACGGCGCACTGCATCGTGCGATCCGCGCCATAGACTTCACAGTGTGCCCATGCAACGACGGATAAGAAGAGCATACTGGAAATCGCGACATAATTGCCACTAAAATATCTTTGGAAAGTGATTTATGTTCATAAATCATTTACATCCCTTAATGGAAAGGGTTTAGCGATGCTTATCAATCTCCACCAGTTGCAGATTTTTCAGGCGGTCGCCGTTCATCGTAGCTATACGCGCGCCGCCGAGGCGCTCTACCTGAGCCAGCCCGCCGTCTCGCTCCAGGTGCGGGCGCTCGAAAAAACAATAGGGTTGCCCCTCTTCGAGAAGAGCGGGCGCACGCTGCGGCTGACCGATGCCGGACGCGAGCTGCTGACCTATAGCGACCGCATCTTCGCGCTGCTGGACGAGACGAAGCTGGTGCTGGAGGAGTTGAGCGGCGCGCGGCGGGGGATGGTGAAGGTTGCCGCCAGCACCACCGCGGGCATCTACGTGGTGCCGACGGCGCTCGGCGCGTTCCATCGGCAGAACCCTGACGTCAAGCTGACGCTGGATGTGGTCAACCGCTTCACGGTGCAGGAGCATCTGCTCAACGACGAGATCGACCTGGCGGTGATGGGGCTGATCGAGGATACGCACGAGCTCGATGTCGAGCGATTCCTCCCCAATGAGCTGGTAGTGATCGCGCCGCCCCATCATCGCCTCTCGGGACGCTCCGATATTCCGCTCGAAGAGCTGGTCGAGGAGACCCTGCTTCTGCGCGAGGCAGGCTCCGGCACGCGCACCGATGTCGAGCGCATGTTTTCAGCGCGCGATATCCCGCTGCACGTCGGCATGGAGCTACGCAGCAGCGGCGCTATCAAGCAGGCGGTGGCGGCGGGCCTCGGCGTCTCGGTGATGCCGGAGAGCGCGCTGGAGCTTGAGCTGAAGGCGGAGCGCCTGATTACGCTGGACGTGGAGGGCTTCCCCGTTCACCGCTACTGGTATCTGGTGCGCCGCGCTGGCCGCCATCTCTCCGCCGCCGCCGATGCGCTCTGGAGCTTCCTCCGCGCGTACCGCGACCAGGGCGAGACGCTGCTGGTGAATGGACGATTAACCAGCAAGTAAGCGCTCGACCTCGGCCAGATCGTCGGGCGAGAGCTTCCAGTCGGCGGCGCGCGCGTTCGCGGCGACCTGCTCCGGGCGTCTCGTGCCAGCGATGATCGTGCTGACGGCGGGGCGCGACGCCAGCCAGGCCAACGCCAGCTCGGCGACGGTGTGGCCCGATTCACGCGCCCAGGCGTCCAGCCGCTGCACCGCCTCCAGCGTGGATTGTCGCAGTCGCGATGCGAAGTGCGGGTTCTCATAGCCGCGCGTGCCTTCGGGCGCGGGCTTGCCGGGCTGATACTTCCCGGTGAGCACGCCCGCATCCAGCGGGAAGTAGGGGATGATGCCCAGCCCGAACGCCTGGCAGACCGGCACGATTTCGCGCTCCACCTCGCGTTTGAGCAGGTTATACTCTGGCTGGACCGAGACAAAGCGATTCAGATGGGCGCGGTCGCTGATCCAGAGCGCCCGCACGATGCGCCAGCCGTCGTAGTTGGAGCAGCCGATATAGCGCACCTTGCCCGCGTGCACCAGGTCGTCGAGCGCGCCGAGCGTCTCTTCCAGCGGCGTCTGCGGATCGAACTCGTGGATCTGATAGAGGTCAATCGTCTCGATGCCCAGTCGGCGCAGGCTGGCCTCACATCCGGCGATGATGCGGCGGCGTGATGAGCCGTGCTCGTTTGGCCCGTCGCCCATGCGCATGCCGACCTTGGTGGCGATCACCAGGTCGTCGCGGTGGCCTTGAATCGCGTTGCCGAGCAGTTCTTCCGAGAGGCCGTTGCCGTAGATATCGGCGGTATCGATCATATTGATGCCGCTCTCGATGGCCTGGCGAACGATGGCCGTCGTCTGCTGCTGGTCGGCATAGCGGCCAAACGTGTTGCCGCCCAGGCCAATCACCGAGACGCGCAGGCCAGATGCGCCGAGTTGCCGGTATTCCACGAAATTGCTGTCCTTTCGATGTCAGTAAAGAGACATTTGCGAGCGGGCGTCGCCAATGCTTCATATATGATAGCGGATTATGCAACATCCCAATCGTGATGTGGCGGCAATTTCGTGCTATCGTGAGGCTGATACGTGGGCAGGCTACATGCAACCGTTTGTCGTATCCGTATCCGAGATGAGTGTCTGGCGAGCGAGTTGCTTGCGGTGGAGACAACGTGACCGAGACAAAGACGTGGCGTGACGGGCGAGATGAGCGGGATGAGCGAGATCACCACGCGGATGGCGAGGCCGACTATTACGCTATCCTCGGGGTCGCGCCGGATGCCAGCCACAATACGATCCACCAGGAGTATCGGCGGCTGGCCAAGCTCTGGCATCCCGACCGCTATACCTATGCGCCAGCCGAGCTGCGCGAGCGCGCCGAACGCCGGATGCGCACGATCTCGCGCGCCTGGACTGAGCTGGGCGATCCCATCCGCCGCTACGCCTATGACCGGCGCCGCCACGCGGCCTCGTGGCCGAGCGTTACTCCGTCGACTGAGATGGGCAAGCAGATGGACAACGGGGCCGGAGTCTTCGCGGGCATGCTCTGTGTCATTCTGGCGCTGCCCTTCCTGATCAACCTGCTGAGCGGCTCGCTGCACGAGACCTGGCAGGTGGTGCTGATGGCGGCGATGGTATTTGGGCTGGCGGCGTTGGCAGGCTTCTTCTTTACCGGCGATTCGCCGCTGGCACGCATGGCGACCCACTGGGCCGAGGGCGAGCCGCGCGGCTTCCACGAACAGCCAGTGGCCTATCAGCAGACGGGCGCTTCGAGCTATCGATTCGAGGACGCTGCTACGAGCGATGAGACCGATGAGAGCGACGACGATGCCGAGCGCGCACGGGAGTTCGACCGGCTGGTCGATCAGGCGCTGGCGACGATTCCCGACGAGTTCAAGCCATTCATGAACAATGTGCTGGTGCGGGTCGAGCGCGAGGCGACCGAGGAGGAGCTGCGGCGCATGGAAGTTGGCCCAGGCGGCATGCTCTTCGGCCTCTATACCGGCGTCCCGCTGACGGCGCAGGGGGCGCAGGCCGTTGGCACCGAGTTCGTCACGATCTACCGCGGCCCTATCGAGCGCTACTGTCACGGCGACCACACACGCATCCGTGAGCAGGTGCGGCGCACGGTGCTCCATGAGGTGGCGCACCACTTCGGCATTGACCACGATCAAATGCCCGACTGGCTCAAATAGCGGAATGCTCAGCTCTTTGCCGCTCGACTACCCCAGCCTTCCCTCTCAGGCACACGTACTCCTTGCTTCGTAGGTTGCGAACGGAGTACAAGGAGGGATATAGTGTACCCCACACGTCTTGCTCGGTTTGTTCGGTGATATGGTGAGCAGAGTCAACGCCAACAGATAGGCGAGGATTGGCGCTATGAGAACGCAACGGGACTCTACCTTCTTGCAACGGCTCGCCCAGCGTCTGTTTGCTCCGCCCCCACCCTATATGCTCATCGTCGATCCTGATCTCAGTGGCGCCCAACAGCTTGCGAGCGGACTAGGGCGCAGGCACAGCGTCGCCGTGGTTGGCTCTGCACAGGAGGCGCTGCATGCTATAGCGACGCGGGCGCCCTCCATCGTTGTCACTGAACTGGACCTGCCCGACGCCTCCGGGCTGGAACTTCTCGCGGCGGTGCGCGGTCGCCCGGCCACGCGCAATGCGGTGCTTGTGGCGGTCACAGGCCGCACCGCCGTACGGGACAAGATCGCTGTTTTCCAGGCAGGCGCTGATGACTGCCTGATCAAACCAGTTGATCCACAGATGTTCGCGGAGCGCATCGAGCATCTGAGCAATTTTCGCCGGACGCCAGGAGCTCCTGGCGACAAATCCCCTGAGTGACTGAGCCTGGTCGGTTGTCTGGGTAGACCCGGCCAGACGCGCCTTTCATTCGGAAGCGAGAGCGGCGGGGAAGAGCAGTGGAGGGGAAGTATGGGCCGATGCCAGGCTCCTTCATCGTGCGAACGCTCGCTCTGGTCATAGGTGCGGATGTGTGGGGCATATCGCCAGTATCTCGCGCGAAAAATAGTGTCATCTCCACGGTGTTTCCAGCTATCGCCCTCATCGTCGGAGGGAGACGATCAGGGAGAAGATAGAGGCGCATAGAGGGGGTAAGGCATGTCCAGCAACTATCCAACGTCGCCGCAGGATCACGCCTCGGGATGGACGCCACCGGAATTTGCCGGGATTCGCCAGGGACGACAAAAAAAGATGTCGTCAGCTACGGAGCCCATGTGGAGCACGGATCCCGCAAGTGTGGGTGGTTCGGGTTCGCTCGGGGATTGGCCGGGATGGCGCGATACGGGACACCCGGCGCCAGCGCGATCCCCACGTCTCAATCCTCTAGACTTTTGGCTGCGCCTGACATCTCCCCAGCCGCCGATGGGATCGCTGGCGCTACTCCCGGCAGAGGCGCGTGAGCATCTGAGGCAGTCACGCCTGCTGAGCGAGATGCTCCTGGGAGCCATCGCTATGATCCTCGTGCTGGCGCCACGGAGCTTCGTTGGTGAATTCAACACGGTGCTTCTGAGCGTGCTCGGAGTCGGCTTGCTGATGGTGGCTATCTGCGCGATACTCAACCGATACGGCTACATACGCATTGGCGGCTGGCTCTTCGTCCTTGGCATCGCCAGTGCCATCGCCAGTTCTATGGTCTTTCAGACAGGCGGGCTGAGTCTGGCCAACCGCGCGACATTCCATATGCTGGCGATTCCCATTATCGTCGCCTCGATCCTGCTTTCGCCGCGCGCGCCGCTCTTGATGTGGCTTGGCTGCACTGGCTTTATGGTCTTTGAGTTGCTCTTCGGGATCCATCAGCGCGATCTGGACGTCTACATTGCGCAGTTCGGCGTCTATGGCACGGCAATCACCCCTGCCGCTTCGATGGCATTCATCGCTCTCATCTCGTCACTCGCTGCGCGCAGTGTCCGGCAAGCGGTACATGAGGCTGACCGCACTTATGAGCTGGAGCGCGCCTACCTGTTCATCGTCGACCAGAAGCGGCGGCTCGATATATCCATCACCGCATTACAGGAAACTCAGGCGCGTGCGGCAAATGGCGATCTGAGCGCGCGCGCCACGGTCGCTAGCGGCGAGCTGGCTCCGCTGGCGCACAGCCTCAATCTGATGTTGGAGCGTTTGGCGCGCTCGCGTGGCGCTGAAGAGACGCTCGGCGGCATCGAGCACAGCATCGCGCAACTGGAGCGCGCTACCTATGCCCTCTCGCAAGGGCAGCTCCAGCAGCCTATCTCGCCGCAGGACTTAGGGCGTCTGACACCAGTAGGGCTGCATCTGGAACAGCTCCGCACGGGCATTCTGCAAGTCTTGCGCTATAGCGGCGGCCTCGCGGAGCAGATGGCGGCCGCCAGCAAGCTCATGCTGGAGGCCAGCCAACAGCAGCAGCGAGATCGGCTCATCCAGGCACAAACCGAGCTTCAGCGCCTCGTAGAGCAGTTACAGCGCTACCTGCGCCAATTCTCCGACGGTTAGCCGCCGCATCCTGTGTTGTCCCTGTGTGACGCGAGCCATTTTCGCATGCCCACTACAGGGTGTACAATGGGGCGGAAATGACGACGCGGCGCGCTCGCTGTGCAGGCAGGGCCAGGAGGGGGCATCCTATGGGTACGAATCGGCCGGGTGGCGACATGCGCTCGGCGTCAGACGACGACACTGACCCGGATCTGCGGCGACGCGCGAACCAGCAAGTGCCCATACAGGCGCCGCCCGGCGCGCTGCAATCCACCATTGGCGACGACAGCGAAGACAAGACGCGCGACCTGCCACCGGAGCTGATCGGCGGCCCCATCCCGCGAATACCGGCTAGCCGCCGTCCCCAATTGATCGCCATCGCCTCGGTGATCGCGCTGGCGGTGCTGCTCGTCACCTCGCTGTTTCTGGCGACACGCGGGCGCGGCAGCGGCGTGCTGGGCAACGGGCCAGCCTTCGAGGGCTGCGACGACAATACGCCCTGCCAGGTGGCGGACAGCTACCTCGCCGACTACGTCGCGGGCAAATATGACGCCCTCTACGGCCTCGTCTCACAGCAGACGATCAAGCAGTTTGATGATCCACGCATTCTTCGCGGCAATTATCAGAATGCGCACGACTATATCACCACACGCACCGCAGACATCCTGGCGCGGGCGCAGATTACGTCCATCACCGCCTCACCTGATACCGCCCAGAAGTCCAGCGCGACCACGGCGACCGTCCCCGCGCGCATCGAGTTCCAAAGCTCGCGGGTCGGCTCCTTCGAGCAGGACATCTCCATCCCGCTCGTCTACGAAAATAACCAGTGGCGCGTCCTCTGGACGCCAGGCCTGATCTTCACGCAGCTCGACGACGCCAGCGACCCCTACTACTCACGCAAGGTGGACCTGATCGCCCTAGACGGCGCGCGCGGCACGATCTCCGACCGCGATGGCAACGTGCTAGCGAAGGATGACACGGTCTACGATATTGCCGTCACGACCTCGAAGCTGACCGATAGAACGGCTGAATTGACCACTCTTGGGAAAGACCTCGATTTCACGGTAAGCCAGCTCAATCAGAGATTGGCGGACGGCCCTGACAACGGCCCTGTAGCAATCCGCACGATCACCGCGCAGCTTTACCAGCAGGTGAGCGGCGACCTGGGCAAGCTGGCGGGTGTCTCGGCGGAGAAGACGACGGGCCGCGTCTATCCCTATGGGACGGCGACGGCCCCGGTGACGGGCTATGTGGCGCCCGTCACCGCCGACGATATCAAGAATGACAAATCAGGCTACTACGATAATTCAGCGGATGTCATCGGCAAGGCGGGCGTCGAGCTCTGGGGCGAGCAGTATCTGCGCCCGCAGCATGGCGGGCGGCTCCAGATTTTCGAGACCAACGCCGACGGCTCCGATGGCGCGGCTGTCTTTACCGTCGCCTCGCGCATTCCCACCGACGGCGACGACATCCACACGACCATCTCGCTCAAGGCGCAGCAGACGGCGATGACGAGCCTCAGCCAGCAGGCGGGCCACAACGGCGGCGCGCTGGCGGTGGACCCGACGACCGGCGAGGTGCTGGCGATGGGCACGTACCCGACATACAATCCGACCGATCTCGCGCTTGGCCTGACGCCGAACGCCTATGCCCGGCTCAACGCGCTCAACGCGCCGTTTCTCAATCGGGCGATGGCCAGCGCTCAGCCCGTCGGCTCGGTCTTCAAGCTCTTTACACTGGCGGCGGGCTTGCAGAATAACGTGAGCGCGGCGCAGATATTTACCTGTAAGGGGTCGTATCAGGTGCCGGGCGAGGCGAAACCGCGCAAAGATGATCTGCCACAGGGCCATGGCAAGATCACCGCGCCCTACGCGCTGACGCCGTCATGCGATGTAGTCTTCTGGCAGATTGCGGTAATGCTCAACGGCAAAGGCCCGACGCTGTTGCCGAATATGGCGAAGTCGTTCGGCTTCGGCGCGTATACTGATATTGTCGGCGTGCCAAGGAGCGACGAGAATCCAGGCATCGTGCCAGATCCGGACTGGATGAAGGCGAACAACCACGGCAACTGGTCGGTGACCGACGCGGCAAACCTTGGCATTGGGCAGGGCTTCTTCCAGGCGACGCCCGCGCAGATCGCGCTTGCCGCCGCGGCTATCGCCAATAATGGCGTGCGCATGCAGCCGCGGCTGGTAGCGTCGGTGGTCGCCAGCAGCGGCGCCACGGTGACATCATTCGGGCCGACACAACGGGCGGCGCTGCCCCTGAGCGCGGATAACCTGGCGACGATCCAGGCGGCGATGCTCGGCCCGCTCTATGATCCGAACGGAACCGCCTATGGCGACTTCAAGAGCGTGCCGGTGCTGGTCGCGGGCAAGACCGGAACGGCAGAATCGGGGCAATCGCTGCCGAACGGCTGGTTCGCCTGCTATGCGCCCGCGTCGCCTGCCAGCGGCCCGGCGGTCACGCCGAAAATTGCCATTGGCTCGCTGGTGGAGCGGTCGGACTTCGGCGAGAAGTATGCGCTGCCCGTCAGCAGAGCCATCCTGCGGGCGTATCTGGGCGTCTGATATCTGGGAGCGCGCGGAGGAAGGATCACACGATGGGCGAGCGTGCCATGCGGGTTGGCATCGGCTACGATGTGCACGCCTTTGCGCCGCCGGATGCCGGGCGTCCGCTGATGATCGGCGGAGTCGCCATTCCGCATGACCGCGGGCTGGCTGGCCACTCCGACGCCGATGTGCTGCTGCATGCGGTGGTGGATGCGCTGCTGGGCGCGGCGGCGCTTGGCGACATTGGCACGTACTTCCCCTCCAGCGATGCCCGCTGGCAGGGAGCATCCAGCGGCGATTTCCTGGCGCATACCGTCGCGCTGCTGGCGGAGCGAGGCTGGCGTATCGAGAATATGGATGCGACGGTGGTAATGGAGGCGCCGCGCCTCGGCCCGCATGTCCCGGCGGTTCGTGCCGCGGTGGCGAACACGCTTCAGGTCTCGGTGGTTGGTGTCAGCGTGAAGGAAAAAACGACCGAACGGA